>Ga0111538_10014491_pt1 | contig 10389 bp, 7 predicted proteins | sample SoiMethybrSBSTD1_FD_79669 | JGI IMG/M metagenome (GOLD analysis project Ga0111538, IMG submission 79669) | Bulk soil microbial communities from a Populus tree surrounding site in Tennessee, USA - Soil MetaG P. TD hybrid SBSTD1 (version 2)... | ecosystem: Environmental > Terrestrial > Soil > Tree... | reverse complement strand
TCTCCTTCAGGTACAAAGAATCATTCTCGATATGCTCAATCACCTGGAAACTCACCACAAAATCATAGGTATTGTCAGCCAACGATGTCAACGGAGGAAGATTCATGCTTATGAATTTTCCACCTGGGAATCTCTTTTGAAGTGTATCAATGGCCTCCTTGATCTTGTCTACGGCGGTAAAACTGGTTGCACGTTGAAGCAGGGCGGCAACCCCTCTTCCCTCGCCGCAGCCGATCTCAAGAATCTCACCCCGAACGTAATCGGCTGCTACAACATATGCCTTGAACAACCGTTGATGGATGGGATTATCTGACGTAATTGCTTCGCTGGTGATCTCGGTGGTGTAAACTTTAGCCATATTGGCCGCAAAATTAAAGGATTTGGTTGCGTTGGATAAGCAGATTATTGAAATTTTGAGGATTATTGAAAAAGTTATCTATTATAGCGGCAGGCTGCACTTTCTAAAACCTTCGTTAATTTCATCGTGATTATGCGATACTCTTTAGCGCTTCTGTTTCTCTTAAGTTTCGGGGCCCGGGCTCAGGCACTTAGGGATGTTAATTATAACTTTCTTTACGATCCGACTGAGCCGTTCACGTTATCCATTATCGTGGTGAAAAACGCGTCCGGATGGACCGCTTTTTACGAATTCACATCACGGGATTCAGCACAAAGAATTGACCAATATCATCTCTCCTGGGATATACGTCCTACGATCGATGATAAACAAGGAACTGCCATTGATCCATCACTTATCAAAAAAACCAATACGTCAAACGGCCTGGCTGGAGAAATTACTATTCCGGTGTCCACAACTACTCAGGTTCTTACCGTGAAGGTCCTCAACAATGCAGTCAAACGGGCATGGATCGTCTACAGGATACTAGAACCAAATTATCCGGTTAACAGCTACTTGAAAAAAAATGACAAGGTTGTAGGATTGAACTATGTTAAAATAAACACGCCCCTGAAGCTCGGGGGAGAAGGTGGCGCTAAAACGGTTTCTTACTACAATGATGATTTTCCTGCGGCAGTGCCGGCATTTTCCGAAGGAATGGCTAAGGTGTCCCGAGCCATGAAAGTAGATTCGACATTTAACATATCCGATAATCAGGATATCCAGTTTTCGGAACAGGGGCTTTACCTCGTCCAAAACGACACTATGGCGGCACAAGGTTTTGCTTTCCGCGTACAGGACGACTATCCAAGATTGGCGAAGGTCGAAAGCCTTGCAGATCCTTTGATCTACATTTGCACAAAGCAGGAATTTGATAAAGTGAAGGCTGCCAAAGGAGACAAGAAGGCCTTTGACCGTGTCATTCTTAGCATCACAGGCAATACCGAACGGGCCAAAAATTTCATGCGTAATTACTTCAAGCGTGTCGAGTGGGCGAACCAGTTCTTCACTTCTTACAAGGAAGGATGGAAAACCGATCGAGGAATGATATATATCCTTTTTGGTTTACCTGAAGAAGTGTACAAGTTTAACGACCGTGAAGTGTGGAACTATAAAAGCCCATCGTTGAAGGCCACCTTCAACTTTGCAAAATCCAGCACCCTCTTCGATCCTGAAAATTACGTTCTGATCAGGGAAAAGAAATTTCAGGAGACCTGGTATGAAAAGGTCGACCTCTGGAGGAACGCCCGCTTCTAAAAGGTTATCATGGAAAGGCGTACTTCATTATTCATCGTGCCCACACCTATTGGTAATCTTGGAGATATAACGTTAAGGGCACTGGAAATATTGAAGTCAGTCGACCTTATCCTCGCAGAAGATACACGAACATCAGGGTTCCTGCTCAAACATTATGAAATACAAAAGCCACTCGAGAGCTTTCATAATTTCAATGAGCATAAGAAAGTAAACAGTTTAATAACTCGTATGGAAAATGGAGAAGTGATCGGACTGGTTTCTGATGCAGGTACTCCAGGTATTTCAGATCCGGGTTTTCTTATCATTCGCGCCTGTCTGCAAGCGGGATTGAAAGTAGACTGTTTACCGGGAGCGACAGCTTTTGTTCCCGCGCTTATCAAATCGGGCCTGCCCTCCGACCGTTTTGTGTTCGAGGGTTTCTTGCCCCACAAAAAAGGACGGCAGACATTATTGAAAAAATTAGCAGAAGAAGAACGTACTATTATTTTTTACGAATCACCGTATCGACTTGTTAAGACACTTGAACAACTAAAAGAATACTTTGGAGAAGCTCGTATTGTTTCAGTTTCACGCGAGCTTACTAAAATGTTTGAAGAAACAGTAACGGGACCGGTAACTGAAGTCCTGAGTCATTTTCAGTCAAAGGAAGTTAAGGGTGAAATTGTTATAGTGGTCGAGGGCAAATCCTAAGTACTTCTTATGGTTGCATTGCAAAAAATAAAGAAGAGCCCGGAGGCGTTACTGGCAACCACCGTTATTTTACTATTTTTCGCCGTACTCGTACACGAAGTCTTCATTTTTATCGCCATCGCTCCATTGTTTGCCTTGCTCGATGTAAAAGTAGATATCAAAAATGTCTATGGAATTGTTTCGGGATTGTTCGTGATGGCAGCAATAACTTTCGTAATGCGTGAAATCTCCCCTGCAACGGGAACAGTATTCTATGCAGTCATTGTTATGGGCGTGTTTGTGTTCTATCAGCTTATGCAACACCAAACACAAAACCGGCTAAATAAATTGTCGTTGACAATTTTGCTAATCGGCGTTGAATATGTTCTGTTGAAATTGTCGTTAGGAAGTTGGGTTACATTCCTTGCGGATGCGGTTCAGGAAAAAACAGCGTGGACGCGTTGGAATATCTACACTGGATACCTGGGGTCAACCGCGTGGATCGTACTGGTGAATTTGCTTTTCTACCAGGCATTGTTCAAAAAGGAAAAGATCAGTTGGTTTCTTGTTATCCTGGCGATAGCTGCCATCTTATTACCGGTTCTGTATTCTATCGACCTTACAAATAATGCTTTGACAAAAGAGCAGGTTATGCGTTTCTATAGGGGAGACAACAGTGGATTAACTAATCCGTATCTATTGTACGGAGAATTAATATCACGTACCGGAGCCTGGTTATCAATACTGATCATTATATTCACTTTTGTTAGAGCCAAGACGAAAAAAGTGGCACGTTAAATGCCCGTCTAAAAAACATTGCACACGCACACTACGGACCCATCACCAGTTGCATAAGATTGATCATGAATTTACAGGAACTTGAAAGGAATGTAATTGAAGTGTGTGGCGAAGTCGGCGAGTTTATATTTAGTGAAAGCTCTGACTTCGATCGCAGTCGAATTGAACAAAAGAATGGTTTCAATAATCTCGTCTCATACGTCGATAAGGAAGCGGAGCGCAGATTGGTCAAGGTTTTAAAGAAAATCCTTCCAGAAGCGGGTTTTATTACGGAAGAAGGGACCGTTGAGCAGTCCAAATCGAACACTTACAACTGGGTCATTGATCCATTGGACGGTACCACAAATTATCTGCATGGCCTTCCAATCTATGCGGTGAGCGTCGGACTTACACGCGGGGAGCAGCCAATTTTGGGTGTTGTCAACCACGTTGTCAGGAAAGAATGTTTCTCTGCCATAGAGAATGGCAATGCTTACTGCAATGGCAAAATTATCCATGTCAGCTCGACGCCAACGCTAAAGGAGAGCTTGCTGGCTACTGGATTTCCGTATTATCATTTCGATAAACGCGACAACTACCTGGAAATCATAAGGGATTTTCTGGAAACTACTCATGGTATCCGCAGGCTTGGCAGCGCTGCTGTTGATCTCGCGTATGTCGCCTGCGGAAGGATCGAAGGATATTTTGAATATAACCTCAACGCCTGGGATGTTGCCGCAGGCGTACTTATCGTTAAGCAGGCGGGAGGAACAGTCACCGATTTTAAGGGAGGTGATGACTGCCTGTTTGGGGGAGAACTTTGTGCTGCAAACGGGCTCATGCATGGCGAAATGCTGGAGCTCGTTAAAAAGAGGTGGAAATAACATTTCGCTCACACCTTGTTCAGTTACATTCCGTATTTTCACATTTTATAACCAATAACTAATGCTTCGTTGTATGGAGTTACAATTCATTAAACAAAAGAGAATGGTTTGGAGATCGCTGCTATCAATGACTCTGGTCACGATGTTGTCCGGTGCATTACAGGGGCAAGATAATCTAACCGACAAATTGCCCGTGAACCCGAAATTAAAGATCGGAAAGTTGTCCAACGGGTTGACTTACTACATCCAAAAGAACGTAAGGCCGGAAAAAAAAGTGGAACTACGTTTGGCGATCAATGTCGGTTCAATACTTGAAGATGATGATCAGCAAGGGCTTGCTCACTTTACGGAGCACATGGCTTTTAATGGCACAAAAAACTTCAAAAAGAACGACCTCGTTTCTTTCCTGCAGACGATTGGAGTAGAGTTTGGAGCTGATCTGAATGCGTACACAGGCTTTGATGAAACGGTTTACATTCTCCCCATTCCTACGGAGAAAAAAGAAAATATTGAAAAAGGATTTCAAATCCTTGAAGATTGGGCAAGCACGTTAACTTTTGATCCTGGAGAAATTGATAAGGAGCGCGGCGTTGTCCTCGAAGAGTCGCGTTTGGGAAAGGGTGCTGAGGACAGGATGTTTCGAGTGGTTTATCCCAAGATGTTCGAAGGATCAAAGTATGCGGATCGCCTTCCTATAGGGAAAGATGATATCCTGAAAAATTTCAAATACGATGTAATCAAACGGTTTTATCGTGATTGGTACCGTCCAGATCTAATGGCGGTGCTGGTTGTTGGTGACATCGATCCAGTTGAAGCAGAGAGCCAGATAAAAAAACATTTTGAAAAATTAAAAAATCCTTCGTCGCCGAGACCACGTGCGCTTGCTGATGTTCCCGACAGGAAGAATTCTGAGGGAATTGTGGTCACTGATAAAGAAGCCACCAACCACGTAGTTGAGATCTATTACACTTATAAGAAAACCAAAGAAGAGAAAACGATTCAGGATTATCGCGATTATCTCGTGCGTGTCCTTTTCACTTCCATGCTAGGGCAACGTATGCAGGAGCTAACTCAGAAAGCGGAACCTCCTTTCGTTTTTGGTGGAAGCAATATTGGCGGATATGCCAGAGGTTTTGAAGCTTATCAATCCTTCGCTTATTTGAGTAAAGGAGGAGTTGAACCAGCAATCAATGCCTTGGTGCAGGAAAACGAACGCGCGCGCAAATTTGGATTCACTGCCTCAGAGCTTGACCGCATCAAAAAGATGCTCATGAAAAATATTGAGCGGAGCTACAATGAACGCGACAAGACCGAATCACAAAACATTGTGGAAGAATACATCAGGAACTTTGTAGAGAAAGAGCCAATACCCGGTATCGAAAATGAATTTAAGTACTACCAGAAATACCTGGAAGGCATAACGCTGGACGAAGTAAACCAGTACGCTATTAAGACCATACCAGCGACAACTGATGCCAAACTTGTTATTCTGACCGGCCCGGAGAATGCTGATTTCAAAATGCCAACAAATGCGGAATTGCTCACCATGACTGAAAATGCCGGAAAGGTCGAACTGACGGCTTACGCAGAAAAAGCTGTGGCAGCTTCCATAATGACTACGGTTCCTGTCGCAGGCACGATCACTGGCGAAAAGGAAACCAAAGAGCTAGGCGTTACGGAGCTGTCATTAAGTAATGGTGTCCGGGTTATTCTCAAACCCACGGACTTTAAGAATGATCAGGTGGTTATGAATGCGTCGCGGTTCGGTGGCCAATACCTCTTCGATCCAAAGGAAAGATTCAACGCAGAATTTTCGGCAACCGTTGTCACACAAATGGGGGTAGGTCAATTCTCGCCGCTTGATTTGAGGAAAGTGCTCGCCGGAAAAACAGCAACGGTAGCGCCACGTCTTGGAGCAATCTCAGAATCGCTCAACGGCCAGTGCAGTGCCGTCGACATCGAAACGATGCTTCAGTTGACTTACCTGTATTTTACTCAACCGAGAAAAGACGATGACCTATTCAAATCCTTTATTTCAAAACAGCAGGCCCTTTATCAAAACATGGCCGCTGATCCACAGTTCACGTTTCAGGATTCGGTGATATCGACTTTGTACAGGAACCACCCGTGGGCTCCTAAACTTCCGAAACCAGACAACTTTGGAATGATCAATCAACAACGCGCTCTCGACATTTACAAAGAAAGATTTGGCAACGCTAACGGATTTACATTCGTGCTCGTTGGCAAATTCGACATTGCTGCGATCAAGCCACTGCTCACCACTTATCTCGGAAGCCTGCCGTCGTCACAACAGAATTCAACATTTAAAGACGTGGGACTACGTCCAGTTAAGGGTGTCATAAAGAAAGAAGTGAAGAAAGGTTCGGAGCCTAAGAGCTTTATCCGGATGTTCTGGAATGGAGAAGCACCTTACTCTGATGCGGAGCAGTTAAAAGTTCAGGCGTTGACGGAAGTACTTAATATCAAGCTCATAGAATCTCTCCGTGAGGAGTTGAGCGGAATTTACGGAGGGGGAATGTATGGGAACCTCAACAAGAATCCGTATAACAACTATGCGTTGGGCGTGTCCCTTCCTTGTGGTCCAGAAAATGTGGATAAGCTGATAAAAGCGACAATAGGTGAAATCGACAAGATCAAAGCAAATGGTCCAACCGTCGACGACCTTAATAAGGTAAAAGAAACCTGGAGGCAACAATACGAAGTCAATATCAAGGACAATGCATTCTGGGCGAGACAGCTTCTGTTAAGTGTTGAGGTGGGAACGAATCCGGCGGAAGTCCTTAGCTATGAAAAAAGAATCGCGGCTCTCACACCCAAGGATGTAAAGGACGCAGCCCTGAAATATCTTGACATGAAAAACTTTGTGCAGATTGTGTTGAACCCTGAAAAATAGTTTTCAAAAAAGCCAATGAGTAAAGGCCGGCTCTGAATTAGGAGTCGGCTTTTTTGTTGCCTTTGGCTTTAAGAGATAGACAGCGGCGCGTTGTAGTAAAGGTCGATGAGAAGGCCACTCTTGTCCTAATCGCAAAAAGCGCAGAAGAAATACCCGCAAAAGTCGCAGAAGAATGCACTTTCATTTTTCGCTATATGCATTTTCTTTTGCGCTTTCTGCGTGCATTCTTTTGCGCTTTTTGCGTTTAGAAAAATCGTGGTACTCCTTTGGAAATTATTCATGCAGTATGCCCATGCGGTGAGTAAATTCAAAATACCTTGTCTTGTAATAAAGTCAAATGCCCTCAGATAATTGTCGTGTCGAATGTTCAAGAAAGTTCCAATGCTTCCTTACCAAATTCGGATTGATAAAACTCTTTATATTTGAATAGTGTCGTTAGTCGGTTTGTACTATTGTAATCAGTCGACTATCAACGGCATGCCTAATGCATGGAAACAGGATCATCAGAACTGAAACGAACGCTAACCCCACTATTGGTGTGGGGGCTAGGTGTCGGATACGTGATTTCGGGAATGTACTTTGGTTGGAACCTCGGCCTTGAGAAAGGAGGTACGCTCGGTCTTGCAATAGCTGTAGGGTTCATCATCATAAACTCAGCTACGTTTACACTCAGTTATACTGAACTTGCATGCGCAATTCCCAAAGCCGGCGGTGCATTCGACTATGGCAAGCGGGCTTTCGGCAAAGACGTGGGATTTATAGTCGGTATAGCGCAAAGCATCGAATTCATTTTTGCACCACCGGCCATTGCCTATGCTATCGGAGCATATTTCAATATTTTCTTCCCACAGCTTTCCGTTTTAGCAATTGCGATACTTGCATACATTATCTTCACAGGACTAAACATGTATGGTGTAAAGGTCGCGGCAACCTTTGAACTGGTCATCACCATCCTTGCAGTGGCTGAGCTGTTGTTGTTTAGCGGACTAACACTGCCTCATTTTGAATACACCAACATCACTCGTAATGCATTTCCCAACGGGTGGGCCGGGGCATTTGCGGCAATTCCATTTGCAATCTGGTTTTTCCTTGGAATAGAAGGTGTAGCTAACCTCGCGGAAGAAACTATAAATCCCCAACGCACGGTAGCAAAAGGCTTCGGATCGGCGCTAATTACGCTGATAGTCCTTTGTGTTCTTGTTTTCTTGGGATCAGTAGGAGTAGCAGGCTGGGAAGCAGTTGTGTTTGGAAAAGATGGAGCGATCTCCGATTCTCCTCTTCCCCTTGCCTTTAGTCACATTGTAGGTGATGACAGTTTTCTCTACCACCTTTTGATCACAGTCGGTCTGTTTGGGTTAGTCGCCTCCTTCCACGGTCTCATGCTGGCAGCAGGTCGCTCGACATTTGAGTTCGGAAGGGTTGGGTTTGCCCCCGCCTTCCTTGGCCGTATTCACAACAAATTCCAAACGCCGGCAAATGCGCTTCTTATAAATATGATCATAGGAATCATCGCACTGCTAACGGGACGTACCGGCGACATAATAACAATATCGGTTTTTGGAGCGCTCACCCTTTACGTGATCTCGATGGTTGCACTTCTTCGTCTAAGGAAGACCGAACCAGATCTGCCTCGTCCATATAAAGTCCCACTTTTTCCTGTAGTTCCCTTGATTGCAATTTGTATCTCTTTGGTGTCCCTTGTCTCTCTTGCAATCTTCAACAAGAGGCTCTGTTTTATATACATACTTATCATTGGCATATGCTATGGAATTTTTAAACTTTGGAATCTTCGGAAACCCCGGGAATAAATTCGTAATTTTTGCTTTTGATTCAAGTCATGAACAAGAAGCAAGTAATTGATTATGTAAAGACGCATCCATCGGGAAAAGTCAAGATAGCTATTACAGACATTGACGGGATTCTGCGGGGTAAATACATCTCTGTGGAAAAATTCAGTTCCGTGATCGAAAATCAAACGGGGTTTTGTGATGTAGTGTTTGGATGGGATGCAAATGACGTTGCGTACGATAACACCTCATACACAGGTTGGCATACTGGTTATCCGGATGCACCCGCCCGCATAGATATTTCAACGTTCCGTAAAATACCCTGGGAAAACGACGTTCCGTTTTTTCTATGCGAACTATTGAACGAGAAAAACGCACCATCTCACATCTGTCCTCGTCAACTTGTAAAAAAACTGTCGAAGGAAGCAAACGATCTTGGATTCAGCGCGATATTCTCACAGGAATTTGAATGGTTCAACTTTGCGGAAACTCCTCACACGGCCAATCAAAAAAATTTCCGCAACCTGACACCATTAACGCCAGGTATGTTCGGTTATTCGATCCTTCGCAGCACCTTCCAAAATCCTTTCTTCACGGATCTTTTTGAATACCTGCGAAAATTCAATGTGCCCCTTGAAGGACTACACACTGAAACCGGGCCAGGAGTGCTCGAAGCAGCTATTGAATACGGTCCTCTTGTTGAATCGGCCGACCGCGCAGTTCTTTTCAAATCAGCGGTAAAAGAAATTGCATATAAGCACGGCATCATGGCCACGTTTATGGCAAAAATACACGAGAGCCTTCCGGGATGCGGAGGTCATATTCATCAGAGCTTGTGGGACAATGGACAAAAGAAAAATTTGTTCTACAGCAATTCCGATAAGAGACATATGAGCGACGAAATGAAGTCGTATGTAGCAGGACAATTGTATTGTTTGCCGCATGTCCTTCCGATGTACGCACCCACTATCAATAGTTACAAAAGACTAGTTGAAGGAGCATGGGCGCCGACAACGCTAACGTGGGCGCTGGATAACAGAACAGTTGCGTTACGGGTCTTATCCGGCGGATCAAAATCGTGCAGACTCGAAACAAGAGTGGTGGGTTCTGACGCTAATCCATACCTCGCTATGGCCGCCGCATTGGCATCAGGCCTATATGGAATTCGAAAGAAAATGAAACTGAAACAACCGGAGACGGTAGGGAACGGCTACCGTGACAATTCGAAGGGAACTCTACCTGCAAACCTTTCTGATGCAACTCAGCAAATGAAAGAATCTGAAGTGGCTAAGGAAATATTGGGAGAAAAGTTTGTGGAACATTTCGTCCAAACCCGTGAATGGGAATGGCGACAACATCTCAAAGCGGTCACAGATTGGGAGTACCGACGGTATTTTGAAATTATTTAGATCAATCAGTTCGAACATCAGTAGTTTACTAGTGCTATTGTTAAGGTCGAAATGACGTTTGACTCAGACTATAAACTTCTTCGAAGAGGCTTCTGAACAAAGAAATGCATTTTAACGTAGAGGTAAATGCATCAGCAGCAGGACTTATTCGTGGGAAGCACGGAGAGACTTATTTGCATGACCCTGATAGGGCATCTCAGGCGCTGAGAGCAGTGCTGATCGGACGCAGTCGCGCAAGCTTGGTAATAGAATATCAGAACCTTGTGGAAAAAGAAAGAAAAGTTCCGACACTTTA
>Ga0111538_10014490_pt1 | contig 10389 bp, 10 predicted proteins | sample SoiMethybrSBSTD1_FD_79669 | JGI IMG/M metagenome (GOLD analysis project Ga0111538, IMG submission 79669) | Bulk soil microbial communities from a Populus tree surrounding site in Tennessee, USA - Soil MetaG P. TD hybrid SBSTD1 (version 2)... | ecosystem: Environmental > Terrestrial > Soil >... | reverse complement strand
GGCGGCCGCTCGTGCACTGGCTGCTGGTGATCCCGTCGCTGTTCGTCGCCGGGATCTTCTACTGGCTCACCGGCGTCATCACGATCATCGCGTTCTTCACGATCCTCTTCACGAAGCAGATCCCGCGCGGGCTCTTCGAGCTGATGGTCCCCGGGCTGCGCTGGACCGCGCGCGGCAACGCGTACGCGTACTACATGACCAAGGAGTACCCGCCGTTCGTGTGGGGCTAGGGCGCTGACCGCCGCGGATCGGGCGTTGCGGCGAGCGGCTCGGCCAGCGAGTCGCCGATCGCCGTCCGCGGGGGCGGGATCTCGGGCTGGAAGTAGCGCAGCACCTGGTAGCCGACCACCGCGGCGAGCGTGCCCATCGTGATGCCGCCGAACGCGTAGTCGCCCCAGTTGAGCGTGTAATCGCCGGTGCCGACGACCAGCGCCACCGCGGCCGTCACGAGGTTGACCGGGTCGCGGAAGTTGACGTTGGCCTCGACCCAGATCCGCGCGCCGAGGACCGCGATCATGCCGAACAGCACGGTCACCGCGCCGCCGAGCACGCCGGGCGGGATCGCACTGATCACCTCGCCGAACTTCGGCAGCAGCCCGAGCAGGATCGCCGCCACGCCGGCGATCAGGTACGCCAGCGTCGAGTAGACCCGCGTGTAGCCCATGACGCCGATGTTCTCGGCGTACGTCGTCGTGCCCGAGCCGCCGAACAGGCCGGCCAGCGTCGTCGCCACACCGTCGCCCATGAAGGAGCGGCCGATCAGCGGATCGAGGTCCTGCTCGGTCATCGTCCCGACGGCCTTGACGTGGCCGGCGTTCTCGGCCAGCAGCACGAGCACGACCGCCGGCACGACCAGCAGGATCGCCTTGCCGTTGAACACCGGCGTCGTGAAGTCGGGGAAGCCGACCCAGTCCGCCGCGTTCACCTTGTCCCAGTTCACGTCGCCGAGGATCGCCGCGAACACGTAGCCCACGACGACGCCGAGGAACACTGAGAGCCGCCCGAGGAAGTTCTTGACGGCGACGCCGATGATCAGGATCGCCACCAGCGTCACCATCGCGATGCCGGGTTGGGCGAAGAACTGCGGCTTGGCCGCCGGCAGCACGAGATTGAGGCCGATCAGCGCCACGATCGAGCCGGTCACGACCGGCGGCAGCAGGAACTCGATCAGGCGGAAGCCGTAGCGATCGACCAGCAGGCCGATCAGGAACAGCACGACGCCGGTGACGAGGATGCCGCCGAGCGCCGCGGGCACGCCGCCGTGCGCCTGGGCCGCCGTGACCGGGGCGATGAACGCGAAGCTCGAGCCGGTGTACGACGGCACGCGGTTCTTCGTGAACAGGTTGAACAGGATCGTGCCGATGCCGGACCAGAACAGCGTCGCGGTCACCGGGAACCCGGTGAGCAGCGGCACCGTCACGGTGGCGCCGAACATCGCGAGCACGTGCTGCGCGCCGAGCCCGAGCATCTGCGGCATCTGCAGCCGCTCGTTCGGCCGCACGACCGCATCCGGCTCGATCGTCCGCCCGTCCCCGTGAAGCCTCCACACCGAAGCCATCTGTCTCCCTCCTCGGTGGAACCGACGTGCGAGCGGGATTGTGCCTGCTCGGGCGGCGTACTCGGCGTCAGCGGCGCGCGGTCCAGCGGCCGACGGCGACGCCGACCAGCGCCAGCACGAAGCCGGCGAGTGCGCTGGTGATGATCACGCGCGTGTCGGTGGCCGCCGGCCGCGCGCGCTCGATCTCGTGGCTGAACTCAGCCGCGCCGACCGTTTCCTGCGGCTGCGGCGGAGCGACGAGATGGGCGTCGAGCGCGCTGAGGAACTGCTCGGTCGTCCGGCGCGCCGCCGCCGCCATCAGGCGCTGCCCGACGCCGGCGAGCGGGCCGGTCACCGTGGCGTCCGCCTCGTACACCATCCGCACGCCGCTCCCGCCGTCCGTCAGGCGCATCTGCGCCACCGTCTCGACGGTTCCGGGCCGCCCGCTCGCGGTCGCCCGCACCGTGCACGCCTCGCCCTCGGCCTCGTCGGTGACCGCGAACACGCCGTCGTACGTGCCCTTCACGGATCCCACGCCGACGCTCACGGTGATCGTGTACTCGTTCGGCCCCGTCGGCTCGAGCCGGTGCGCGCCCGGCATCGTCGCCGCCAGGACCCGCGGGTCGTGCAGACCGTTCCAGATGTCCTCGCGCGCGGCGGCGAAGTCGTGCTCGCCGGTGATCTTCACGGCGCCACCAGCCGCTTCTTCTGGACCTTGCCCATCTCGTTGCGCGGCAGCTGGTCGACGAAGTGGACGACGCGCGGGCGCTTGTGCGGCGTCAGCATGTCGGCGACGTGGCCGGACAGGTCGTCCTGCGAAAGCGACTCGCCCTCGGCGGTCACGACCCACGCGACGATCCGCTCGCCGAGGTCGGGATCGGGCTCGCCGGTCACGGCCACCTCCTTGACGCCGGGGTGCTCCATCAGCGCGCCCTCGATCTCGCCCGCGCCGATCTTGAAGCCGCCGCTCTTGATCAGGTCGGTCGCGCGGCGGCCGACGATGCGGATGTACCCGTCGGACGCGCGCGTCGCGAGGTCGCCGGTCTTGAACCAGCCGTCGGTCATCGCCTCGTCGGTGGCATCGGGACGGTTGAGATACTCGAGGAACAGGTTCGGCCCGCGGACGTGGATCTCCCCGATCGTCGCGTCGTCGGAGGCCTCGATCTCGTCGCCGTCGTCGTCCACCAGGCGCACGTCGACGCCGTCGAGTGCCGGTCCGACGTAGCCGGGGCGCCGCTCGCCCGACGCCCGCACGCCGGTGTTCATGAGCGTCTCGGTCATGCCGTAGCGCTCGGCGATCTTCTGGCCGGTGAGCTTCTCGATCCGCTCGTGGTCGACAGCGGGCAGCGCCGCCGACCCGGAGACGAGCAGGCGGGCGCCGGCGAAGCCGCGCGCCACCTCGGCGTCGGCCTCGGCCTCCGCCGCGAGCCGGTGGTACATCGTCGGGACCGCGAACAGCATCGTCGCGTCTTCGCCGAGCGCAGCGGCCGCCGCCTCGGCGCTGAAGCGGCCGAGATGCCGCACGCCGCCGCCACGGCGCACCGGCCCGAGCGTCCCGAGGATCAGCCCGTGCACGTGGAAGAGCGGGAGCGCGTGGGCGACCACGTCGTGCTCGGTCCACTCCCACGCCGCGGCCAGCGCGTCGAGGTTGGACGCGATCGCGCGCCGCGGCAGGACCGCGCCCTTCGGCGGCCCCGTGGTCCCGGACGTGTAGACGACGATCGCCGGCGCCTCGTCGTCCGGCTCGGCCGGCAGCGCGCCCCCGCGCGCCTCGAGATCGACCTCGACGAGGTTCTCGACGTCCGGCTTGGCGTTCGGCGCGCACAGGACGATCTCCGGCGCGCTGTCGTCGAGGATGTGCTTGAGCTCGCTGCTCCCCGCCTTCGGGTTGATCGGCGTGATCGGGACCCCGGCCAGCAGCGCACCGATCACCGCCACCGCGACCTCCGGCTCGTTCACCGCCCACACCGCGACGCGCTCGCGCTCGGCGACGCGATCGGCGACCGCGGCGGCGGCGTCGCGCAGCTGCGCGTACGTCAGGGTCCGGTCTCCGAACCGCAGCGCGGTCTGGCTGGAGGGGTCCGCGAGCGCCTCGAACAGCACGCGCGGAGACTAGCCAAACCAACGTCAACCCCGGGCATTGAGGGAGGCGCCGGGGCAACGACCCGCTACGGAGAACCCCCGAACCGCACGCGCACCTGCACCAGGCAGTCGAGCGTGCCGTCCTTCGCCGACAGCGCCACGGCCTCCAAAGTTCCGGTCTGCCGCGCGACGCGCCGATAGCCGAAGTCCGTCGACCACCGCCGCCGGACGGCGATCTCGGCCTTCTGCCTGTGGACCCGCCCGCCGCTGCGGCGCAGCCGCACGACCAGCGAGTGCTCGAACAGCTGCCGCTCGCGGCCCGCGGCCATCACGCGCGTGCGGGTCACGCTGTGGCTCCCGAGCGTCAGGCACCCTCCGCGGCCGCGCGTGATCTCGGCGGCGGCGGTCGGCGGGCGGCTCTTGTACAGGTCGATCACCAGCCGCTCCGGCGTGTGCTGAGCGGCGTAGCCGACGTACTTGAAGCGATGATCGCGGCCCGTCACCCGGATCGTGATGCGGTCGGCGCCCTGGCCGATGCGGGCGAACACGCCCTCGGCGCGCACCGGGATCGCGGTCGTGGTCACGTCCGGGTGCATCATCGGCAGCCGGACGAAGCCGTCGGGGAACGGGTTCGGATCGGTTGCCACCACCTCGCCGGTCTGGACGGTGCCGCCGGTGAACTCGACCACCACGCGCACGAACCCGGGGTGATCGCCGATGCGGATCTGCGTGGCGGTGAGCGCGGCGCCGGCCTGCGGAGCGAACACCAGAGAGGCAACGGCGGCGCCGAGAACAGCGGCGAACTGTCGCATGGAGCGACTCTATGGGAACCTGGGGTGCATCAGACCGGTCACAGGGGTAACGTTGTCCGACGCGGGCGGATGAGCCGCCCCAGACGGCGAGCACGAAAGGGATGGCCCGGGATTGGCCGAGGTCCGTAGCCAGACCCCCCAAGCTGAACGCACGACGCGCGACACGCCGTCGTTCGCGGCGACGACAACCGAGACTCCGCAGCGCGCACGCCCCAAGGCACTCGCGGTCAAGCACGTCCTGGATCGGATCCTCGCCGCCTGCGGTCTGCTCGTCACCGCACCGCTGTTCGCCGGCGTGGCGCTCGCGCTGCACTACCGCGGCGCCGGCCGCGTGCTGCGGCGCGACCAGCGGATCGGCGAGCGCGCCCGCTTCATCTACGTCCGCTCGTTCGTCGTGACCGACGAGATGGTGCAGCGCTCGCGCGGCTGGCGGATCGTCGCCGGCAGCGGCATGACCGCGCTGCCGCAGCTGTGGAGCGTCCTGCGCGGCGAGCTCAGCATCGTCGGGCCGCGCCCGCGCGAGCTCGGCTTCGAGCCGCCGCCGATGCGCCCGGGTCTGACCGGGCTCGCGCAGCTGGAGCAACTCGAGCGCTGGCTGTCGCTCTCCGAGCAGCTCTCGCTCGACGATGAGTACGCACGCCGCTGGTCGCTCCGGCTCGACGCCCGCATCGCCTGGCGGACGATGTGGTCCGTCCTACGTTGAGCAGTGGCGCCGGCCGAGCACGGCCGCGGCCGTGAGGCCGTGGGGGTACGCCTGCTCAGGGGTGCCGGCGACCGTGCCGACGCCCAGATCCGAGTACTTGTTGGACACAAGGATGTGCCGGTGGTCCGGGCTGTCCATCCACGCGCGTACGGTGGCGGCGGCCGTGCTGCGCCCGCCGACGCCCCACGCGAGCACCTCGCCGAGCCGCCACGAGCAGCTGCCTTTGGCGTAGCCGGTGCGCCGCGCGCGGTCGGCGACGTCCGACCCCGCGGGCGAGTAGTGCGAGAAGTAGTGTCGATCGACCATGTCGGCCGCGTGCCGCCTGGCGGCCTTGGCCAATCGTCCGTCGGAATCCAATCGCCGCAGGTCGCGCCGCGCGCGCAATCGTTGGATCTCGCAGACCAGCGCGTCGCGAGCCTGCTCCGGCGCGGTCTCGAACTCGACGTTGCGGTTGGCGCACGCCTGCCGGCGCGCGTCGGCATCGCCCGACACGCCGGGAGCCGTCACCACGGCGGCCGCAAGACCGACGGTGACCCCGCGCCGGCCGGCGCGTACGAGGCGACGGCCTGCGTCGTTCTCGTCCGCCCGTGCGGCCGCTCGGCAGACGCTCAGGACAATGAGCACAGCCAGCAGCCACAGTGCCAGCCCCCCAGCCAGGAGAAGCATCATGACACCGTGTTAGTTGCCCTGTGTTCACCCCATCGAAACCGCACTCAGGTGCTTTGAACGAAGAGATGCCGATCGGATGACCGAACGACCCGGTTTTGCCAGCGACAACCATGCCGGCGTGCACCCCGAAGTGATCGAGGCGATCGCCGCCGCCAACGACGGCCACGCCGCGGCCTACGGCGGCGATCTCTGGACCGCGCGCGCCACGCAGAGATTTCGCGAACATTTCGGCCCCGCGGCGCGGGCGTTCCCGGTGTTCAACGGCACCGCCGCGAACGTGCTCTGCATCGAGACGCTCACGCAGCCGTGGCAGGCCGTGGTCTGCGCGCGAACGGCGCACCTGAACGTGGATGAATGTGGCGCGCCCGAACGCGCCGGCCGCAAGCTGCTGGCCGTCGACACGCCCGACGGCAAGCTCGCGCCCGCGCTGATCGAGCCGCTGATGGTCCGCATCGGCGACGAGCACGCGGTTCAGCCGCGCGTCGTCTCGATCACCCAGAGCACCGAGCTCGGCACCGTCTACACGCAGCAAGAGGTCGAGGCGCTGGCCACGTGGGCGCACGCGCACGGACTGCTTCTGCACATGGACGGCTCGCGGCTCGCCAACGCCGCCGCCGGTCTCGGCGTGCCGCTGCGCGCGCTGACGACCGATGCCGGCGTCGACGCGCTGTCGTTCGGCGCCACCAAGAACGGCGCGATGGGCGTCGAGGCGGTGGTGCTGCTGCGCGAGGACATCGACGACGGCGTGAAGTTCCGGCGCAAGCAGGCGATGCAGCTCGGCTCGAAGATGCGCTACATGTCGGCCCAGCTCGACGCGCTGCTCGAGGGCGACCTGTGGCAGCGCAACGCCGAGCACGCGAACGCGATGGCACGACGGCTCGCCGACGCCGTCCGCGGCGTGTCCGGCGTCCAGATCACCCAGGCGGTGGAGGCGAACGCGGTGTTCGCGATCCTCGACCCGGCGGTGACCGAGCGCCTGCAGCAGGACTGGCCGTTCTACGTCTGGGACGAGGGCACCGGCGAGGTGCGCTGGATGACGGGCTGGGACACCGTGCCCGAGGACGTCGACGCATTCGCCGCCGACGTCCGGGCGGCGTGCACTAGATGAGGCCTTCGCGAACCGCGTGAGCGGCGGCGGCCGCGCGCGACGGCTGCCGCAGCTTGGTCCGGATGTTCGCCACGTGGCGGTGCACGGTGTGCGGGCTCACGACGAGCCGGTCGGCGATCTCGGCGTCGCTCAGCCCGTCGGCGACGAGCCGCAGGACCTCGCGCTCGCGGTCGCTGAGCGGCCCCTGGGCCGCCGCGAGGTCGCCGGCGGCCGGCGGCGCGGCCGGATCGTCGCCGGTTTCGGCCGCGATCACGAAGCCGAGTGCGGCGAGCACGGCGGCGCTGTCGCCGAGCCACGCGAGGTGGATCTCGCCGTCGAGCGCGACGAGCCGCGCCCCGGGGATGCGCGCGGCGAGATCGCGCCCGAGGGCGAACGGGATCGCGCGGTCGTCGCGCCGGTGCACGACGACCGCCGGGGCGCGCACGCCGCCGAGCTCGTCGCGGATGTCGGTCGCGTAGATCGCCTCGAGCACGGCCGCGGCGGTCTCGGCCTCGGCCGCCGCGCGCTGCAGCGCGACGAACCGCTCGCGCAGCTCCGCGTCGGTGCCGGGCACCCAGACGTCGGCGAGCATCCGCGAACCGGCGCCCCAATGCGCGCGCACGGTGGCGACGATCGCCTCGCGCAGCGCGGCGGGCGCCGCGCCGGCGCCGGCGGCGAAGCCGCCGACCGTCGCCAGCGAGGTCACGCGCTCGGGGTGCCGCGCCGCGAACGCGACGGCGGCGCACGAACCGTAGGACAGGCCCAGCAGCGCCACAGCCTCGGCACCGAGCGCGTCGACCACCGCCGCCAACGTCAAGACATCGCCGTCCACGGTTGGCGGCTCGACGCCGTCGCGATCCGACAGGCCGGTGCCCGGACGGTCGTAGCGAACGACCGTGTGCTCGCGCGCGAGCGCCCCGATGAACGCCCGGAATTCCGGGAACGTCCACTCGACCTCGAGGTGGCCGGCCCAGGTCGCCGGCAGCACGAGCGGCGGGCCGGACCCGACCGTCGCGTACGCGACACGCGCGCCGCCGGCCTCGCAGAAGCGGATCTCCTGCTCGCTCACCCGATCGCCACGGCGGTGCCGGTCACGTCGATGCCGGGGCGGTCGGCGTGAATCTCGACGAGCAGGCGGCCGGGCCGGCCGAGGTCGTGGCCCTGCAGGATCGTGACCGTCACCGGCGGCGTCACGAGGCCTTCCTCGCGCAGGTACGCGCCGAGCGCCGCCGCCGCGGCGCCGGTCGCCGGGTCCTCGACCACGCCGCCGGGCGGGAACGGGTTGCGCGCGTGGAACCGATCCTCGGCCTCGCGCCAGACGAGCTGGATCGTCGTCCAGTCGCGCGCGGCCATCAGCGCGGCGAGACGGTCGAAGTCGTAGTCGAGCTGCGCCAGGCGGTCGCGCGTGGCCGCCGCGAGGATCGGGTGGAACGCGCCGGCGTAGCCGACACGCGGCGGCAGCGCCGTGTCGAGGTCGCCCGCGTCCCAGCCGAGCGCCGCGAGCAGCTCGTCGCGGTCGCCGTCGGCGAGCGGCTCGACGCGCGGCGGCACGCTCGTCAGCGTGGCGGTCACGCGGCCCTGGTCATCGCGCCGCGTCAGGACCGGCACCGGGCCGCTGCGCGTGCTGAAGACGATCTCGCCCGGGCCGCGCCGCTCAGCGATCGCGACGCCGGTCGCGATCGTCGCGTGGCCGCAGAACGGCACCTCGGCGAGGGGGCTGAAGTAGCGGATGTCGTCGCCGTCCACGAACGCGGTCTCGCTGTAGCCGACGTCGGCGGCGATCCGCAGCATCTCGGCGTCCGACATCCCGTTCGCGTCGAGCACGATGCCCGCCGGGTTGCCTCCCGTGGGCGTGTCGGTGAAGGCGGCGTACCGCAGGACCTCGGTCATGGCGACATCATCCCGAACCGTGACTGCCTTCCACTGTGCGACCTGCGGCGCCCAGTTCACGCCCGCCGACGCGCCGCCCGACAACTGCCCCATCTGCGACGACCCGCGCCAGTACGTGCCGGCGAGCGGCCAGGCGTGGATCTCCGATTCCGATCTCGCCGCCGCCCATCGCAACGAGATCCGCCGCGAGGGCGCCTACGACGGCGTCGGTTTGGATCCGCCGTTCGCGATCGGCCAGCGCGCGCTCCTGGTGCCCGCCGGCGAGCGCTTCGTCCTGTGGGACTGCATCCCGCTGGTCGACGACGAGACCGCGGCGGAGATCGACCGGCGCGGCGGCCTGGCCGCGATCGCGATCTCGCACCCCCACTACTACACCGGCATGGTCGACCTGGCGCACCGCTTCGGCTGCCCGGTTCTGCTCCACGCCGACGACCGCGAGTGGATCATGCGTCCCGATCCTGTGATCGAGCTGTGGGAGGGCGAGACGCGCGATCTCGGCGACGGGCTGACGCTGATCCGCTGCGGCGGGCACTTCGACGGCGGCACCGTCCTGCACGACGCCGACAACGCGGCGCTGCTCTCCGGGGACATCGTCCAGGTCATCCCGGACCTCGGCTGGGTCGGCTTCATGTACAGCTATCCCAACCTGGTCCCGCTGCCGCCGGAGACCGTGCTCGAGATCGCGCGGAAGCTCGAGCCGTACGCGTTCGACGCGATCTACGGCGCCTGGTGGGGGCGGCTGGTGCCGCGCGACGGCGCCGCGATCGTCCAGCGCTCGGCCGAGCGCTACGCGCGGGCGGTGCGCGGCGAGCTGCCGTAGGCCTCGAGCCGGGTGCCCGCGAAGCGCTCCGGGATCGTCGCCAGCCGGTCGCGCGACTCGGCGCTGAAGACGAGCCGCACGTGCCGGTCGGCCACGTCGCCGCCCCAGCCGAGCATCGGCGTGGCCGCGATCGCCGCGTCAGCGAGCAGCATCTGCGACAGCTCGGCCGGCGTCGTGCCGAGCTCGATCGCGTCGATGAGCAGCGACCAGCCGCCGCCGGGCCGGACGACCGGCCAGCCGGCGAGCGCGTCGAGGATGAGGTCGCGCCGCGCCTCGAGCTCGGCCACGGATTCGGCCACGTGGCCCTGGTCGCCCCGCAGCACGGCCGCGGCCGGGAAGCGCGACAGCGCTGTCGGCATCGTCGTGTTGTAGACGTGCATCCAGCCGACGGACTCGACCAGCTCGGCCGGGCCGGCGACCCAGCCGACGCGCCAGCCGATCATCCGGTGCTCCTTGGACAGCGAGCCGACGATCACCGTGCGCTCGGCCATCCCCGGCAGCGTCACCGGGTGCACGAGCGGCCGGTCGTCGAACAGCAGGCGTTCCATCGCCGCGTCGTAGAGCAGCGGCACGTCGTGCTCGATCAGCGCCTTGGCGACCGCATCCCACTCCTGCGGCGTGAGTGTCGCGCCGGAGGGCATCGACGGGCTCATGAGCACGGCGATCGCGGGCTTTGCGGCAGCGGCGGCCGCGAACGCGTCGAGGTCGAGCCGCCACTCACCATCCTCGACCCGGTAGGGCACGAGCTTCGGGATGCCGCCGGCGACTCGCACGCGGTTGACGATCCCG
>Ga0111538_10014489_pt1 | contig 10389 bp, 10 predicted proteins | sample SoiMethybrSBSTD1_FD_79669 | JGI IMG/M metagenome (GOLD analysis project Ga0111538, IMG submission 79669) | Bulk soil microbial communities from a Populus tree surrounding site in Tennessee, USA - Soil MetaG P. TD hybrid SBSTD1 (version 2)... | ecosystem: Environmental > Terrestrial > Soil >... | reverse complement strand
GATCGCCGCCCGACCTCGTTCACCGCATTCGCCGGTGATCGCCGCCCGACCCTGTTCACCGCCCTCGCGCGGCGATCGCCGCCTGACCCGTCTGCGGCCATGGCCGGCGCCCGGTTGGTTCCCCGCTCTCGAGAGTCAGAGCGCGAACCACTCGTCGGCGAGCGCATCGAATGTGCCTGTGCCGGGCTTGGGCGGCATGCGCTCGAGGTACCAGCCGAGGTGGCTGTAGCGGTGCAGAAGCGCGTATGCGAGCAGGCGGCGCGACAGCGCTGGCCCGGGCGCGTGACCGGCGGCCAGCAGCACGCGGCGCAGGAGCTCGCGATCGCCGCGCGCAAAGAAGATCCCGACCGAGGCGAACTCGTACTCGCGCCCGCCGATCATCGACGGCTCGAAATCGATCAGCCCGCCGAGCCGGCCCGCGTCGGTGACCAGCAGGTGTTCCGGCATCACCTCGGTGTGAAGGAAGACGGCGCTCCGCGCGTCGGTGAGATCGATGTGGGAGAGGAAGGCGGGGATGCGCGCCACCCAGACCGGGTCGGCGCCGCGGCCGGCCTGGCGCTCGGCGCAGCCGGCGCGCCGCTCCTCGATGAAGGCGTCCCAGACCATCCGGGCGAACGGCAGCACCGCGCCTCCGGCGGGAAGCGCGTGCAGCTCGCCGATCATCTCGCCAACCTCGCCGGCGAGCCGGAGTCGATCGTCCCGTCCCAGCGACGACCACACCCGGTCCATCGGGCGCCCGGGCAGCTGCGCCATCACCAGGTACGGCCAGCCGTCGAGCTCGTCGGCCGCTCGCAACGCCGGGGTCGACACCGCGAGCTTGCCGGCGAGGAACTCGAGCGCGTCGCGCTCGTTGTCGCGGTTGCGACGGAACGGCGGCGGAAAGAGCTTGACCACATGCTCGTCGCCGAGCGCGAAGACCGGCAGCGACCCGCCCGGGTAGCGCCGCGGCTCGCCGGCCAGCCGGTGCCGCTCGGCGATCGCCTCGAGCGCCGGCCGGTAGATGTCCGCCGCACGCACGGCGCCGAACTCGTCCGGGTGTGAGATCGGCGGGAGGAACGGTCCGGCTGCCATTGATTGTGGGTATCATGGCTCGATGGCGCGCATCGCGCTTGCGGCCGGCCCGGGCGGGTATCCGGCCCACCTCGGGCCTTGCGCCCGCCCCCGGATCGCGCCGGACGACCTCCGCGCCGCCGTGGCGGCCGCCGGCCATCAGCTGGTCGACAGCGCCCCCGACCTCGTCATCGCAGACGTCGCCGCCCCGGCCGCCCCGGCCGCCTCGGCCCCGGGTGCCGCACAGCAGCTGGTCCTGGTCTCGTTCGACCGTCCGACCAGCCCCTGGCACGCGATCGCCGACCCCGCGGACCGCCAGGCCTTCATCGAGCCCTGGGGCGCCGATCTCGAGCGCCGCCGCCGCGCGGCGCTCGGCCTCCGGGCCGACGCCTACGCCGACTCCATCCCCGATCTCCTGGCGGCGATCGACGCGGCGCTGCGCCGGGTCGAACCGGAGCCGCCCGCGCTCTGCTATCTGGGCGCGCTGTTCAACTCCTGCCCGCTCCGCCCCGGCGCGGTGTTCGACATCGGCGCCGAGCCGCGCCCCCTCGTGCTCGGCCGCGGGACCGAAGCCGATGTCCAGGTTCTCACCTCGCACCTGGCTCGCGCCCACCTGCAGCTCACCCTGGTCCCGGACGAGGGCCTCGAGGTGATCGATCTCGGCGGCACCAACGGAACCTGGCTGGTCCAGCGAGAGGGCGAGATCACCGCGCTCAGCCCGGGCGCACCGGTGGTCGCCCGGCAGGGCGCCCTGGTCGTTCCCGACGGCTCGTTTCGCTTCCTCGTCGCCTAGCGAGAGCGGCGCCCGCCGCAACCCGGGGCGCCCGTCGCGTCGTCACCTAGAGCGACTTCAGGTACTCGACCAGGTCGTTCATCTCGCGCTGCGTGAGGCCGAGGCCGAAGTGCCGGTTGTAGTGCTTCACGACGTCGAGCAAGGTGGCGAACCGACCGTCGTGGAAGAAGCCGCCCTTGCTGTGGCTGAAGAGCCCCTTGAGCGGCGACGTCCGGTAGCGGTTGTCCGGCGACCGGCGGGCCTGGAATGCGTCGATCCCCATCTCCGCGGCAGTGTGCATGTTCCAGCCCGGCTCGGTGTAGAGCGGCGGCACGTGGCAGCCCGAGCACTTCGCCTTGCCCTCGAACAGCGTGTCGCCCCGCTCGGCCGCGTAGGGATCGAAGCTGCCGGCCGGCGGAGTCGGCGCCTGCAGCGCGAGCTGGTAGACGTGGAGCGCGGCCAGCTTCGGCGTGATCAGGTCCTCGTCCTCGTCGCGCCGGATGTGCCCCATCCGGTTCCGCGCCGCGATGGGGAACTTGCTCGCGTCGTCGAGCCGCGGGTCGAAGAACGACCCCTGGCCGTGCATCTCGAGGTTGGCGACGAACGCGTTCCAGTGGCTCACGCCGCCCCAGCCGGTCCAGGTGTGGAGGTTGACCCCGGCGAGACCGAAGGCGGGCGGGATGAGGGTGGCCGCCGACTTGCCGTCCGGTCGAAAGGCCTTGCCGTCGAGGACCAGCTCGGCGTCGAACTTGCCCGGTCCCCAGCTCTTCAGCACGGTGCGCACCGTCTCCTGGTCGACGCCGAGCAGCTCGGCGAAGGGAGAGAGATCAGGGGCGCTCGCCACGATGGCACCCACGTTGAGGTCGCGGTTGGCCCAGCCGTCGCGCCGCCTGCCGATGCCGGGGGCGAACGAGTCGTCGACGGTGGAGTGGCAGAGGGCGCACTGGATACCGACCCCGGTCATCGCGCCGGCGTCGTCGAACACGCCGGTGACCCCGACCACCGCGTTCAGCTGGAGGAGCGCGATGGTGACCGCGGGATCGTCGAGGTCGACCTCGCCATTGCGGATCTTGTCGACCAGCTCCGGCGGCAGCGCGGCAGCATCCACCTTGAGGCCGAGCGCGAGGGCCGCATTCGGGCTCACGCCCGGGCCGACGCCCCCGTTGTCCCGACCGGCGATCGCCCGGTGCAGCCCGAGCTCGCCGCCCCAGAACGCCTCGTCGCCGAAGGTGTCGAAGCGGAAGGTGCGCCGGCCCTCGGCGATCATCCCGGCCGCGCCGGCGATGGTCTGGTCTCCCGCGCAGTCGGCGCCTGCCGCGCCGCCGCCGCCTCCGTCGACCGCGCCGGGCGTCTCGCCGTTGTCCGAGGCGAGCTGCTGGCCTGAGTCCGACTGCTGACAGCCGGTCATGAAGGAGCCGATGATTGCCAGTCGTAGTACGAGCTGAGTTCTTGTCCCGTGGGGTCGCATGCTGCAACCGTGTGACGCGCGCCGCGAGCTCTCCGCTTAAATCGGCTTAGCTGGCAGTCCGGTCAAGAGACACGCGGCGTGTCCGAGGATCTGCGGTCCGTCGCGAAGCTCGCTCGCCGTCGGCCGCCAGCCGCGCGCCACCCGCGCCGCCAGGAGCTCGTCGGCGTCCGGCGCGTGGTCCCAGACGGCGACCGCCGCCAGCGCGCCGAGTCAAGTGGCGTCGAAGACCAGCACGCGCCCGCCGCCGGCCGGCATCACCACGTCGTGGGTGTACTCGTCCTGCACCACCACCGCGCTCACCATCCAGCCGCGCGCCAGCCCCCACTGGATGAGGTCGTGCAGGCTGGCGAGCCCCGCCAGCTCGCGCTCGAGCGCCGTCCGCTGGTCCGGCGCCATCCCCACCCGATCCTCGAGCTCCACATCATTAGTGTACGCTCGCTGCCATGCACCCGCTGCACGACATCGTGGTGCCGCACGCGATCGAGGACTATGTGCCGGCCGTCATCGAGATCCCGCGCGGCTCCAAGCTCAAGTACGAGATCGACAAGACCACCGGCCTGCTCATGCTCGACCGGGTGCTCTACTCGTCGGTGCACTACCCGGCCAACTACGGGTTCATCCCGCAGTCGCACGCCGAGGACGGCGACCCCCTCGACATCCTCGTCCTCATGCAGGAGCCGGTGGTGCCGATGACCATCGTGCGCGCGCGCGCCATCGGCGGCCTCAAGATGCGCGACGACAAGGGCGACGACGACAAGATCGTCGCCGTCGCGGTCGACGATCCGGCCGTCCAGCACTACACCGACATCGGCCAGCTGCCGCCCCACCTCATGATCGAGCTCGAGCGCTTCTTTCGCGACTACAAGGTGCTCGAGGCCAAGACCACCGAGGTGGACGAGCTGTACGGCCGCGACGTGGCGCTCACGGTGATGCGCCGATCGCTCGACAGCTACCGCTCTCGCGCGGGGTGGCGGAAGCCGTAGTCGACGGTCCGGGCGCGAGCCGTTGAAAACACACGACGGGACGCTGGCATGCAGCCTGCAGACAGCAGTGGGCATGCGCAGCCCGTGGCGACTCGACCTGCCGGTCCTTGCCCTCGCCGTCCTTCTCCCGCTCGGCGCGTGCGCCCTCGACGACTCGGCAGGATCGGGCCATGGCGATCCGGGCGACGACGACCCGGCCGACGACCCGGGGTCGGACGATCCGCCGGGCGACGAGCCGGCCGCGTTCGCGCGCTGCACCGGGCTGGCCTACACGCCGGGCGAGCCGCAGGGCTTCGAGCACACCGGCAACCAGATCGTCGCGGCCGGCGGCGATCCCACCCACCACGCACAGGACATCGTGGTCGTCGCCGACCAGCCGGCGACCGTCACCGCCATCTTCCAGTACAGCGCCTTCGCCGTCGACATCGCCGACGAGTCGGTCAAGGTCTCGCTCGACACCTGCGACGGCTGGCGCGATCTCGGCGCCGTGAACACCGACAACGACGGCCGCGCCACCGTCGAGGTCGGCGAGGCGCTGGCGCCCGGCGTCTACCACATCGTCTACCAGGTCGCGGCCGACGCCAGCCTGGCCTCCGCCTACCTGTGGAGCCTGCCGATCGGGACCCACATGGTGCTGTTCGACATCGACGGGACCCTCACCACCGCAAACACCGAGCTGTGGAAGGAGATCCTGCTCGGCGACTACGTGCCCGAGGCCTATCCCTCCGCCGCCACCCTCACCGCGGCGCACGCCGACCGGGGCTACATCCCGATCTACCTGAGCGGCCGGCCGAGCACGCTCAACGCCACCACGCGCGCCTGGCTCGACGATCTCGACTTCGCCCACGGCGTGGTGCACGTGACCGACAGCGGCTCGCAGGTCCTGCCGACCGACGGCGGGGTCGGCGCCTACAAGCGCGACTTCATCCGCTCGCTGATGGACGCCGGCCTGTCGATCGACGTCGCCTACGGCAGCGCGCCGACCGACATCTTCGCCTACCTCGGCGCCGGGCTGGCCGGCGACCAGGTCTGGATCATCGGCTCGCACGGCGGCGAGGAAGGCACCCACGCGGTGGAGGACAGCTGGACGGCGCGCGCCGCCCAGGTGGCCGCCGAGCCGCCGATCGAGCAGCCGTTCACCTTCTGATCGAAGTCGGGCCGCCCCCGCCCTTCACTCGACCTCCGGCACGCACTCGCCGTCGTAGCAGAACTCGTAGTCGTCGCACCCGCCCGAGTCGACGCAATCGCCGCTGCCGCAGCCGTCCGGGTCCTGGCAGTCGCTGTCGCAGCTGCCGGGGTCGACCTCGACCGTGTTGCTGTCGTACTTCGACGGCGAGGCGTGCACCTCGGACATGTAGGCCGAGCCGAAGCCGGCCGGCTCGAAGGCGCTGGTCGCGAGCCAGAGCTCGTAGACCACCCGGTAGTCCCAGTTGGGCGCGTCCGCGCTGGGCGTGCACTCCGCGTCGGTGGCGGGAGAGTCCTCCAGGTAGCCCTCGCAGTAGCCGCGCTCGTTCAGGTTCTCCGAGATCGACGTCGTCCAGCCGCAGATCAGCTCGGGATCGCCGGCGTTGACCTCGCCCTCGCCGCCGAACGGCCCCAGGCTCGAGTAGCCGCAGGGCGCCTCGGGATCCTCCGACAGGTAGTCGAGCGCGACGTCGAAGACCGGGTTGCCGTCCTTGTCGAGCGCGACGATGACGGCGTGGTCGCTGCCGACCAGGTCGCGGAACTTGTGATCGTGCGTGGTCCAGCCGACCGCGTTGGCGCCGTAGGTGTTGTCGGCGAAGGTCGGGTCGAAGGTGAGGATGATGTGGACGGTGTCCTTGCCCTGGTACTCGACGAACTCGTACTCGATGACCGCGACCGGATCGGTGGCTTCCGGGTCGGCCTCGTCGTACAGGCACAGCTCGCCGTCGGGCGGGTCCTGCGTCTCCTCGCCAGCGCAGTTGCCGTAGGGCGGCTCGTACGCGGTGCCGCCGTCGGCTCCCTGGTCACCGCCGTCGGCTCCCGGGCTGGAGCCGTCGTCGTCGCCCCCGCACGCCACGAACAGGATCAGTCCAGTCGCGAGGATGGGATGCCTCATTTCCACACAGTGAGGCGGGCGGGGAAAAAGTTGCGCCCGGCTAGTCCACGTCGTCGCCGCACACCTCGGTCGGCTCCTCGTGCTCCTGGAGATCTCCCAGGTTGAGCTGGCCGTCGGCGTCGTCGCCCCAGCAGAAGAGGCCACCCGAGGTTCGCACACCGCAGACATGGCGCTTGCCGACCGCGATGCTCGCCCAGTCGTCGGCGCCGCCGACCCTGACCGGCGCGTCGCGTCGCGCGACATCGCCCAGGCCGAGCTGGCCGGCGTCGTTCTTGCCCCAGCACCAGAGCGTGCCGTCGATGGCGATGGCGCAGCTGGTCTTGTCCCCGGCGCGGACGGTGCGCCAGCCGAGCTCGGAGGCGACCTCGGTCGGTTCGACCTCGCGATCGGGCGCGTCCTCGCCGAGGCCGAGCTCGCCCTCCTTGTTGTCGCCCCAGCAATGCAGGCGATCGCCGGTGTCGATGGCGCAGGTGTGGTTGGCGCCGGCGGCCACCTCGACCCAGCCGGTGCCGGCGCCGACCTCGACCGGCGCGGGCGAGGGCTCGGTGCCGCCGGTGCCGAGCTGCCCCTCGGTGTTGCCGCCCCAGCACCAGAGGCGCTCGTCGAGATCGGTGCCGCAGGTGTGCTTGGCGCCGGCCGACGCCTGGCGCCAGACGCGCGCCACCCCGTCGTCGATCTCGAGCGGCGCGGGCGAGCGCGTCGGCTCCGCCGCGCCGAGCTGACCGTCGGCGTTCTTGCCCCAGCACCAGAGGCCGCCCTCGACCCCGACCGCGCAGGTGTGGTCCTGCCCGCCGGTGACCGAGCGCAGCGCCGGCAGATCCATCACCGGCACCGGCGTCGGCTCGGACATGCTGACCGCGCCGCTGCCCACCTGCCCCTCGGCGTTCTTGCCCCAGCAGGCTGCGCCACCATCGCGCGCGAGACCGCAGGTGTGCTTCCAGCCGGCGGCCGCGTCGACCCAGTCGCCGGCCACCGGGACCGGCTCGCCACGCAGTTCGCGGTCACCGGCGCCCAGCTGGCCGTCCATGTTGAGGCCCCAGCAGAAGAGCTCGCCGGTCCAGGCGACCGCGCAGCTGTGCGCCTCGCCGGCGGCGACCGCCAGCCAGCGCTGGGCGCCCGGGCAGGTGGTGGCGACGCAGGCGCCCTCCCGGCAGACGCCGCTCGAGCAGATGGTGCCGTCGGCGACCGGGCTGCACTCGCCCTCGGCGGCGCACACCATGCACTCGATCGCGGCGGCGTCGGGACCGGCGATGAGGCTGACGTCCTCGTGGCAGGACGCGAGGAGAAGGAGGAGAGGAAGGGTGCGCGTCACGGGAGGCCGTCGAGGAGCGCGCGCGCCAGGCCGGCGTTCGCTCCCCGAGGGTATCGCTTGAGGTAGGCTCCCAGCGAGCGGCGGGCGGCGTCCTTGCGGCCGAGCTCGAGCTCGAGGCGGCCCTGGGCGAAGAGGGCGTTGTCGGCCCAGGCGCCGCCCTCGGCGGCCAGCGCGCGATAGGCGGCGAGCGCTTCCTCCGGGCGGCTCTTCTCGACCCGGGCGGCGGCCTCGTAGCGATCGCGCGGCGACGCGGGCGCTTCTTCCGGGGCCACGGCCGGCGGCGACGCTGCCTCCGACTGCTTGCGCCTGGCGTGCGCCGTCCGCGCCGACTGCGGCTCGAAGGTGAGCTCGGCCTCCTCGGCAGGCGGCGGAGCCTCGGTCGTCTCGGCCGCCGGCGGCCACGACTGGCCCGCCGCCACGTGCGCCTCCGGCTCGCCGGCGCGGATGACGCGGACCACGCCCTTCGCCACCGAGACCGCCACCTGGTCGCCGTCGCGCGCCACCGAGAACACGGTGCCGACCACCTCGACGCGGACGTCGGCGGCCATCACCACGAAGGGCGGCCGGTCGCCGCGCGGCGACACCGCGAAGTCGATCGCGCCGCGCTCGATGAAGACGGTGACGCCGGCGTCGCCCGCCTCGCTCACGGTGAGGGCGGCGTGGGGGCCGGCGGTGATGCGCGCGTCGCCGACCGTCACCTGCGACGGCGAGTCGCCGGTCTCGAGGCGCGACGGGCTGGGCGCGGGCGACCGCTGGGCCCGCTGCTCGCCGGACCAGACGCGGACGCCGAGCCAGACCACCACCAGCGCGGCAGCGGCGCACAGCGCCACCAGGACCGGGCGCCGGCGCGACGGACCCGGCACCACCGCGGCCGCGGGCAGCGCCGCCTCGCGGTCGAGCCGGTCGAACACCGCCTGGCGGATGCGCTGGCGGCCGAGGTCGGAGAGCGGCGGCACGTCGGGTCTCAGGTCGCTCATGCCTCCGACTCCTCTCCCAGGATCGCGCTCACCGCCGGATCGCGGCGCAGCTGCCGGCGCGCCCGCCACACGCGGCTCTTGGTCGCGACCAGCGTGGCGCGCATCGCCGCCGCCACCTCGCTGAGCGGCTGCCCGTCGAAGACGTGCAGGCAGAAGGCCAGGCGCACCTTGGGGTCGAGGTCGCCGAGCAGCTCGTGCACCCGGTGCATGGCGCGGCTGAGCGCCGCCTGCTGATCCGACAGCGGAGTGGCGGCCTCCGGCTCGGGCACCGACTCGAGCCGCGCCGCCGCCGGCCGCTTGCGCGACAGATGGCCGTAGGCGACGTGGGCGCTCACCCGGGCAATCCAGGTGGACAGCTTGGCCTCGCCGCGGTAGCTGGCGACCGAGCGGAAGACCTCGAGGAAGACGTCCTGCACCAGGTCCTCGAGGTCCCGGGTCGGGCCGAGGATGCGATAGAGGGTGGCGTGGACCCGGTCCACTTCGCGGTCGAACAGGTGGCGCTGGGCGGCGCGCTCGCCGCGCGCGCAGCGAGCCGCCACCTCGAGATCCTCGAGCGGGCGAGCGACCGGTACGGCCCGGCTCATGACTCCATAGTGGACCGGCCGGGGGAAAGGTTGCGAGCCGGGGCCTGCGCTCCCGCAACACCGCGGATCACCAGAAGGGCAGCCCGACCGTCAGGCTCAGGTCGCCGGTCACCTGTGAAACGTCGTACACCTCCTCACCCGCCACCAGGAAGCGCTGCCGCCGGGTGAAGACCGCTGCGCCTGCCGCGAGCCCCAGGCGCGGCCGCCCGAGGTCGAGCTCGAGCTGCAGCCCGGCGTCGAGCGCCGGGTTGATCCGGCGCGCGGTCGCGCTCTCGCCGAGCGCGAGGTCCGAGCCGCGCAAGGTGCTGTAGTGCCCGCTGACCCCGGCCGACGGCACCAGGGACAGCCGGTGCCCGAGCGCGATGGAGAGCCGGGCCCCGCCGGCCAGCGCGACGTCCTCGTAGTGCCCGACGAAATCGCCGCGCGCGATCTCGAAGCCGGGTCCGGCGCGCAGCCCGGCGAAGAACCCGAGCGGCCGGAGCGCGCGCGGCATGAGGACGGCTGCCAGGCCGAAGGCGGCCTCGACCGGCGAGTGCCGCCGCAGGCGCGCGCCGGCCTGGGCTTCGAGCAGGAGGCGCCGGCTCGGCGGCGGCGGCGGCGGCGCATACCGCTCCGCCTCGGGCGCCACCTGGCTGAAGCGGATGAGCGTCTTGATGGCGAGCGCGATGGCGGCGGCCGCCGGCGGATCGAACGGCGGCGGCGACGAGAGCCGCACCGCCACCGCCTTGCGCGTCGTCACGTCGTAGAGCCACAGGCTCGGGCGCCCCTGGGCCGAGGCGATCCACACCACGGCGCGCGCCTGGTTGGCCGCCGCCACCGACTGCGCCCGCTCGGCCGCTTGCGGCATGGTCGGCCCCACCTCCTGGTCGGGCTGCACCATCACATCCACCGCCCACGCCGCCAGCGCCGCCGAGGTCGCGCGCTCGAGCTCCGGGTCGCTCGACACCAGCACCAGCCGCTCGCCCGACGCAGGACCGGACAGCGCGGCGATGACGGCGATCGCAGTCACGGCGCGCAGCACCCGCCGAGCATACAGCGCTCTTCCACGCGCGACCTGCGTGCTAGCATCGCCGTCACGCGAGAGTGGCGAAACTGGTAGACGCGCGGGATTTAGGTTCCCGTGGGCAACACCCGTAGGGGTTCGAGTCCCCTCTCTCGCACTC
>Ga0111538_10014488_pt1 | contig 10389 bp, 6 predicted proteins | sample SoiMethybrSBSTD1_FD_79669 | JGI IMG/M metagenome (GOLD analysis project Ga0111538, IMG submission 79669) | Bulk soil microbial communities from a Populus tree surrounding site in Tennessee, USA - Soil MetaG P. TD hybrid SBSTD1 (version 2)... | ecosystem: Environmental > Terrestrial > Soil > Tree... | reverse complement strand
CCACCGTGCTCGCCGAACGGCAAGATCTCGTCGACGCGTCGCGGCACGATCTCGAGGCCGGGTGCCGGGCGGTCGCCGCCGCAGGGCGTCAGGCTCACCCAGACGTTCATCGCTCGGGTGGAGGGTCCGAGGAAGGAGCCGTCCTGGTGCCAGGCGGCGTAACGGAACTCGGGCTGGACCCGCCGGAGCGACGACTTCTGCAGCGTGAAGCAGGGGCGCTCGCCGAAGTGCTCGCCGATGGCCGCGATCACGCCAGTGGCAGCGAGATCGTCGAGGACCTGAGCGGCTGCGGCTGGGCAGTCGGCCAGCCACCAATTCTGCCGCTGGGCGTGGGCGACGCGGTTCCGTTGCTGCTCACGCGGCACCTGCAGCGTCTGCACGTAGTCCACGGTGGTGCGTTCCGCGGGCGCGCGTTGCCAAGTCTCGCTCGCCTTCTCGATCGACGTTCGTGACCGCTCGACGGCGTTGCGATCGAGGAGTCGGCGCACCACGAGGCAGCCGTGGTGCGCCACCGCAGCACCGAGCAGCGCGCCGTCGAGCTTGTGGGCCTCGATCTCGGGCGGCCGGCCCACGACATCGGGGAACGGGTCCTCGCACGTCGGCGGCCATGGCCGGCGGCCTTCGGGCCGATACGAGGCCGCTGCCTGATGGCGCAGCTCGATGAGGCGGACCTGCAGCTCGGGCGACGGGTTGGCTCGGTTCTGCGCGATCGCCGCGTCCAGCGCCGCGACCGCGTCGCCGTCATCGAGGAGCCGGTCGACGTCGGCGATCAGCATGGTTCGCACCCCCAGATCAGCACGAGCACGACCCTATTCGCCGGCGGAGGCCCAGGTCGCGTTCCGGCGCGATGGACGCCTTCGGGCGGTCTGAGCTGGCGCTTGCCTGAAAGTTGCTGGAACCTGTCGGGGGTGCCCGACCGTATGGGTCAGCAGCGACACCGGAGGAGGGACATGTCTCGATCCACGCGTGCGCGCCGCGTGAGCGTGCTCATCGCCGCCGGGCTGCTCTGGTTCCTGGCCATGCCGGCCGCAGACGCGGCCGCGGGGCTGGGAACCGTCAAGGAGTACCGGCTGCCCACCACCACCGATCCCCACGAAGCCACGACCGCGTCCGACGGCAACGTCTGGGTGACCGTCGAGGGAGCGTTCGACCCGGCGACGGGCATCACCCCGGGCTCGGTCGCGCGTGTCACCCCGCGGGGCGACATCACGGAGTTCGCCGTGTGCGACGGCTGCATCACCAACGACCTGGTGCAGGGCCCCGACGGGATCATCTACATCAGCGACAACGACGGGCAGCTGCGGCGGATCACGACCTCGGGCGAGGTCCTGAGCGCGATCTCGCCGTGCGGTGAGGTGTTCTGCGATCCGCTCGGTGGCGTGGCGGCGGACTCGACCAGCATCTGGTTCGCGGACTTCTTCAACAACCGGGTCGGTCGCTTCGACGTCTCCACGGCGGGGTTCATGTTCTTCCCGGCCGCCGGCGTCAGCGACGTGGCGGTGGCGCCGGACGGGACGGTGTGGTTCACCGGGTCGGCGGAGATCGGACAGATCGTTCCCGCGGTCGGCGTGGTGAGCCTGACCCCGCTGAGTGCCGAGGGGGCTGGGATCACCGTGGCTCCGAACGGGACCGTGTGGGTGACCGAGGCGTTCGCCGACCTCGTGGCGCGGCTCACTCCGAGTGGATCCGGACCGCACCAGCTCACCGAGTTCCCAACGCCGGATGGCGGGGTCCCCCTCGGGATCGCGGCGGCGCCCGATGGCAACGTCTGGTTCACCCAGAACCTGCGCGGCAACATCGCCCGCATCACCCCCGCCGGTGTGGTGACCGAGGCCAGCAAGGCCATCGACTTCGCCAGCCCCAAGCGACCCGACCCGATCGGGATCACGATCGCCGGCAACGGAGACCCCTGGTACACCTTGTCGCTCACCGACAAGGTCGCCAACCTCAAGCTCCGCTGACCGGGGCCGACATCGCTGGCGGACCTCAGCGCGCTAGACACTCGTCGCATGCGGGAACGCACGGGGCGCGGCGTGGCGGCGCTTGGTCTGGTTGCGATCGGGGTGATCGGTGCCTGCGGAGCCGGCGAGGAAGCCGGCCCGCCGGACGTCGAGATCGCCGCCGCCGATGTGGCCGGCGCGGCCGCGATGTCGACCACGCTCCCCTACCGGTTCACGGGCACGATGTCATTCGGCCGCGCCGAGGACGTCCCGATCCTGAGCGGGATGTGGGACGGCGAACGCGCGTACTACCGCATGGACCTGGAGGCCATGGCCGACGAGATGGGCATCAACCGGCCACTCGACCTCGACGCCCTCGACCTCAGCCTCGAGATGGTCAACGATGCCGGCACCACCTACCTCCACGGCCCCGACCTCGGTGCGTTCGTCCAGTCGTCGGACTCGGGCAGCACCCCGCCGCCCCTCTTCGCCGTCCTGGCCGATCTGGGTGCCAGCTGGGGTCGCATCGACGTGGCAGCCCTGGGCCCCGATGCGCCCGCTGGTGTCCTCCAGCAACTGGGCGCGGGGCAGGGCACGGACCCGCGCATCTTCCTGGACATGCTGTCGCGCACCGAGGACGTCGAGCCGCTGGGGCCCGAGGAGATGGGCGGCGTGCCGACGACCGGGGCCGCGGCCGACGTCAGCTTCGTGGACATGCTGGAAGCGCAAGGCTTGGACGCCGACGAGATCACCGCCGGCCTGATCGATCGAACCGGTGTGCCGGCCGACGAAGCCCAGCGCATCGTGGACGTCTTCACCATCCCGATCGAGGTGTGGATCGACGCCGATGACCACGTCCGTCGCATCACCGTCGACGTGGCGAAGTCGATGCGCGCCATGGCGGAGGAGTTCGACGAGGACGTCCCCGACCTGGGCTCGTTCAGCATCACGGTCGACTTCACGGACTACGACGACGCGTCCATCCACGTGGACATCCCCGACCCGGCCGCCACCGTCGACATCACCGAGAACCTGCGGACCATCCTGGACGCCTGACGTCGAGCCGTCAGCGGTCCAGGATGTCGTCTGCGGACGCGGTCCAGGCGGCGCCGCCGGTGAGGGTGTTGCCGGTGACGACCACGACGCCCTCCCCCGTGGCGACCGAGGTGGCGCCGCGGATGCCGAGATCGTCGAGGGCGCCGCCGGTCAGTCGGGTCCAGCTGAGGGCCGCTTCGCCGTTCGCGACCCAGACCTGGAGGCCCGGCGCGGCGGGGGCTCCAGTCGGCTCGGCGATGACCACCGGGACCTCGTCCACCCAGGCGATGCCTGTGGCAATGTCGCCGGCGCTTCCTCCCGGGAGCGGGCGCAGATCCAGGGATGCGTCCGTGGCCACGCCGGGGACGACCACGTCCCCGCCCGCGACGCCGACCCTGCCCGCGGCCAAGGTGGCACCGTTGGGCGACACCGAGCAGGCGTCCAGGTGGCTGAGCTGACCACTGTCCGGGCGCACCCGGTCCCAGATGACGCCGTCGCGGCTCCTCCAGGCCGCGGCCGTCACCGTGTCCACCTGATCGATCCCCACGACCAGAGCGTCTCGCCCGGCGGCACAGGCCGCCAGGGTGATGTGGTCACCGGTCGACGGGCCTGGCACGTCGGCGCGCTCCACGCTGGTCCCGTCGGACGACACGAGGATCAGCGGTAGGACCTGGGTCCCGTCCGACCCGTACCCCGTGGCGATGTACCCGTCCCCGTACGCGACGACCGATTCGAGCTGGTGGACACCACCTTCCGGCGGCCGCAGGCCGTCTCCGTCGACCGCCTCCCAGCCCGACCCGTCAGCGGACACGAGGATGCGCCCGTCGCCGGGAGCATCCTCGTCCCGGGACAGTCCCACGGCCACGAAGCCATCCTTGTAGGCCGTGACGTCGCGCAGCCGGGTCTGGGCCAGGACGGGTTCGGTGGGCAGGGCCTCCCAGGCCCGCCCGTCGGGTGAGCGCCACACCAGTCCCTGGATGGTGGACCCGCCGCCGGCATCGACCTGCCGCCGCATCCCGACGGCCACGAAGCCTCCCGGCCCGTGGGCCACGCTCGTCACCTCGACCAGCTGCGTGGGGCCGGGGATCACTCCGGCGGCGTGGTCGACCCAACCGTCGTCGCCCGCGCCGAAGACCTGATCGCCCGTGAACAGCGTCGGGACGCCGTCGGGCAGCAGCGCAGTCCACGGGTTCCGGGCGTTCGACGGCAGGTCGCCGGGATACAGCGGGAGCTCGTCCTCGTTCTCCTCCTCGTCCTCGCCCGAGGCCCAGACGTCGCTCCCCCGAGATGTCACCAGCAGCTGCCCGTCGCGACCGGTGGCCACCGTGGTGGCCCAGGTCCCCGAAGTGGACTCCTCGCCGGACCCGTCCTCGAGGTGGGGCCCTTCCGACCAGCTCGACGGGTCGTCGGAGCGCCACGTCGCCGGGCTGAAGTCGTCCGTGGACGACGGGCGATCTCCGCCGACCGCCAGGTAGTGCCCGTTCACGTAGGCGGCGTCGGCGACAAGGACGAGGTCGGAGTCCTCGATCTCGCCGACGTTCGCCAGGTCTCCCCCGTTCGCCGACGCCAGCACGTCGACGCCCGCCTCCGGGTCAGGCGCGCCGACGAGCGCCACGAACTCGTCGCCGACGACCATGAGCGGCGCGACGCGGAGCCCGCCGGACGACGACAGCCGCCACCGGTCGCCGTCCGGCGAGGTCCAGATCTCGAAGCGAGAGCCCCGGGTGCCGGCGAGCATGAAGCCGGCCGGGCCACCGGCGAGCCCGCGAGGCAGGACGCTCAGGTCTCGCGGCAGTTCGTCCGGGGTCGTCGGATCGCCCCACTGCCCGCCGTCGTCGCGGCGCCACACCGCCGGCTCGCGCCGCCCGTCCGGGCGGTTGACGGCGCCGGCGGCCAGGACCGTCCCGTCGGGCCCGGCGGCCACCGCGATCATCGACGCCGCTCCGGTGAGCGGCCCGAGCTCGGCGCGCTCCCAGGTGAGCCCGTCGGCGGATTCGATCACGATCGGCGCCACGTCGTCCGGCCCGCCACCCGCCTCGCCGGCCACCGATCCGACGACCACGGCTCCCCCGCCATACGTCGCTCCGTCCACCAGCGCCACCGACACCCCGTCCACGCCGAGCTCGTCGATCCCCACACGCTCGAACCCGCCGTCACGCGCCTGGGCGCCCTCGTGGGCCGGCTGCGAGCACGCTTCCGCCAGCACGAACGCCGCGAGGCACAGGCCGAGGCTGGGCCAGCCCGTCGATCGTGGTGTTCCCCGGCTCGTCGCAGCAGCATGACACGACCGCGCCCGCGACGCGGGTCGGCCTCCTGACGGTCAGGACCAGGGCGAGATGGGGCGGGGTTGGGGCTCGCCGTCGATCGTCAGGTCGACCTTCTCGTTGAAGAAGCACAGCAGGCCGCGCACACCGGGGCACTCCGGGATGGGGTCCGGGTAGGACCACACGACATCGCGGTGCTCCTGGTCGCCCACCAGGACCGACCAGTAGCGAGCGGTGCCCTTGTACGGGCACATGGTGGACGTCGTCGTGGGGACCAGCAGGTCCTGGCGGACGTCCTCGGCCGGGAGGTACCAGCGGGTCGGGAGCCAGGTCTCGAACAAGGCGTGCGGGCGGTCGGACGAGGCCACCACCTGGCCGTCGAGCGAGACCTCGACGTGCCGTGAGCTGGGGACCACGTCGACCCGCTTGGACGGGTCCCGGGCGTGCACGTGGACCTCGGTGGCCTCCTCGAGCCAAGTGAGCCCGGTGTCCCAGGCGAAGGTCCAGTGGCCCTCCAGAGCCGCCAGATCGTCCGGCACGCCCCGGAACCGGGTGGCGCCGCCCGAGACCGTCACAGCGCCCGTCAGGACGTCGTACGGCGCCAGGAAGCCCTCTCCCTCGCCTTCGGCCGAGGGCTGCAGCAGGTCGGTGCGGACGTCGGCTTCCGGGAAGCAGTACGTCGGGAGGCGCCCCGGCCCGTACCAGGCCAGCAGGAGCGCGCGGCGGCTGTCGGCGACCAGCGTCTCCCCCGCTTTGACCCGCACCCAGCGGGGCGACGCCATCACGGTCGCGGGCGGTCCCTCGAAGCCCTTCCACGTCGCGAGGTCGGTCACGGCGTCGACCCGTAGTTCTGCCAGGGGCCGGCGAACTCGGCGTCCGCCGCGATCCCGGGCAACGACCAGTCGCAGACGCCGCGGGGGAAGATCGCCTCCAGGCGGGCCCACTGCTCAGGGCTGAACGTCACCGCGTAGTCCTCCGGCTCGGGCGGGGCGGTCTGGCACACCACGTCGCTGGCGACCGGGCCGCCGGCCGCTATGCGCGGGTCGGCGGCGATCGGGAACGGTCCGGCGTAGCAGGCCTCGATGTCGGAGATCTTGGACGCCGTGGCCGACGTCCAGCAACCGTCGGACGCGGCCGGGGGCCGGTTGCGCACCGCGAGCTCGGCCGGGGTCGCCCGGCGGTGGTCCGCCTCGATGGCCGACAGCCACGCCTCCATGGCGTCCAGCGCCTCGCCCTGGCGGTTGACCCCCGGAGCGACGATCCAACGCACGTGGATGCGGGGATCGACCCCGTCACCCACCAGCCGCTCGTGGATGGCGACCGACCAGTACGACGTGTGGATGTCGGGGAACGTGTCGGTGTAGCTGCGCAGGTCGATGGTCGGCGTGTACGCCAGTCCCCCGGTGCCGGTCGCCGCGAGGCCGGTCTCCACCACCCGGGCGATGGCCCGCGGGTCGGGCAGGCTGCGCTCCGCCTGGGGCTGGCCGTTGCGGTCGAAGCCCCCGATGCCGGCGTTGAGGTCGAGGAAGGCGTCGACGCCGAGCGTCCCGTCCTGGAGGGCACGCAGCCCGTACTGCACCCCGTCGTTCGAGTACAGCGCCGGGGCGGAGCCGTCGTCGTCCACGCCCAGCTGGGTGCGGACGTGCTCGGTGAGGTTGCAGCGCACGCCGGTCGGGTTGGTCACCGGGTCCCAGATGGTCTCGTCGGGGATGATGTCCGGGCACGCGGCCTGCGCGTCGATGCGGTTGGCGAACGACAACGCCCACGCCTGGCAGCTGCCGAAGGTGCGATGGCCGCCGATGGCCTGGCGCTGGTCCGGGGTGAGCCGCGATCCGGCCGGTGTGGCCAGGTAGCGCAGCAGCAGCGCGCAGTCGGGGGGCGCCGAGTTGGTGAAGGCGTCGGGGAAGCTGGCCGACGGCAGCAGCCCGTCGAGGATGCCCGGGTAGGCGTGGGTGATGGTGTGCTGCATGATCGCCCCGCCCGAGCCGCCCATCCCGATGGTGTGGGTGATCGGCCCGTAGACCTCGGCCACCCGCTCCTTCGTCATCATCGCCGTCTCGGCCGCGACGACAGGGCTGCAGTTGGTCTCGTTGACCAGCAGGCTGTTGGAGGCCACCGCGTAGCCCCGGCTCAGCGCCACGTTGTTGAGCACGCCGGCGGTGGCGTCGCCCATGTGGTAGCCGACGTTGCAGCCGCCGCCGAAGGTCATGACCAGCTTGCCGTTCCAGCCCTGCTCGGCCCGGCCCGGAGCGGGATCGGCACCGTCGTACAGCGCGGCGATCTCGTACAGGCCCCGGTTGACGACCCCCCGCTCCAGCCGGACGATGTACGGCACGGCCACGCCGCCCACGGTGACCGGGGCGAGGTCGGCGGGCCGGGCCGCGGGATCCGCCAGCGGGGCGAACTGGCCGGCCGTGGTCCGGTAGCGGTAGACGACCTGGGTGGGCGCCGTGCAGTCGGCGTCGAGGGCGTCGCCCAGCCCGGCCGCCACGGTCTCGCAGTAGAACGGCTGCTGGTGGGACCCGGAGAACACCGGGCCCGCGAGGCGGTGGTTGACGATGACCTGGCTGTCGCTGCGGGGCAGCATCGCCGCCGTGGGCCCGTGGGCGCTGGCCACCAGCAGGTTCTCGCCCTCGGACAGGCCCGGCACCACCCCGACGAACCGCCGGGGCTCGATCTGGGTGAGCGCCGCCGTCACGTCGGTCCCGTTGAGGGACAGTGCGAGGTTCCGGGCGCCGCCTCGGGACACCAGCACCTCGACCAGCGCGTCGCCCCCGGTGACCTTGTCGGCGTCGCTCGACAGCACCATGAGGCGCGGCGTCCGGCGCTCCGGCCGCGTCCGCATCTCGGGTGACGCCGCTCCCGCGGCCGGCATGCCCACGGCCATCAGCGCGGCGACCAGCAGGACGCGACCCAGCTGCGTCGGAACCTTCACTCGCTCTCCCCCCTGGCCCGCACCCTCCGCGGTGCTACCGCCACGCTCGCATCACTTCGAGGTCGCGTCAAACGTCTTCCCGCCGGATGACCTTGGTGGCCTGACCCGGGGGTCAAGCTCTCGGGTAGCGTCTGTCGCCGTGATCGTCGACACACCGTCCGGCCGCGTCCAGGGTCTGGAGAAGCGCGGCGTGCTGCAGTTCCGCGGCATCCCCTACGCCCGGGCCGAGCGCTTCCGGGCCCCTCAGCGGGTGGAGCCTTGGGCCGAGGTCCGCGACGCCACCGAGTTCGGCCTCACCGCGCCCCAGAACCCCGGGCTCACCGAGGCGCTGGTGGGCGCGCAGGAGCGACCGCAGGGCGAGGACTGCCTCGTGCTCAACGTCTTCACCCCCGCGGCCGACGAGCGCGCCCGCCCGGTCATGGTGTGGATCCACGGCGGAGCGTTCATGTCCGGAGCGGGCAGCGTGCCCTGGTACGACGGCACCAACCTCGTGCTCCGGGGCGACGTCGTCGTGGTCACCATCAACTACCGATTGGGGGCGCTCGGCTTCCTGCACCTGGGCCACCTCGACGCCACCTTCGCCGGATCGGGGGCGAACGGCATCCGCGACCAGGTGATGGCGCTCCAGTGGGTGCGCGACAACATCGACGCCTTCGGGGGCGACCCTGGCAAGGTCACCATCTTCGGCGAGTCCGCCGGGGGCATGAGCGTGGGCACCTTGCTCGGCACGCCCGCGGCCACCGGCCTGTTCCACGGGGCCATCGCCCAGAGCGGCGCCGCCGCCCACAGCCACACGCCCGAGGCCGCCGAGTGGGTGACCGGCCGACTGCTGTCCGCCCTCGACCTCTCGCCGACATCGGTCGAGGGGCTCCTGGCCGCCCCCGTCGATGCGCTGCTCGCAGCTCAGGCCACGGTCGAGGCCGGGCGCAGCCTGGCCTTCTCGGACGGCGAGGGACCGCCCGCGGGCAGGCTCACCTTCCAGCCGGTGGTCGACGGCGCGGTCCTGCCCGGCCCGCCGCTCGCGGCGGTCCACGGCGGCAGCGCGGCGGGCGTGCCGCTCGTGATCGGGTCGACGGCCGAGGAGTGGAACCTGTTCCACGTCCGCGCCCGTGCCGCCGGCGCCATGACCGAGGAGCAGCTGCAGCGCCGGGTGGAGCCGCTGGCCGGCGACCGCACCGGCGATCTGATCGACGCCTACCGGACCGGTGCCCGCGAGACGAGTCCCGACGCCGTCCTCTGCTCGATCATGACCGACCACGTGTTCCGCATCCCCGCCATCCGCCTGGCGTCGGCTCAGCTGCCCCAGGCGCCGGTGTCGATGTACCGCTTCGACTACGCCTCGCCCGCGCTGGGCGCGTGCCACGCCATCGACGTGCCGTTCGTGTTCGACAACCTGGAACGGCGCGGCGTCGACATGCTGCTGGGCGGGCTCGACGAGGGCAGCCACGCCCTGGCCGGGCGCACCGCCCAGGCCTGGGTCACGGCCGCCCGCACCGGCAGCCCCGCGCACGACGACCTGGACTGGCCCTCGTACGACACCGGCCAGCGCCTGACCTGCGTGCTCGACCGCGAGGTCACGGTCGAGGCCGACCCCGGCGCCGGGCATCGGGCGCTGTGGGACGAGCTGTCCCCGGCCCCGCTCTCGCCGACGGTCGTAGACTGAGATGGCCGCAACGCGACCGGGAGACGTGACCATGTCCGACCGCCGACCCCACCAGTACCCGAAGTTCTCGTCCCCCGACGAGGCCCGGACCCACATGAAGCAGCGCATGGCTGCCGCCTTCCGGCTGTTCGACCGGTTCGGCTTCAACGAGGGCGTGGCCGGCCACCTGACCGGCCGGGACCCCGAGCATCCGGAGCTGTTCTGGGTCAACCCGTTCGGCATGTCGTTCGGACTCATCCGGGCGTCCGACCTCATCCTCGTCAACCACGAGGGCGAGGTGGTCGAAGGCGACTGGCCGGTGAACACCGCCGCGTTCGCCATCCACAGCCAGATCCACGCCGCCCGGCCCGACGTGAACTCCGCGGCCCACACCCACTCGCCCTACGGGCGGGCCTTCTCCACGCTGGGCAAGACGCTGTCCCCGCTCACCCAGGACTCCTGCGCCTTCTACGAGGACCACGCGCTGTTCGACGACTTCACCGGCGTGGTGCTCGACGTGGAGGAGGGCAAGCGCATCGCCCACGCCCTGGCCGGCAACAAGGCCGCCATCCT
>Ga0111538_10014486_pt1 | contig 10390 bp, 8 predicted proteins | sample SoiMethybrSBSTD1_FD_79669 | JGI IMG/M metagenome (GOLD analysis project Ga0111538, IMG submission 79669) | Bulk soil microbial communities from a Populus tree surrounding site in Tennessee, USA - Soil MetaG P. TD hybrid SBSTD1 (version 2)... | ecosystem: Environmental > Terrestrial > Soil > Tree... | reverse complement strand
GCCGGCGGCTTGCCGCGCCGACCGGCGAGCAACAGCGAAATGAATCCGATGCCACCGAGCAGTCCGACGATGAGCTTGTGTCCCGCCTGCTGCAGACGGTAGCGGTCACGCAGCTTCACCGCTGCAAGATCGGGCGCGCCCTCGCGGATGCGCACCGTCGCACCTGCATCGGCGGGCGCGCAGGCGAGCTGCAACTCCGTGAGACCGAACGCTCCGGACGGCCGGGGATTGGGCACGCGGAGGAATCTTAGATCGTGATTGAGCGCGGACGTCACACGCGACCGAAGGCCGGTCGATTCCGCAGGCGGTGTCCTCCAGAGCTCGAACCAGCGCCGTCCGTCGAGCGAGCCCTCGACGACGTAGGGGCCCGCGTGATCACCCTGCAGAAAGACGGAACGCGCGCGGACGACGCGCCCGAGGTCGTAGGTCAGCGAAGCGTGCGACCCGATCGTGCCGACGAGATCGATCTGCCAGTCATCACCCTCGTTCGCCGCGACTCCGTCACTCAGTCGATCGGGGTGCAGGACGCCGGCGGTTTCCCGGGGCAGCCGTCCGGCAAGCAGGTTGCCGGGAGGACATGCGTCGTCCGCAAGCGCCTGCCTGCTCAGGAGGGGCCCGAGCAGTACGACGACGTGCGCAATCGAGGTGATTCGACGTCGATTCTTCGTCATCGTTAGCCGTCTTGTTGCACGTGCCAGTGGTTGTTCAAGGCGTCATCGTTGTACTGCCGACGAAGGATCGGGTATGGTCATTGGCTTCACGGTGGCTGAAGGGAATCACCCGTGGCATGGCTATTTTTGCCGAATGAAGGCGCGATCCGACACTAATAATGCGCTTCCGTCGAGCCCTGGTGGTTTCCGTCGTCGCGGCGCTGGCGCTGTATGTGGGCTCGAGCTTCCTCACCGGCGGCGCCGACGTGCTCGGGGCGGTGTCGCGGATCGAGATGCGCGTATGGACCGCGGTCCTCGCCCTTTCGACGCTCAACTATTGCCTGCGTTTCTGCCGCTGGCAGTGGTACCTGGCACACCTCGGCCACCGGCTCCCGCCCATGCGCCACCTGGCGTACTACCTGGCGGGTTTCGCATTCACCACCACGCCGGGAAAGATGGGCGAGGCAGTCAGATCTCTCTACCTCCGGCCGTACGGCGTCGACTACGCCGACAGCCTGGCTGCGTTCTTCGTCGAACGTCTTCTCGACCTGCTCGCCGTCCTGTTGCTGGGGCTGCTGGTCGCGCGATTCTTTGCCGATGTCTGGTGGCCGAGCATTTGTGCCGCGGTACTGATCGTGGCGATGTTCGCCGCGGTGTCGAGACCGGCGCTCCGGCAGGCGCTTGCCGCGCGGCTCGACCGCAGCCGGTCGCCGCGAATACGCCAATTCGGCGCGCAGCTTCGTTCGCTCATGGAATCCTCCGAGACGCTGCTCGCGCCGAGGATGCTCGCCGGGGGAATCCTGCTCGGGCTCGTCGCCTGGGGCGCCGAGGGGGTCGGCTTTCACCTGATCCTCCGCGGACTCGACTTCGAGGTGTCCACCGCAGCGGCGATCGGGGTCTACGCGGCGGGAATGCTCGTCGGGGCGTTGTCGTTCATCCCGGGAGGACTCGGCAGCACCGAGGTCACGATGGTGGTCATGCTGACGGTGCTTGGCATGGACGTCTCGAGCGCAGTCGCCTCGACGATCGTGTGCCGCGTATCTACGCTGTGGTTCGCGGTGGCGCTGGGATTCTGCGCCGTCGCAGCCGTCGAGGCCGGGCGTGAGCGCACACTCAACCCGCAATAAGTATCAGTCCTGGGGGCGCTACCCCAGGGCCGAGCACGAGGTGCGCTTCCTGCGGTGGCGCCACGAGGGCTTGTCGGAAGCCGAATCTCCGATGCTGCCGTTCGGTACCGGCCGCAGCTATGGCGACAGCTGCCTCAACGACGGGGGTGTGCTGCTCGATGCGCGCGGGCTCGATCGCCTGATCTCGTTCGACGCGGAGCGCGGCGTACTCGCCTGCGAAGCGGGCGTGCTGCTCGCGGAGATTCTCGAGCTGCTGGTTCCGGCGGGCTGGTTCCTGCCGGTGTCCCCGGGCACGAAGTTCGTCACGGTCGGCGGTGCGATCGCCAACGACGTGCATGGCAAGAATCACCATCGCGCGGGAAGCTTCGGATGTCATGTCCGGCGGCTCGAGCTCCTGCGCTCGGACGGCTCCAGGCGGCGCTGCTCGAGATCGGAGAACGCCGACTGGTTCTCGGCCACCATAGGCGGGCTCGGTCTCACCGGCGTGATCATGTGGGCAGAGCTCCAGCTGCTGCGCGTGGCTGGCCCCGGCATGGATGTCGAGACGATACGCTTTGCCAACCTCGCCGGGTTCTTCCAGCTGACCGGTGAATCGGACGCGGCCTTCGCCTACACGGTGGCATGGGTTGATTGTGCATCCCGCGGCCGGGCGCTCGGCAGGGGCATCTTCACGCGGAGCAATCATTCGAGCGAGGACCGACCTGGGGTCAGCGCTCCGGGCGGAGGATTCGCGGTCCCGATCGAGCTTCCAGTCGCGCTCGTGGGCGACACGGTGGTGCGGACCTTCAACGCCTGGTACTACCGCCGCCCGAGAACCAGGCGCCGGCGTGTGCATTACGACTCCTTCCTCTATCCGCTCGATCGGGTTCGGAACTGGAACCGCATCTACGGCCGCCGCGGGTTCTTCCAGTACCAGTGTGTGGTCGGACCCGCCGGTGGCCGTGACGCGGTCGCCGAGCTGCTGTCGCGCATTGCAACCGCGGGAGGCGGTTCGTTCCTGGCCGTGCTCAAGGTGTTCGGTTCGATACCGTCGCCGGGTCTGCTCTCCTTCCCGCGCCCCGGGGTGACGCTGGCGCTCGACTTCCCGAACCGAGGCGCCGGGACGACCCGCCTGCTCGAGCGCCTGGACGACGTGGTTCGCGCGAGCGGCGGCGCGGTCTATCCGGCCAAGGATGCGCGCATGTCCGCGGAGAGCTTCCGCCAGTACTTTCCGGAATGGCGGGCCTTCTGCGCATATGTCGATCCCTGCTTCTCCTCGAGCTTCTGGCGGCGGGTCGCGTCATGAGCGATCCGAGGCGCGTGCTGATCTGCGGGGCGACCTCGGCGATCGCGAGCGAGGCCGCCCGCTGCTTCGCCGCCTCGCACGACCTGCTGTTCCTCGCCGCGCGCAATCCCGACAAACTCAGCGCGATCGCGGATGATCTACGCGTCCGCGGGGCGACGCGCGTCGAAACTGCGGTGGTCGACCTCAACGACACAACCCGACACCAGGCTCTGATCGACGAATGCGCGCAGCGCCTGGGCGGAATCGACGCAGTGCTGATCGCCCACGGCACGCTGCCCGATCAGCACGCGTGCCAGGCGTCCTTCGATGCGGCGCACGCCGAGCTCGAGACGAACTTCCTGAGCGTGGCGTCGCTGCTCACCGTCGCCGGGAATTATTGCGAACGGCAGCGGGCGGGCGCGATCGCCGTGATCTCGTCGGTCGCCGGAGATCGCGGACGTCAGAGCAACTACGTATACGGCGCGGCCAAGGGCGCAGTGTCGATATTCCTCCAGGGCCTGCGCAACCGTCTGTACCCGAGCGGAGTGCGCGTGATCACCATCAAGCCGGGCTTCGTCGACACACCTATGACAGCCGGCTTTGCAAAGAACTTCCTGTGGGCCGATGCGGCGACGGTGGGACGAGGCGTGTACCGCGCCATGTCGCGAGGCTCAGACGTCGCGTACCTGCCGTGGTTCTGGCGCCCGATCATGCTCCTGATCCGGCTCGTACCCGAGCGCGTGTTCAAGCGGCTTCGGCTGTGACCGTCATGAATCGCAGCCACGACCCGGTACCGCTGTGCGTTGACCTCGACGGGACGCTGATCAGGACCGACGTCCTGCTCGAATCCTTCCTCGGGCTGGTCAAGGCCAGCCCGCTGCGCGCGCTGCGTGCGCTCACGCAGTTGCGTCGCGGGCGGGCCGAGTTCAAGCAGGAGATCGCAGATCAGGTCGATCTGGACGCAACGGTCCTGCCGTATGACGACGAGATCGTCGCGTATCTTCGCGAGGAGCGGGCATCGGGACGACACATCGTCCTGACGACGGCGACCAACGAAAAATATGCGCGCCAGATCGCCGAGCACGTGGGCCTCTTCGACGAGGTGCTGGCGAGCGATTCCAGGACGAACCTGTCGGCAGACCGCAAGCTCGAGCGACTGCGCGGTCGGTTTGGCAGCGGGCAGTTCGATTACGCCGGCAACTCGCATGCCGATCTACGGATATGGCCCGAGGCAAGGAGCGCACTGCTGGTGCGTCCGGAGCGCGGAGTCGAGCCCCGGGCGGCCCGGACGGCGCGCGTGGCCCGCGTCTTTCCGGTCGATGGCGGCGGCACGCGCGCCCTGTTTCGGGCGATGCGGCCGCACCAGTGGTTGAAGAACCTGCTGCTCCTGGTGCCGCTGGTGGCCGCGCACCGGATCGCGGACGTCGAGCTCCTGGCGCTCGCGCTGCTCGCCTTCGTCTCGTTCAGCCTCTGCGCGTCGAGCGCCTACGTCGCGAACGATCTGCTCGACCTGCGCGCCGATCGCCATCACCCGCGCAAGCGACTTCGCCCGTTCGCCTCCGGCGCGCTGTCGATCACGGTGGGTCTGGGGCTCTCGCTGGTGCTGCTCGTAGGCGGGCTCGGCCTCGGAGCGATCGTTTCCCTGCCTTTCCTCGGCATGGTCGCGCTCTACTACGTCCTCACGCTCACCTACTCGCTGTCGATCAAGAACCGGGTCGTCGCGGACATCATGTTGCTGGCCGGCCTTTACACACTGCGGATCATCGCCGGCGGCGTGGCCGTGCACATCGTCCCCTCGTTCTGGCTGCTCGCGTTTTCGATGTTCCTGTTCCTGAGCCTCGCGATGGTGAAGCGCTATTCGGAGATCGCCGGTCTCAGGGATACCGATCAGACGAAGACAATGGGACGCGGGTATCGTCTCGGCGATCTGCCGACCTTGCTCAGCCTCGGCGCGGCCAGCGGCTACACGGCCGTGCTCGTGCTCGCGCTGTACATCAACAGCAGCCTGGTCGTCGGTCTGTACGGGAAACCAATGTACCTGTGGGCCCTGCCGCCCCTGGTGCTGTACTGGATCAGCCGTCTCTGGGTGGGGGCGGGTCGCGGAAAGATCGACGACGACCCCCTGGTGTTCGCGCTCAAGGACAACGTGAGTCGCTGGGTGTTCGTCGCGGCCGCCCTGATCCTCTGGCTCGCGAGCTGACCACAGGCCGCAGACCGGTCAGCGGCGCTCCAACAAGCGCCACGCGACGACGCCAACCACGGTGCTCGCGAGCAGGAACTGCCAGGACAACGTCAGCTCGAGCACGGCGCGCAGGGAAACCACGTGGAGCAGGTCCAGGACCCAGATCAGACCCGCCGGAAGGACCAGCGCGAGGGCGGCACCTGCGGTCAGGAGCAGGAAGAGCGCAAACAGCTTCACGGCGTTCGACTGGAGCGCGCTCTCCTTGGCGTCGTCGTCGAGTGAGGGATTGCGCAGCACGGCGAGCGAGGTTCTCGCCAGGTCGAGCACCTCGTTGCACTTCCCGAGCAAGCCAAAGACCTTGACCAGCACCACGAAACCGACGACCAGGAAGATGGCCCCGGCGAGCGCCATCAGCTTTTCTCGTCGTCGCGACGATCTCCGGTCGCCGGCGGCGACGCGCCGGAAGCCTCGTTGGATTCCACCGGCGCGGACGTGCGCCGTCTGCCGAACAGGCGCTTGATCGGGTACCAGAGGAACCCCGCGATCGCGACTACGATCGCAGCGAGCAGCGCCAGCAGCGAACCGAGGGCGGAGAGCCCTGCGCCGGGCCCCACGTAGGCGACAACCGGAAGCGGAAGCAGCCCGGCGGCGGCAATTACGGCGCACAGCAATGCGGCGGAGCGCGAGCCTCGTGTACTTTCTTCCATCTGCCATTCCCTAGTTCCGTTCATGTGTCGCTCCCTGGTTCGAGCCTCGGACCGTGCATCGTCGACGACTCGATCAGTCAGGCGTTCCGGCGCATTTTGATGATGCATTGGAGTATGTGTCCTTCATCCGCGCGGGGAGGCGCCGGACTTCCTCCATGATGGCCACGTAACCGTCCCCGACCAGGTTGATATATTCCCACACCACGCGTCCGTTGCGGTCGATCTCGAACGCGCGTCCCTTCATCGACTCGGAGATGAGCAGGTCGCCGTTCGGCAGCCACTGAGTCCGTCCCATTATGTCGGTATAGAAGGTCCTGCCTTCGCCACCGGTGTAGTAGACAACGCGGTTCCCGGTATCGGCCGACAGCAGCAGTATGCGGCTGTGGCGGCCGCCCGCCTCCGGACCGACGTTGTTGTTGTCGAGCACGGAGATCGTGTTGCCGTCGACGAAATCGGGGTCATGCTGGCGCACGAAATCGCCCGTCCAGACGCGCTTGATCTTTCCGGTCGCCGGGGTGAAGACAAACACGGTGTTGACGTTGCGGAGCGAGACCAGCAAGTCCCCTGGAGCAAACACGCCTGGTCGCATGGCCGACGAAAAAGGCTCGACGTCGTTCAGGTGCATCGTGTCGCCGGTCACCGAAGTATCCCTTTGCTTGGTCGCAGACATGTACAGCAGGCCGCTCAGCCCCCCATCGCGCAGCACACGCATCACCGGAATCTCGCGCTTGATCTTCCCGTCCTGGGAGACCTCGAGAATCATTGGCTCGACGAATTCCGGCTTGTAGTTCGGATAGGCACCCGCGTCGACCCTGTTGACCTGCGCCGAGACCCACAGGTCGCCGTCGTCGTCCATGTGGATGGAGTGATGAGTCCGGTACGGAAGCCGCCAGACCACCTGTCCGCACAGGTCGAGCCGGACCAGGCCGAGATGCTCGTAGTTGTAGACGATGTCGCCGTCGTCGAGCACGACGGCGCCGTGGATGTGCGTACCCGGCCGTTCCTTTGGACGCGCCTTCTCGGGAAGGTGGCTGGCGTCCGGCCAGACCCTGAACCAGTCGACGTCCCAGGAGTGAACGACCCTGCCGTCCATGTCCATGATGTAGGCCGCCAGGCGGTTATCGGCCTGCACGGACGTGACCAGATTCAGTCCTGCATACGCGGCATCCCGGTCGTGAATCGGGAGCTTGCGCGTGGAGGTCGTCGGCAGGTACAGCCACGACCGTTCCGCGGCCAGCTTGCCTCGCACGTCTTTCGCGGAACCGATCGCCTGCCTGATCGTTTTCCAGGGGAAGATCTCGAGGCGCCCGACGGCCACGCCGTAAGCAAAGGCCAGAAGGACGAGCGAAGCGCAGAACATCACGACTGCGAGGAGATCGGAACGAGGCCTGGGCACCTTCTTCTTTGCCTTGCTGGTTAGCGCGACGCCGCCCCACGTCGCCGGAGGGCTCCGGCTGCCCCGCGATAGCCGGTGTCAGGCGGTAGAATCCGTCCGCGGAGCGACTCTCTCACATGCCAATCATACAAACCTGCAGTGGCGCAGATGGCTGAATCAGAACCGGGATCGATGGAACGGGACGTGATGGAATACGACGTCGTGATCGTCGGCGGCGGTCCGGCCGGCCTTGCGTGCGCCATCCGGCTCAAGCAGCGGAAGCCCGATCTCAACATATGCCTGCTGGAGAAGGCGGCCTCGGTGGGGGCGCACGCACTCTCGGGCTGCGTGCTGGAGCCCGAACCGCTCGATGCCCTGCTGCCCGAGTGGCGAACCGAGTATGCCGGCATCAAGGTCCCGGCGACGCGCGATGAGTTCGCGCTGCTGACCAGGACGAAGCGCTACCGCCTGCCGACGCCGCCGCAGATGGCCAACCACGGGAACATCATCATCTCGCTCGGCAACCTTACGCCCTGGCTTGCCACCAAGGCGGAGGCCCTCGGTTGCGACGTATTCGCAGGGTTTACAGCTGCGGCGCCGCTCTTTGAGGACGGAGGCCCAGTGTGCGGCGTCCGAATCGGCGACATGGGGCTCGAGAAGGATGGCACGCCAGGGCCAAACTTTGCGCCCGGCCCGGACATCCGCGCCCGCACGACCGTCGTTGCGGAAGGCTGCCGCGGCAGCCTCGCCAAGGTCCTGATCCGCCACTTCCGCCTCGGGTCCGGGCGTTCGCCGCAGACGTTCGGGATCGGAATCAAGGAGCTCTGGCAGCTTCCGGAGGGTCGCGTCGAGCCAGGACTGATCCAGCACACCGTGGGATGGCCTGCGGACCAGCGCACCTACGGCGGCAGCTTCCTCTATCACCTCGACCAGAACCGGATCTACGTCGGCTACGTTCCCGGTCTCGACTACGAGGATCCCCGCTTCCGGCCGTTCGAGGCATTCCAGCAGTTCAAGCACCACCCCAGCGTGCGGAAACTGTTCGACGGCGGCGAGCTTCTGAGCTACGGCGCGCGGACGATCGTCGAGGGTGGATGGCAGTCGATGCCGCGGCTCGACATGCCGGGCGCAATGTTGATCGGAGACGCGGGCGGGCTGGTCAACGTGCCGAAGATCAAGGGCGTTCACCAGGCGATCCGCTCCGGCACGCTGGCCGCCGAGCATTTGCTCGATCGGAACACGAGCGAGGGCTTCGAGCGGCGCTGGCTCGACTCGGAGGGCGCACGCGAGCTCTACAAGGTGCGCAACATGCGGCCGGGATTCCGGGGCGGCCTGTGGGTCGGTCTCGCGAATGCGGCGCTCGAGACCGTTACCGGCGGCCACACGCCCTGGACGCTGAAGAACCACGCCGATCATTCGGCGCTCGAGCGGCTCGATGCGGCGCCCGAGCCGGATCGGGGCTGGGTCGAGCGCGACATCGCGCCGCGCGATCGCCTGAGCGCGGTATTTCATGCGGGCAACGTCCACGACGAATCGCAACCCGTGCATCTGAAGGTCCTCGATACGAACATCTGCGCGACGCGCTGCAGGGTCGAGTATGGCAATCCATGCCAGTACTTCTGTCCCGCGAGCGTCTACGAGATGGTCGACGACGGCGCCGGCGGCAAACGTCTGCAGATCAACGCCGCCAACTGTGTCCACTGCAAGGCCTGCGATATCAAGGACCCGTACGAGATCATCGACTGGACGACGCCCGAGGGCGGCTCCGGCCCGAACTACCAGAACCTGTAACGGCTGCGGGGGCGAATGAACCAGCCGATCTGGACACCGGGCCCCGAGCGCGTTGCCGCCTCGAACCTCACGCGGTTTGCGGAGCTCGCACGACGCCGCTACGGTGCGCCTGACGGTCCATATGCAGCGCTCTGGCGCTGGTCGGTCGGCGAATGCGAGCGGTTCTGGCAGGCGCTGATCGAGTTCGCGGGGATCGTCCGCGACGACGGTACCGGGCCGGTACTGCGCGACCGCGAGCGGATGCCCGGCGCGGTGTGGTTCGAGGACACGCGGCTCAGCTACGCGGAAAACCTGCTCGCGGGCGACGACCAACCCGAGGCGATCGTGTTCGTCAACGAGCGCGGAACGCGCCGGGCGATGAGCCGCGCGGAGCTGGGCCTCGAGGTCGCACGCGTCGCGGCGGGGCTCAAGGATCTCGGTATAGGCGAAGGGGATCGCGTCGCCGGGTTCCTGCCGAATCTCCCCGAGTCGATCGTGGCGATGCTCGCCGCGACCAGCCTCGGGGCCGTCTGGACCTCGTGCTCGCCCGACTTCGGCATCAACGGCGTGCTCGACCGGTTCGGCCAGGTGGCGCCGCGCGTGCTGTTCACGGCGGACGGCTATTTCTACGGCGGCAAGACTCTCGACTCGCTGCAGCCGATCGCCGGCGTGCTGCGCGAGCTGCCGTCGGTCGAGCGCGTGGTGGTCGTACCGTACGTATCGCCGCAGCCCGAACTCCGCGCCCTCCCCGGCGCCGTGAGCTGGGCGGTGTTCGGCCGCCGCGACGCGCCACTCGCGTTCGCGCGGCTGCCGTTCAATGCGCCGCTTTTCGTCATGTACTCCTCGGGCACGACCGGCGTACCGAAATGCATCGTCCACGGCGCTGGCGGGACGCTGCTGCAGCACCGCAAGGAGCACCTGCTGCACACGGACGTCAAGGAAAGCGACCGGATGTTCTTCTTCACGACCTGCGGCTGGATGATGTGGAACTGGCTGGCGTCGGCGCTGGCGAGCCGCTGCACGGTCGTGCTCTACGAGGGATCGCCGTTCTGGCCGGACCGCGAGGTGCTGTGGAAGATGGCCGAGCGCGAGCGGGTCACGGTATTCGGCACCAGCGCGAAGTACCTGTCTGCGCTCGAGAAGGACGGTGGCGTGCCCGGGCGCACGCAGGATCTCGCGGCGCTTCGCACGATCCTGTCGACCGGTTCGCCGCTCGCTCCGGAGCAGTTCGACTACGTCTACCAGGAAATCAAGCACGACGTGCTCCTGGCGTCGATCTCGGGCGGCACAGACATCATCTCCTGCTTCTGTCTCG
>Ga0111538_10014483_pt1 | contig 10390 bp, 12 predicted proteins | sample SoiMethybrSBSTD1_FD_79669 | JGI IMG/M metagenome (GOLD analysis project Ga0111538, IMG submission 79669) | Bulk soil microbial communities from a Populus tree surrounding site in Tennessee, USA - Soil MetaG P. TD hybrid SBSTD1 (version 2)... | ecosystem: Environmental > Terrestrial > Soil >... | reverse complement strand
TGCGAGACTATAGCAAATCCATAGCACTTGTCAAACAAAAAGCAGAGCACTCAGAAAAATTTCGCCTCGCTGCCCTGGCGTAATCGGTGTACATTGTCTCGATGTTTGTACAGCACCAGCAGTGCGATCAGCACGGCAGCCAGCACGAGTGACCAGGGGTAGGACCAGAGAACTGCTAGCAGCGGTACCACGAGTGCCGCCAGTATCGAGCCAACGGACACGTAGCGCCAGATCGTCATCACTACGAGCCAGACCAGCAAGCCTCCTAACAACGGCAGCGGCAACGTGGGAAGTAGTACCCCCAAGGCCGTGGCCACGCCTTTCCCCCCCCGGAAGCCGTGATAGAGCGGAAACATGTGACCCAGCACCGCCGCGCAGGCCACCACGGCCGGCAGTATGGACGCCTGGCCCCACACTTGCGCCAGCAACACGGCCACCAGACCCTTGGCCCCGTCTCCTAACAACGTGAGTATACCAGCGGTTTTCCCCAGAGTGCGGGCGACATTGGTCGCACCGATATTGCCACTGCCTCTCCGGCGCAAGTCAGCGCCCCCATACATCCGTGCTATGAGGAGACCAAAGGACAGCGAACCGAGCAAATAGGCCAGGACGATGAGTGCAAGATCCGTGAGCATACCGCCCGCTTTCAGAGCACTTTCACGAGGTATTTGCGCAGGTAATCAATGCCGGAGACCACACTCAGTATCATGCCAACCGCAAGAATGATGATCCCCGGAAGGTCCAGTATGGGCAGGTTCAGCATGAGTAACAGCGCGGCGATGAAGAAACACACCATTTTGTATTTGCCGAACACGTCCGCGGCAATAATGATGTGTTGATCTGCAGCCATAGCCCGTAAGCCAGTGATGGCCAACTCACGACAAATAATGATCACGACCATCCAGGCTGGCACCTGTTGCCGGCCCACTAGCGACACGAGGGCAGCAGTGACCAGGAGTTTGTCGGCAATAGGGTCCAGGAGCTGCCCCAAACGGGTAATTTGATTGGTGCTCCGCGCCAGGTGACCATCCAGCCAATCGGTAAAGGCAGCCACGAGAAAAATCGTTGCGGCTATTAGCGGGTACCAGCCTTGTGGAGAAATCAAAAACACCAGAAGCAACGGTACCAGAAAGATCCGGACCAACGTAATCTTGTTAGGCCAGTTGAGATGGCTTGAGAGGGGTGGCGGCGTGTCAGATTGCTGTAAAGCCATAATAGGCACTCACCGTAAATGTACGATCTCTACCAAGAAAGCTAGCGCAGTGTATCAGTCAACAGTATACTGCCGCTGGCCGTACGATAGCGATAGATTTTTCCCTGTGGCGGGGGGGCGGCAACCCCATAAAGCGCCAGAACGCGTTCCACATAGCGCTGTGTCTCTGGATACGGGGGGATCCCGCCATACTGTTGGACCGCTCCTTCGCCAGCATTATAGGCAGCCAGCACGTGTCGCAAATCACTCGGAAACAGGCGCAAGAGGTCGCGCAAGTACCGAATGCCACCTTCAATATTGGCGTGGGGATCGAAGGGATCCTCGACGCGATAGCGCGCCGCGGTATCCGGCATGAGTTGCATAAGCCCTTGGGCACCGGCTCGAGACACGGCATGCGGATCAAAGTTGGATTCCACCGTAATAATCGCCCGCACCAGTTGTGGATCGACACTATACTGCTGTGCCAGACGCTGAATCAAAGAGAAGACCGGTGCTTGCGTGGTCAGCCGTGTAGCATGCGCCGGCCGCGTCACCGCTGTAGCCCCTGAAGCCGGTGGCAAGGGGAGGTTGGTGAAATAGAGCCGTCCGTCTGGCCCTTGATAGCGCACAATCTGTGCCTGCGCCGCGACACACCAGAGCAAGCTCCCACCAACCAGACAACTCCCCAGCATCACACGGAGACCAAACACCTTGCGGCCAACTGCATAACACGCTCTTAGCTTGCACCGTTGCTTTGGGGTCTCTAGAACTGTCATGCGTCGTCCACTGCTGTCTTACTTGACCTTGACCAGCTTGCGCGAGGTGGCCTTGATGAGGGCTTGCGTCTGCACCCTCTCGGCACCGTGCTGCTGTCCATGGGCAACGAGCAGTTGCCGCAAGTGCTCAATCTCATCCTGCAAATGTTCGAGTTGATGCTGCATTCGGAGAATAATTTCTACGCCCGCCAGGTTAACTCCCAGATCGCGGGTCAGGTACAAAATCAGGCGGAGCCGAGCAATATCCTGGTGCGAATAGAGACGCGTATCACCGCGTGTACGCACGGGCTTCACAAAGCCAGCACGCTCGTAAAAACGGAGCGTCTGCGGGTGCACGTGCAACATCTTGGCAATACGACTAATGGAAAAAATGGTCTGCTCGTCTTCTGCCATACTCTCTCTATAGTGCTACATCTTACTGGAGCGTTATGCCGGTTTGGGGTAACTCCCGCAACTGCGTACGCGCCTGGGCTACATATTTACTCGTAGGAAAGCGCTCGATGAGTAACTGCAACACACCCTGGGCTTTGCGATAATTTTCTTCCTCGCGGTAGCTATCGGCCAGCATGTACAGGGCCGCATCGATATCCGGCGTGTCAGGGTAAACCTGAATCAAGTTGAGGAGGCGTCCAATCGCCGCTTGATACGCTTTCTTTCTATAATAGAAGCGTGCCACTGCAACCTCGTGTTCCACCAAGCGATGGCGGAGAAACTGGATATGCTCCTCGGCCTCAGCGAGCAACTGGTCCTGAGGATACTTGCTCCGGAACAGCCGAAACGCCGCGAGCGCTTCCTTCGTCTGTAGCTGGGCCCGATCGAACGTCTGGACCCTCTGTAAGCTACACATACCTATTTGAAATTGAGCCCGGCTCGCCAGAGGGCTCAAGGGATACAGTTCAAGAAATTTCTGGTATTCGAAGCGCGCCTCAAGATAGTTCTTCTCACGATACAAGGCATCGGCTATCTTAAACTGCGCCTGTGCTTTCAAATCACTGTCCGGATACTGCTCGAGGAGTTGCTCGTAGTATTTACGTGCCTGCCCCTCACGTTTCTGACTGAGCGCCTGGTCGCCAAGCCGGAGGTAGTCATCCGGCGTTTGCGGTGTTTCCTTCTTAGCGCAGCCACTGAGGACCAGCCCATCCATACTGAGGAGCAAAAGACCTAGCACCAGCAGTCTCGACACAGCCCACCTCATGTGTTGCATTGGCCATATTGTAGTATCAATATGACAGGGGCAACAATATTTTGGGCATTGTACCCCTCTTACGCAAAAGCGGCAACCCCTCTTGACGGTGAGAAGAGGGCCGTGCTATGTTGAGCCTGGTACGGGTTCATATCTCTGTGTAGACGACGCAGAGGCAATAGCCTTAGGTCGCCATTTCCCGTACAGCGTCCAGAGCTTCCGGTGGAACACAAGTGATGATGCTCGGTATCGACACAGCGAGTCGGTCTGGCAGTGTCGCTCTCGTCGACGAGACGCAGGTCCTCGCATCTTTTTACCTCCGACAAACGCCGCCTTTCTCCTCGCACCTTATGCGCCTCGTTGATGCAGTCTGTATCCAGGTGGGATGTCGTATCAGCGACCTAGGAGGGTTCGCAGTCAGTCTTGGGCCAGGAGGCTTCACTAGTCTGCGTGTTGGTCTGGCCACAGCCCAGGGGTTGGCGTTGGCCACGGGGAAACCGCTGGTTGGTTGTAGCACCTTTGAGGCGTTAGTGGCCATGGCAGCAGGATGGCATGGTATCGTCTGTCCAGTGCTGGAGGCACGTCGGGGTGAGGTCTATGCTGCTTTCTATTGCCGACAAGATGCGACGGTACGTGAAGTCATGCCTGGGATGGTGACGACGCCAGATGCGCTCTGTACACTCGTGACGGAGCGCACGCTATTTCTGGGGAGTGGGGTGCGGGTCTATGGGGCGCTCTTGGCGGCGACCCTGGGCGCGCATGCGGTATGTCTGGAGAACGGTGTAGAGGGAGAGCTTGCGGTGAGTGTAGCACGTCTAGGCCAGTCACGCCTGCCTCATGCCAGCGCGGTGGCCTGGCAAACGCTCACACCACTGTATATCCGTGCTGCCGACGCCCGTCTCCCACGCTACCCCGTGATGGGAGCGGCAGCTTCCTTGCCTCTCGGTATCACGGAGCCTGGAGGGTGAGGCATGCGTCTGTTTGAGGAAGAAAGGGACACAGGTATGTTAGAAGGCATTGATGCGTCACTCATTGAGCAGGTTAAGCGGGACAATGCCGAGTTTTGTCGCCTGCTTGAGGAACATGAACGGTATGAGCAGCAGCTGGCGGCATATAATGATCTGCGGTTTATGACGAGTGCGCAGGAAGTTGAACGGAAACGCCTGCAAAAGCTCAAATTGCATGGCAAGGACCAGATGCTGGCAATCCTGCACCAGTATCAGGTCCCATCTCGCTCGGAGACGTCGGCCCTGTAGACTCTTGCTGAGACGTAGTGCAAGCGATGCATGCACTCTGCCCTCGGCCAGCGGCAAGGGGCAGTCCACACGGTCTTTACGACTGTAGGGGACTCTAGCGCAGAGAAAGGAACCAGGCCATGAAAGGCGCGGACATTTTCGTGGAAAGCCTGCTCAAGGAAGGAGTCGACACGATTTTTGGCCATCCTGGTGGAGCAATTTTACCGCTCAACGATGCCCTCTACAGCGGTAGGGTTCGACATATCTTGACCCGGCATGAGCAGGGTGCGATCCATATGGCGGAAGGCTACGCGCGGGCCACAGGTCGACCCGGTGTGGTCATGGTGACGTCGGGTCCCGGCGGGACAAACGTGGTCACTGGCCTGACTGATGCCTTTATGGACTCGACGCCTGTGGTGGTTTTTACAGGCCAAGTCCCCACAGGCGTCATTGGCAATGATGCCTTTCAGGAAGCCGATATCGTCGGTATGACGCGCTCGTGCACGAAGCACAATTACCTCATCCGCGATGTGCAGGATCTGACCCGGACCATCAAGGAAGCCTTTCATATCGCCAGCACTGGGCGGCCGGGGCCTGTGCTGGTTGACATTCCCAAGGATGTGTCCCAGGCGGAGTGTGACTTTGTCTATCCCACGCAGGTCAACCTGCGTGGCTATAAGCCCACCATTCATGGCCATGCGGGGCAGCTGCGCCGCGCCGTGGACATGATCGCAGCCGCCACCCGACCAGTGATCTACGCTGGGGGCGGAGTGATCCACTCCGGAGCCTCTGAGAGCCTGCGTCAGCTGGCCGAGTTGACCGCCACGCCAGTGACCAACACGCTGATGGGGCTCGGCGGATTCCCTGGCGTACATGACCTGTGGCTTGGGATGCTCGGCATGCACGGCACAGTGACCGCCAATACGGCGATGAATGAAGCCGATGTGGTCATCGCTATCGGTGTGCGCTTCGACGACCGTGTCACGGGCAATGTGGACGAGTTTTGTCCCAACGCCAAGTTTATCCATATCGATATCGATCCGTCCTCGATTGGCAAAAATGTGCAGGTCGATGTGCCAATTGTGGGAGATGTGCAAGCCTGCTTAGTCCGCTTGCTCGAAGAACTTCGAGCCATTCCGAAGGACTGGCGCGGGGCGCATGGTGAGTGGCTGACGCAAATTGCTGAGTGGCAGCGGCAGTATCCGCTACAATACACTCAGGAGCCTGCGGGAGAACTGCTCCCACAGTTCGTGTGTGAACAGATTTATGCCGTGACCAAGGGCGATGCCATCATCACCACGGAAGTCGGTCAGCATCAGATGTGGGCTGCGCAGTATTATCACTGTGTACGACCGCGACAATTTATCACTTCTGGTGGTCTGGGGACTATGGGCTACGGTTTCCCAGCAGCTCTTGGAGCGCAGCTGGCCTTCCCCAAGGCAGTCGTCATAGATATTGCTGGAGATGGCAGCTTCCAGATGAACGTCCAGGAACTGGCCACGGCGGTGCAATACAACCTGCCTGTAATCGTGGCAATCCTCAATAATCACAGTCTGGGCATGGTGCGTCAGTGGCAGCAATTTTTTTATGATGAACGGTATGCTGATACGAGCCTGGAAGTGAGCCCGGACTATGTGAAATTGGCGGATGCCTATGGCGCAGTGGGCTTACGTGCAACGCGACCCGATGAGGTCCGTCCGGTGCTGGAACAGGCGATACGTCTGCGGCGTCCCGTGGTGATCGACTTTGTCGTCAAAATGATGGAAAACGTCTTTCCGATGATTCCATCCGGCGGCTCGATCAAAGATATGTTGCTGGCGTAGGTGTGCCCATGACGCCGACGAATCCTGCTGCGGTGCACCGCCACATCTTTGCGGTGCTGGTGGAGAACCACTTTGGTGTCCTGGGGCGTATCACCGGACTTTTCAGCGCCCGCGGGTTCAACATTGAGAGTCTCTGTGTCGCCGAGACAGATGATCCCACTGTGTCACGGATTACCCTGGTCACCACGGGTGACGACAAAGTCCTGGAGCAAGTCCACAAGCAACTCCATCGGCTGATCGATGTTATTAAAGTCACCGATCTGAGCGAGGAACCCCACGTGGACCGGGAGATGGTGCTCGTGAAGGTGCATGCCGAAGCGGAAATACGTGCGGAAGTGCTCCGTCTCGCCGAGATCTTTCGGGCCAAGATCGTGGATGTGACTCCCAAAACCTATGTCCTCGAAATCACGGGTGATGAGGGTAAGATCCAGGCGGTGCTCGATCTCCTCAAACCTCTGGGCATCAAGGAGATGGTACGCACGGGCAAGATTGCTATCGCGCGCGGCCAACGCATGTTATAATGAATGTTTGGTCCTCGCCTCATATCTCAAGACTATGATTGGAATTCATGGCATGATGAGATGGCTCTATCGCCGGGTACGTGTGGCGTCGGAGGGATGGACGTTTGTCTTGCCTCTGGCCGGGGCCACGGTCCTGAGCGCTTTAGTGGGATGGTGGGGCGTGGCAGGCTTGGGGCTGGTGCTCACTGTGGGGGTGGCGCTCTTTTTCCGTGATCCAGAACGCATCATCCCTCAAACCCCAGAGACCATTGTATCGCCAGCAGATGGGCGTGTTGTGGAAATCGTCCCAGAGAATGCCCAGACCCGACGGATTAGTATTTTTCTGTCGCTGTGGGATGTGCATATCAACCGGGCTCCGTATGGTGGGGTCGTACGGAGTGTCGTCTATACGCCCGGGAAATTCCTGGCCGCTTACCGTCAGGAAGCCTCATGGGTCAATGAGGCAAATACGATCACGATTGCAGAGCATGGTCGGGAGTTTATTGTGAAGCAGATTGCTGGGGTCTTAGCGCGGCGTATTGTGTGCCGGGTGCGGCCAGGCGATACGCTGGACAAAGGCCAACGCTATGGCCTTATACGCTTTGGTTCACGTACCGACTTGCTGCTGCCAGCGACGGCAGAGATAGCGGTACAAGTCGGGGATGTGGTGAAGGGAGGGGAAACGATCCTCGCCTTCCTGAAGGAGCCGCCAGGCGCATGAAAAAAAGCAAATACCTTCTTCCTAATCTTTTTACGTCGGCGAATCTGGTCAGCGGGTTTCTGAGTATGATCGCTGCGCATAACGGTCAATACGCCCATGCTGCGCTGGTTATCCTGTTGGCAGCGGGGCTCGATTGTCTGGATGGCAAAGTGGCCCGTTTAACGGGTTCTTCCAGCGCCTTTGGCGTGGAGTACGATTCTCTGGCGGATCTCCTGTCTTTTGGGATGGCCCCAGGATGGCTCCTGTATACGTGGGCGTTGCGCTCTCTGAGCCCCTTCGGCTGGTTGGCGGCTTTTGCTTTTGTCATTTGTGGGGCCTTGCGTCTGGCCCGTTTTAATGTCCAAGCGACTGGTATACAGAAGTATGTGTTTACAGGTCTGCCCATTCCTGCTGCCGCTAGCGTGGTGGCTTCTGCGGTACTGCTCATCCAGCACCTCTATGAAGACTTGCCTGGCAGTGTGGATATGGATCATCCGCTGGTTATCGTTCTCGCGGTCTATACCCTGGCCTTGCTCATGGTAAGTAATTTTAGGTATCGCAGTTTTAAGCGTTTGCACTGGAGGCGGCGGTGGCCCTTACCCCTCCTCGCAGGTGGTATCCTGATCAGCACAGTACTCGTCTGTGGACCGGAGATTACCCTCTTTTTATTGTTCCTGGGTTATGCCCTGTCTGGTCCTGTTGAAACGTTATTGCGGCGTAAAAAATCAGAAGAAACTGTACTTCCTGCCGAACAATAAGGCACAATATACTCATCTTGACTGGGTTCATCAGGGCGCCTGTGCGCGATATGACAGCGGTCCTCCGCACGTGCGGAGGAAACGCAGGGCTGTGGCAGGAGCTCAGAGGGTAAGTAGGGCAGCGCTTCCAGGAGTGTGTATGCAGACATTTATGCAAAAAGTGGCGGATCGCTCGGCCCATGTCAGCGTGATTGGTTTGGGCTATGTGGGATTGCCGCTGGCAATCGGTTTTGCTCAGGCAGGGTATCAGGTCACGGGGATTGATACAGATCCCAACAAAGTTAGCGGCATTCAGAGTGGCGTGAGTCATGTGCAGGATATCTGTGATGAGGAGTTGCAACAGGTTGTGCACAGCGGGCACTTGCGCGCCACGCAGGATTTTGATGTCCTGGCTGAGATGGACAGTGTGAGCATCTGTGTGCCGACCCCACTGGGAAAAACCAAGGACCCGGATATCTCGTACATCGTGTCCGTGACGGAAGCAATCCGTGAGCGGTTACATCCTGGGCAGTTGATCGTGCTGGAAAGTACGACATATCCAGGGACGACGGATGAGGTCGTTTTGCCACGGCTCGCTTCTACTGGCCTGCAGGCTGGCCGCGATTTTTGTCTCGCTTTTTCGCCAGAGCGTATCGATCCGGGCAATACGGTCTTTCGTCTGGCCAATACGCCCAAGATTCTGGGAGGGGTGACGCCGCAATGTACGGAAGCAGCGGCGTATCTGTACCAGCAAATTATCGCCAGCGTGGTGCCCGTGAGCTCCAGCCGGGCCGCAGAAATGGTCAAACTGCTGGAAAATACGTTTCGAGCTGTCAATATTGGCCTCGTCAACGAAGTGGCTCTGATGTGTGCGCGCCTCGGTCTCAATGTGTGGGAAGTGATCGATGCCGCGGCCACGAAACCTTTCGGCTTCATGCCTTTCTATCCTGGTCCAGGGTTAGGGGGGCACTGTATTCCACTTGATCCACATTACCTGGCATGGAAACTCAAAACTCTGGACTATCGGGCACGTTTTATTGAGCTCGCAGACGACATTAATACCAATATGCCACACTGGGTGGTGACGCGGGTAGCGGACGTGTTGAACAATGTGCACAAGAGCCTCAAGGGCTCGAAAATACTCGTATTAGGTGTTGCGTATAAAGCTGACACCAATGATCTGCGGGAGTCTCCGGCCCTCGATGTGCTACGCCTCCTGCGGGCCAAAGGGAGCGAGGTGTGCTTCCACGACCCCTTCATTACAGAGGCGGACGTTCCCGGATTCCATGCGACGGAGCTGAGCGAGCGTATGCTCAACTGGGCGGACTGCGTGGTCGTCACGACCAATCACAGCACCTATAATTATGACTGGATTGTGGCGCAGGCACAGATCGTTGTGGATACTCGGAATGCAACCAGGCATGTAAAAGAGGGACGCGAAAAAATCCATACCCTCTGAGAGTGCAGGAGGAATGTGATGGCACACTGTTTAGTCACTGGGGGAGCAGGTTTTATTGGGGCACACCTCGCCGCAGGGCTCCTACGACACGGCCATCGAGTGCGGGTGCTGGATAATTTCTCCACGGGTGCACGCGCCAATGTACAGGCCGTGCAAGACCAACTTACGGCGGAAAATCTGGCCTGCCCTCTTGAAGTAGTGGAAGGTAGTATCCTCGATCAACAGCTCCTCGCTACGGCGATGCAGGGCATCGAGTATGTGTTCCACCAGGCGGCCCTCCCCTCGGTAGAATTCTCCGTGCGAGAGCCGCTGCAGAGTAATCGGGTGAACATCGAAGGCACGCTCTGTGTCCTATTGGCGGCGCGTGATGCGCAGGTGAAACGCGTCATCTATGCCGGCTCATCGTCGGCCTACGGCGATCACCCTGAACTGCCCAAACGCGAGGAACATCCGACTCATCCTCTGTCACCCTATGCTCTGGCCAAACTCACGGGAGAACACTACGGTCGTTTGTTCACCGCACTCTACAACCTGGAAACCGTGACGATTCGCTATTTTAATGTCTTTGGCCCGCGCCAGAATCCTCACAGCCAGTATGCTGCAGTGATTCCGAAATTCATCCTTGCCTTTCTCAAACACGAGCCACTCACCGTCTATGGCGACGGCGAGCAGTCACGCGACTTTACCTATGTGGACAATGTCGTGCACGGTAATGTGTTGGCCATGACGGCCCCAAACGTCGCTGGCAAAGTCATCAATGTGGCCAATGGCAGCCGTACTACGTT
>Ga0111538_10014482_pt1 | contig 10390 bp, 5 predicted proteins | sample SoiMethybrSBSTD1_FD_79669 | JGI IMG/M metagenome (GOLD analysis project Ga0111538, IMG submission 79669) | Bulk soil microbial communities from a Populus tree surrounding site in Tennessee, USA - Soil MetaG P. TD hybrid SBSTD1 (version 2)... | ecosystem: Environmental > Terrestrial > Soil > Tree... | reverse complement strand
GCCGATCGCGGTCATGCCCAGCTTGCCGAACTCCGACAGCGCGCCGATCAGGTGGAAGAGCACGCCCGACTCGTTGGAGTGGCTGTAGTGGAGCTTGTTGTAGGTCAGGATCTCCATCAGGTCCTCCGGCAGGAGGCCCTGGTAGCGCTCGGACTGCAGGTTGTCGGTGGCGCGGTAGCACTTCACGTGGCCGGTGGGCGAGTTGAAGACGCCGGTGGCGCGATCCATCTTGCCCCCGGTCAGGAACTGCAGGGCCAGGAAGGGGTGGGTCGTGCCCCCCATGCGCAGGTTGATCTCGAGGGTGCTGATCTTCCACTCCTCGTCGTCGTCTTCGCGGTAGACCAGGAAGTCGATGCCGTAGCGGCTGACCACGCCGTAGCTGGCCAGCACCTGGCCCACCTTCTCGCCCCGGTCCTGCACCAGCATGCGGTACTGCTCGTCGGCCGGGAAGTTGCAGCCGATGTAGACCTGGCCGCTGGGCCCGCCCAGGATCTGGTCGTGGGTGGAGATGATGGTGGCCTCGCCCTGGGGGCTGATGCGCATCTGCACCGAGGGCGAGGTCTTCTGGCGGGCCTCGATGAACTCCTCCACCACGCCCCCCATGCGCGAGAGCTTGTCGTAGTAGATGGGCGCCGTCTCGGTGGGCACCGAGAACTCCACCTGGCGCATGGCCTCCTGGATGTCGGCCCGGCGCTGCCCCTCGGGGAAGCGGAAGAGCGCGTTGCCCTCGCCGGAGAAGCTGTCGTTGAGCTTGATCACGGCCCGCCGCAGGCCGGGCCGCGCGTCGCGCAGCTCCAGCAGGGCGTTTTCGATCTCGTGCTCCGTGCGCAGGTCCTCGAAGCCCTCGGGCAGCTCCACGCCCGCCTCGCGGAAGACCTTGCGGCTGCCCGACTTGGTGCCCAGGTGGCTGAGCTTGGGGTCGGCCCCGTTGAGGGGGATGCCCAGCAGCACGGCCAGCCGCCGCTCCAGGGGAGTGGAGTTGAACACGGTGAGGTAGGCCTTCTTGGCGTCTTCGATGCCGTAGCGGATGCGCTGCAGGAGCCGCGGCCGCTCCAGGATCTTCTCGGTCAGCGAGCGGGGCGAGGCGTCGTGGGCGCAGAGCAGGGTGAGCCGGGCCCGCGCGTGGCTGGCCGGGATGCCGGCCAGGAACTGGAAGTAGTACTCGAGGATGAGCGGGTGCACGGGCTGCGAGGTCACGTACACCATGCGTGCCCGCGGGTTGCGCAGGCGGATCAGCAGGAAGAGCAGCCGCTCCTCGTAATGGGCCACGCCGGGCAGCTTGCGCAGCTCGGCCTGGTCGAGGGTGAGGGAGGGCACCACCACCGAGGTGTGCGGCTCCTCCTCCCTCATCAGCACCGTGTCCCAGACCTCGGTGAGGCGCGGCTTGAGGCGCTCGAACTCGGAGATCTCGTTCTCGAGGCTCAAGTCGTCCGGGAACGGTGCCTTGGGGATCACGGCCGCGCGGTTCCCGCGGCGCGCACGGGCTGGAGAAGCAGCGACTCCTCCGGGGCGAAGGGCAGGCCCAGCTCCTGGGCCCGCCGCCCGATGGCGCGATAGAGGTGGAAGCGCAGGGGACCCAGCAGCGTGAAGTCGGAGGTGAGGTGCAGGCCCTGGTCGGTCTTCTCGTCCGGGTACTGGTCGAGGAGCTGCTTGCGGTCGGCGTACCAGGCGTCGCTGACCTCTCCCCGGACCCGCTTCTGGTCGAGGAGCATGCGCTGGCGCGAGCGGTCCACGATCTCCGGATGGTGGTTCACGCCGAAGACGCGGGGCAGGGCGCTCTCCTCGTCGCGCGCGAACTCCATCATGGTGAGGGCGTCGCCGGGCGGCCCGCCCGGGCCCAGCGTCTCGAAGCCGATGGCGGTGGCGCCCGCGGGCAGCGGCCCGGCCGGGATGAGGTCGAAGAGGCGGTGGTCCACCACGCGCAGGCGGCGGTGGTCGGGCAGCTCCTCGGCCAGGCGCGCGAACCAGGGATGGGCCAGCGCCTCCGGCGTGAGCACGTTCTCCAGGATGCCCGCGCTCTTGCCGCCCTTCTGCGGCGGGCGCAGCACCGACTCCGCGGCGCCGGACCAGCGGCACATCACGCCGAAGGTGTGGCAGACGGCCAGCAGGGCCGCGCCGGGCGCGGCCGCGATGGCGTCGAAGAGCGCAAACACCGGCCCTTCCCAGGCGGGGTCCTCGGCCAGGCCCTGGCTGCCGGGCGAGGCGCCGTCGTTGAGGTGGGGATCGAGGTGGCCGGGCCCGCCCGTGCCCAGGTAGAGGGCGAAGCGGGGCGGCGGCGCCGGCACCACGCCGCCCCGGCGCACGTCGAACGAGAGCACGCGCACGCGCAGGGAGGCCGCCTCCAGCTCGCGCCGCACGTCGCAGACCGCGTCCTGCACCGCGTACACCAGCGAGTCGTGCCCCAGGTTCGCCCAGCCGTGGTTCATGTCGAGCACGGCCACGTCCACCGCGCCCGGATCCTCAGGCGGTACGTCCGAGGGCTGCTCGATGCGCACCAGCTCGAAGGCGTCCTTGGCCGGGCACTCGGCCGTGCAGTATTCGCTTCCGTGCGCTCGCTTGAGGCGGCAGACGATGGGCATTGGCGGCAGTTTACTTCATGCCGACCGCACTAATTCCGGCTCGTGACACGGCCCAGGTGGGCCGAGAAGCAGCGGGTGGGGAAGTCGCACTCGTCGTAGTTGAACCACCACTCGATCTCGTAGGCGGGCACGCGGCTGGGCCCGCCGGGCAGGGCCAGGTCGCAGGCCACGCGCTGGCGCGCGCCGGAGAAGGTGCGGGTGAGGACCGTCTCCCGCCCCTCCATGTTGCGCACGGCCAGCTTCACCTGGCGGGCGAAACGGGGCGTGTAGTCCGCGGCCTCGAACTCGAAGCGCACGGCTGCGCGGCCGGGCGGCACCTGCAGGTGGACGAGGCCGTGCCGGGCCATGCGGCCGCCCTCGTCCAGGATGCCGGCCGCCACCCTCTGGAAGTCCGGCGCCGCCGCGTAGTCGCTGGGCAGGAGGGCGGCCGCCGCCCGCAGGTCGCGGTCCACCTGGGCCCGGTCGGGAGGGGCCGCGTTGAACCTCCGCCACTCGGCCAGCACCTCCGGGTCGGCGTCCTTCAAGACCTCGGCCGGCAGGAGGCCCATGTCCACCAGCCGGGCCGCGTAGCCCAGGGCCATGAAATGGAGGAGCCAGGGCGTGGGATGGCTGTCGTGCTCCGCGATGAAGGAGCGCGGGTCGTTGCGGTAGCGCGGGGGGATGAAGATGACCGGCAGGCCGAACGACGTCCCCTCCAGCGTGGCCTCCCACTCGGCGCGCGGGAAGTCGAGGGCGGCGGCCAGCACGGGCACGCCGTAGCGGGCCCGCACCTCGGCCATGAGGGCCAGGTTCTCGCGCTGCCGGCGGACCTCGAAGGGCAGCGCGGGCAGGCCGCGGTTGATGAGGGCGAAGGCGTTGCCGTCGGGGTCGGCGTTCTGGGGGCTGATGGACGAGGCCAGCGCGCCGGGCGGGACCACGCCGCCCACGTCCCAGGTGTCGTTCTGGCAGATCGCCCACACGATCACGTCCGGATCGACGTAGCGGATGTGGCCGCTCACGAAGGCGGCCTCGCTGCGCACGTTCCAGCCCGGGACGGCCACCGTGATCACGTCCCAGGCCACGTCCTTGAAGAGCGCCTGCAGGTGGGCGGCCAGCTTGTCCCCTTCCTTCAGCTTCCAGCCGAAGAACCAGGAGTCGCCCACCAGCACCAGGCGCTTGCGCCCCGGCGTGCGGGGCCCGAAGGGGGCGCCCCGCAGCCCCAGGGGGGTGATGGGGAAGGGAGTCCCGTCGCCCCACAGCGTGCCCTCCTTCATGAAGGGGTTGAAGACGTAGCCGACCGAGTTCTTGAAGTGGGGGTAGAGGCACTGGTCGGTGGGGACGGCCTCCATCGCCCGCTGCTGCAGCTCGCGCTTCTGCCCCAGCTCGGCCTGGAGCGCACGCGTGCGGGCCTGGGTGCGGTACACGTAGGCGCCCAGGGCGGCGAAGCCGGTGGCGAAGAAGGCGCAGAGGGCCAGGAGGAGCGAGACCAGGCGCGGCGAGGTCCGCTCGGTCACAAGCCGCGCTTCGTTTCCTCGACCAGGTAGTCCACCACCGCCCGGTGGTCGTGGGTCGCTTCCCACACCGCCAGCTGCCGGTCCGCTCCCGTGTCTCCCTGGCCGATCCACGCGCGCAGGAAGTCCATCTGCTCGCGCGTGCCCAGCTCCTCCACCACCTCGGCCACGAAGTCGAGGACCTCCAGGAGGAGCACACGCGTGGGCCGCTGCTCCCGCAGCGCGAAGTCGATCATCTGGCCGTCCAGGCCGTGCTTGAGGGCCCGGAACTTGTTCTCCATCACGATCGACCGGCTGTAGTGGCGGATGTTCAGGTTGCTCTCGATGAGGCGCACCAGCTTGGCCACCAGGGCCTGGCAGAGGGCGGCGATGGCCACCGTCTCCTCCGCCCGGCAGGGGATGTCGCAGATGCGGAACTCGAGGGTCTGGAAGTAGGCGTGCGGGCGCACGTCCCACCAGATCTTCTTGCCGTCGTCGATGCAGCCCGTGTGCACCAGCAGCTGCACGAACTCCGCGTATTCGGCCCAGGAGCGGAAGACGTCCGGGGCCTGGGTGCGCGGGAAGCGCTTGAAGATGGTGGAGCGCACCGACTTCACGCCCGTCCTCCGCCCGCACCAGAAGGGCGAGTTCACGGAGAGGGCCAGCAGGTGGGGCAGGAACATGCGCACGCCGTTCATGACCTGGATGCGCAGGTCGTCGTCCTCGAGGCCCACGTGCACGTGCAGGCCGAAGATGAGGTTGGCCCGGGCCAGGTCCTCCATCTCGCTCACGATGTCCTTGTAGCGGATGCGGTCGGTGATCTCCTGGTCCTTCCAGTGGCTGGTCGGGTGGGTGCCGGAGGCCACGATGCGGGCCCCGCTCTTCTCGGCCAGGGCCACCAGCGAGCGGCGCAGGTGGCGCACCGCCTCGCCCGCCTCCCGGATGTCGGCGCATACCGGCGTGCCCACCTCCACCACGCTCTGGTGCAGCTCGGGCTTGATCTGCTCGCCCAGGTGGGCGCCGCCGGCCATCATCTCCTCGATGTGGCTCTTCAGCTCGCGCGTGGACGGATCCACGAGCTGGAACTCCTCCTCGATGCCCAGAGTGAACTTCCGGGGCATGGGAGCGCGCGCTACCGCGGCTCGACCAGGAAGGAGGGCACCTGTCCGCCGCCCGAGCTGACGTTGGCCAGCGAGGTGCGGGAGAGGCGGGTGAGGAAGCCCTCGACCTCGCCCTGGAAGAGGAAGGGGTTCAGGTCCACGATGAAGTCGTTGAACTGCAGGTCGGGGGTGAGCTCGGGGAAGCTCTGGCGCCCGGTCTCCACCTTCTCCTGCACCACGAACGAGGCGCGCAGGGCCTCGGCCAGCGCGGCCGCCCAGTCGGCCTCGCTCGTCTCCCAGCCGATGAAGACGCCCTTGCCGCCATATTCGTCGTTGGGCTTCATCACCAGCTGCTCGCGGTTGCGCAGGATGTACTGGGGCAGGTCGATGGCGTGGCCGCCGCGGGTGGTCTTGCCCTCGGCCACCCGCCGCGTCCAGGGCACGTGGGCGGCGATGGCCCGGCGCTCCTCGGGGGTGAAGAAGGCCTGCACGTCGTCGTCGTGCAGCACGGCGAAGATGGCCTTCTTGTGGATGGGCTTGCAGCGGAAGGGGTTCACGATGGTGACCGCGCGCTGGCGGGCCGCCTCCAGCAGCGGCCCCATCTCGCTCTGGCGCTCGATGAGCTCGTTCACCAGCAGCCGCTTGTAGACCACGTCGATGGTGCGGCCCTCGTAGCGCAGCGCGCCCTCGCTGAACTCCAGGTCGCGCGGGTCGCAGACCAGCGCCGGGTAGCCGCCCTCCGCGAAGTAGTCGCGGAAGAGGTGGTGTTCGGTGCGGGTGGGCACGTCTTCGTAGTCCACGATGGCGATGGTCGGATGTTCGGCGCGGCCGCCCATCTCGCGGTAGCACTCGAGCAGCGTCTGCAGCAGCCGCTCGCGGGCCTGGAAGCGGCGCAGCGTGAACTTCTCCTGGAACTTCCGCATCAGCGGCAGCTCCAGGAAGATGTCGGCCAGCACCTCGTTGTAGGCGATGCCGGCCGGGCTCTCCGCGTTCAGCTCCACGTACTGGTAGGAGCTGGGGGTGACGAAGGAGTCGAGGCGCGAGGTGGGCGAGCTGCGCTTGTAGCCGGGGTCGATGGCCACCAGCTCCCGCTCCTCCGGGCGCAGGTCCACGCGGTCCCAGAGCGCCGTGCCCAGCTTCTCCTCCACCTTCTCCACCGCGCCGAAGATGAGCCGGCAGACCGAGCGCACCTGGTCGTAGAGGGCGGGCGACACGAAGTTGGGGCGCGGGAAGGGGCACAACACGCGCCCGCCGAAGGTCAGCCGCGCGTGGCGCATGCGCTCGAAGAAGCGCTCCTCCAGCTCCTCCTGCAGCTCCCGCTCGTCGCGCAGCAGCTTGTGGTAGGCCTCGACGGCGCGCGCGGTGACCGCATCCAGCATGCGCGCATAATACCGCGATGCCCGACCGGGCCGGCCGTGCCCGACGACTGGCCGTGCTGCTCCTTCCGGTCGCGCTGGTGGGCCTGGGACTGTGCCTGCGCGCGGCCGCCGCGCGCGCCTTCACCGCCTTCACCCTGTACCGCTCGCCCTACACCTTCGAGCCCTCCGGGCAGCAGCCGGGGCCCGCGCTCACGCCGCGCGTGGCCGTGGTGCTGATCGACGGCCTGGGCCTGGCCTCCTCGCGCGGCCTGCCCTTCCTCGACGCGCAGCGCGCCCGCGGCGCCTCCTTCGACACGCAGATCGGCCTGCCCTCGCTTTCGCTGCCCGCCCGGGCGGTGATGATGACCGGCGCCTGGCAGGACGTCAGCGGCCAGGCCACCAACTACCACCCGCACCACATCGGCGTGGAGCACGTCTTCACCCTGGCCCGGGGCGCGGGCCTGCCCACGGCGGCGGCGGCCGGCAAGAACGTGCAGACGCTGTTCGCGCCCGCGGTGGCGGACGCCGTCGTGTACGCGAAGGAGGAGGATTCGGACCGCTTCGAGGTGTACGAGAAGGCGATGCAGGCCGCGGTGCAGTCCTCGGAGGAGCTGCTGCGCCGCACGCCGTCCGGCCTCCTGGTCCTGGACCTCTACCTGGTCGACGATGCCGGGCACACCTGGGGCGCGTCCTCGCCCGAATACGCGCGGGCGGCGGCCCGGGCCGACGACGCCCTGCGGCGGCTGGCCGCGCAGCTCGACCTCGGGCGCGACACGCTGGTGGTGACCGCCGACCATGGCCACGTGGCCGGGGGCGGCCATGGCGGCCCCGAGCCCGACGTGATGGCGGTGCCGCTGGTGCTGGCGGGGAAGGGCGTGCGCGCCGGCGTGAGCGGCAGCGCCCGCCAGGTCGACGTGGCGCCCACGCTGGCCGTCCTGCTGGGGCTCCCGCTGCCCGCGGCCAGCCAGGGCCGCCCGCTGCTCGAGGCGCTCGACGCGCCGGAAGCGGTGCGGCTGCAGGCGCTGCGCAACCAGGTGTTGCAGCGGCGCGCGTTCGTGCGCTCCCTCGACACGCTCCTGGAACGGGTGACCGGGGGAGCGCCGGAGTTCCCGGCCACGATGGGGCCCGCGTCCGGGCCGCCCTCCGGCGACGAGGCGGCCCTGGGCAGCGAGCTCCGCCTCCTCGACCAGGCGGAGTCGATGGCGCGGGACCGGGCCCTGGCCCGCGAGCGGCCGGCGCGCGTGCGTCGCGCGCTGCTGCTGGCGGCGCTGCCGCTGGTGCTCCTGGGCGCCGCGGTCCTGCTGGGCGTGGCGCCGCCGCGCGAGGCGGGCCGCGCCGCGCTCTTCGGCCTGGCCGCGGTGGCCGTGTACCACGCGCTGATGCGGCCGCTGGGCCTCGGCTACTCCCTCAGCCTGGTCAACAAGGACGAGTGGCTGGAGCCGTTCTTCAGGAAGGACATGATCCTGGGCGTGTCCTGCGTGGCCGCGGCGGCCCTCGTGCTCGCGCTGCGGGCGCGGCGGCGGGGAGCGGGCCTGCTGGAGTCGTCGCGCGAGGCCTGGCTGGCGGCGGCCGTGTTCTGCGCGGGGGTCCTGGCCGAGGTGGCCTGGACCTACGTCCGCGCGGACGTGTTCTCGCGCTGGATGCTGGCCGACCAGGCCTGGGGCATGTCGTTCTACCTCCATGTGCTGGCCGTCATGGCCGTGGGCTTCTGCGCGCCCCTGTTCGCCCTGCCGGCCCTGCTCGCGCGCGCGCTGCCCGCGCGGGCGCGCGCGTGAAGAAGCCGGCCAGCCGTCGGGAGACCCTGGCCTACGGCCTGGCCGGCCTGGCCGGCCTGCTCGGCCTGGCGGCGCTCTTCCGGCCGCTGCGCCCGGACGGCCCGCGCTGGCTGCAGATGGGCGACGCGCTGCTCCTGGCCCTGGCCGTCACCGTATCGGCGGTGATGTGGAGCCTGAAGGGCCGCACGCGCCTGGAGCCGTTCACGCTGTACGCGCTGCTGGCCCTGGCCGTGGACGCGCTGGGCCAGGCCCTCGGCCCCACCGGCCTGCCGGGCTGGCCGGGCATGGTGCTGCTGGTGGGCGCGGTGGCGGTGGCCGAGCCTCCCGCGGTGGCCCTGGGCCTGGCCGCGCTGGCCAGCGTCCTGGCCGCGGCCGACGTGGCCGCCTCCTCTTTCGCCGGCTGGCCGCGGGCGGTGGGCGAAGCCGCCGGCTACACCCTGCTGGCCACCGCGCTCCACCACGCGCTGCGCGGCGAGAAGGCGCGTCTGGCCGAGGCCCTGGCCGAGCAGGCGCGCCTGGAGCACAGCGCGGAGCCGCTGCTGGCCGCGACGCCCGACGCCGCCGGCTCCGCCCTGCGCCAGCTCTCGGAGGAGTCGCGCCGGGCCCGCCGCATCGAGCGCATGGGCGAGCTGCACGCCCGCCTGGCCCTCCTGGTGCGCACGGCCCGCGAGTCGCTGGGCGCCCACTCCGTCCTCTACTTCGACGTGGACCGCGGCCACGAGCGCGTGTGGCTGCGCGCGGCCGACGGGCCGCCGACGCTGGTGCGCGACTGCTCGGCCCCGCTCAGCGCCGATCCCTTCTCCTTCGTGCTGGAGCGGGAGCAGCCCTTCTACGCCACCGAATACAAGCGGCTGCTGTGGTCGCTGCCCTGGTACCGCGGCGAGGTGAAGGTGAACTCGCTGCTGGCCGTGCCCGTGCACACGGCCGGGAGCGTGCGCGGCGTGCTGGTGGCCGACTCGCTCGACGCCCAGGCCCTCTCCAACCGCGAGCCGGACGCGCTCTTCGGCTTCGCCGAGATGGCGGAGGCGGAGGCGGAGGCCTCGCGGGCGGCGGTGGGGCAGGAGGAGCTGGGCACGGTGGCCAAGGCCGCCTTCGAGGCCTCGCAGCAGATGACGGCCCTGGTGGACCGCATGCAGGTGCGCGCGCTCCTGCTGCGCTCCGCCGGCTACGTGGTGCCCTTCGAGGCCGCGGCCCTGGCCATGGTGGACGAGCAGCGCACGCGCTACGTCATCGAGGAGGGCCGCGGCTGGGCCGGGCAGTACGAGGGGCGCGAGGTGGCCCTCACCGAGCGCACCTGGACGGCCTGGACGCTGCGGGGGGCGGAGGCGCCGCTCCTGCTCGACGACCTGGCCGGCCAGGACGAGCGCATGCCGGTGCTGGTGCTCGACGAGGGCAGCGGCGGGCCCAGCGAGAGCCTGCTGGCCGTGCCCCTGCGCGCGCCCACCGAGGTGCTGGGCGCGCTGGTGCTCATCGGCCGCCGCGGCGCCTTCGACGCCACCGCCCGCCAGGTGCTGGGCATGCTGGGCAACCAGGCCGGCGCGGCCCTGCTGGCCATCCGCCTCAAGGACCGCGAGCGCGAGCGGGCCAGCCGCGACGGCCTCACCGGCCTCTACAACCGGCGCGAGTTCGACCGCCTGCTGCAGGCGGCGGTGGCGCGCGAGGACCGCCAGGACGGGCGCTTCGCGCTGCTGCTGCTCGACATCGACCACTTCAAGAAGCTCAACGACACCTGGGGCCACCCCTCCGGCGACGCCGCCCTGCGCAACACGGCCCGCGTGCTGGAGAAGCACCTGCGCAAGGGCGACCAGGCCGCGCGCTACGGGGGCGAGGAGTTCGTGGCCATCCTGCCCGGGGCCGACGAGAAGGGCGCGCGCCTGCTGGCCGAGCGCATCCGCAAGGCGGTGCACGACGCGGAGGTGGAGCTGGCGGCCGGCGAGCGGGTGTCGGTCACCATCAGCCTGGGCGTGGGCGTGTGGCCGCAGGACGGGCGCCTCCCGGAGGAGCTCCTGGCCGCGGCCGACCGCGCGCTCTACGCGGCCAAGCAGGCCGGGCGCGACCGGGTGGTGACCGCCTCCAGCGTCCCCCCTCCGGCCGCGGCCGCCTCCGGGG
>Ga0111538_10014481_pt1 | contig 10391 bp, 3 predicted proteins | sample SoiMethybrSBSTD1_FD_79669 | JGI IMG/M metagenome (GOLD analysis project Ga0111538, IMG submission 79669) | Bulk soil microbial communities from a Populus tree surrounding site in Tennessee, USA - Soil MetaG P. TD hybrid SBSTD1 (version 2)... | ecosystem: Environmental > Terrestrial > Soil > Tree... | reverse complement strand
CGCTGTCAGGGATAATGATACCTCCGCGAATCTGCTCGCCTTCGTCAATGCGTTTCACAATCACGCGATCATGTAGTGGTGTGATGTTCGTCGTCATGTCTGGTTATCTTCCTTTATGGACCTGTCACCACTCTGGTCTCCGTTGCGATACAAACCGCCACAATGCCAGTCCAGAGACTATCTGGTGACGTTATCAAGGCCTTCTTAGTGATTTAGCTGTTGGATTATCAGGTGGTCTGGAAGATCCCAGAAGATCTGAGAGCGGAGTAAGCTGGACTCGGTTCGATGACCAGCTTACGCTGAGGCGCCCTATATGTCAAATGCAGGATATATTTCGCACCCAGATATATTCCGGGAGCCGAGTCATGAGGGTTATTGAGCGCCTTGCCTGGCGGGTCATTTGAACAAACTGTCGAAGGCTTGAAGAGATTTTTTTGACGTGATTCTGACGTGGCGTGAAGGACACGAGCTTCTCCCAGGGAATGCTGGCACAGCCGCAACGCCTTACACTGAAGTTGTCTATTTCGAATCTCTGAAAAGCAAAGGATCGTCCCGCTTAAGTTCGCAATGCCCGCCTTCTTAAGTTCGAATTCTGATACTGCCGGAATTACTGGTCTGTCCGTGCGCTTTGAGTGTGATGATGCAGGTGCCAACTGATGTGCTATCGGGAAGCCTAAAAACTACCTGGGTAAACGGAAAATTCGGCACCGGACGCACATCCTCAGCCGCGATATTGTATGACTGGTTGTTACTATCAACCAGACTTACCGTAACGGCAGAAGAACTCTCTCCCTGCAACAACTGAAGATTGGTTGCGAAGACTATTACTCGGGTATTGCGATCGACTCCGAGATTCAATGCGTTTACGACCGGAAAGGGATCACGCGTAAGAAATACTGAGTCTAATGCTGCAACTTGGTTTAACGCCGGGCCAGACTGCTCCAAGAGTAGTTGAAGCGGTCCTTGATAAGCTACGAGGCGAGTGGAAGCCGGTACGACCACCAGGCCGTCACCGGCGCCGAGGCCGGTGTGCGGCCGACTTACGGGCGACTCGGTCGACTGAACGGCCGCACCCAGGTTCCCGGTCCAGACGTTCGCCCCCGTATTCCCATCGAGAGCGTAGACCTTTCCGCTGCTAGAACCAATGTAAACGTAGCCGTTAACTACGATTGGCGCGGAAATGAGGGTGCCATCGCCCGTGAAGGACCAGCGGACTGCCCCAGAGTAGGCATCGCGCACTTTTAGGATGGATCCGGTGAGGAAGAAACCTGTGGAGCCGCTGAATGCCGGAGGTGGACCTGGTGGGAAAGTGCCTAGCACCGCACCAGTGGGGGCATCGAACATCAGCTTTGCTGACAAAGAATCGCCCACATGCAAACGCCCGCCGAAGAAGACTGGTGTACTTCCTCCTCCGCCGGTGCACCCCTCGGAATGTTCCCAGACCAGAGACCCGTCCTGAGGCGAAAAATCGTAAACGTTGTTGCAAGAAAATGCGACAAATACTCCAGTTGAGGTTACGGCTGGTGAGCTGTCGTTGCCACTAAAGAGCAAGTTGGACCAGTTCACAGTGCCATCCTGCTCATCAACGGCGTACACTGTCGTGCCCGTACCGGCCCCGACCACGTACACCACGCCACCTGAAGCGGTCGGCGGTGAATTGAACGAGTATTGCCCTGGAAGCTGCTTCGACCATAGCAGCGCACCTGACGCTGCATCGAAAGCACGAAGCAGGCCGTCAAAGTTCACGGCGAAAACGCGTCCTGCGTCGTACGCCGCGTTGGACCAGCCATAGGGTCCGCCGAGATCTACTGGCCCCCACAACGTAGCGCCATTTGCTTCGTCGAGGGCATAAAGCTTTGTTCCAGAGCTGCTCTGGTTCGCGACCGTGACGAAGATCCTGCCGCCGACGATTAGTGGATAAGAGATCTGACCACCCAGATCGCGAGACCACCGCTGCGCCAATGGTGGGGTAACCGAGTCGTACTGCGCGCCGCTATGCGTGGCATCGATTTGATAGGCCACTGCGGTCCCCTTGGTCAGCGGGGGCGTTGCCGCGGGAGTCGGGGCTGGGCAGAAGCTGCTCGTCGACATTACCTGAAACGTGTAACTCCCACCCAGTTCCGCCGTGCCGTTGGCGGAGAAGACGACAATCGCAAAGCTGGTGTTGCCCGGAACCGTGAACTGGAACGACTTAATGAGCGGTGGGATGCCACTACTAACACCGGGATCACCCAGGTAACGGGATGCATTGGTGATGTCAGTCGCGACAAACGGCGCCCGGAAAGCCGCGATTTGATAATTCGCGTTGGACTGAGAATTTACAGTCAACGCCACTGATACACAGACTGGCGAGGGCGACGAGTTGGTTAGAGTATAAGCGTCAAATGGAAATGAGCCGGAACCAGTATTCCCAGGGAAGGAATTCGTGCTGCAGGTGCCCTGCGTTTCGCCTCGGAACAATCGCGTCGTCATCGTACCGGTCGTGGCGGGCGCCCGTGGGCTGCCGAGGTTGGCTGTAAAACCACAACTAGCGTTATCCGTCGGTGTAGGACTCGGTGTCGGTGTAGACGTCAAATCGAATGTATAGGCCGCGCCAGTGTGGGAGTTCTTACCCATAGCACCGACCACTACTGTGTCGCCATCGATCCCTACCGACGAACCAAATTGGTCATGCGCCGCTACATCACTCGCGGTGAGTTTCTGCACCTCTCCCCAGCCTTCAACTCCATTCTGATTGCGCTCGAAGATGTAGGTCGCACCACCAGTGAGCAGATTTTGGGCCCAAGCTCCAACCGCCAATGTGTCGCCATCGATCGCTACCGAAATACCAAATTCGTCAAGTAAATTCGCATCACTCGCAGTCAGTTCCTGCACCTGTCCCCAGTTCTCAGCTCCACCCTGATTGCGCTTGAATATATAGACCGCACCACTAGTGCCTCGGTTTCCGTGATTAGCTCCGACCGCCACCGTGTCTATATTGATTGCTACCGAGATACCGAATTGGTCGCCTCCTATCCCATCACTCGCGGTTAGTTTCTTCGCCTCTCCCCAGTTCTCAGCTCCACCCTGATTGCGCTCAAAGATGTAAGCCGCCCCAGGTTGCTTGCCGTAAGATCCGACCACCGCTGTGTTACCGTTGATCGATACTGAGTAACCGAAATAGCCAAATGTCGCCGCATCACTTGCGGTCAGTTTTTTCACCTGTCCCCAGTTCTCCGCTCCACCCTGATTACGCTCAAAGATATAGGCCGCGCCAGTGTTGGAGTTCTTGACCCAAGCTCCCACCACCACGGTGTCGGCGTTGATCGATACCGACGAACCGAATTGGTCATTAACCGCCGCATCACTGGCGGTGAGTTTCTTCACCTGCCCCCAGTTCTCAGCTCCACCCTGATTGCGCCCGAAGATATAAGCCGCACCAGTGTTGGAGTCTTTAACCAAAGCACCGACCACTACTGTGTCGCCATCGATTGCTACGGACCAACCGAACCGGTCACTTGCCGACGCATCACTAGGAGTGAGGATCTTCACCTGTCCCCAGTTCTCGGCTCCACCATGATTGCGCTCGAAGATATAGGCCGCGCCTCTTGATATTGGGACGAATATTGGGGGCACTCCTGGTTGCCAGTTCTTGCCGTAAGCACCGACCACTACTGTGTCGCCGTTGGTCGCTACCGAGTAACCGAATCGGTCATCTGCCGCCGCATCGCTCGCCGTTAGTTTCTTAGTCTGAGTGAAAAGTGGATCAATCCGTAGCGGGTAAACTGCGTTCGTGTCATCTATCAAGAGCGAAATCTGTTTTCCGTCAGCCTGGAAGCGGGCTTGTAATTCTCGGCCCGACGCATCGGTTGCCATCAGATGGTCATAGCGCAGCCAATGCTCGCCATTGCCGCCGATCAGTTCTAACGCCTTTCCCGAATCCACCAGCACCGGTCTGACTTCACCGGTAACCGTCAGGCGCACTCGCAGTGGCGTTCCCTCGTGCCTTTTCCCGGGGGGTGCCGTCAGGGTAAAGCCCTGCTCGAGGCCATCTTTTCGGTTTTGATACCACTCGACGATCTCATCCGAACTGCCTTGGTCAGTGTTTGTGGGATTGGATTGCGTAGCGAGTCGTCGGTCAATCTCGATGCGATTGCCATCGACGCGCATCGTTCCCGCTCCGGCAGTCAACATTCGGCGACCATAACCATAACTCCGCAACCTTAGCCGCGCGTGTAGCGTGGTCGAGCGCTTTTTGGTGAGTGGCTGCAAGACTACGTCGCGTCCATTGAAACGGGCCCTCAGATTCTGGGCCGGATTTATTGCTTCGTAGATTGCCGCCGCATTGTTCTTTCGTAGTCCAGATCGCAACGCACCCGAGGTTTGAGCTTGCGGCTGCTGGTCGATCTGATAATGTGCCGCCTCGATCAAATTCTGTAGTCGAACATAGAGGCCGTGCTCTTTGAGATAATTTCTGGCGGGCTTGCCTTCCAGCGTGGGCAGCGGTTGGGTGGATTGCGCCTGTGAGTCTCTAACTGAATTATTTGAGGCGAGGGGTTTGGGCAGCTCTTGAACTCTGGTGGCTGGGTTGATTGATTGAGAGCCGTGCCGATTAATGATTAATGACAGCGCGAGGGAGACTAAAGCGAAGAGCGCCAGTGAAACTATTGTGCGAGAGCGCATTCGACGGAATCTCCTGGCAGCGTCAAAACTTTTCTATAAATGATCGGGGTTTGGTTTTCATTTATGTTTTGAACAACAGTGGGGAGCGCAAAAGGTCGAACGTTTTGAGTAACCACATCTAATAGCCGAGGCTGAGAACCAAAGTCAAGAATGTGAGTTCGAACTACTCAGAGGATTCTCTGATTCGACCGTGATCAACGGTTTATGGCTCTTGCTGCCGTCCTCATCATGCTCATCAGCATCCAAGAAACCATCATAAAACTGGGTCATTAGTTTAAACGCACACCGCGCCTCAACTTGACTTCACCTACCATTCCACAATCCTTGTGCAACTAACGGCACGTATGTATCCAGTCCGTCAGGCCTAAACTTGATCGTGCGCTCCTGCTCAGCGCTCATGTAGGCAGTCATCAGCAGTTCTGTTATCTCGAGACCGTCGTAAAAATTTTCTTCCGGTTGCCTCCCATCGAGAAAGCATTGAACAAAATAGCGATCCTGTGCTTCGTAACCGTACTCCGCGGCTTCGTTCCCCATCACTGGCATTAAGCCCTGTTCGGCATTCTGTTTTTCAACCAGGTCTTCACCGACAGCGCCTTTCACCTCACGGCTCAAGAATAACTTCAATCCACTATCGAGCGAGTTCATGGACAGTGAGTATTCCGGACCAAGTACTTCCAGACTCAAGCGCAGGCCAGGACCTACGTAGCTCCAGGAGGTTGTCACTTCGACGATAAGCGGTTTGTTGTCTTCGTCTACGTAGTTAATTGTGGCCCGTGCAAAATCTTCCGCTGGCTTCGTCTTGTAATCGACGTCAGTGCCCATGTTCTTCTTCAAAATCTCCGCATACTCGGGTCGCGACCATTTCAAGCTCGCAATCTGCGCCGACACTTCCAGTGGCCGAATACTTGAGCGTGGTGCGCCAGGTTTCGTCAGCATAAAACGGCCGACTTCGATGCTGTGACACATCATGTCGTTGAGCACACCGCCGCCCTGTAGTTCGCCCTGCCAAAACCATGGTGAATGTGGACCACTATGTTCTTCGGCTGCACGTGCAAGATACGGGCGACCGGTTAAAGCGGCAGCTCGGCTCCACATGATCTCTCTACCGCGCGTCACAACGGGTGCGAATATCTGATCCTCAAGGTAGCCGTGAAGCAACTCCGACTCTTCAATAAGCTGAACCATGCGTCGCGCTTCAGCTACATTACGGGCCAATGGCTTCTCACAAGCAATTCCGATCAGTTTTCCTTTTCCGAGTTGAATCGCATCGCAGATTGCTTGCATGTTCTGCACGCGCGAATGATTTGGACCGCACAACCACACACAATCGATCTCCGGAGCAGCAATCATCTCCTCAATCGATTTGAAGGGTCGCGCGTTGCCGATACGAAGCTGTCGAGCCTTTGCGGCAGTGGCCTCGGCGTGCTCTTTGTTTGGACTGTACACTCCAAGCACGTCCGCACCGCGAACTCCGCGCCAGGCTTGAAGATGAAACTGCGTCACAAATCCGCTACCGATGAATCCTATTCCCAGCGTGCTTTCTGTCATGTGTAATCAATCTCCGGCGCCGCATCGTACTCACGCAGTGAAGGAAAACTCAGACAGGATTAACAAAATTAACAGATGAGACTGTAACGATTTAAGGTGAGCCACCCATCGATGCTCATGCCCCGTCTTGTAAATTCTGTTAATCCTGTCTGAGTCCTCCTAGATCACCCGGTGTTCCTCAATCCAGCCGCAATCCCGTTGATCGTTGTCGCAAGGGCGTAGTTCAGATCATCGTTATCCTCACCTCGACGTTTCCGCTGCAGCAACTCAACCTGAATTAGACTCAATGGATCGACGTACGGATTCCGCAATCGAATCGAACGGGCTAACACCGGGTTCTTCTCAAGTAGACCTGTCTGTCCAGTCAAACGCAGCACCACCGCTTTGGTCCGTTCAAATTCCTCGAAGAGCATGCCAAAGACTCGTTCCCTCAGAACCGCATCAGAAACCAGCCCTGCATACAAACGCGCGATGGATAGGTCAGCCTTTGCCAATCCCATCTCCACGTTCGCGATCAGTTCTGTAAACAGTGGAAATTCCGTCATCAGTTTTCTTAGCAACTCTGCATTGCTTGAACTTTTTTCGGAGAAGCGTTCCAGAGCAAAGCCAACGCCAAACCATGCCGGCACAACATGACGACTCTGCATCCAACCGAAGACCCAAGGGATTGCTCGAAGATCACTGAGACCACGCCCTGCACCACGTCGCGTCGGCCGAGAACCGATTCTCATATGTTCCAATTCTTTGACTGGAGTTGCCTCCTCGAAGTAGATCAGTATTGCTTCGTTCTCGGCAATTTTTTCTCGATAGAATTCAAAGGCGTCGTGAGACATTCTCTCCAGTGCTGACTCGCCCTCCGGGTCTAGATCTTCGACATTACTCGGGCGAGACAACGCTTCCAGCGACGCTGCAATCATCAACTCCAGGTTTCTTTCCGCGAGCACCCGATCCGAGTACTTCCAATTCATCACTTCACCTTGTTCCGTGATTTTTATCTGACCTGTGAACGCGCCCCGCGGCTGAGCAATTATCGAGTTATGGGTTGGTCCACCACCGCGTCCGACGGTTCCGCCTCGTCCATGAAACAAGGTGAGCTTTACGTTGCATTCCTCAGCGACTCGATGTAGCGCGCGATGGGCCTTGAATATCTCCCAAGTGCTGGTGAGCATTCCGCCATCCTTGTTTGAATCAGAGTACCCAAGCATTACTTCCTGCCGTCGGTCCCACGAGTCCAGCAACCGAGCGTAGTCGGAGTTGGTCCACAAACTCCGGCAGACGGCCGGGCAGTTACGCAAATCCTCAATCGATTCAAAGAGCGGCACGGGCATCATGCCCGGATCAGATCGATTTGTGGACGCCACGTGTACACCGGTCAACTCGGCCAGCGATAGCAGCGCTGTGACGTCCGAGGCCGACTCTGTTCCGCTAATAACGTAACTGCGAATTGCTTCGGTTGGATACTCGCGCTTTAAGTCAGTGACCATCCTCAGTGAATCAAACAGTTTTACAGTTTCTTTCGATGGCGCCGGCGGCACAGCACCCTCGTTGGCTGCGATCACGTTTGAAAACTCAAGCAATGCGCGTCTATGAACACTCGCATGCTCTCTAACGTCCAGCGTGTGTAAGTGAAAGCCGAAAGTATCTACCTGGCGCAGCAGTGGATCGAACAAAGATCTGGCGACTCGTTCTCCGCCATTTTGAGAGAGACTTTGACGCGCCACGCTTAGATCCTCACAGAACTCAGCGGCTTTCTTGTACGCATTCGTGTTCTCGGGCGCGGCTCGCGCCAGCACCAGACGGGCCAACACATAATCCAGAAAACGTCGATAGACTTCTTGCGGCGGATGTCTTTCCGAATTGAGCTCAGGCGAGGAAACAGTCGCCTCATAAGACTTGAGTGCTGCTTCGAGTCGCGTTGAGACTCTAACCTGATGTGTCGAAGGACTGAGTTGCCAAATCAACTCGTTCACACGGCCGATGTAGTAGCCGAGAACCGTTTCGCGAGCTATCTGCAAGGCATCTCGCGTGCACTCGGGCGTAACCAGAGGGTTGCCATCCCGGTCGCCTCCAATCCACGAACCGAACCGTAAGACTCGAGGCAACGCGTTCGCCGATAACTCTTCACCATAGGCTTCATGGAAATCGTCGGCCAACTCTTCATACAACGCCGGCAACGTTTCAAACAAAACACTCGGATAGTGATCGAGACCCATCCTGATTTCGTCCCGAACTGTGGGCTGACGGCGTCGTACTTCATCCGTCTGCCAGAGTGCTGTTATCTCCGCAACGATCGCCTGCTCATGTTTTTCTGACTCTCTCGCAGTGAGTGGAAGACGATCCAATTGTTCGAGTTCGGCGGCAATACGTTGACGCTTGAATAACACGGTGCGTCGGGCAACTTCGGTTGGATGAGCAGTGAACACAAGTATAACTTCGATTCTCGCCAGCCACTCAAGTGCTTGCTGTTGAGTGATGCCGGCATCACGCATCCGACGCAGAGTGCCCAGAAATGATCCTGGTTGGGCCAGCGACTCGGGCGATGTCTGGGCCGCCCGGCGACGACGTTTGCGATGATTGGTTTCAGCGAGGTTTGTCAGTTCGAAATAGATTGCGAACGCTTTCGCCATCTGCTGCGCTTCAGCAACATCCAAACGACTGACAATTCGCTCCGCGCGTTCGATCAAACGTCGCTCTTTTTCAACGTCGTGTTCTGGTTCCGCGTGCAGCTCTCGATGCTCAATCAACAACAGGCGCAGCTCTTCAACCGCTGAAAAAAACTTGTCGCCAACCTGTTCCTTGAGTACTTCGCCAAGCAGACGACCAAGCGAACGCACATCACGGCGCAAGGGAACTTCCTTCAGATCAGGATCATGACTGGTGAACTCCTCAAGCCGTGCTGCTTGATTCTCCACATTCCAGAGCGGTGACATAGTGTGTTCCAAAAATCTGCGCGGTAGTGCCGGCTTTCGTCATGCCGAGGGAGTTAGCGATGTCATTAATCGAAGTAGCATCGTAACCCATGCGTAAAATGATCTGAGCGGCTGTTCGATAAACTTCCGCCAAACGTCCGTTATTAGGAATAGAGCTTTCATCATCATTGGCGTTCCTGGCAAATAGCGTTGGAGATTGCGCTTAGTGCCTCCCCATGCTACCTTACCGACCGTTCGGTAGCTTCGCATTCGATGTGCCCGGCGGGTGCCAAAATCCTTACCTATCTGTCGTATCTCGATAACTCGGACAATGATCAAAATAATCCAAACAACCGACTGTATGAAAGAGTCACTGAATCTGATTAGACTGCTGGCCATGGGCGCCATCCTGATGTTTTCGGGAATGGCGAGTGCCCAGGAAGAACAACCGTTCCGGTTGGCCGGCACGATCTGCCCCGCAACTCCTTATCTGCATTGTCCAGACAGCGAGTGCGCAGGGGCCTTGGTAGTCAATCAAGGAAACGTGGTCGAGATGAAGAGCCGCCGCACCTACTTTCTCGATTATCCGTGTGACCTGAAGAAGGGCGAGCAGGTCACCTTCATTCTCAGTCTGCATGGCTTCGGCTCGTACGGGAACTGGCAGCGCAACTATTTCCCGATCATGGACTACAAGGACAAATACCGCCTGGTCATCGCCACCCCAAACGCCCCGACGCGGTCGTGGTCGGCCGCGGACGATGAGTACCTGCAGAACATCGTCAACTTCATCATCGAGCAGATCGGCAAAGAAAACATCAAAGCGTTCTGGCTGGTCGGGCACTCGCAGGGCGGCATGACCTCCAACCGGATTCTCCGCACGGACTTCTTCAAGGAAAAGGTTGATGGCTGGCTCAGTCTGTCAGGCGGACGTCTGGGCGGAAACCCTATTCGCTCGGCGACTTTTGCTCCCACTGCTGTCCCTGGCGCTGCTCCGGCTAGTGCCGCTGGTGGCGGCACGGCGACTCCAAATTTCGCTGCGGCTGCCGCAGCATTGCGCGAGCTTCCGGTCGCCGACTTCTCGTTCATCTACGAGACTGGCCAGCGCGAAATGGATGACAAAGGTCTGCCCGAGACCTCGGAGTGGGCCAAGAAGTACTCTTGCGGCCCGCAGCGCAAGTCAGAGGAAATCCTCGACACCAAAGCCGGCTACGTTTATGACAGCACCCGGTTGAATCAGTTGCGTCCGGGCTGGGGACTGCTGCCGGCGCCCGG
>Ga0111538_10014480_pt1 | contig 10391 bp, 9 predicted proteins | sample SoiMethybrSBSTD1_FD_79669 | JGI IMG/M metagenome (GOLD analysis project Ga0111538, IMG submission 79669) | Bulk soil microbial communities from a Populus tree surrounding site in Tennessee, USA - Soil MetaG P. TD hybrid SBSTD1 (version 2)... | ecosystem: Environmental > Terrestrial > Soil > Tree... | reverse complement strand
TTTGGCATGCCGAGCTTGAGAATGACTCGAGCTTCTTTAGAGTGTCTGGCAGTTGTGCGAACCACGCACTCCGATCGGGCGAGAGGCGGCACGCGGCGGACAATCGCTCAGGAACGGTCACGGGTCGTGAGAACGACTTCGTAGTGCCTGGCGCGTGCGTCGAACTCCACCATCATCGCCTGGGCGACCAGTGGGACGACCGCCGCCTCTGTATCCTCGCCGGCGAACGACTTGATAGCCTCGAGTGACTCCCAGACCGTGATGATTTTGAACTCGATACCGCCCTCGACGTCGCGCTTCAGAATGGATGCTCGCACAAAGCCTGCAATGGTCGTCAGTACGGGGAATGTCTCAGACCGCAGGTGGTGAATGTAGGCGTCGGCGCGGTCGCGCCTGCAGATGCCCGTCCAATGTCGCGAAATCATGGTTGCGGTCCACGACTCACTTCGGCGTTGTTGCCGTTCGCGAATCAAGAATCCCCAGGTGCCGCACTATGCGCTCGTCCCGCGGGTAGCCGACTGAGGTCCAAAACGCGGCGGCCCACGGACGATTAACTTCGATCAAGACCGTGATGCGGCGAACACCCCACTCTGCGAACACTTGCTCGACCCGTCGTACAAGCTCTCGCGCGATGCCTTGACGACGTTGCGCTGGGTGAACCACGAGACGATACATGTTGCCACGCCACCCGTCGTACGTCCCGAGCAGCGTGCCGACGATGTCGTCCCCGAGCACCGCCAGCAGAAGGACGGTCCCTGGATTTGTGGCAACACGGCCTATCTGTTCGACTTCATCAGTAACACCGATGCTCGCGCCCGACTCTTTCCAGAACTGAAGAATCCGTTCTGCGTCGTGTTGCGTTGCGTTCCTGAACTCCATACGAACTTGAGAACGAGTGTAATCCGGGAGCAATTCGGCCGCGGCCGGCCACAGGTGCTTCCAGTTGGGAGTTCAGAATTTGGGAGTGGTCGGGAGTTGGAAGTTGGGCGTTGGGCGTTGAGAAGGCCGGTCCGAAGGACCGGCCCAACGGATTATTTCTGCGCGAGCAGCTTCTCCATTTCGTCCATCACCTGATTCATCCGGCGGATGGTCAGATTGAGCGGCTCGTCGGTCGTCATGTCCACACCCGCGTCCTTCAACAGATCGACCGGGTACTTCGATCCGCCTGACGACAGGAACGTGATGTAACGCTTGATCGCGTCCTGATCACCCGAGAGCGCCTTGGCCGACAGCGCTTCGGCGGCGGTGAACGACGTCGCGTACTGGAACACGTAGAAGTCGCGATAGAAGTGCGGAATGAAGCTCCACTCGTTGGCGATGTAGTCATCGACGATCAGGAGCTTCTGGTCGTGTCCGTAGTACTTCTTCGTGATGTCGAGATAGAGCTTCGCCAGCGCGTCGCCGGTGATCGGCTGGCCCTTCTCCCCCATCTCGTGCATCCGGAGCTCGAACTCCGCGAACTGCGTCTGCCGGAAGACCGTGGCCTTGATGCCTTCGAGATAGTTGCCGAGCAGTGACAGCCGCGTCGGCGTGTCTTTGACCTGCTTCAACATGTAGTCCACGAGCAGCGCCTCGTTGAACGTGGACGCGACCTCGGCGACGAACGTCGGGTAGCCGGCCGTCGCGTACGGCTGCGTCTTGTTCGAGAAGTAGCTCTGCATCGTGTGCCCGAGTTCGTGCGCCACGGTGCTGACGTCGTTGTACTGCCCGAGATAGTTCAGCAACATGAACGGGTGCACGTCGTACGCGCCGCCGTTCGAGTAGGCGCCCGACACTTTGCCTTCGGTCGGAGACCAATCGAGCCAGCGTTCCTTGAACGCCCGCTGCAGGATACTGGTGTAGTCGGACCCGAGCGGCGCCATGGCGCTGATGATGTGCTTCTGCGCTTCCTCCGGGGTGTAGCGCAGGTTCACGTCGGCGACGAGCGGCGCATACAGGTCGTAGTAATGCAGGTCGTCGGTGATCCCCATCATCTTCTTGCGCAAGCGCAGATAGCGATGGAACGTCGGCAGATGACGGTTCACGCCATCGACCAGACGCGTGTAGACCGACACCGGGACGTTGGGCCCGTTCAAAGCCGCTTCGAGGTTGCTCGAGTACTTCCGCGCCCGCGAGTAGAACAGCGACTTCTGCACGCTCGAGTTCATCGTCATGCCCATCGTGCGGCTGAAGCCGCCGAGCGCGCCGAAGAACGCCGACATCGCCGCCTGACGAACCTCACGAACGGGTGACGTGCGCAGATCGCTGTAGCCGGCCTGATCGACCTTCACCGTCTTTCCGTCTTTGAGGGTGACCGACGGGTACGGGAAATCGGCGTTGGTCAGGATCGTGTAGATGTTGCTGGGCGATCCCGCCAGCGGACCGGCGTCGGCCAGCAGCTTCTCCTCGGCGTCGGAGAGCGTATGGGCGGCGCGCCGGAAGATGTCGCTTAGATAGAACGCGTAGGTCTTCAACCGCGGTTCGGAGGCCGTCGCTTTCTCCACCGTGGCCTTGCCGACTTTCAGGATTTCTGGCTCGACGAACGCCGCTTCGGCGCCGAACTTCGCGAAGAGCTGCTGCATCTCCTGCTGCAGGCCCTGCGGACCCGACAGGCGGGTGTCCTGATCGGAGAGCATGCTGGCGTACACGTACAGCCGCGACAGCTCCTTATCGAGGTGCGACATGTATTCGAGCGCATCGGCGAGCGCCTTGGGTGAAGCGCCCAGCGTGCCCTGGAACTCCCGCAGTTTCGGAAGCTCTTTCTCGATCGTGTCCTTCTGCGCGCGCCAGGCCGACTCCGAGGGATAGATATCCGCCAGATTCCATTTCAACGCGTCAGGAACTTTCGCGCGGTCGCGCTCTTGTCCGGCCAGCATTACCGTCATCGCGGTCACCGTTGCGGAAAAAATGGCCAATCTCATGGTGTATTACCCTTACACATTACCTCATGGCGCGGGCGCAGTTGCGTGACGGTTGGCCGAATCTGAGTGACGAGGAGCTGCTGGACATACGCATGTCGGAGCTGCCGATCGCCATCGAAGGTACGCTCGCCGCCCGGATCGCCCAGCTTCGCGCCGAGCTCGACGCGCGCGACCTGCGCTTTCCGCTGCGTTTCTATCTGTCGGATGAATGGTTCACGCCGGACGGGGGGACGGCGATTGCCATCCCGTTCTATCTGGCCCACCCGCGCCTCGAGAAGCTGGAGGAAGCCCAGATGCTCGAGGTGGAGGGCGGCGAACACGAATGGTGCATGCGCATCCTCAGGCACGAAGCCGGACATGCCATCGACAACGCGTTCCGTTTGCGCCGCCGCCGTCAGCGGCAGCACACGTTTGGATCGCCGAGCCAGCCCTATCCGGAGTTCTACACGCCGAAGCCATACAGCAAGAGCTTCGTGCTGCATCTCGATTCGTGGTACGCGCAAAGCCATCCCGACGAAGACTTCGCCGAGACGTTCGCCGTCTGGCTGACGCCGAACAGCGAATGGCGCCAGCGTTACGGCGGCTGGCGTGCGCTCGGAAAGCTCGAATACATGGACAGTCTGATGGACTCGCTGCGCGGCGCGGCGCCGCCGGTGCAGAATCCTGAGGAGGTCGATCCGCTCAACGGCCTCCAATCGACACTACGTCAGCACTATCGCAACAAGCGCCGCTACTACGGCGTGGATTACCCGAACTTCTACGATCGGGATCTGCGCCGCTTGTTCTCGGATGCTCCGGAGTATGCCGACGCGATGCCGGCCGCGCAGTTCATCAATCGCATCCGGCGCTCGGTCAGGCGCGTCGTCTCGGGTTGGACCGGCATTTACCAGTACACGATCGATCAGGTGCTCGAAGACATGATCGCGCGGTGCCGCGAGCTGAATCTGCGTCTCGCGGTGGCCGAGGATCAGGGGCGACAGGAGTTCACCGTGCTGCTGACCGTACAGGCGATGAACTATCTGCACAGCGGCGGCCATCGTTTGTTCTTGTGAGGCGCCTCTTCACGTGAAGAAGCTGCGCGTGCTCGCCCTCGTTCATGACCACCTCGTGCCGCCCGAGGACACCACCGGCGTTGACGTCCTCGAGGCCGAGTGGAAGATGGAGTACGACGTCATCGAGACCCTGCGTGAGATGGGCCACGAAGTGCGGGTGCTGGGGATCAGCGATAACCTCGGCAGCATTCGGCCGATCGCCGGGTTGTTCAAGCCCCACATCGTCTTCAACCTGATGGAGGCGTTCGCGGGGATTCCGACCTTCGATCAAAACGTCGTCAGCTATCTCGAGCTGCTGCACCTGCCCTACACGGGCTGCAATCCGCGCGGCCTCATCCTCGCCCGCGATAAGGCGCTCTCGAAGAAGCTGCTCGCGTATCACCGCATCCCAGTACCGGAATTCACGGTCGTGCGTCCCGGACGAAAGCCAACGCTCCCCAAACGACTCGGGTTCCCGTTGATCGTCAAGTCACTGTTCTTCGAAGCGTCTGCCGGCATCTCACAGGCCTCCGTCGTCGAGGACGAAGACCAGCTCGCCCGCCGCGCGACCTTCATTCACGAGACACTCGGCACCGCAGCGATTGCCGAGCAGTTCATCGATGGCCGCGAGATCTACGTCGGCGTCATCGGCAACGAGCGTCTCGACGTGCTGCCGCCCTGGGAGATGTCGTTCGCCGGCATGCCCGACAACCGCTGGCGCATTGCGACGGAGCGAGTGAAGTGGAGCACGAAGTATCAAAAGAAGCACGGCATCATGACGGATCGCGCCAAGCTGGATGCGTCGCTGCTCGATCGCGTGCAGCGCGTCGCCAAGCGGGCCTACCGTGCCCTCGACCTGAGTGGCTACGCACGCGTGGACTTGCGCATGGACGAGGAGGGGCGCATCCATGTGCTCGAAGCCAACCCGAATCCGAACATGGCTTACGGCGAGGACTTCTCGGAGTCGGCCGAAGCCAGCGGCGTCAGCTATGAACGGCTGCTCGAGCGCATCATCGCGCTCGGCCGGCGCTGGGAGCCGGCCCGCACGGGATAGCGCGCTCTTCAATCGATGTCGCGCGCGTCCTTGGTCCTTTGTTCTTGGGCCGTGGTCCCTCCTGTGGTCCAAGGTCTTCAGTCCGCTGAGAGGACGATGGACCTGGGACGGACGAACGACCTGGGACGTACCAGGAGCCAAGGACCAGGGACAAAGAACTTGATGTCACAATACACACGTGCGCTACATCAACCGGTTCACGTCCGAGACGAAACTGCTCGTTGACGCCCGGCTTGGCGACGATATTCGCGCGTGGTCACGGCAGCGGCTTGGCCCGGACCCCCATGGCAGCGGCGCGTTCCGGGATCAGTACGGCGTCACCAGCGTGTATCTCGACACCGATGCGCACGACGTCTACCATCGACGCGGCTCGTACGGACGCAGCAAGTACCGCATTCGCCACTACGAGAGCGATCACGCGGCATTCCTCGAGCGAAAGCTGCGCACACGGTTGCGGCTGACGAAGCGCCGCACACGCATCCCGCTCGAAGCGGTGCCGGGGTTGCGTTTCGATGATCCCGATCCGACGCATCCTGCGTATTGGTTCTTTCGCCGCGTCGCACTGCGCCGGCTTCGCCCCGTCTGCGTCATTCGCTACGCACGCACCGCACGCATGGCCGACACACCGGAGGGACTCGTACGCATGACGCTCGACGCCTCGGTCATGGCGAGTCCCACGACTGCGGTAACACTGAGTGCGGCGCCCAGCTGTCCACTCGTGGAAGGGTTGATGATCCTTGAAGTGAAGTACTCGGGCGTCTTTCCACGTATCTTCAAAGACCTCGTCGACGAATTCCACCTGACGCCGAGGCCGGCGTCGAAATACCGGTTTGCGGTGCAGACCCTGGGCCTGGCCGGCTCGGGCACGGCGACACTCAGCACATAGGCGTATGCCTTTCAGCGCGGGGGATCGGCTCGGTCACTACGAGGTGATCTCGCTCATCGGATCGGGCGGGATGGGCGACGTCTACCGCGCACGCGATCCTCGACTCGGTCGCGAGGTTGCGGTGAAAACGCTGCGTTCGACGGGAAGCGACGCGCGGGCTCGGCTGTGGCGTGAGGCGCGCGCCGCGGCGAGCGTCAGCCATCCGAACGTCTGCCAGATTCACGACGTCGGTGAGACCTCCGACAACATCTACATCGTGATGGAGCTGCTCCAGGGTGAGCCGCTCGCGCATCGCCTCAAGGACGGTCCACTCAACGTGGATGAGGCGATCACGGTGACGTTGAACATCCTGGGGGCGCTCACCGCGCTGCACACCCGCGACATCGTGCACCGCGATCTGAAGCCGTCCAACGTGTTCCTCACGGACTCCGGGATCAAGCTCCTGGACTTCGGGCTCGCGCGATCGCGGCAGTCGATCGCCGGCGCCGATCTGACGATCACGCAGGCCGGTACCATCGTCGGCACACCTCGCTATATGGCACCCGAGCAATGGGGTGAGTCGGCGCCAGATCCGCGCAGCGATGTGTTTACAAGCGGCTCGCTGCTCTTCGAGATGCTCACGGGGAGCCCGGCCTTCGGCGGCGACGACCTCATGCAGGTCTACCACAGCATCATGTCGAGCCATCCACCACCGCTCACCGGATCGGCGGTCACGGCGGCGGTCGACGTGGTCATCCACCGCGCGCTCGAAAAGCGCCCCGACGATCGCTATCCCTCGGCAGACGCGATGGCGCAGGCGCTGAGGTCCGCGGTCACCCTGGTCAACACCGGCACGCAGCAGGCCCAGTCGCCGGTGCGCGCGACGACGCGGTTGATTGCCTTGCCGTTCCGGATGCTGCGCGCGGATCCCGATCTGGATTTCCTGTCGTTCAGCCTTCCGGACGCGGTGGTGAGCTCACTGGCGGGTATCCAGTCCCTCGTCGTCCGCTCGACGCTTGCCGGTGCCAAGTATGCGAGCGGCGGCTCAATCGATCTCAAGGCGATCGCCACCGAGCTCGGGGTGGACGCGGTGCTCACCGGCACTCTTTTGCGCGCCGGCGATCAAGTCCGCGTGAGCGCCCAGCTGATCGAGGCCTCGTCGGGCACGATGCTGTGGTCGAAGACGGTCCAGGCGACGATGCGCGATCTGTTCGACGTCCAGGACCAATTGGCGCGGGCGATCGTCGAGTCCTTGTCGATTCCGCTGTCGAGCGGCGAGAAGCGGCGGCTCTCGTCTGACTTGCCGGCCAATGCGCGGGCCTACGAGTTCTATCTGCGGGCGAATCAGGTCAGCCACGATCCCACGATGCTCTCCGTCGCCGGGGAACTATATCGATCGGCCCTTGACGAGGATCCGCAGTACGCACCGGCCTGGGCCAAGCTGGGGCGTGTGTACCGTGTCCTCGCAAAGTACGGCTCCGACGACACCGAGAACTTCAAACGCGCCGACGAAGCGTTTCAGCGGGCGCTGCAGCTGAATCCAGACCTCAGCGTCGCGCACAATCTGTATACGAACTTCGAAGTCGAATCGCTGGGCCGCGCGAAAGAGGCGATGGCGCGCCTGCTCACCAGAACCCAATCAACCAGCGATCCCGAGATCTTCACCGGCCTCGTCATTGCCTGCCGGTTCTGCGGTCTGCTCGACGCATCACTCGCCGCCGATCGTCAAGCGCGTCGGCTCGATCCGACGGTTCGCACGAGCGTGATGTACACGCACTTCATGCTCGGCGACTGGGAGCGGGCGATGGCGAGCGACACGGACGCCTTGAAGTGGGTGACGAACTGGACGTTGCCGCTGGTGGGCAGACCGCATGAGGCAATCGCCTTCTATCGCGAGATGGAGTCACGGCCGTTGCCGGGGACCATCCGTGACCTGATGCGAGCGTGCCGTCTGGTGCTCGAAGGCCATACGGAGGAGTCGTACACGATCGCCCATAGCTTCCTCGACAAGCACTTCGACCCCGAAGCCCTCTACTTCACGGCGCGCGTGCTGGCCCGGACCGGCGAGCCCGAGGCGAGCCTCGACCTGCTCGACCGCGTCGTCGAGAAGGGGTTCTACTGCTCGTCCGTCATGATGCGAGATCCGTGGATGGACTCGATTCGGGGCCGGTCGCGCTTCGCCGAGGTCGTCCGGCGCGCCGAGGCGCGAACGCGCGAGGCGCAGCAGGAGTTCCTCCGGCTCAATGGCGATCGACTGCTCGCCCTCAATGCCTGACCTGCGAGATTTTTCGCAGCACCGCGAAAGATTTCGCAGTCGAGCGGGTACGCTGGATCGATAAGCAGTCTTCGCAAGCCATTCCCAGGAGCCGATCGCGGAGCAGTCTTTGCAGTTCGGAAACCACATCTCATGCGAGTTGGAATATTTGCAGCTGCAATCTTCGCCTGGTTCACGAGCCTCGTTGCCGTCACGGCTGGTCAGCGTCTGCCGGCAGCGCTGCTGCGCAATCATCCCGCCATTTCCTATGAGCGAGCGCCAGTCACGAACGCCGTTTCGCAGTTGAACGCGCGTCTGCGCGCCGGTGAGGTGAGGCTCGAATCCAAGGGGCCGAGCGGCTATCTCGAATCGCTGCTGAAGGTGCTGCACGTCCCGGTCGAGTCGCAGGTGCTGGTGTTCTCGAAGACCAGCTTCCAGGCGCCGCGCATCAACCCCGGAAACCCGCGCGCGATCTTCTTCAACGACACGGTGTCCGTTGGCTGGGTGCGTGGCGGTCCCGTGCTCGAGGTGCTCGTCCAGGATCCAAAGCAGGGCGCCATCTTCTACACCCTCGAGCAGGCACAGAACGGAGTGCCGCAGTTCGAGCGCAATGACACCTGCACCTCCTGCCACACCTCGGATGCCACCCAGAACGTGCCCGGGCCGTTCGTTGGCAGTGTCTTCCCTGGTGTCGATGGCATCACGATGTACGGGCCGGCTTACACGACCGACCATCGAAGTCCGTTCGAGCTGCGCTGGGGCGGTTGGTACGTGACCGGCACGCACAAGGCCGCGCGGCACATGGGCAACGCGGTGGCAACCGACCCGTCCGATCTCGCCGCGATGGTGACGCCCGCCACGGTTCACGTCACCAACCTCGAAGGCCGGTTCGATATGACCGGCTACCTCTCGCCACACAGCGACATCGTCGCGCTGCTGGTGCTCGAGCATCAGGCGCAGATGCTCAACTTGATCACGCGGGTCGGCTGGGAGGCCCGGACAGGCGCGGCCGACGCCGGTCGGGCGCTCGACCAGGCGGCCGCGCAACTCGCGGACTACATGTTGTTCATCGATGAGTCGCCTCTGCCCGGGCCGGTCGCGGGAACGACATCTTTCGCGGCGGGGTTCAACGCTTCGGCGCGGCGCGACAGCCATGGACGGTCGCTGCGCGATCTCGATTTGAATGGGCGCCTGTTGAAGTATCCGTGCAGCTATTTGATCTACTCGGAGCCATTTGACGCGATGCCGCCGGCCGCCAGGGCCGCCGTCTACGCGCGGCTGTGGGAAGTGCTCTCGGGACGCGAGCGCAGCGAGCGATACAACGTTCTCAGTGACGCCGATCGCCAGGCGATCCTCGAGATCCTCCGCGAGACCAAGCCGGACCTACCGGAATACTTCGCCGCGAGTTAGTCGTTTCGCATTTTGCATTCTGCATTTTGCATTTGTATTAGACACTCGCACTCCCCCACGTCACGACATCCATCCGCTTGGCAAAATGCACCAGCGGTGCAGTTGCGGGAAGCGTGATTCCTGCGGCGCGCGCCATCGTGTTCACCGCAATCTGCGCGTCGGCGGTCTGCAGCGGCCATGGCTGGTGATGAATCTCGAGCCGTCGCGGCTCGCCTGAACGAGTCATGGTGTACAGGCAATAGCGCTCGGTGAGGAAGTACTCGAGCGTCCCCGGCGCCGCCGGCGCTACGACCCCGACAGGCTCATAGGTGGCCAGGAACTGCGCATTCACGGCCGAACGCCGCGCGCTGCGATAGGTGACGCGCCTCGCGGCTGTGTGCACAGCCATGGCCGCGCGGTAGTAGGGCAGATGAAACATCGTCCGCGCGCCGATGACCGCAAGCGTACTCGCCGCGTCGAGGCTGAAGAAATACACGCCCGGCTTCCCGTTGAGCGTCACGTAGGTGCGCACGTTCAACTCCGGAAACGCCGACAGGCCAGGGAGCGACGGCACGCCTCTCGGCCCGACGTTGGTCATATGAAACGGAATCACGCCGATCCAGGCACGCCCGTCGAAGACGTCGAGCGGTAGATTCGCCGGCACCTTGCTCCGCAGCGCATCGGGGTCGAGCGGCCAGTGCGCAAACAGCAGGTCGTGCCAGCTCTGGGTCATGAGCCATGGCGTGTCGGGAACAGGCCATGGCCGGTGGGCGGCGTGTGCGAGAAGGTCGTCGGGGTCCGGAAAGTCGCTCACTCGCGCGACGCGGGAGCCGCGGGCCTCAGGTTGTTGTAGACGGCTTCGACGAACTGTTCCTTCGTCCAGCCCGGTGCGCTCCCG
>Ga0111538_10014479_pt1 | contig 10391 bp, 10 predicted proteins | sample SoiMethybrSBSTD1_FD_79669 | JGI IMG/M metagenome (GOLD analysis project Ga0111538, IMG submission 79669) | Bulk soil microbial communities from a Populus tree surrounding site in Tennessee, USA - Soil MetaG P. TD hybrid SBSTD1 (version 2)... | ecosystem: Environmental > Terrestrial > Soil >... | reverse complement strand
TCGGAATCGCTTTCGCGGACTGGCTCGCGGGTGTGTTCGAGGAGCAGCTGCCGCTGCCGGTCCATGCGGGCGCCTTCCGCACGGACGTGTTCTTGATCGGGGCCGTGCTCGGCCTCCTGCTCCCGCTGGCCGCGACCGCGTATCCGATCTGGCGCGGCGTGCGCGTGGCGCCGATCGAGGCAATTCGGATCGGCTTCCACGCCGCCAAGGGCGGCGGGTTCGCCCCGTTGCTGAAGCGCATCAGGCTGCCTGGGTCGAGTCTCGTCCAGATGCCGTTGCGAAACCTCGCCCGCGCCCCCCGCCGGACCATCACCACCATGCTGGGACTCGCGGCCGTGATCGTCACCGTGGTCTCCCTGTCGGGCATGTTCGACTCCTTCCGGGCGACGGTCGACAACATCGAGGAGGAGTCGCTCCACCAGGGCGCCTCAAGGCTCGACGTCCTCCTGGACGGGTTCCACCGGCGGGACGACCCGCGCGTGGAGGCCATCGCACGGTCCCGGGCGGTGGGTGCGTCCGAGCCGGGCCTTCAGGTCCAGGGCAAGCTCCGGCAGGGGACGAAGTCGATCGACGTCGCGCTCGGGCTCGTCGACGCGGGCAGCCGCATCTGGCGGCCCACCATCGAGCAGGGCTCGTTTCGCCGCGGCAGCAAGGGAATCGTGATCGCGAGCAAGGCGGCGCACGACCTCGGTGTCGAGGTGGGCGACGTCGTCGCCCTGCGGCATCCGGTCCGCCGCGGTCCCACGAAGTTCGGCCAGCTGACGTCGCGTGTAGTGGTCACCGGCTTGCACCCGAACCCCCTGCGCGTCTTCGCATACATGGATTACAGCCAGGCGCGCCGGCTCGGCCTGCAGGGATGGGCGAACACGCTTGCGGTCACGCCGGCCCGCGGCGTCTCGCAGGCGGGGGTCCAACGGTCGCTCTTCGGCCGGCCGGCGGTCGCGTCGGTCCAGCCCGTCGCAGCCGAGACCCGAGAGGTGGAGCAGGCCGTGGACGAGTTCACCGAGGTGATCACCGTGACCGAGACGGTGACCCTGTTCCTGGCGCTGCTGATTGCGTTCAACTCGACCAGCATCTCGGTTGACGAGCGGCGCCGCGAGTATGCGACGCTGTTCGCGTTCGGCGTGCCGGTGCGCACCGGATTGCGCGTGACGATGGTCGAAAGCGTCATCACCGGCGTCCTTGCGACGGTGATCGGCGTCGCGGGCGGCATCGCAGTCGTGAGCTGGACCATGAACGACCTGCTTGCCGACACGCTGCCCGACCTCGGCGCCGTGGTGACGCTCGCGCCCGGGTCCGTCGGGATCGCCGCGCTGGTCGGGATCGGCGCCGTCGCGCTCGCGCCGCTGCTCACCGTCCGGCGGCTGCGCCGCATGGACATCCCCGCAACCCTGCGGGTGCTGGAGTAGCGCTTCGCTAGCCGGTCTCGCCGTTTGTCGGGACGACGAGCACCGGGCACGGAGCGCCGTGCAGAAGGTCCAGGGCCGTGCTCCCCACCGCGGACTGAAGCCGGCCGCGACCGCGCGTGCCCATGACGATCAGGTCCGCGCCGCGCTCGCGTGCGACCTTGGCGAGCACTTCCGCGGGCCGGCCCTCGAAGGCCTCGCAGCGGACCTCGCCGTCGCGGTCGCCCAGGAGGGCGCGGGCGGACTCGACCGTTTCCTGAGCGTCGCCTCTCAAAGCTTTCAGCAGGTCCTCGAAGAACTCGTAGTACTTCGTCTCGGGCGGGACCCGAAAGGCATACACGATGGTCACCCCCGCCTCCTCGGAGGCAAAGCGGCGGGCGGTCTCGAGCACCGTCTTTGCATGCTCGGACCCGTCGTAGCCGACGACGACCTCGCGGATGTCGGTGCTCATGTACCGGCTTGAGCGTGCGTCAGGTCGATCTCGACCGGAACGGCGTCGACGGGCAGCGGCTCGACCGGCTTCACCGGCTCCGTCGTGCGGGACAGGTAGTGCGAGAGGTACTGCCCGGCGACCTTCGTCTCGGGCCACCACAGCATGCGCGTGCTGACCTCCGACTTGTCGCCGTGCCCGCCCGCGATCTGCGCGCGCATGAACCGTGCGCCGTCACCCGTCAGCAGCAGGCCGCGCAGCACCGGCCGGAAGGGCTCCGCCTCGACGGGCGAACCGGCCCGCGCCGCGATCGAGCGAGCGGCCGCGTCCGCCTGCTGGGTCGCGATCCCGCCCTGCTTGACCGGAAACGCCGTGGCGTCGCCGGCCGCGAACACGTCGTCGCAGCCGCGGACGTGTCCGTGCTCGTCCGTGGAAAGGAAGCCGTCGGGATCGGTGGGCAGCCCGGCCGGCGCGCGCCCGCGCAGTTGTGGCAGCGCGACCACGCGATCGGCTTCCAGCGAGCCGCTCGGCGCAACGGACAGTGCGCCATCCTGGAACGCCACGGGGACCGTCGACGTACGCAGCTCGATGTCCCGCTCCTCCAGCAGCGCTGCGACCGCATCGCTGGCCTTGTTCCCGAAGATGACGAGCGGCGCGGACTCCGCCGTGACGACCGCGAAGCGCACTGCGACGTCCTTCGCCTCCGCCCGCGCGGCGGTCATGAGCGCGAGCTCGTAGAGCGGAAGCGGCCAGGCCGTTCCGGACGGCACGGCGAACACGACGCTGCGTACGCGGCCGGCATCGATCTCGCCCAGCAGCTCCTCGAAGGCGGGCCGATCGCGCGAGCCGCGGAAGGTGAGCGCGCCGGGCACCGCCTCGTGCGGCTGCGCGCCGGTGCTCACCAGGAGCGAGTCGTAGGGGAGCTCGCCGTCGGAACGCGTTCGCAGCACGCGGCGGCCGGTATCGACCGAGACGACCTCGTCGACGTGGAGCGCGGCCTCGTGGTCGCGCGCGATCTCGGCAAGGTCGAAGCGCGGCGCCTCGCCGAGACCGAACGGCTCGACGACCGACAGCGGCGGATAGGCGAGCTGGCGGTCGGGTGACACGAGCACGAGCTCGACGCGCCCGCCCGCGAGCCGGCGCAGCGCGATCATCGCCTCGAGGGCGGCAAAGCCCCCGCCCGCGATCACGACCCGGTGCGAGCCGGCAGTCGTCACGGTCACGCCCCTTCCAGAGCGACGAGGTCCAGGTCGGAGAGGACGCCTTCCGGCATTGCGTCATCGGAACGCCGCACCAGGACGTGCGACACGCCCGCCTGGAGGAGGGCGACGATGGCCTCGCGGGCGTTCGCGTTCGGATCGATGAACGTCGCTCGCTCGGTGATGGCGTCCCGGGCGGACGCAAGCGACTCGTCCTTGCCGACCCAGGCCAGCAGCCCGCGCGCGGTCACCCACCCCAGCGGCCTGCCCTCGGTGCGCCCGACCACAAGCACCGCTCGCACGGAATGCGCCGTCATCGCCCTGTAGACGTGCAGGAGGCTCGCATCCTCGGGGATCGACACGACGCCTGGCGTCATCAGGTCACGCACCGGCGTGACCAGGTGGTCTCCCGGCGACAGGGGCGATATCTCGCGTGGGTGCTTCGTCGCTGTGGCTGGCATGTCCGTCCTCTCTCGTACCGATAGCAAGCATAGGTTCCGGGCACCTTTGCCTGCATCCGCTTGGTACCGCATGCGGGTACCCGTAGTATCTACCTAAGCAGCGTGCCCTAGCGAACGTCGGTGACATGGGCCGCGCAGCTGGCAACATGAATTCCAAGGGTCTCGACTCTCAGCGTTTGGAGCGGCTGATCGAGGCGGGCCGCGCATTGGTCTCCATGCTCGATCTGGAGGCTCTCCTGGAGCGCGTCCTGCAGACGGCCTGCGACGTGACGGGAGCCCGCTATGCGGCGCTCGGGATCCTCGACGAACGGCGCCAATCGCTCGAGCGTTTCCTCACGCTCGGGATCGACGAGGCCACGCGGAGGCGGATCGGCGACCTGCCGACGGGCCGCGGGGTGCTGGGCGAGCTGATCCGGGATCCGCGCCCCCTGCGCGTGGCGGACGTCGGGGCGCATCGTGCGTCATACGGTTTCCCGCCCGGACATCCCCCGATGAGCGCTTTTCTCGGCGTGCCGGTCGCGATCCGCGGCGAGGCGTTCGGCAACCTCTACCTGACGGAGAAGGAGGGCGGCGGAGAGTTCGACCAGGCCGACGAGGAATCGGTCGTCATCCTCGCCGACTGGGCCGCGATCGCGATCGAGAACGCGCGCCTGTACCGGGATGCCGATCACCGGCGGGAGGAGTTGGAGGTGGCGGTGCGCCGCCTGCGCGCCGCGACCGAGATCATGCGCGCGCTCGACGGCGAGACCGACATCGGGCGCGTGCTGGAGCTCGTCGTGAAACGGGCGCGCGCGCTGGTGGACGCGAGCTGGACGGCGATGCTGCTCGTCGAGGGACCGGAGCTCGTCGTCTACGACACGGCCGGAAACCTCGACTCGGCCCTGAAGGGCACACGGGTCCCGATCGCCGCGTCGATCTCCGGGCAGGTCCTGAAGTCCCTCCGCGCGGAGCGGGTGGCCGACGTCTCCAGCCGCGTGATGGCCTCACAGGAGGAGCTGGGGCTGAAGGCCGAAAGCGCATTGCTGGTGCCGCTCGTCTTCCGGTCGCAGGCGGTCGGGATGCTGATCGCGGCGGACAAGGCCGGCGGGCCCGAGTTCACGGCCGAGGACGCCCGCCTGCTCGAGTCGTTCGCGGCCACGGCGGGAGTTGCCGTTCACACGGCCACCTCCGTCGCGGAGGAGCGGCTGCGTCACAGCATCGAAGCGTCGGAGCAGGAGCGCAAGCGATGGGCGCGGGAGCTGCACGACGAGACCTTGCAGGCCCTGGGCGGGCTGCAGATGCTCCTCTCGTCGTCCCTTCGGTCACAGGACGACGAGCGGTTGCGCGCAGTGGTCCGCGAAGCCACGCAGCAGATCGGGATCGAGATCGCCAATCTACGCTCGCTGATCGTCGAGCTGCGGCCTCCGTCGCTCGACGAGATCGGGTTGGTGCCCGCGATCGAGACGCTCGCGGAGCGGATTGCCGCCAGAGAGGGACTTGCCGTCGAGACCAACATCGCACTCGTATTCGAGGACTCGGCGCGCCTCGCCCCCGACGTGGAGAGCACCGTCTACCGGATGGTCCAGGAGGCGCTGACCAACGTCTCCAAGCATGCGGGTGCGACCCGGCTCGGGATCGAGATGCTGATGGAGGGAGACTCCGTCATGGTCGCCGTTCGGGACGACGGACGCGGATTCGACACCGGCGGCCCGACGAGCGGCTTCGGGCTGGTCGGAATGCGGGAGCGTGTGGCGCTCGTGAACGGCACGGTGACCGTGGAGTCCGGGGAAGGAGTCGGGACCGTCGTACGAGCGACTCTTCCCGCCCGGCGCCGCGGCGACGCAGACCTTCCGGCCTCTCAAGCAGGTTAGCTACGCACGTCCCCAGGCGAGCACGCCGGCGACGTCCAGAGTCGACAGGACACCCACCGGGCGATCGGCCTCGGGATCGACGACGACGAGATGCGTGGCGTCGTGCTCCAGCATGATCTGCACGGCGCGCACCAACGACTCGTCCGGCGAGACCGACAGGAACTCCGAGGCCGCGGCCGACGAAGCCGTGCACTCGTCGACGTCCGCCCATCCGGCCCGGATGAGGTCCAGGTCGCTCACGATGCTCCAGCCGGAGTCGTCGGCACTCTGAACGACCAGGGAGTGGACGTGCTCGGATGCCATCGTCCGCGCGAGGTCGCGCAGCGGGGCGTCGGGCGGGCAGGTCAGAACCTGTGGGCGCATCGCTTCTCTGACGGTGGCGTGCTCGATCGACGGTGCGACGTGGCTGCCCTCGATCCTCTGTTCGGTCCTGTTCATCGATCTCTCCTGTGGTCGTGTGAGCGCAAGCTAGCCCGGCCTGTGCGCGCGGCCATCGGCACAAGTCCGCCCTCCGTGTCCGTAGTCGGCACGGACCCGCAGGTCACACCCCGAGCACGGCTGCAAGCGCGAGCATCAGCGCCGAGCCGAGCCCGATGCCGAGCAGCGCGCCCACGGGCCTGCGCGGCGCCAGCGCCTGTGGCAACAGCTCGAATGCCACGAGCGCGAGCATCGCGCCGGCCGCGAACGCGAACGAGACGGGCAGCAGCGCGCCGACCTGCTCCACCAGGACATATGCGAGCACCGCCATCACGGGCTGCGGCGCGCTCGTCAGCACGGCGGCCCAGAACTGCTGCTTGCGGCTGAAGCCCGCGGCGGCCATCGGGATCGCCGTGCTGGTGCCCTCGGGCACGTTCTGAAGCGCGATCGCCAGTATCACGAAGAGGCCGAGGCCGGCGGTGTCCGAGGCGTACGCCGTGCCGATCGCAAGGCCTTCCGGGCCGCTGTGCACGAGCAGCACCAGGAACACCAGCGCGGACAGCCGCACCCGCGCCGCGTCCATGCCCGCGACGCGCAGCTCGTGCCGGTCCAGGTACCGCCGCACGGAGAGCATGAAGACGATTCCGGTGGCCGCGCCGCCGAGGACCTCGGCCACGCTGCCCTCGTCTGCGGCCGGGACCAGCAGTCCGACGACAGAAGCCACCGCCATCGTCCCCGCCGCGAAGCCCCACATCGCAGGCCGCAGCCGCTCGGAGCGATCCCCGAGCAGGAAGACCGGGATCGCGCCCAAACCGGTCGCAAGCGCCGTTGCGCTGCCCGCGAGCAGCAGCACGACGAGCTCCAAGCGTCAGGCTTCCAGCAGCTTGTGCTCGAGCGCGTACTTGACCAGCTCGGCCCGGGTCGAAAGGCCGAGCTTTTGCTGGATGTGGGCGCGGTGCGACTCGACCGTTCGCACGCTCAGGAACAGCTGCTCCGCGATCTCGCTGTTCGTGTGGCCGAGGGAGATCAGCCGCAGGACCTCGATCTCGCGTTCGCTGAGCTCGCTGCTCGGCCCGCTCGCCTCGGGCTCGGCCGCCAGGCGCGCGCCCAGTCGGGGATGCAGATAGGTGCGGCCTTCGGCGGCGTCGCGCACGGCCTCGACGAGCTCCGCGTCGGCAGCCTCCTTGAGCACGTAGCCCAGCGCTCCCGCTCGCATCGCCTCGCGCGCGAACGCCGGATCGTCCTGCATGGTGAGCACCACGATCTGCGTGTCCGGAAACTCCTCGCGCAGGCCCGGGATCGCCTCCAGACTCGAGCCGCCCGGCATGTTCAGGTCCAGCACCAGCACCGCCGGATGGTGGCCGCGGACGTAGCGTCGGGCCGAGTCGACGTCGCCCGCCTCCGCCACGACCTCGAAGCCCTCCTCCGAGTCCAGCAGCATCCGCAGGCCGCTGCGCACGACTGCATGGTCGTCCGCGATCACGATCTTGGTCTCCTGGGGTCCGCCGCCGTCGTCGGCCACGGTGCTCAGCGTAACGCGCCTGCGAGCGGACACGGCGCGCGCCCTGTCGATCGTGCGGCCGTTACGGCTCGTGCGGCCGTGTAGGGCGGTTGAACCGTGGACCGTCCGGCGCGTGATCTGCGGCGTCGGCATGACAGCGACGGTAATGCGCGCGGCGCGGCTGCATATCCGCGCTAACGCGACGTTGTCGTCAGTAGTGGTTACGGAGTCGCCTCCGAGGGCCGGGGTTAGGCTGCCAGGCGTGTCGAGTGCGTTCGATCGTGTCGTCGCGCGGCTCAGCCGGCCATCGTTCTACTCGCCACCGCCCTCACATGTGGACGTGCGCGAGACGCATGTGTCCGTGGTGTTCCTCGCCGGCGACCGCGCGTACAAGCTGAAGAAACCGGTGCGTTTGCCGTTCCTCGACTACTCGACGCTCGAGCGGCGACGGCGTTTCTGCGAGGAGGAGGTGCGTCTCAACCGCCGCTTCGCGCCGGACGTCTATCTTGGTGTGCGCCAGATCGAAGAGGAGTACGCGGTCGTGATGCGACGGTTCGACGAGGACTCGACTCTCGACCGCATCGTGCTGCGCGGCGACGGTGACGAACGCCTCGCCGAGCGGATCGGCACGCGGATCGCGGAGGTGCACCTCGAAGCACCGGTCGCGCCGCCGGGGTACTGGACCCCCTCCTACGTCCGCAAGCGACTGGACGAGAACTTCGAGACGACGAGGCCCGAGGTCGGCTTGCTCGTCGACCGGCCGGCGTTCGACGCCGTGCGGCGCTTCTCGTACGCGTACCTCGATGCGCACGCCCCGCTGCTCGAGCGCCGCATCGCCGCCGGCATGGTCCGCGACGTGCACGGCGACCTGCGGGCGGAACACGTGCTGATCGAGCCGCACGGTGTGTCGCTGGTCGACTGCGTGGACTTCGACGATCGCCTGCGGCGCATCGACGTCGCGGCCGACCTGGCGTTCCTGGTGATGGACGTCGAGCGCCTCGGCGCGCGGGCGTTCGCCGAAGGTGTCGAAGCCGCGTACGTCCGGCGCACGCAAGACGAGGAGCTGCGCGGGCTGCTGCCCTTCTACGCGAGCTACCGGGCATGGGTGCGGGCGAAGGTGGCTGCGATTCGGATACACCAGCTCGACGCGCGCGACCCGGTCCGGCCCGAGCTCATGGGAATGGCGGAGGCGCTGTTCGCCCTCGCGCTGCGTTTCGCTTGGCGCGCGCGGCTCCCGCTGGTCGTCGCCTTCTGCGGCGTGGCAGGCTCGGGTAAGTCGACCCTCGCCGGCGAGCTGTCACGCCGCAGCGGCCTGCCCCACCTCAGCTCCGATCACGTGCGCAAGGAGCTTGCCGGCTTCGCGCCGGAAACGCGGGGACCGCGCGCTCTGTACACGCCCGAGCGGACCGCGCAGACCTACCGGGAGCTGGCGCAGCGAGTTCGCGCGGCGCTCACGACCGCCGGGGGTGCGATCGTCGACGCGACCTTTCAGCGCGCAGACCTGCGTGTGGTGCTGAGCGAGGCCGACGCTCGAGTCCTGTGGGTCCAGTGCATCGCGTCGCCGGAGACGCTGCGCTCCCGCACGAGCGTGCGCGAGCGTGGCCCGGAGCAGGGATCGGACGCCACGTGGCGCGTCGCCTCCGCGCAGCTCGAGAAGTGGGAGCCGCTCGAGGAGGTCGCGCCGGCCGACCGTCATGTCCTCCGGACCGACCGGCCGCTCGAGGACTGCCTCGACGAGTTGGATGCGTTCGTGAGCGCGTCGGTCGACGCCTGAAGGACCTGTGGCCTAAGGTCCCGCAGAGCGGCATAACGTGGGCGGGCTCTTGTACAGGAAGCTGATCGCGGGCTACGACGGAACCGATCGTGCCGCGGACGGGCTCGCCCTCGCCCGGGTCCTTGCCGGCGTGACAGGCGCGGAGCTGCTGGTCGTCACGGTCGTGCCGTCACAGTTTCCCTACGCGCCGGGCACGTTCGAATACGAGGACGAGCTGCGCGCCGAGGCGGCGAACACGCTGGCGGCCGCGGTGCCGGAAGGCGACGGCGTGCGCACACGCGTGGTGTCCGCGCGCACGGCTACGCAGGGTCTTTACGACCTCGCCGAATCGGAGGAGGCGGACGCGGTCGTGGTCGGGTCCTGCCGCCGGGGCGCGGTCGGACGCGTGCTCGCGGGGTCGGTGGCCGAACGCCTGCTGCACGGTGCTCCGTGTCCGGTGGTCGTCGCGCCGGCCGGCTACCGGGAACGGGCGGCGACCGGCCTGCGGGTGGTCGCCTGCGCCTTCGACGGCTCCGCGGAGGCGCAGCTCGCGCTCGAGCACGCGCAGCAGCTCGCTGGCCAAGCAGGCGCCACGCTGCGCCTTTTGACCGTGCACGAGCCGGAGCTGATCTTTGGCGTGGACCAGGTCCCGGGCGGCTATGACCGCGCCGAGCTCAGCCGCCTGGAGAGCGAGCGCATCACGCGAGAGCTCGAGCAGGCCGCGAAGTCGCTCGAGCCGGAAATCGAAGCGGAGCAACGAGTGCTCGAGGGCTGGGCGGTCGATGCACTCGCGGAAGCCGCCGCGGACGTCGACCTGCTGGTCGTCGGCTCGCGCGGCTACGGGCCGGTACGCCGCGTGCTCCTCGGCGGCGTGTCGTCAGGCTTGGTGCGTAGCAGCCCGGCCCCGGTGCTCGCCGTGCCCCGCGGGGGCTGACTCAGCAGTCGGCACCGAAGCGCGCGCGTAGTTCCTACCGATGTGACCGCGATCGCCCCCCACCTAGGGTGATGAGCGATTCCGAACAGGATCAAAGCCGTGACGTACCTACATTGCCCGACCTGCCGGTTGACGATCTACAAGCCGCGGGACCTGATCCGTTCTCCCGAGCGGTGTCCCCGCTGTGAGGCAACCATGAACCGGCCTCCGGGCCGGCTCTTCCTGACCCTGCCCGACTCCGTCGACGAGAAGCGCATCGGGAGTCACTCGCCGGCGTCGCAGCCATGACGGCTGCGGGCAGGCTCGCCGCTGCGGCAAGCCTGGCCGCGGGGGCCTACGCAGTCGCCGTCCGGCCGCGGATGAACCGGTCGGGCGCCACGGACGAGGAGCTGAACCGCCCCTATCCGGGCGCGGACATCGTTCCGGGCGGCAGGCGCGGA
>Ga0111538_10014478_pt1 | contig 10391 bp, 11 predicted proteins | sample SoiMethybrSBSTD1_FD_79669 | JGI IMG/M metagenome (GOLD analysis project Ga0111538, IMG submission 79669) | Bulk soil microbial communities from a Populus tree surrounding site in Tennessee, USA - Soil MetaG P. TD hybrid SBSTD1 (version 2)... | ecosystem: Environmental > Terrestrial > Soil >... | reverse complement strand
GCGGATTACTTCAAGAGTGGCTCTAGCGCCGTTCGATCTGTCTCAGTGATCGTGTGCGTGAGGTTGACGATCGCGGTCGCCAGGGCCCGGACGGACGAGGGCGTTGATGGGTCGATGATCAGCGCTTCCAGTTTTTGTTTGTCTGCGGGCTGAGGTATGTGGTGCACGTTCAGTAAGGCCGTGGCGACCACACGCTCGTCGGGGGTCGTTGCTTCATCATTCAGGATTTGCCGTAACACCGATCTGTCTGCACATCCGGGAGCATGCTCGAACGTCATCAGGATTTTCGTCATCGAGCGAACCGCCCAACGTTCAGCTGCTTCGGTTGTGCTCGCAAGGATGCTGATGACAACCACTATCGCCAGAGCCCGCCCTCGATGCGGCACGGGCGTCGCACGCGCCGGGACGGCGAGGACGGGGCGCTTGGCATGTCGAACGAACTCGCGGGTGGCGCCCACATCGGCTCCTGCCGCCCTCGCTGTCATATGGAGGGGGTTCACACTCGCCTCCTGCATGTTCGGCGGTGTGCCGACATCTGCGAGAAGGGCAATTGCCGTTCCACACTCATAGCAGTCACTCTCGTCTGTAATTGATGCCAGTTCGTGGGGCTGCGTTCACTGCACCAACTCTCATGTCGACGGCCCGGCCACGTAGACACACGATTAGTCAACGCTTGCATTCGGAAGCGCGTGATTTCAACTTGAAACCATCTGCCACACTCAGGCGCTGAGTGAAGCCGAGAACTGCCGCTTCCGAGTGGACCCGAACTTGCCTCAGTGATCGTCAATGCCGCAAATCCGCCGTGTTACTGGAGGCACCTCCATGAACGTTCTTCTCGCAATCGATGGATCGAAGCACAGCGCTGCGGCCATGGAGGAAGTCGCTTCGCGTCAATGGCCGGCTGGCACCGAGATCGAGATCCTCACGGTCATTCACTCCGCGACGCCCCTCCTGCTCGATCCTGCGTTCGCTCTGGCAGCTGCCTACGTTGAATCGATGGAGGATCTCCGGCGACGAGCTCCTGAACTGCTCCGTACCGCCGCTGAAAGGATCGGGCGTGGCCATCCGGATTTGCTGGTGACAACCAAGGCACTCGAGGGAACGCCTCGTGACGTCATCGTGCAGGAGGCCGCCGACTGGAAAGCGGATCTGATCGTCCTGGGATCACATGGCCACGGGCGAGTCAGGCAAGCGCTGCTGGGCTCGGTGGCCACCGGCGTCGCCGCGGACGCTCTCTGCGCAGTTGAAATCATCCGGGCTGGTCGCCGATCGATCACCGCAACTGATCATGACCGAGATCTGGCCTTGAAAAGCTGATGGTTGACTGGCAGACAGCAATCGCCTTCCTGGCGTGCTGCCTGCCTGTCACTTAGAGCGAGACCTTCAACCGATGTTTTCTGCGATCGTTTGTCCGGTCGACTTTTCAGAGCACTCGATTCGTGCGTTGCGCTACGCGATAGCGCTTGCACGACACAGTCGCGGACGCGTGACTGTGATTCATGTGACCGATCCGCTGCTCGCTGAGGCGGCGTTTACGCTCGACCTGGCGGCACTCAACCAACACACTGAGAGCGAGCTGTTGGCGCTCACAAAGCGCATCGTGGACGAGAGCGCGGGGTGTGCCCCGCGCGTTCGCATCGACGTCACTACCGGCGAGACAGCGACGGAAATCATTAGGGGCGCCGACGCCGAAAAGGCAGACGCGATCGTCATGGGTACCCACGGACTGAGCGGGTATCGCAAGATGCTCTTTGGCTCCGTGACCGAGCGCGTGTTGCGGCATTCAGCCATTCCTGTGCTTGCCGTGCCTGAGCCCGATCATGCGCAGACTGCCTTTGCGCCGGAGGAACCACCAGTTACGCTCGACCGGGTGCTCGCGCCAATCGACTTCGGTGAAGGGTCGCTTGCCGACGCTCGCGTCGCCTACGAGTTAGCTCTGAGTTTCGGCGTGCCGCTGCTGCTCGTTCATATCATCACCACAATCCGCGCGACCGATCGATGGCATCAACATGTCGAGGCCCGTGAGCGCATCGCCCGCGCGCAGGCTCGACATGGGCTGGAGCGGCTCGCAACAGAATTGGGCGGCAATTCGATTGAGACACACGTCGCCGTAGGATCGCCAGCCGGCGAAATTGCCGCGATCGCGACGGAACGCAACGCTGGATTGATCGTGATGGGACTGGGCGGGGCAGGTGGACCGCTCGGCGCGCGTCCCGGAACGACCGCTTATCGGGTTCTCTGTCTTGCGCAGACGCCAGTGCTCTCGCTGCCGGCGCGTTATAGCACCGCTGGTACCTTCGTCAATCCACAACACTCAACTCACAATCACGAGGAGACATGTATGACCACTCAGAAGACCACTGCGCAGCCGAAGCCGCGATCCGCGTCACCCGAGCAGGAACCAGTCCACGACCAGATTGAAGAGCGTGCGTACTATCACTATCTGGAACGAGGACAGTCCGACGGGCATGACCTCGAGGACTGGTTGACCGCAGAGGCGGAACTCCGTCAAGGCAAGGAGAGTCTGTCAGTCTGAAGTGAAGTAAAGCGCGGCCGGGCGAAGTGCTGTACGGCAGCTTCTCATCGGGCCTGCAGACCTCGTCGCCGGCGTTGAACAAGAAGGTTTGGGGAAGATGACAATGAGTAAAGGAATTCTGGACGCTGACGAGATTCTGCAGCACGCGAGCCCCCTCGTTCACCAGAGAGGCCGTGAGATTCAGCCGTACGGGCATGTGATCAGGATGCCGATCTCGCTCGCGCATTCGGCGTGCATCGAGGGTGTCGAACACCTGAACCAACTGCTCGCTGACACGATGACGGTGCGCGATCTGTACAAGAAGCACCACTGGCAGGTATCGGGTCCGACGTTCTACCAGCTTCACTCGCTCTTCGACAAACACTTCGCAGAACAGGTGACGCTGATTGACGCAATCGCCGAGCGTATCCAGCTGTTGGGCGGCGTCAGCCTCGCGATGGCGGCGGACGTGGCTGAGACGACCCTTATTCCGCGCCCGCCCAGAGGCCGCGAGCCGGTCCCGGTGCAGATTTCCAGGCTGCTCCACGCCCACGAGATTGTGCTCGAGGAAGCTCGCACGATGGCGCGGCTCGCGGCCGCGCGCGACGACGGGGGAACCAATGATTTGCTTGTGAGCGTCATCCGCACCAACGAACTGCAGGTATGGTTTGTCGCCGAGCACGTGGTCGATGCGCCGATTGTGCGCGCGGAGTAGTCACCAGCAGCGCGCGGCTGCCGAGGAGCGTCTATGACGATCGACGACGTGGACGAACTCTGCATCAACACAATCCGGATGCTGTCGATCGATGCGGTGCAGCGTGCCGATTCCGGCCATCCGGGCATGCCGATGGGCGCGGCGACGATGGCTTATATCCTCTGGGCGCGTCACCTTCGGCACAATCCGCGTAACCCGTCCTGGCCCGATCGCGACCGCTTCGTGCTGTCCGCTGGACATGCCAGCATGCTGCTGTACAGCCTGTTGTATCTCACCGGCTATGACCTCACGATGGCCGACATCAAGCAGTTCCGGAGGTGGAACAGCCGAACTCCGGGTCATCCAGAACGCGGACGCACGCCGGGTGTCGAGGTCACCACCGGGCCGCTTGGCCAAGGCGTCGCGAATGGCGTCGGATTGGCGATCGCCGAGCGATGGCTGGCCGCGAAGTTCAATCGTCCCGGCGCCAATGTCGTCAACCATTACACCTACGTCCTGGCCAGCGACGGAGACATGATGGAGGGCGTCGCGGCGGAGGCCGCGTCTCTTGCCGGCACGCTTCAGCTCGGTCGCTTGATCGTGGTGTACGACGCGAATCTGATCACGCTCTCCGCCACAACGAACCTCACGTTCTCCGAAGATGTCGTCGGCCGCTTCGAAGCCTACGGCTGGCATGTGCAGCGGATCGACGGCCAGGATCCGACCGCCGTAGATGTAGCGCTGACGACGGCACGTGACACGGACGATAGACCGTCGCTCATCGTCGCACGCACGCACATCGGATACGGCAGCCCCCACAAGCAGGACACCTGGCACGCGCACGGCGAACCGCTCGGCGTCGAGGAAGTGCGCCTGACGAAGCGTGGGCTTGGATGGCCCGACGATGGCGACTTCTACGTGCCGGAGAATGCGCGCCGCAGGTTTGATATATCGATAACACGGGGCGAAGAAATGGAGATGACCTGGCAACGTCGTGTGAAAACGCTCGAGACAACCGATCCGGCCGCTGCGGCTCAGTTTGCGAGCATCGTCGCCGGCGAGTTGCCAGATGGCTGGGATGCACACCTGCCGGTGTTCAGTCCGGCAAACGGCGAAATGGCGACACGCGACGCTGCGGGCGTCGTCCTCAACGCGCTGGCCATCAACATCACGAATTTGGTCGGAGGTTCAGCGGACCTCGATCCGTCGACGCGGACCGCGATGAAGGGATTCGGCGACTTCGAGAGCCCGGCGACGGCGTGCTCAAGCGGAGAACTCCCGACACAGGGGACGGCTGGCGGTGTCTGGGGGTACGCGGGACGAAACATTCATTTCGGACTACGCGAGCACGCCATGGCCGCGGTGATGACGGGAATGGCGCTGCACGATGGGCTCCTCCCGTACGGAGCGACGTTTCTGTCGTTCTCGGACTACATGCGACCAAGCATCCGGCTCGCCGCGTTGAGCAAGGCGCACGTGATCTATATCTGGACGCATGACAGTATCGCGCTCGGAGAGGATGGGCCTACGCACCAGCCGGTCGAGCAATTGGCGAGCCTGCGCGCGATGCCGAACATGATGATTATCCGTCCCAGCGACGCCACTGAAACGGTGGAGGCGTGGCGCGTGGCGCTGCTGCATACCGGGGGCCCTGTCGGGCTTGTGCTCACCCGTCAAAAGGTGCCGGTGCTCGATCGCACTCTCCTCGCCTCCGCCACAGGTCTCGCGCAGGGGGCCTACATTCTTGCGGAGGCAGGTGAATCTCCGCCGGAGGTGATCCTGATCGCCACCGGCTCGGAAGTCTCGCTCGCACTGCAGGCGCACGCGAAGCTCGGCGGCGACGGGATCCGCAGCCGCGTGGTGTCAATGCCCTGTTGGGAGCTATTCGAGAGGCAGCCGGAATCGTACCGCGACACGGTCCTTCCGCCGAGCGTACGTGCGCGGGTGAGCATCGAGGCGGCCGCGCCCTTCGGGTGGGAGCGCTACGTCGGGCTCGAGGGTGCGATCATCGGCGTCGCCGATTTCGGGGCATCGGCTCCAGGACCGGACGTGATGCGAGAATTTGGCTTCACGATAGAACACGTCGTCGAAACCGCGAAAGGAGTGATCAGGAACCGCTAATCGGTGTTATAGCCTTCCGCTATTCATGCGGCATGGAGAGATCGGAGGTCGACGCTTTCGTCTTGAAGCTGCTCCAGATTCAACATTCGACGGGCGTTGATGAGCGGAATAGCACGACGCACGTCTTTGGCGCGATTCAGGCCGACCACCGCGTCGATTCGTCCGTCGTTGATGTAGAACGCCAGGAAACTCCCTGAGTCGAGGCGCCCACGTACGGCGAGCTGGTCCCATTTCGTATGAAAACCGGCGTACTGCAGGTTCGCGTCGTATTGGTCGGACCAGAACCAGTGGATCTCGTCGTACGGCACCGCCCTGCCGAGCATGTTGCGCGCGGCAGCGGCGCCTTGCTTGACGGCGTTGTGCCAGTGCTCCACCCGGATCTGCCGCTCAAATACGGGGTGATAGTGATTCGCGACGTCGCCTGCCGCGTAGATGCCAGGGACGCTCGTCTGGCAGTACTGATCGACGACCACGCCGTTGTCGACGCGAACACCAGTGCCATCAAGAATGTCCACGACAGGTTCGACGCCGATCCCGGCGACCACGAAGTCGCACTCCAGGCGCAACCCGCTCTTCGTGAGGACGCTCGATACGCGCTGTGCCCCTTCGAAGGCAGCCACCGTATCTTCGAAAATCGTGCGAACACCATGAGCGCGATGGAGATCGGCGAGGCGTTGTCCAACGGCCTCGCCAAGCACGCGGAACAGCGGAGTCTTCGCAGGCTCGATGGCGACGACGTCAAGGCCCTTCTGCCGGAGCGATGCAGCGACTTCCGAGCCGATGAATCCCATGCCAACGACAACGACACGGCGACCGACACCGATTTCTGCCTTGATGCGATCGGCGTCCTCGACCGTCCGGAGACTGTAAATGCCTTCGAGCTCGCTGCCTGGAATCGAGATGCGCCGGTTTCGACAGCCCGTGGCGATGAGCAGCACATCAAACGGCACCCGGCGCCGATCGTCGAGCTCAACGAACTTCGCGGATGGATCGATGCGCGCGGCACGCACGCCGAGCATCGTCTCGACGCCGTGCTCTCCGTAAAATGCAGCCGGGCGCACGAGAGACTTGTCGAACGGCACCTCGCCGCGCAGGTAAGCCTTGGACAGTGGCGGCCGCTCGTACGGCGGCTCGCCCTCGGCGCCGATCAACATCACGGATCCGTCGGCGCCCTCTTCACGTAGCGTCACGGCAGCCGTCGCGCCAGCCAGGCTTCCGCCGACGATGACGTACGCCTTGGCCATCAGACTTCGATTTGTAGCGCGTCGCCTTCGACTCGTGTGGGGTACACCTTGACTGGCACGGTCGCAGGAGGCGCCAGCACCTTCCCCGTCTGCACGTCGAACTCGGAACCATGGCACGTACAGGTCACGGTCGTCCCGGCCAGTTCCCCCATTTCGCTCAGCGAGCACTGCTCATGCGTGCAGAGGTCGTCGAACGCGTAGTAGGAGCCGCCAGCATTAGCCACGGCGATCTGCGTGCCACGCACGTTCACCGCCACGATGCCACCTGCCGGTATCTCGCTGGTTTTGATGGTCGCGGTCACAAACTCTGTCGCCATTCGCGCACCCCTCTAGTGAATAAATGCATGCTCCTTCCTGAAGGGCAATCGAGATGCCACGCAATGCTCATGGCAGACCGCCCCGGTGGGCCTGGCCGGTCCTTTCGTTTTGAAATCCACCATTCACTTTGAATCTCGCTACCGAACCTGAACCTCCCGTACTCGCTAGGAAGTGCTCGGTGTGTGCGGTGCCGCGTGTGGCGCGGCGAGTGCAGTTCGACGAGTGAAGGGTCGCTCGACTGCGAAAGCGACATCACAGCTGAAGGATGTAATCACATGGCCCAGACGATCGCCACCCAAACCCGTCCGGCGTACCAGGCGTATCAACTTCTCTATCTCGGATTCATCATTGCACCGCTGGTCGCTGGGGTCGACAAGTTCACGAACGTTTTGACGGACTGGGACAAGTACCTTGCTCCCGTCGTCGCCGGTCTCCTGCCGTTCTCCGCTGGGACGTTCATGCTCTTCGTCGGGATCGTAGAAATCGGAGCGGCAGCACTCGTGGCCCTACGCCCGCAAATTGGCGCGTACGTGGTGGCGGCGTGGCTTGCCGGCATCGTCATCAATCTCCTTTTGATCCCTGGTTACTTCGATGTCGCTCTCCGGGATTTCGGACTCATGCTCGGCGCGCTGGCGCTTGCACGACTCAGCGAGGAGTTTGCCGAAGGAGCCGCCTGATGAATCCGCTCCTGGCGTTGCGCGAAAGTGGCCAATCAGTATGGCTGGACCACATGAGCCGCGGTTTGATCACTGGCGGCACGCTGCAACGACTGATCGACGAGGACGGTCTGGCAGGCATGACGAGCAACCCAACGATCTTCGACAAAGCCATTGAGGGCAGCGACGATTACGATGCGGGGCTGCGGCGGGCAGTGGAGTCTCATCGTAGTGCCAGCAACCGCGACCTCGTCGAGCGCCTGATCGTCGAGGACATTCAGGCGGCGGCCGACCTGTTCGGACCGCTGTACCGCGACAGTGATGGGCTGGACGGTTTCGTCAGCCTCGAAGTCTCTCCAGGCTCGGCGCACGCCACCGAAGCCACAATCGCCGAGGCCCGCCATCTCTGGCACGTCGTGGCGCGGCCGAACGTCATGATCAAGGTGCCCGCGACCCGCGAAGGCATTCCGGCGGTGGAAGCGCTGACCGCTGAAGGCATCAACGTCAACATCACGCTGATGTTCTCTCTCGATCATTACGAAGCCGTGGCACAGGCCTTTCTTCGCGGGCTCGAGCGACACCCGAATCCCCGGCAGATCGCCTCGGTCGCATCAGTGTTCGTAAGCCGTCTCGACGCGGTGGCGGATCCGCTGCTCGACAAAATCGGTTCCTCGGAGGCTTTAGCGCTGCGGGGGACGATTGCCATAGCGAACGCCAGGCGTATCTATCGCCGATTTCGAGAAATCTTCCACGGAGAGCGGTTCGCGCGGCTCATCCAGCGCGGCGCCCGTGTCCAACGGCCATTGTGGGCCAGTACAGGGACCAAGAACCCTGCCTACTCCGATGTGCTGTACCTCGAGTCGCTGGTCGGGCTGGATACAGTCACGACGGTTCCTCCCAAGACTATGGACGCCTTTCGTGACCACGGACGCGTCCGGGTCACTCTCGGAACGGAGAACACGGACGCAGAGGCTACCGCGACACTGAATAGGGCCGCCGCCCTTGGTGTTGATGTGCGTGCGATCACAGAGCAGTTGCAGATCGACGGAATAGCAGCGTTCGCATCGTCATTCGAACAGTTGAGTGCCACCGTCGGCATAAAACGGCGTGAGCTCCTCGCGCCAGCGAGCTGACGTGGTACCGCTCACCGTCTTTACCGTTGGTCATTCCACTCGGACAATCGAAGAGTTCGTACACCTGTTGAAAGCTCACGGTATCCAGCGCGTGATCGACGTGCGGTCGATCCCACGATCGAGGCACAATCCGCAATTCGATCGAGACCAACTGCCTGCGGTGTTGCAGCGTTTTGGCATTGACTACAGTCACATGCCCGGTCTGGGCGGACGACGACATGCCCGCAGAGACTCGACGAATACCGGGTGGCGGAATGTCAGCTTCCGTGGCTATGCGGACTACATGGAGACCCCGGCGTTCAAGGAGAGTCTGAAGCGGTGCATTGCACTCGCACATGGCGACCGCGTCGCGTTGATGTGCGCCGAGGCCGTTCCGTGGCGCTGCCATCGCTCGTTGATTGCGGACGCCCTTCTGGCGAAAGGTATTGAGGTCCGAGAACTCGTGAGTGCGATGCACGTGCGGCCCTACTCGCTAACGTCGTGGGCGCGGATACGCGGGGCCGACGTGACATATCCGCGCGCAAGCTTCGAGACCGCTCAGGTCAGCGAAGACCGCTTGAGTAAGGGCCCCAGGTACGTAGATGACGTCTTTCCTGAAGGAGAAAAGCAGCCATGATGCGCAACGTCAAGGATCTACGAGGTTACGCCATCCGCGCGACCGACGGTGTCATCGGGACCGTAGACGATTTCTATTTCGACGACAAGGACTGGGGCATCCGCTATCTCGTTGTCGACACCGGCAAATGGCTGTCCGGCAGGAAGGTGCTGATCTCGCCGATGGCAATCCGTTCGCCAGACTGGATGATCCAGGAGCTTCCGGTGTCACTGACGAAAGCACAAGTGAAGCGAAGTCCCAACATCGACACCAGGAAACCCGTGTCCCGACAGCGCGAAGCCGAATACGCCCGTTATTACGGTTATCCGTATTACTGGGGCGGCGCAGGCTTCTGGGGAATGGGAGCATATCCGGGCAGCTTCACGGCCGCAGACACCATCAACGAGGCATTGAGGACCGCCACTGCGCACCCGTCCCGCGCAGCCGATGATTGCCATCTACGGAGCAGCAACGAGGTCATTGGTTATCAGGTTCATGCAACCGACGGCGAGATCGGCCATATCGACGATCTGCTCATCGATGATGACACGTGGGCAATTCGATACCTGATTGTGGGCATGCATCACTGGCGAAGCAGCCGTCGGGTACTCGTAGCGCCGCGATGGATCAACGACGTGATCTGGTCCACGGCGACGGTGTCAGTCGATCTGACGCGCTTCGCCATCGATCGCGCTCCCGCGTACGACCCGGAGGCACAACTCGATCGCCAACGGGAGCAGGCACTTCACGATCATTACGATCGTCCCGGGTATTGGACCATCCACACGCGCGCACGTCATGCACCAAGGTCGCTGCGTCATGCCGTTCACACGGGCCGGCGACGCGGGTAACGAGAAGGGGGCACTCCACATGCAGCTCGGGATGATTGGACTTGGACGAATGGGTGGCAACATGACGCAGCGCTTGCTTCGCGGAGGGCACGACTGCGTCGTATTCGATGCCGATGACGCTCGCGTAATGTTAGCGGCCGACACGGGCGCCACCGGATCGTCTTCACTCGAAGCGCTCGTGACGTTGCTCGACGCCCCTCGCATCGTCTGGTTAATGCTCCCCGCCGGCGTCGTCGATGCGACCGTGCAGATCCTTTCGCCGCT
>Ga0111538_10014477_pt1 | contig 10392 bp, 10 predicted proteins | sample SoiMethybrSBSTD1_FD_79669 | JGI IMG/M metagenome (GOLD analysis project Ga0111538, IMG submission 79669) | Bulk soil microbial communities from a Populus tree surrounding site in Tennessee, USA - Soil MetaG P. TD hybrid SBSTD1 (version 2)... | ecosystem: Environmental > Terrestrial > Soil >... | reverse complement strand
GCCGTAATCTCGTCGAGGTCGAGCTCGCGGACCAGCCGAGCGTTGTTCCACGTCACCGCGTTCAGGGTTCGGGAGAAGACGAGCTTGGTCGCGTCATTCATCCAGACGGCAATCGCTCGATGCTCTTCCGACCGTTGCCCCGGACGGTGAGGATCTGGCGCGGTCGAGGAATCTTGCAGCGCTTTCCGCCAGAATCCTTCGAAGATCTGGTAGGTCCGACGTCCGAATAGCACGGTGTCGGCCGCCGGCATGCCCGCCGCAGCGGTCTTCGCCTGCTCGTCGTCGGGCACGACCCAGCTCAGGTTGTCGTCACGCCCCGCGAAATAGCCGTCTGCGGTGAGCCAATCGAACGCCACGATGCGTCGCGGAGCAGTCATACATCAAGCATAGGCAGTCGTGTCAACGCCCGGGGCCCGGCCTCGACGATTTCTCGCTTCCCGCTTCCCAAGACTAATCTCGTGTCTTGACGATCGTGTGACGCGCGAGCCCGCAGTTAGCGTCGTTTGCCTGCGGTGCTCGCCTTTTCGTTGTGACTGATGGCGTCGGTTTGTTGTTCGCGTGTGGGTCGGCCTTGTTCGCGCGCGGTAGAAGCACCGGCACCGATGCAATAGCACCAGAAGAAGGGTGGAAAGTCTATTGGGCCGTAGTGTCGGGCGATACTGGCCGAAAGTCATGGGGACGCATGGGGGGTTTCACCCCGCCATTTGCCGGGGTTCACACGAGTCGGCGCGTACGCCCCTTGCGGGAGACTAGAAGTCGCAGGCACCCACATGGGGACGCATGGGATCAGGATCGTGCTGTGGGTCTGGGCGAGCATCCTCATTACGCTCGGCGTGTCGGGGTTCGCGACCAGGGCCGACCTCCAACCCAGCTCATCCATTGAGAACCCTCCGCGACCTTCTCTCACCACCGCACCGCCAGAATCTAGCCAATCGCCGCCGCCCACAGCCGTTGCCGTGATGGCCGCGACCCCGATCGATCCGCTCTTCGCGAAGTCGGCCGGCACTTCGCCACTAAGCAGAAACCTGCCGACGAGGCCCCAGCAGGCCCCCGTGCAACCGGCACTGGAATCCCCGTCGAAAGGACTCACGGCCGATCCCAAGTGTCCGCTCAGTCGAGTGGCGCTGGTACGCGGCAGCGATTCCGAGGCGCGCGAAGGCGGGGGATTCTACGCGGCACGGAAGAACGGAATTCACGGGGCCGTGGATCTGAACGGTTCGCTGGGCGAGGCGGTGTTTGCCGTGGCCCGTGGAAAGGTGATCACGGCGGGCGCGTGGGGAAAACTCGGCAATACCGTGATCGTCGACCACCTGGACGGTGGGTATACGATTTACGGTCATCTCGACACTGTCGACGCCAAATTGAACAGCACCGTCACCGTGGGGCAGATGCTCGGCACGATCGGCTATTCGGGGAACGCCAGGGCACTACGAGCGAAGAACCTACCACCCCACTTGCATTTTGCGTATTACCGGGAGCTATCGCCTCTCTCGAGGCTCAGTGATTCCGCCGATGGCGTCGGGGCAACGGAGGTTCTCGATCCGATGTGGGCCGTCCGGTTTCACAAGTGCTGGGAGGAGCCGATCCTCGCCAAACGCTCCGGTGTCACCGCGCTGAGTGAGTAACCCGCCTTGCGGCGCGTCTACCGCGCGGCGCCGGGTCCGTCGCTGAAGAGCGACGGCACGAACGTATGCGGATCAGCCGGCTCGGTGAGGAGCGCTTGCTGTCGCGGGGTGAGCGTGACATCGGGTGGCGACAGCACGCGCGCCCGCGACCACGCCATGTAGGAGACGCAATACTTGTAGAGCAGCGTCCGCCGCTCGTGGTCGGCACGCCACGGGGCTGTTCCGTGCATCACCGCCTCGGAGAACAAGACGACCGACCCCGCCGGTATCTCCGGAATGACCACGCAAGCGGCCTTTTCCGGGGCCTCATGGATCCGACGCGGCAGCTTGAAGTTGCTCTTGTGGCTCCCCGGAATGCACCAGAATCCTCCGGAGGTCGGTCCGCAATCGGTGAGATTCCAGGCCGCGACCGTGAATCCCTCGTAGATGCGGTTGGGGGCAAAGTGGAAGCGCTCTCCCGGCGTGGTGAAGGAATTGGGCGCAGAGGCGCCGTAGTCCGCGTGCATGACCCCCATGGTCTGGCCCTTGTGCATGCGGATTCCGTAGAGACGGTCTAGCCGAAAACAGTCCCCGAGCCGAAAGCGCAGAATCGGCAAGATGGCCTCGTGATCCAGGAGGCGACAGAACGGCTCTCCCCAGTTGAGAAAGCCGTGATCCGGTCCGTGCTTTCCGGCGGCGGAGCCGAAGCGGATGCTTTCCCGAGGGCTGGGGAGCCGTTGCGCATCGATCAATCGATTCAGCTCGGCCACCTCGGCTGCCCCCAGGGCGTCGTGGATCACCAGATAGCCTTGAAGATCGAACAGGTACTGCTGCAGCTCCAGGTCTGAAGCGTCCACGGTCTCACCTCTTCTGATGTGTGCTCTCGGGCTCGCGTGCCGAGTATGCCACCGGCGCTCGAGGGACGACCATCGGATTTTCAGCGGCCGCTTCGTCCGCCTGCTACTCTTCCGGGGTCGCATCCACCAGGGAGGAAGAGATGAGTGAGTCGAGATTCACGACGCTGGCACCGGAGACGATGACCGCAGATCAGAAGCGGGTGGCCGACGCGATCCAGTCGGGCCCACGCGGGAGCGGGCTGCGCGGTCCCTTCAATGCGCTGCTGCGAAGCCCCGAGCTCTGCGATCTTGTCCAGCGCCTCGGCGCCTTCGTGCGGTTCGGGACCTCCCTACCCCAGCGCCTCAACGAGATGGCCATCATCATGGCCGGTCGCAAGTGGACCGCGCAGTACGAGTTCTACGCGCACCGCCGGCTCGCCCTCGAAGCGGGGTTGAGCCCGGCCATCGCCGACGCCATCGCGGCGAACCAGCGGCCCGCGACCATGGCAAAGGACGAGGAAACCGTCTACGACTTCGTCTCGGAGCTCCTGGCGACGGGCAGCGTCTCGGACCCGGCATTCCAGCGCGTCAAGGACACCTTCGGCGAGCGCGGCGTCGTCGATCTCGTGGGCGCCGTCGGCTACTACAGCCTGGTGTCGATGACGCTGAACGTCGCGCGGGTGCCGCTGCCCGCCGGAGTCACGCCGCCCCTGAAGTAGGGCGACTCGCCTTCGCGTTTGCCCGCATCAGGCGGTCGCCGACGATGGCAAGCTGCTTGCCCAGGCGAGAGCCCGTAACCTTTTCCACGACCGTCTCAGGACTGAAGCTCCGTGATTCGGCCGTCTGCCTCAAGGTGTCGGCCGCCGACGAAGCGGCTTGCGCGGCCGCCACCGAAGCGACTTGTGCGCCCTTCTGCAGCGCGTCGCGCCAGCGATCTGCCGCGGCCCTCCAGGACTGATCAACCCGGCGCGTCGGTACCCTGAGGAATCGCGCAACCAGGAGTCCAGTCAGGAAGGCGCCGGCGGCCAGCACTTCGGGGCGACGCGCTAACCGGCCCGCGTCGCGAAGCACGGTCGGCAAATCTGCTGCGCGCACGTAGGTCGCCATCGAATCCAGTCCGGCCGCCGCGCCATGTCGATATCCCACGAACTGGCCCGCGGCATCACTCGGTGTGATGGCCGTCGGTCGGACACGGCCTGCGAGGCGCTGCAGGCCGTCGGCGGCCCGATTCTTCTGATCGGTCATCAGACTGCTAATCTTCTGCCTGGTCTGGCCGGCCGAGTCGATGTAGTCGCCTTGCGCGTACGTCTCGCTGCTCATAGCTCAGATCCCCCATGGCTTTGAATTTGGAGAGGTGCTCCTGGTGAGGAGCGCTTAGCGTCTGACCACACCACCGCACATCGCGGTGGGCAGCAACTCACATGCCAGGCCAGCGGATGCGGCCGGATATTGCCGGGTGCGACGCGTGCGAGCCGCGCACGCGCACGAAGCCGCAGGCTTCCATCGGCTGCGCGTCCACGCGGTCGGCACGGTAAATTTTTCCGTCCGTACGGACAGGGCAAGCTTGACGCGGCTCGCTTACATCGAAGGATCGTTTTTACATGGGCGGTCGACCTCAGCCGTCGTTACCATGAATGATGCTCCTGACCGAATTCCCGCAGCGCCGCGTGTGAGGGCGGGCAGCTTCGTCGCCGGCTTCGCACTGCTCGCGACCTCCGGCGTCACCGCTTGCTCGAGCCCGCCGCCCGCGCCGGCGCCGCAGCCGGCCCTGGTCGAGACGAGCGTCTCGACCACCTACTACGTGGTACGCGGCACCACCACGGCAGCGATCTTCTCGGCCATCGATGCCAACGGCCTCGTCGAGAAGAGTGGCCAGCGCGCGGTGGGCGTGACGTCTGCGGAATGGAAGCTGACCTCGGGCGACGTGGACGTCCGCGCGGTGCCCTGCGTCTTTCCGTCGCTGAAAGTCGTGCTCCACCTCGGCGTCACGCTGCCGCGACACGAGGCGCCGGAAGTGCTTCCGGCCGACCTGCGCAGCCGCTGGGAGAGCTTCGTCGCCCGGGTCGCCGCCCACGAGCAGCGTCACGTCGACATCTACCTGGAGGGCGCGAAGGCGATGAAGGCGCGCCTGGAGGCGACGCGGACGGCCGTGTCCTGCGCGGATCTCGAGAAGGCGATCGACGGCGCGTGGCGAGCTCAGCAGGCGGAAATCGAGCGCGCGCAGGCGGAGTTCCACGCCGCGGACGAGACCACGGCCCAGAGCGAGCGCGAGTCGCTAGAAGCTCGGCTCGCCGACGCCCGCGCGCGGCTCGAGCCCGTGGATGCTGAGATCCGTCGCGTCGACACCGAACTGGCTGAGCTTCGGCGTCAGGTCGACGCCGGGCGCGCGGACCTCGTCGCGCAGCACAACGCCCTCGCCGGGCGGCGCGGCGCGCTCGCGGCGGAGTACAACCGGCTCGTCGCCGACGCCAACGGCCTGATCGACGGCCTCAACTGGGCGCGCTGGTGAACGCACGCGGCACCTTTCACGTTGCCTCCGCCGTGAGCGCCAGCTATCCTTCGGACCTCCAGCCGATGTTGTGCGCGCTGCAGGCGGTCGCGGGGCTGGGGCCCCGCCGGCCGAGGCGCCTACAGATTATCGATGCAGAAGGGGAACCCGGTTAGCACGGAGGAGCGTCGCGATGGCGATCATCGATTCCCAGGTCCACTGCTACGAGGCGAACACCCCGAAACGGCCCTGGCACACCGTTCCGAATTGGCCCGATCACGCAACGGGTGACGAGATGGTGGCGGCCATGGACAGGGTCGGCGTCGACGGTGCGATCTTCATCTCCGCTTTTTCCATGTACCGCTACGACGCGAGCTACGCGGTAGAAGTCCAGCGGGCTCATCCCGGCCGGCTCGCCATCGTCAAGCCGGTCGATCCGGAGGATCCAGCAGTGGCCGATGTCATCGCGGACTGGAAGAAGACGCCCGGCGCGGTCGGCATCCGGATCATGATGACGAAAGAGGCCGGACGCGATCCGAGCGACCCGGGCCTCGACCGGATCCTGCGCGCCGCGGTGCGGTACGACCTTCCGGTCAACATGCTGTGCTGGGGCAACGTGGACGCGGGCGCCGCGCTGATCGACCGTCACCCCGACACACGATTCATCATCGACCATCTGGCCATCATGCAGCCTCGAGTGCCACCGGCTCCGCCCCAGCCATGGGCCGATCTGCCGAAGGTGCTGGACCTCGCCCGGCGTCCGAACGCGGTGATCAAGGTCAGCGGCGCCTGTACGCTGGCCCGCCAGCCCTATCCGTTCCCGGATATCTGGGACCCGCTCGCCCGCGTGTTCGACGCCTGGAGTTTCGAACGCTGCCTGTGGGGCACCGACTGGACGCGCGCCTTCGCGGTCGTCAACTACGAGCAGGCCGTCGAGCCCTTCCGTCTGACCGACCGCCTGAGCGCCAGTGAACGCGCAACGCTGATGGGCAGTGCCTGCGCCAAGGCGTATCGCTGGTCGCCGAAGAAGGCGTGATCAGTATCGTCCGCCGAGCTTGCGGTGGTCCCAGCTCACGACCTTCTCCGGGACGATCTTGAGGACCACGCGCTTCGGGGCGCTGGCGACTGCGCCGGGGTTGGCAGGCGTCGCATTCGCCTGGGCGCCGGCGCGCGCCGCGAATGCGGCCCTGACGCTCGCCTCGTCCTCGAGGATCTCGCACCGTCCCCGGATCATCACGCCCCGCAGCTCGGCGTACTCGTCGCCGGCCTCGATCATCAGCGCCACTCTGGGATTGCGCCGAATGTTGACGACCTTCTGCGCCTTTCCGTACGAGGTCATGTAGAACGCGCCGTCCCGCGCGAAGTAGTTCATGGCCACGACGTGCGGGAAGCCGTCCTTGTCGATCGTGGCCAGGGCGGCTTTCTTGCGTTCCCGGAAGAAGGCAGCCTGCTCGTCGGGGCTCAGCTGGATCTGCTGACGTCGGTTCGTCGCCATGGTTCCGCCTCTTCTCTCACGTGCGCGGATGCGCCGCGGGTGGTCAGGTGCACTGGGCAATGCGCAAGTCACGACTACGGCGCATAGGCTAACGCGATTGGTGGAAAGCTGGTTGCCGAATAGCGAGATGGAGAAATAGGAGGGCGGCATGCGGATCGGAGTCGCATTCAGCGGCGGCTTGACGCCTTCGGACGTCGTCGAGTGTGTCAAGCTTGCCGAGGCGCTCGGCTACGAATCAGCGTGGGTGGCGGAGGGCCACGGCGGCGATCAATTCGCGGTCCTCGGCGCGTGCGCCGTGGCCACGCATCGCATCCGTCTGGGCACGAGCATCTCGAGCGTGTTCGTGCGCAGCGCGACGACGATCGGCATGGCTGCGGCCACCGTGGATCAGCTCGCCAACGGCCGGTTCATCCTGGGGCTCGGCGGCAGCCACCGCGTGCAGGTCGAGCCCGAGCACGGCATTCCGTTCGTGCAGCCGACGGCTCGATTGCGCGACACCATCGCGATCGTGCGCGCGCTCGTGCAAGACGGTCTCGTCTCGCATCGTGGCGAAGTCATCACGATCGAGCGGTTCGATCTCTGGTTCCGGCCGCTGCGGCCGCAGATCCCGATCTACGTTGCCGCGCTCTTCCCCAGGATGCTGGAGATCGCGGGCCAGCTGGCGGACGGTGTACTCCTGACGTGGCCCACGACCGGCACCGTTGCGCGCGCCGTGGAGCACGTCGCGATCGGCGCGCGGCAGGCGGGCCGTGCCGCCACGGCGGTTGACGTGGCGTCGCTCATTCCGTGCGCGGTGGCGAAGACGGAGGTCGCCGCGCGTGATGCCCTGCGCCCTGCGGTCGGGCTCTACGCCGGCTTCTTTCCGCGTTACAACCGGCTGCTGGCGGAGGCGGGCTTTGGCGACGCCGTCCACGACATCAAGGAGGCATTCGACCAGGGCGGCCGCGACGCGGCAGCGACGAAGGTGCCGGACGAGCTCATCGACGCCGTCGCCCTCGCGGGTACACCCGAGACGTGTCGGGAGCGCATCGACGCCTACCGGCGCGCGGGACTCGCCCTTCCGATCGTGAGCCCACGCGTATCCGGCTCCGACGGGGTCGCGATGGCGATGGCGGCGATCCGCGCGTGCGCGCCCTGAACAAGCCGGGTGGGCGGTCGCGGGGGGAAATTCCTCGCCGCCGCCCGGTAATCTTTACTGTGTAACTTTTCGCCTCGAGACCTTGCGACGCGGCCATCCCCCGCCCGATACTCGGCGAAAACGGTCCCCCGTGCGGTTACCGACCGCGGCACGAGCTTTGCCTAGACAAGGAAGAGGCCCACCGCCCCAGATGGCAGGGAGGTTCGAGATGAGCAATAGGCCGATGACTAATAGATGGATGCTTTCAGCGTGTCTACTGGTGTTGACGGGCTGCGCGTCGTCGCCGCCACCACCCGCCAGCGTGCTCGTCGTCGAAGACCCCGATCGGGTCCGCACCTGCCGCCCGCTCGGCACCGTCTCGGACGACGACCTCGGCGATCTGCAGAAGAAGGCAGCACGGCTGGGCGGAGACACCGCACTCATGACACCGCAACGCAAGACGAAGGGCGGGTATTTCGGGCTGCAAGAGTATATGACCGCCGACGTGTATCGTTGCGCGGCTGCTAGTCGGTAACCGACCAGCTCATCGCCTGCCCTGCGCCGGGCCGTCCATTTTCTAGCCTGGCATACTGGTTTCATCCATGCTCGGAACACGGAGCGATGAAACAAGAGCCCGATGAGCCTGCGCCGGCTGATCGCCTGACGATCGCTCTGGCTCTGCGCGAGATGGCGGAGCTGCTCGCGGTAGCCGGTCAGGAGCCGTTCAAGGCGCGCGCATATCTTCGTGGCGCGGAGATTCTCGAGCGGCTCGACGCCGACCTCGGCGATCTGGTGCGCACGCGACGCCTCACCACGCTACCCGGAATCGGCACGGCACTCGCGGCGATGATCACGGAACTCTACGAGACCGGCCAGTCGCAGACACTCGACGACCAGCGGCAGCGCGTGCCCGTGTTCCTACGCGAGCTCTCCCGCGTCCCGCGCCTCGGGGTCGGCAAGATCGTCAAGCTGCACGAGGCGCTTGGCGTGGCGACCCTCGAAGATCTGGAAAGGGCCTGTATGGCCGGCCGCGTAAGGACGCTCAAGGGCATGGGCGAGAAGACCGAGCGCCGGATCCTCGACGATATTCGCCGGCTGCGAGAGCCCGAGGCGCGGCGCCTGCTCTTGCCCGAGGCCCTGGCGGCGGCCGACGCGCTACGGGGCTTTTTCGCTCGCGCCTCGGGCGCCGAGAGGACGGAGGTCGCCGGCGAGCTGCGTCGCTGGACCGAATCGGTCGGCCAGCTCTCGTTCGTGGTCGCCTCGGATCGGCCGGCCGACACCATGAGTGACGCGCTTCGGGCGCCCGCGCTGACTGACGTGACGTCGCGTGAGACAGCGAGCTTCGAGGGCAGTCTGGCCCCCGGCGTGCCGGTTCGCGTGCACGTGGTGCCGCGCGCCGCGTTCGCGACGACACTCCTGCGGGCCACGGGCTCGGCGGCGCACGTGGAGCATCTCGAGCGGCTGGCGGGAGAGCGCGGCGTGCATCTGACAGGCTCGAGCGAGGAGGAGCTCTACCGTCTTCTGGGGCTACCGTTCATTCCGCCGGAGCTGCGTGAAGACGAGGGAGAGATCGAGGCTGCCCTGTCCGGCGATCTGCCCGCCGATCTGGTGACGGCCGCGGACATTACTGGGCTCGTGCATTGCCACACGGTGTACAGCGACGGTCAGCACACGGTCGAGCAGATGGCGCGCGCCGCCGACGTGCTCGGGATGAAATACATGACGATCACCGATCATTCGCCTTCGGCGGCATATGCCGGAGGCCTGACGGTCGATCGGCTGAAGGCGCAGTGGGACGAGATCGCGCGGGTGCAGGAGACCGTGTCGGTGCGGCTCCTGCGCGGGACCGAATCGGACATCCTCGCCGACGGCAGCCTCGACTATCCGGACTCGATCCTGGAACAGCTCGATGTGGTCATCGCCAGCATTCATCGCCGGCACCGGATGGACGCCAGCCAGATGACCGAGCGCCTCACGCGCGCGATGGCGCTGCCCTGCTTCAAGATCTGGGGCCACGCGCTCGGACGGCTGATCAGCTCGCGGCCGCCGATCGAATGCCGCGTCGAGGAAGTGCTCGACGTCGCGGCCGCCTCGCGCGCGGCGGTGGAGATCAACGGTGATCCGCGACGGCTGGACCTGGCCCCGCGCTGGCTGCGAGCCGCGCGCGAGCGGGGATTGCGCTTCGTCGTGTCGACCGACGCGCACTCGATGGCCGAGCTCGGCAATGTTCGCTACGGTGTGGCAATGGCGCGGCGGGGCTGGGTGCGGCGTGGTGAGGTGCTGAACACGGCCACCGCCCAGGAGTTCGCGCGGTCGGTGGCGCCCGCGGGCCGGCCGTGAGCCGGGTCTTCCTCTTGTCTCCCGCTCACTGCGGCGGGCTGCGCGCGCGGCTGGTCATGAGTGAGCGCGCGTCGTTCGATCTCGCCCAGCGCGTCCGCGACCGCGCCGGCGCGCCGCTCGGCGAGGTCTTCTCGTTCCTGAGCGGTCTCTACTTTCGCGGCAAGCTCACGTACGCGCGCGCCTTCGCGCAGCCGCCCGACACGGGCGTGTTCGTCATCACGCCGACCGACGGCCTGAGGCCGGCCGACGAGCCGGTCGACGTTGCTCGCCTGCGGCGCTTCGCGACCGTCGACATCGACGGCGACGATCCGCGCTATCGCGAGCCTCTGGACCGCGACGCCCGCAAGCTGGCCCGGCGCCTCGGGGCCGGCGGCGAGGTCGTTCTGCTCGGCAGCATCGCCACCGGCAAGTACATCGAGCCCCTTCTCGCGGTCCTGGGACCGCGGCTGAGATTCCCTCTCGACTTCGTCGGCCGGGGCGACATGAGCCGCGGCGGGCTCTTGCTGCGCTGC
>Ga0111538_10014469_pt1 | contig 10395 bp, 8 predicted proteins | sample SoiMethybrSBSTD1_FD_79669 | JGI IMG/M metagenome (GOLD analysis project Ga0111538, IMG submission 79669) | Bulk soil microbial communities from a Populus tree surrounding site in Tennessee, USA - Soil MetaG P. TD hybrid SBSTD1 (version 2)... | ecosystem: Environmental > Terrestrial > Soil > Tree... | reverse complement strand
TTACGGACTCGAGCTCTTCGACCTGCAGTTCCGCCGCGAGTCGATTGGCTGGGTCCTGAGAGTCATTCTCGATCGTCAACCGCGCACGCTGCGTTCGGAGGATCCGCCGGGCTCACCGCCAGTCGAGGAGCCCGTGTCCATCGACGACTGCAAGCGCGTGAGTGAGGACCTGAGCGCGTTGCTCGACGTGGAGCCCGAACTGGTTGGCGATCAGGATCGAAAGTACACCCTCGAGGTGTCGTCGCCGGGACTCGATCGGCCGCTGCGGGACGCGGCCGACTACCGGCGGTTCACGGGCCGGCTGGCCAAGATCGTGACGACAAAGCCCGTCAGCGGCCAGTCGCACTTCGCGGGCCGCCTGTCCGGGTTGGACGGCGAGATGGTGCTGCTCACCGAGGGGCGCCGCGTTCATCGGGTACCGCTCGGCCTCATCAGCCGGGCCCGGCTGGAGGTTGAGTTTTGAATGTAGACCGGCCCTTCGGGGCCGGCGCGCCGGACGCGCTGGCGGGGCTCAAGCCCCGCCCTACAAGGGAATCTGAGTATGGCTACTGAACTGCAGCAAATGATCGACGTCGTGGCGAAGGACAAGGGGATCGACCCGACCATCGTCATCACCGCGATCGAGGACGCCTATCTGGCGGCGTCACGCAAAGTCTTCAAAGGCGACGAGGATCTGCGCACCCGATTCAATCTGGAGACCGGGCAGGTCGAGCTCTACGCCGTCCGGCAGATCGTGCCCGAGGTCGCCAATCCGGGCCGTGAGATCTCGCTCGAAGAGGCGCAGCAGCTCTACGGCGACGAGGCCGAAGTCGGCATGGAGATCGAGTTTCCGAAGGAAACCGAGAAGCTCGGCCGAATCGCCGCGCAAACCGCGAAGCAGGTCATCGCCCAGCGCGTCCGCGAGGCGGAGCGCGAGAAAATCCACGCCGAGTTCAGCCAGCGAATCGGCGAGGTCGTCAACGCGACCGTCAAGCGCTTCGAGAGCGGCGACATCATCGCGGAAATCGGCCGCGTCGAAGCGCAGGTGCCGCGCAAGGAGCAGTCGCGCGCAGAAAACTACGCCATCGGCGATCGCGTGCGGGCGGTGATCAAGGCCGTCACCAAGAACGCCAAAGGACCGCAAGTCATCCTGTCGCGAACGGATCCCGCGCTCCTCATCAAGCTCTTCGAGCAGGAAGTGCCTGAGATCTACGACGGCACGGTCATGATTCGCGGCGCCGTCCGGGAAGCCGGCGATCGCGCCAAGGTCGCCGTGTTCTCGCGCGAGCGCGACGTCGATCCCGTCGGCGCCTGCGTCGGCATGCGCGGCACGCGCGTGCAGGCCATCATTCGCGAACTCCGCGGCGAGAAGATCGACATCGTGGAGTGGTCCGAGGATCCGGTGCAGTTCGTCACGAAGGCCCTCAGTCCGGCCCGCGTTCAGCGCGTCAGTATTGTCGACGATGAGCTGCGGGTGATGGAAGTCGTCGTCGAGGACCGGCAGCTCTCGCTCGCGATCGGCAAGAAAGGGCAGAATGTCCGGCTGGCGGCGAAGCTGAGCGGCTGGAAGATCGACATCAAGAGCGAGGAAGAAAAGCGGAAAGAGGTCGAAGCGCAGCTGGCCGGACTCGAGTTCGGAGGCGCCGCCGAGGCCGCTCGTCCGCTCGTGCTGCCGGATATCCACGACGAGGTCGTCGCGGTCCTGCGCGCGGCCGGGTACGACACCGTCGACAAGGTGCTGGGCGCAGACACCGACGCGCTCGCCGCGTTGCCGGGCTTCGACGCCGACACCGTCGAGGCCGTTCTCGCGGCCGCACGTGTGCAGCAAGCCGCGGAAGCGTCCGCGGCCGACGGCAGCGCCGAGGAGGAATCGGTCTCGGCCGCTGAAGAGGTGGAGGCCGAAGTCGAAGTCGCAGCCGAAACCGAGGCTGAGGCCGAAGGCGAATCAGAGGAGAAGCCGCCGACGGAGGAGCCGTCCTAGGAGGAAGAGCACTTTCCGAAGTTCGAAGTTCGAAGTTTGAAGTTCAAAGTTTTGTTTCAGGAGCGTGCTTGGCTACAGTCCGGATTTACAAGGTCGCCGAACTGCTGGGTCTTTCGAGCCAGGAGGCGATGAGTCTCCTCAAGCAGGAAACCGGCATCGACGTGAAAAGCGCGTCGAGCTCCATCGAGGAGATCGTCGCGAGGCAGTTCGTGGAGCGGCATGCCAGGAAGCGGCAGATTGTCCTGCCGCCTGGTCCGCTCTTCGCGGACACGCCCGCGTCGAAAAAACCCGCGAAGGCTGGGAAGGCTGCGCCTGAGCCGCCGAAGCCCACGGCCGCGCCGCGGCTGCCGCGGCTCGTCAAGAGCATCCGGCCCGTCGCCGCGCCGGCAGCGGCTGCCGAGACGTCGCTGGCCGAGGCGCCGCCTCCGGCGCTACACCTCCCGGACCCAGCCGTCGAGGCCCATGAGCCGGCTCATGGTTCCGGCGCTGCAGCCGAGGCTGAAATCGCTCCGGAAGTCGTTCAGGCGGCGCACGCCGAAACGGCAACCGCGGTCGCCGAGGCTCCTGAAGTGCTGGAGCCGCCACCGGCGGTCGTGACACCGCCACCGCCTGCGGCTCCTCCGCCGGCAGCCCGTCCGGCGGGCCGGCTCGTGCCGCCCACGCGTCGTCTGCGGATTGAAGATCCGGTCACTGGCGAAGCGCCGGCCGCGCGACCGCTTCCGCCACGCCCGGTCATTCGCCCGCCGTCGCCGGCGCCGCCGCCCGTTCGCACGGTGCCGCCACCCGGTGTGACGGCGCGTCCGGCGTCGCCCCGGCCCAGCACATCGCCGTCGGCACGCGCGCCGCTCGGCGGCCCCCGGCCGCTTCCGTCTCAGCCGATTCGTCCGTCGGCGCCGGCCGGCCCGCGCCCGCCAGGCCTCGGCCAGCGCCCGAGTCCACCGCGCCCGATGGGTCCGCGGCCGAGGACGGTACGTCGCGACGATCGACCGACCATGCCGGTCATGACCGAGGCGCCGCCGCCGATCACCAAGCTCATCACCCTGGCCGAAGGCATGTCGGTCAAGGATCTGGCCGACAAGCTCGAAGTCAAGGCCAAGGACGTGCTGAAGAAGCTGCTCGATCGCCGGATGATGATGACGATCAACGCGACGCTCGATGCGGAGACCGCGCAGATGGTCGCGCGCGATTTCGGCGCCGAAGTGCTCATCCGCAGCTTCGAGGAAGAGCTGACCGAAGTCGAAACGGAAACCTCGAAGCCCGAAGATCTCTCGCCGCGCGCGCCCGTCGTCACCGTCATGGGCCACGTCGATCACGGCAAGACGACGCTCCTCGACGCGATTCGTGAAACGAAAGTCGCGGAGCGCGAAGCCGGCGGCATCACGCAGCACATCGGCGCGTATTCGGTCGACGTCGGCGGCGGCAGGCGCGTCGTCTTCCTCGACACGCCGGGCCACGAAGCGTTCACGATGATGCGCGCCCGCGGCGCCCGCGTCACGGACATCGTCGTCCTCGTCGTCGCGGCTGACGATGGCGTCATGCCGCAGACGAAAGAAGCGATCGACCACGCCAAGGCGGCCAACGTGCCGATCGTCGTGGCGGTCAACAAGATTGACAAGGCGGACGCGAACCCGGAGCGCGTCAAACGGGAGCTGTCGGACCTCGGATTGATGCCGGAAGAATGGGGCGGCACCACAGTCACCGTCGAGGTCTCGGCGCGTCAGCGCAAGAACCTCGACCAGTTGCTGGAGATGCTGCTTCTCGTCGCGGACCTCGCCGATCTCAAGGCCAACCCGAAGCGGCGCGCGCAGGGCACGGTGCTCGAGGCCAAGCTCGACCGCGGCCGCGGCCCGGTCGCCAGCGTCCTGGTGCAGGACGGCACGATCAGCGAAGGCGACCTCTTCATCGCCGGCACGGTCGACGGCAAGGTGCGCGCCCTGTTCGATCACGTCGGCCGCAAGGTGAAGAAGGCCGGTCCGGCGACACCGGTCGAAGTGCTCGGACTGTCATCGCTGCCCCAGCCGGGCGACACGTTCCAGGTCATTGACGATCCGATCAAGGCGCGCCAGGTGGTGGCGTACCGCCAAGCGCAGGCGAAGGAAAAGGCGCTTGGCGTGAAGGGCGGACGGCTGACGCTCGAGTCGCTCCAGCAGCAGATGGCCGAGGGCGGCATGAAGGAGCTCTCCATCATCATCAAGGCCGACGTGCAGGGTTCGGCCGAGGTGCTGGCCGACACGCTCACGAAGCTGAGCGACGAGCGCGTCAAGATTCGCATCATTCACACGGGTGTCGGCGCGATCAACGAGTCGGACGTGCTGCTCGCGACGGCCTCGAACGCGATCATCATCGGGTTCAACGTGCGGCCGGATCGCAACGCCTCCGACGTCGCCGAGCGCGAGCGGGTCGACATCCGGCAGCATTCGGTCATCTACAACGTCACCGACGAGATCAAGAAGGCGATGGCGGGGCTGCTCGAGCCGACGCTCAAGGAAACGCGCGTCGGCACCGCGGAGGTCAGACAGATCTTCAAGGCGCCGAAGGTCGGCACCGTGGCGGGCTGTCTCGTGGTGGACGGCCGCATGACGCGCAGCGGCGAGTCGCAGGCCCGCCTGCTGCGGGACAACGTGGTGGTCTGGCAGGGCCGGCTCGCGTCGCTGCGGCGGTTCAAGGACGACGTGTCCGAGGTCAAATCCGGGCTCGAGTGCGGCATCGCGCTGGAGCGCTTCAACGACGTCAAGGTCGGCGACGTCATCGAGGTCTTCAGCGTCGAGCGCGTCGCACAAACGGTCTAGGTAGGTTTTCCCTGACGGTCGCCCTGCTCTCCCTCGAGCTCTACCTGCCATCGTCGCAGTCGTTGAAGGACAAGCGAATGGTGCTGCGGCGGCTGAAAGATCGGCTCGGCGCGTTCAATGTCGCCGTTGCGGAGGTCGCCCATCAGGACGTCTGGCAGCGCGCCGGACTGTCGGTGGTGACGGTGGCCTCTTCCGATACGATCGCCGAACAGACGCTCTCGTCGGTCATGGCGGAGATCGAGCGGCTCGAGCCCGATCTCGTCACGCAGAGCCAGGTGGAGTTCCTTCGCTGACATGGCCCAAGGTACACGCCCCGAACGCGTCGGCGAGCAGATTCGCCAGGAACTCAGCGCGCTGCTGCTGAGCGTGGTCCACGATCCCGGCATCGGGCTCGTGACGCTCACGCGCGTGAAAGTCTCCCCGGACCTTCAGCTCGTGCGCGTGTACTACACGCAGCTCGGCGACGAGAAGGCGCGCGCCGACACGCGCCGGGGCCTCGAGCGCGCCACGCCGTTCCTTCGCCGCCAGCTCGGCAGCCGCATCCGGCTGCGCCGCGTGCCGGAGCTGCGCTTCGAATTCGACGAGAGCGTGGAAAACCAGGAACGGATCGAGCGCATCCTGCTCGATCTGCAGGCGGAGCGCGAGTTGAGAGAGAATCAGGCGGACAACGAGCAGGCGGTCACCGCGGATCCGAAGACAGGCACCGGCGAGGACCAGAGATGATGCCAGGCCTGCCAAGAGCGGGAACCACGAAGAACACGAAGGACACGAAGAGTTCTCTTTGGAAGATCTTTTGAAAGACCTCTTCGTGAGCTTCGTGGTGAAGAGCTCTAATGCTTCTCGCTGGCAACCTGTCTCCACCAGAGGATCCCTCACGTGATCGGACCCGCATGAGCTCCGCCGCCGTCGTCGCCGCCGCGCTTCGCGAGCGGCAGTCGTTCATTCTCACGTCACACGCCAGGCCGGATGGAGATGCGATCGGATCGCAGCTGGCGCTGGCGCTCGCGCTCGACAAGCTGGGCAAATCCGTCCGGCTGATCGATCGCGATCCCGTCCCCAGTCCCTATCGGGCGTTTCCGGGCACGGACCGGATCGAGCTGTCGGATCGCGTCACGAGTCCGGCCGACGCCGTCGTCCTCCTCGAGTGCAGCGAGCTGTCGCGGCCCGAGGTGGCCGGGCTCGACCGCTATTTCGTCATCAACGTCGACCATCACCTCGGCAACGAGATGTACGGCGACGTCAACTGGTTCGACGCGTCCGCGGCCGCCTGCGGCGAGATGGTCGCCGACATCATCGACGCGCTCGGCGTCGCCTGGACGCCGGAGATCGCGGCCAACCTGTACCTCGCGATCGCCACCGACACCGGGAGCTTCCGCTACGGATCGATTACCCCGGCGACGTTCGAGAAATGCCGGCGCATCGCCGCGGCCGGCGCCAACACCGCGGCGCTCTCGCGGCTGATCTTCGACAGTTACAGCGTCGGCCGCGTCCGCATCACCGGCGCCATGCTGAGCGCGATGGAGCTGCATCACGACAACCGGCTCGCCATCCTGCACGTCGACGAGCCGCTGCTCGCCGCCTCCGGCGCCACGATCGACGACACCGAAGGACTCGTCAACCTGCCGCTTGGGGCGCGGGAAGTCGTCGCGGTCGCGCTGTTCAAGCGCCAGTCGCCCGGCGTCTACCGCGTCAGTCTGCGATCGAAGGGCGACCTCGACGTCCGGGCGGTGGCCGCCCGCTGGTCGGGCGGCGGCCACAAGAACGCGGCCGGATGCACGGTCTCAGGCGATTACGACAAGATCAAACGTGAGTTCGTGGATGAGATCGGGGACAAGCTGAAATCTCTGGTCTGAAATATCGCGATTCCCAGATTCCAGATTTCAGATTTCCATGGACGGCGTTCTTCTCATCGACAAGCCTTCCGGTCCCACGTCGCACGACGTCGTCGCGCGGCTGCGCGGGACGAGCCGCGAGCGCAGCATCGGCCACACCGGCACGCTCGATCCTCGCGCCACCGGTCTCCTGCCGCTCGTCTGCGGCCGCGCCACCCGCCTGGCGTCGCTTCTCTCCGGGGAAGACAAAGTGTACGAGGCGACCATCCGTCTCGGCTGGGCGACCGATACCGACGACGCGGACGGGCAGCCGGTGAGCGATCCATCGGGCCAGCTGCCTGACGAGGCCGCCATTCATGACGCGGCGACCGCCTTCCGTGGCACGTTCGATCAACTGCCGCCGACGCACTCGGCCAAACGGCTCGGCGGACACAAGGCGTACGATCTGGCCCGGCATGCCGAGCCGGTCGAGCTGCGGCCCGTGCCGGTCACCGTCCACGACATCGACGTCACCGGACACGAGCGCGACCTGGTGCACGTCCGCGTGACGGCCAGCGCAGGGTTCTACGTCCGCGCGCTCGCGCGCGACCTCGGGTCGAGGCTCGGCTGCGGCGCACATCTGCTCGCGCTCCGCCGCACGCGGAGCGGCGCGTTCAACGTCGCCGACGCCCTGCCCCTCGGCGAAGCCGAGCGGCTCGGGCCGGCCGTGGCCGATCGGGCGATCCCTCCGGCTGCGGCGCTGCCGCACCTGCCGTCCGTCCAGGTCACGCCGCTGGGGTTGAAACGCGCGGTTCATGGGAACTCCCTGGGCCCGGAACACCTCGAAGGACGCTGGATTCCGCCCCACGGGTCAGGCGGACCGGTGCGCGTGCTGGGCCCTGACGGACGTCTGGTGGCGCTCGCGCATTCACGCGGTGGCGCTTTGCATCCGGCGGTTGTCCTCGGATAACATTGATCGTTGCTGCAGTCGCGAGTGGCCGCAGCAGTGGAGACGGCGATCCGGTCACGCACCCCAGCGCACTCTGGATCGTTCGTGGAGGGCCCTGTGCTGACGAATGAGCGCAAAACTGAAGTTATCGGGACGTACCGTACCCACGACGCCGACACTGGTTCCCCGGAAGTCCAAGTAGCACTCCTCAGCGAACGCATCAATTACCTCACAGAGCACTTCAAGACCCACGTCAAGGACCATCATTCGCGACGCGGCCTGCTGAAGCTGGTCGGCCAGCGGCGACGCCTGCTGGACTATCTCAAACGCAAGGACGCCGATCGCTACGCGGAGCTGATTCGCAAGCTCGGAATTAGAAAATAGAAGGGACGGAGCGTCGATTGTGGAAGGGGACGGGGGTCTCTTTGTGGAAAACTCCGGAGACGAAGTCGCCGTGTTCGCCAGGGAGTTTTCCACAAGAGACCCCCGTCCCCATCGACCTCCGTCCCTCTGACACATGAGACCCGTTCCCTGACCTCAGATAGAGACCCCAATGCACAGACGCGAAGTCACACTCGGCAGCCGCACGCTGTCGATCGAAACCGGAAAACTGGCAAAGCAAGCGGATGGAAGCGTGGTCGTACGCTCGGGCGACACGATGGTGCTCGTCACCGCGTGCCACGCGGCGAATGCGCGCGAAGGGATCGATTTCCTGCCGCTGACCGTCGACTACCGCGAGTACACCTATGCCTCCGGCCGGATCCCCGGCGGATTCTTCAAGCGCGAGGGCAAGCCCGCGGAAAAGGAAATCCTGACGAGCCGCCTGATCGATCGGCCGATCCGTCCGATCTTCCCCGCCGGCTGGTACTTCGAGACGCAGATCGTCGCCCTCTTGATCTCGGCGGACGCGGATAACGACTCCGACGTGCTCGCGATCACGGGCGCCTCGGCCGCGCTGGCCCTGTCGTCCATCCCGTTCGCGAAAACCACCGCCGGCGTTCGCGTCGGCTTCATCGACGGCGCGTACGTGATCAATCCGACGTTCGCCGAGCGGAAGACCAGCAAGATCGATCTGGTCGTCGCCGGCACCGAGGACGCGATCGTGATGGTCGAGGCCGGCGCCAAGGAAGCGACCGAAGAGGAGATGATCGGCGCGCTCGGCGCCGCGCACGCGGCGATCAAAAAGCTCACCGCGGCCATCGACGACCTCAAGCGCACCTGCGGGAAGCCGAAGAAGAAGGCGGCGGCGCGGGAGATCGGCCACGACTTCTACCGCGAGGTCGAAGAGAAGGTCTACGTGCCGCTGGCCGACGCCATGCGGATCAAGGAGAAGCTCGAGAACTACGGGACCGTCGATCAGGTCCTGGCGAACTTCGTCGCGAGCATCCCCGAGGAGGAAGTCGAGCGCCGCTCGGAGGCGAAGCACATCTTCAAGGACCTGAAAGAGAAGGTCATGCGCGACGAGATCCTCGAGCGCGGCAAGCGGCTCGACGGCCGGCGCTTCGACGAGATTCGTCCGATCTGGATCGAAGTCGGCGTGCTCCCACGCGTGCACGGATCGGCCGTCTTCACCCGCGGCGAGACCCAGGCGCTCGTCAGCGCGACGCTCGGGACGGAAGACGACGCGCAGAAGATCGAGATGGTCGACGGGGAGACGTACAAGCGCTTCATGCTGCACTACAACTTCCCGCCGTTCTCGGTCGGCGAAGTGCAGTTCCTGCGCGGCCCCGGCCGCCGCGAGATCGGACACGGCGCCCTGGCCGAACGCTCGCTCGTCCCGCTGCTGCCGTCCGAAGACGAATTCCCCTACACGCTGCGCGTGGTCTCCGACATCCTCGAATCGAACGGCTCCTCGTCGATGGCCTCGGTGTGCGGCGGGTCGCTCGCCCTCATGGACGCGGGCGTGCCGCTCCGGTCGCCGGTGGCGGGCGTCGCGATGGGTCTCGTGATGGACGAGAAGACCGGCAAGTGGGCGGTGCTCACGGACATCGCCGGCGCCGAGGATCATTACGGCGACATGGACTTCAAGGTCGCCGGGACGCGCACCGGGATCACGGCGCTCCAGATGGACATCAAGGTCGGCGGCATCACGCTCGACATCATGCGGCAGGCGCTCGCGCAGGCGCGGCAGGGGCGCTTCGAGATCCTGGACAAGATGGCCGCGGCGCTCGGCGCCCCGCGTTCGAACATCTCGGCCTACGCGCCGCGCATCGTCACGATTCGAATCCCGACCGAGAAGATTCGCGACGTCATCGGCCCGGGCGGCAAGACAATCCGCAGCATCATCGAGAAGACCGGCGTCAAGATCGACGTCGAAGACGATGGCCGGGTGAACGTGGCGTCGGCCGACGAAGCCGCCGCGCAGAAAGCGATCGGCATGATCCAGGAGCTCACGGCGACGCCCGAGCTCAACAAGACCTATCTCGGCCGCGTCGAGCGCATCACGGACTTCGGCGCGTTCGTCGAGATCATGCCCGGCGTCGACGGGCTGCTTCACGTCTCCGAAATCGCCAACTATCGCGTCAAGGACGTGCGCGACGAGTTGAAAGAGGGCGAGCAGGTGACGGTGAAGGTGATCAACATCGATCCGTCCGGCAAGGTCCGCCTCAGCCGCAAGGTACTGCTCGCGCCCGACGAGGGCACCGCGCCCCGCGAGCCGCGGCCCGTCCCCGACGCGCCGATGGATGCCGGCGAATACCACCGCCGCGGCGAACACGGCGGCTTCCGCGACCGCGGCGGCCGTGGAGGTGGAGACCGCGACCGGCGGCCGAGAAGACACTGATGAAGTGCGAGGCTATGAGGCGATGAGGCTCGGAGGCTCAAAGAAAGACCATGAAGCCTCTGTGCCGTCCAACCTTGAGGCCGCTTGCCTCATAGCCTCATAGC
>Ga0111538_10014468_pt1 | contig 10396 bp, 9 predicted proteins | sample SoiMethybrSBSTD1_FD_79669 | JGI IMG/M metagenome (GOLD analysis project Ga0111538, IMG submission 79669) | Bulk soil microbial communities from a Populus tree surrounding site in Tennessee, USA - Soil MetaG P. TD hybrid SBSTD1 (version 2)... | ecosystem: Environmental > Terrestrial > Soil > Tree... | reverse complement strand
GAGTTATGCGTATCGTGGGGGTGGTGTTGCAGATCGTCTTTTTCCTGGTGCTCATATTTGCGTCGCTGTTGGTTGCGGGGATCATCTCAAACCGATTACCGCTGAATGATCCTCCCGGTTTCGGGACACGAATCTCGACATACCTTTCTACTAATGTTGCCGAAACTTCGGCTGACTCTGTTTTTCCCGAATTGAAACTCCGCCGCTATGAGGCGCCACCGAGTTTGCTGTTCGATGTTGCGCGCCGTGCGGTGCAAGGAATGAAATGGGAAGTGACGGGTATGGACGACACGAAAAACGAAATCCATGCCGTGGTCACGACGAAGCTGTGGAAATATAAAGATGACGTGGTGATTCAGATTCAACCGGCGCAGCCGAGTGGGAGCTGGTTGTGGGTACGATCTTCGTCGCGTGTCGGGAAGGGAGATTTGGGAGCGAATACCCGTCATATTATGGACTTGGTCCGCTATGTTGATGAAACCGTACCAAAGCAAGCGCTGGTTGCACAATAATGAATAATGGAAAAAGAGGACGACAAAGGAAGATAAAGAAATGTCTACCAGTGCGCTTCTTGTGTTTCATTTTTAATTCTTAATTCTATATTCTTCATTTCCTCGAAGGGGAGTGGTCGATGGAAAAAGCCGTACAGTTTTACAGTGAAGCTGTGCCAATAGCTGGGGTACTCTTCATGCCGGAGAATGTCACCCAGGGTGAAAAGCGAGCTGGGATTGTCATGTGTCACGGATTCACAGCGGTCAAAGAAGTGTTGTTTCCGGAGATTGCGCGGCGGATGGCTGCGCTTGGGTATGTGACTTTAACCTTTGATTATCGCTTTCTCGGAGCGAGCGGCGGGGAGCCGAGGCGACAGATCATCCCGATGCGGCAGATCGAAGATATTCGTAATGCCGTGACCTTTTTGCAAAACCAAGCTGAAGTGCACTCTGATAGAATTGGATTACTAGGAGTGAGTCTTGGTGGGGCGAATGTCAGCTACGCGGCAGGAGTCGAGGAGCGGGTCAAAGCTACGGTAAGTGTATGCGGCATTGGCGATTGCGGTCGTTGGATTCGGGATGCTAACCATTTTTGGGAATGGCGCGAGCTTCAGCAGCGCTTAGCGGACGACCGTCGTGAGCGCGTGCTGACAGGGAAGTCCCGATATGTCCACGCCAAAGACATCGTGCCTGAACCTGAGAGTACCTCCGTCTTGTTTGAGCAGATCCTCCGTCAGTACCCGCAATGGAACCGGGAGATCACACTAGCTTCCGGGGAGGCATTGATCGCTTACCGCCCGGAGTCGGTCGTCAAGCAAATCTCACCGAGAGCGATTATGTGGTTACATGGCGATGCCGACGAACGCGTCTCGATGGAAGAATCTGTGTCCATGTTCAATAAGGCGGGCGAACCAAAGAAGCTCGTGATTCTTCCGGGCCTGGGTCACAGCGACATCATTTCCGGCCCGGGATTAGATCAGAGCATGCCGCATATAAAGGAATGGTTTGCTTTGCACCTGTAAGACAAAGGGTGAAAGTCAAGAATCAAGTAGAGCATGTTAAGGTTGTCCTCTTACGAGGAAAAGTCATTTGAAAACGGGTTGGTACTGACGATACAACTGAAGTATGAATACTCACTACCGGTGCCCGATGGGGCAGAGCGACAACATACGGAGAAATGACATCAGTAAATGGCGACTCGTCTGGTTAAGCCTCTTCTTATTCTTTGGTTATACCACCCAGGGTGAAGCACAAATTTACAAATGGGTGGATAAGAATGGCATCATGCATTTTGGACAAGCACCACCGCAAGGCACGAGAAGCGCGGCAAAAATGGAATCGACGTTGCCAAGGAAGGGCGATAATAGCTATCCTCAAGTAGAAGATGAAAAAATTCAATCAGTCGAAAAGAAATCTCCAAGAGTAGTAGAAGAACGTCTACCCGTAGTAACTCAGCAAGCGACCGCCGAAATGTATTCAACCAGTTGGTGCGGGTATTGTCGGAAAGCGCGCGAGTATTTTCAGGCACGCGGGATTCCTCTGATCGAGTATGACATCGAAGTTGATGCCGCTGCCGCCCAGCGTAAGCAACAGATTGATTCGCGCCCGGGAGTGCCACTCGTTGTGATTAACGGGAAGCTCATTCACGGGTATGCTCCGTCGAAGTACGAGCAAGCCTTAGCAAATCAACGCTGAGACGGGTTTTCTTCTCGCTTCTGCTTGTGGTACACACATGTCCGACACTGTAACCACCAGACAGGAGAGGGGAATGGAATTTGCCCTGACAGCCCAACAGCAAGAGTTTCGTGCGGAAATTCGGCATTTTCTCGCCGCGGAAATTCCCGCAGATTCAACCACCGAAGACGGCTGGATTGTTGGATATTCTCCCGCGTTCTCGCGGAAGCTCGGTGCGCGCGGGTGGATTGGACTCACCTGGCCTAAGAAGTATGGGGGGCAAGAGTGCTCCTATCTTGATCGTCTCGTTCTCACCGAAGAACTGCTGCGCGCCGGCGCGCCGGTTGCCGCGCATTGGTTAGGCGACCGACAAGTCGGTCCGGCCTTGTTGGCGTACGGAAGCGAAGAGCAAAAGGCAGAACTGTTACCTCGAGTGACAAAAGGTGAGATAGTCTTTTGTCTGGGTATGAGTGAACCAGGCTCGGGATCTGACTTAGCTTCGCTGCGCACTAAGGCCGTTGAAGAAGGCGATCATTTTGTCCTCAACGGGCAGAAGATCTGGACGAGTTTCGCCCACGTTGCTGACTATGCGTACCTAGTCGCACGGACTGACCCTGACGCGCCCAAACATAAAGGGATCAGTGAATTTCTGGTAGATATGAAAACCCCGGGAATTACCGTGCGCCCACTGGTAGATATTACGAAAGAACATCACTTCAACGAAGTCTTTTTTGATAACGTGAAAGTTGAGAAGAAATGGGTGATCGGCGAGAAAAACCGAGGGTGGTATCAAATCGCCTCACAGCTTGACTATGAACGTAGTGGGATCGAGCGGTTGCTTAGTAACTATCCGCTCTTTCGTGACACTGTGAAATACGCCCAAGAGACCGGATTGGCAAAAGATCCGCTCGTTCGTAACCAATTAGCGCAAATGCAGATCGAACTCGATATGGGAAGATTTATGGTCTACAAGGTCGCGTGGCTCTTGACCCAGGGCCATGTTCCGAATCACGAAGCCGCGATGGCGAAATGTTTCTGTACTGAAGTCGAGCAACGGATCGCACAGACCGTGTGTAATCTGCTTGGAGACTACTCGGTACTACTTCCGGGGTCTCCTGCTGCCCGCTTGGCCGGTCGCGCCGCCCGTGGGTATCTCTATGCGCCGGCATACACCATTCAAGGCGGTACCAGTAACGTCCTGCGCAATATTATGGCGATTCGGGGATTAGGGCTCCAGGCTGGATAATGAGTCGGTGGTAAAGTTTCTTGGCTCAAGTTTCACCCAGGAAAGGAAAACTTCCAGTGCTTTTACGGAATAAAGTTGCACTTATTACTGGTTCGGTTCGAGGCTCAGGGGCTGGGATTGCTCGCGTCTTTGCGCGTGAAGGAGCACAGATTGTGCTGAATCAAGTCAAGGATGAAGGCAATCCACAGAAAGTCCTTGAAGAAATTCACGACATCGGTGGTAAGGCACTGTTTGTGAAAGCGGACATCACGGATGAGGCACAAGTCAGTGAAATGATAAAAAAAGCGGAGGACATGTTCGGACAGGTTGACGTATTAGTGAGTAATTACGCGGCCTCGATCCCGCGTAAAAGTTTTTCCGAGATGACATGGGACGAATGGCAGGAACAAATAGAAACAACTTTAAAAGCTGCGGTTCTGTGTAGCCAAGCTGTCCTTCCAGGAATGAGGAAGCGATGTTGGGGGCGGATCATCAGCGTCAATACAATTGGCATTCATCAACCTGCCCTGACGTATCACGGCTACACCGCAGCCAAGACCGCGATGATTGGCTTTACTCGTAACCTGGCGGTTGAAGTTGGACAGTACAACATCACCGTGAATATTGTTTCTCCGGGACTCACGTTAACCGAAGAAGTGAAAGCGATGCTTTCTTCGGAAGCTCAGGAGAAGCATGAGAAACAAATCCCACTGCGTCGCATTGGCACTGTCGAAGACACTGCTAATGCGACGTTGTTTTTTGCATCCGAGTTGGGGAGTTTTATCACCGGACATTACCTGCCTGTGTGCGGCGGACAGGTGATGGAGTAGTTTCAATTTCTAAGTTTTAGGATTTGGGTAAAAAAGCTAAGCGCTAATATGTTTCATGTCCGATAAACAATGTCTCGTCAAGATAAATGTGCTTTAGGCTTCCCATAAAGAGAGGGGATCCTTATCGTAGACTCTACGCGAATTTCGGTTTATGGTCTCACCGTGCTTATTTTAGTCGCGAAGAAATTTACCTCAGTAGTGTAAGAGGATGCGAGAGGTGTCATGCAACGTCGAGCAATTGCACTATTTACCCCGACTATTAAAGACATGGTTGAAGTAGCGAAGCTCGCGGACGACGCGAACTTTGATTCGGTGTGGAACGGTGAATTCTTCAACCGTAACGGCCTGGTGACGCTGGCCGCGGTAGCACAAGGCACGAAACGAGTGAAGATTGCCACTGGAATTGCCTATGCGTACATGCGGAATCCGGTGCTCAATGCGACCGGGGCGATGGACCTAGATGAGATGTCTGGTGGACGGATGATCCTTGGCCTTGGCAGCGGCACAAAGTCGATGAACGAAGGTTGGTACGGTCAAGCATTCGAACCGCGTTCGGCGGTAAAGATGAAAGAGTGCGTGGCGTTGATTAGAAAAATCTGGGCATCCCATAAAGGGATGGGCGTGCGGTTTGATGGCGAGTTTTATCACGTGAACATCCCTGCGTTCAGTCGTCCGTATGCAGTACGAGATCGGATTCCCTTGTACCTCGCCGGTGTGCAGAAGGGAATGTTGCGTACCACCGGAGAAGTCGCCGACGGCCTGGTCGGTCACCCGCTGTATAGTCGCAAATACATCGCCGAATTTATCAAACCAAACCTTGAGATCGGTGCGAAACGGACGGGACGGAACCTGAATGAGATTGATCTGACGACACTGCTCATTACCTCTATCAGTCGTGATCGTGCGCGAGCGATTCAGGATGCGAAGAATCAGATTGCTTTCTACGCTTCAGTGAAGTCCTACGAGGGAATTCTTAATCTACACGGTTGGGAAAAACAAAAGCTCTCGATCTGGGAGCATTTCAAAACTTTCAACTTACCGAAGATGGCCGAGGCCGTAACTGACGATATGGTTGAACAAATCGCCGTCGCCGGTACCCCGGATGAATGTCGCGACCAACTCAGGAAATGGGATGGGTTCGTGAATTTACCAATCCTTTACACGCCGACCGCTGGCGTGAAAGCTGACCGGGTTATGGAGAATCATCGCCTGATTGTAGAGACCTTTGCACAGTAAGCCCTCCCGTATTTCTAAAGTAGAGAGGACAGAGTACTGCGATATGTCGTGCCCTCAGGAATTTGCGATCCCACAATCATCAAATTTGGGGAGTCTATTTATCGACAAAATCTTTTTTATTGATGATGTTGGAGGAAAAAGAAAACTATCACCTGATATATTTCTCCATACAGTGAGAATACTTCAATCGAAAGTTGAAGAATGTGTTGTTATTGAGGACACACTATTAGGTATCACTGCAGCGAAGCGAGTAGGGATGAAGGGTATCGCGATCACTACGACGTATAATAAGGAAAAGTCTACAGGAAGCGGATGTGATTATTGACAGTTTTGCGCAGATCGGAGCTTATGATTTTCAACATTTGTTTTCTTGAATCGTCTTTCGGGCGCGTTCACGTTCAAGGTCAAGTTCAGTCTTAATATCTAAAGCATTTAGTGCCGTGTTTGCTTCCTCAAGAGAGCTGCTTGATGCGACTGCTCGCGCCGGACGCGCGACAGATTCAAAAACAGCCGAAGGTGTAAGGTAGAATGTAAGAGTGCTTAGCGGTGTAAGTTTCACGGTACGTTCGTCATAGCGAATCTTCGTTTCACCCCATGCCCCTTTAGCGCAACGAACAGGGATCGCACTCGCTTCAGTAGGCACCTTCTCTATGACATCTTCGAGCTCGCGAACGATCTGCGGCGTCAGTGCTGACGCCCCGAGAAACCCACCTGCCTGTGCAACATGAGCTAGAGCACGTTCTATTTCACCTGTGGTGAGTTCTCCATCACTCCCGTAACCGAAGACTCCCCAAATAACAGGAACGCCTTTCCTCTCTAATTCGACAAACGCTGCCAACATAACGGCATCAGCAAGAGGACTGCGTAACCCTATTTCATCACCATGTGCGAGTGAATCTCCGCCCACATCGATACCAACGAGAAGGTCTATATCGAGGGCGCTGATTGATGCCTCTAAACCCGCGATCGCCCCAATCGCGCCTCCGTTGATGTCGATATGGAGTACTTCCCGGCCGTACAGCGCTGCCATTTCGGTTTCGGTGAAGCGCACTCCGGTATGAGAATGGGTAGTGCCGTTCACCGCCCATGCGTAAGGGTGCAGAACGCGGACATTCCTCACTTCCAGTAACCCTCTCGGCCCAGGGAGAGGATCATAGACAAACCGCTCCCAGGGTAATCCCCCGAGGGTAAAATGGAGGCCACAAAATTCCAAAAATCGTGCGGTCGCAAGTGCGCCGACAACATCGCCACCGCCGCCGACGCCAATTACTAACGCGTGTGCGCCGCGCCGGAGCAATGCTTCGAGTGAAAGAGTGACCGGTGTCATAAGATAAGGTTCCGCGTGGAACAGTCGCAAGTATTAGATCAACTATCAAAATGTGAAATTCGACTTTAGCAAAGAACGGATTATCGCCCTATTATCGTAGTGTATGAATGAAATGTGAAATAAAACCTCACTCGTGGATATATACAAATGTGCCAAGTGAAACCATTTTCTCGAATTCTTTGAGATCGCTATTGAGGAGGGAAATGCACCCAAGGGTCCAGTTGATTTTTACACGATTGAACGCCTCTCGGTCACTGCCGTGGATGCCAACTGCTCCGCCCAGTCCGGGCCCCCCGTTTTTGTAGCCGGGAATCGTTCCTGAGGACAAACCTTGCTGATAACGACGTGCGTCTTCTTCTGACGGGTAATCGATCAACATGAACCGCCACCAGCGCGGATGCGGGTCTCGATCGATGATAGTGTAAAGACCATTCGGGGTGCGCCGGTCTCCTTGATACAACTTGCGTCCGGGGTTTCTACCGAGGACGACGGGAAAAGTACGGACCAGTTTTCCGTAATTGTAGACATTGAGTGTTTGGCATGTCTTGTTGACGGTGACAAGCACTGGCTCCTCTTGTCCCCAGGGAAGAGAAATTTCGTGATCCACACGATTAACGGCTTTCACAGGAGGTGTCTCTTCAGCCACCGGAGGGAGGGGCTTCGGAGTACAACTTGCTACAAAAAAGAAGAGGAGAAAACTCCAGGCTAGGTGCCGCACCAACGTCAACCTCACAATCGTATTATCGAGAAAAATAAACCATTGCGCAACGGTACGGGTGCATGACCAAATCCTGGCTTCCGGCTTTCGCCGGAATGACGGCCCTGCCTCATTCGGGGCAAGGCCAGAGGCCGCAGGCCGGAATCCTGGGAGGTCTGAGGGTATGTCTTATTCCAGCCTACTTACCTTCACGCTGTTCTCTGCAGCTTGGTGGCTAAGAAATTGTCATGCCTCTAGCGGTGCTGCGGCCTTGCTCGGGTACGACGAAGGCGATTTAATGTAAGGAACGTTTCTTGGGAGTGTGGGGTGGCAAGAGAAAAGGCCATAGGTATTTTTGATTCTGGCATCGGAGGATTGACCGTCCTTCAGCAAGTCGCTCGGCTTCTCCCGCACGAGACCCTCATATATCTTGGGGATACAGCGCGTTCCCCATACGGAACTAAGTCTTCGGATGTGGTCCGGGTTTATTCATGTGAGAATGCTGACTTTTTACTTGAGCGCGGACTGAAAATGCTCGTGATAGCGTGTAACACGGCTTCGGCAGTTGCCCTTGATCTCTTACGAGAGCGCTACGAGATTCCTGTCGTCGGAGTTATTGACCCAGGGGCACGCGCCGCAGTACGGCGGAGTAAGAATGGTCACATTGGTGTGATTGGGACGGAAGCAACCATTGCTAGTGGTGCGTATACGCAAGCACTTCGAGAACTAGACCCCGAGGTTGAGGTATATTCCCGAGCCTGTCCGATGTTTGTTCCATTGGTAGAAGAGGGGTGGGTGGATAACGAAGTGGCCCGTGGAGCGGTTGCCCGTTATCTCAGAAGTTTGAAACAAAGCGCTATTGATACGCTCGTGCTCGGCTGTACGCACTATCCGCTGTTGAAGAAGTGTATCGCCGAGTTCCTCGGGGCGCAGGTCGGTCTGGTCGACTCGGCAGAAGAAACGGCAAAGGTTGTGAAAGCGACACTGCTAAGCTACGGTTTATTGCGACGAAAAGGAAATGGTGGAGCAAGCTTTTTTGTCACGGATGTCCCTGACCGCTTTGTGAAAGTCGGTACTCGTTTCCTTGGTGAGCAGATTGAGTCTGCGGTGCGAATTGAGCGTTAAACCGCTACGCTTTTACGCCTGATGAGGGTACAATAACGCCCACTTTCACGGGCTTCCTGCTAGAGAATTTGTAAGGGAGTGGAAAAAAGCTATGTTCAGCGCCTTGGTACGTAAGCTCATCGGCAGCAAGAATGACCGAGAGCTGAAACGGATTGGCTCATTGGTAGCAGAGATCAATCAGTTCGAGCCGGAACTCACCAGCCTTGATATGGATGGGTTACGAGCAAAAACTGATGAGTTCCGTAACCGTATCGCTGCGGCGACGCAAGCCGTGCGAAACCAGCTTGCTGAAGTGCAGGAACAAATCGGCAAAGCTGAGGACGAAGAAGTGCGCGTGCAGTGGGAAGAAGAGCGCGAAAAGTACGAAAATGAGATGCGCCAAGCGGAGGCCGATGCCCTCAACGAAATCTTGCCACACGCCTTCGCGGTTGTGCGGGAAGCTTCGCGCCGAGTGACTGGGATGCGCCATTTTGACAGTCAAATGCTCGGCGGCATTGTTTTGCACCAGGGAAAAATTGCCGAGATGAAAACCGGTGAGGGAAAGACCTTGGTGGCGACATTACCGCTGTACCTCAACGCGTTGTTAGGTCGCGGCGCTCACCTCGTTACTGTCAATGATTATCTTGCCCGACGAGACGTGCAGTGGATGGGGCCCATTTACCATGCGCTCGGGCTTTCGGTTGCTTCGATCGTGCACGATACGAGTTTCCTCTTTGACTCGACCTATCTGGTCAAAGACTACCGGTACATCAATCTGCGCCCGATCGAGCGTAAGGACGCCTATCTCGCGGATATTACCTACGGGACGAACAATGAGTTCGGGTTTGATTACCTCCGCGATAACATGAAATTTAGCCTCGACGACTATGTGCAGCGTGAGTTACAGTTTGCCATTGTTGATGAGGTCGACAATATCCTGGTCGATGAAGCTCGCACTCCGCTAATCATTTCTGGGCCGGCAGAGGAATCAACCCAGAAATATTACAGCCTCAACCGCGTGATCCCACGACTGCAAAAAGACATTGATTACGCGATTGACGAGAAACTGCGGACGGCCACGTTGACAGAGGAGGGGATTGCCAAAGTTGAACGCCTTTTGGGTGTGAAGAATCTCTATGACCCGTCTGAAATCGGCACCCTCCATCATGTGAACCAAGCTCTCAAGGCACACGCTGTCTTCCGTCGCGATGTTGATTACGTCATCAAAGACGGAGAAGTGATTATCGTTGATGAGTTCACCGGTCGACTGATGCCGGGGCGGCGATGGTCCGATGGGTTGCATCAAGCGGTCGAAGCCAAAGAAGGAGTGCGCATCCGGGAGGAGAACCAGACGCTGGCGACTATCACAATTCAGAATTATTTCCGCATGTACAAGAAGTTGGCGGGAATGACGGGAACGGCAGATACGGAATCCGTCGAGTTCAAGAAGATCTATACTCTTGATGTCGTAGTTATCCCGCCGAACAAGAAAATGGTGCGGATCGATTACCCTGACGTTGTGTATAAAACTGAACGCGAAAAGTTTGATGCTGTTATTAACGATATCACTGAATGTAACGGTCGTGGTCAACCTGTCCTGGTGGGCACGATTTCTGTTGAGAAGTCGGAGCATCTGAGTAAATTGCTCAAGAAGAAAGGGATCAAGCACAGCGTCCTGAATGCAGTGAATCACGAAGCCGAGGCGAACATCATCGCGCAAGCCGGACGGTTAGGGGTGGTAACGATTGCGACTAATATGGCCGGGCGTGGAACGGATATCTTGCTAGGAGGAAACCCCGAGTTCCTGGCGCG
>Ga0111538_10014465_pt1 | contig 10397 bp, 6 predicted proteins | sample SoiMethybrSBSTD1_FD_79669 | JGI IMG/M metagenome (GOLD analysis project Ga0111538, IMG submission 79669) | Bulk soil microbial communities from a Populus tree surrounding site in Tennessee, USA - Soil MetaG P. TD hybrid SBSTD1 (version 2)... | ecosystem: Environmental > Terrestrial > Soil > Tree... | reverse complement strand
CGGACGTGACGTCATGAGCACAATGGGCCGCGTTCTGGTCACCGGTGCGACGGGCTGCGTCGGACACCTCGCGCTTCGAAAGCTGGTGGAGCACGGCTGGGATGTCGTCGGTGTGCGATCGAAAAAGGCCGGGGACGAGGCCGCCGGCGTGACGTGGATGCAGGCCAATCTCCTCGATCCCGCGGACGTTCGGCGTGTCGTCGCCGACAGTCGCGCGTCGCACCTCCTCCATCTCGCCTGGAACATCGAACCGGGAAAGTGGGTGGCCGCGCCCGAGAACGTGTCTTGGGTTCGCGCCAGCCTGGATCTGCTCACGGAATTTCGACAGGCCGGCGGTGCGCGCGCTGTCTCAGCCGGCTCATGTCTCGAGTACGACTGGAGTTACGGATACTGCGTCGAAGACAGGACGCCTCTGGCACCGCACACACTCTACGGAACGTGCAAGCACGCCTTGCAGCTCGTCACCACGGCCCTTGGCGAGGGCGACGGGTTCTCGACGGCCTGGGGCCGCATCTTCTTCTTATATGGTCCCGGCGAACATCCTGACCGGCTGGTGGCGTCAGTCATTCGCTCGATCCTGGCGGGGGAACCCGCGCGCACTTCGCACGGCCGCCAGGTCCGTGACTACCTCTATGCCGACGACGTGGCGGACGCGTTTGTGCGGCTCCTCGAGAGCGACGTCACCGGCCCCATAAACATCGGCTCCGGGCGGCCTGTGGAGTTGCGCGAAATCGTGCTGCAGATCGGCGAGCTGATGGGTCGGCCCGAGCTGATCCAGCTGGGAGCGATCCCTCCCGCATCGACCGATACACCCCTCGTGGTGGCGGATACTGGACGTCTGACCTCCCGGCTGGCCTGGACCCCCGCTTGGACCCTGGCCCGAGGGCTCGAGGCCTCGATCGACTGGTGGCGAGCGCGGGAGCTGCGGACTGGAGGAGTGAAGTGACGGACGTGGCAATTCTGGGATCAGGAATGGCGGGAATCGGCGCCTCATACCGACTGCGCCAGCAGGGTGTCCCCCATGCCTGTTATGACCAGAGCGAACGTCCTGGCGGCCACACCAGGTCTCATGCCGACGCTCAGGGCTTCACCTTCGACGAGGGCCCGCATATCTCCTTTTCGAAGGACGAACGCGTCAAGGCCGTCCTCGCGGAAAGCGTCAATGGCGACTATGTCGCGTTCAGCGCCCGCGTGAACAACTACTGGCAGGGCCAGTGGATCAAGCATCCCGCGCAGTGCAACCTCCACGGCCTGCCGACCGAGCTCGTCGTTAAGATCATCGAGGACATGTACGCCGCGCGCGCCGAGTCGCACACTCCGGCGAATTACGAAGAATGGCTCGTGGCCAGCTTTGGCAGGACGTTCGCGGAGACGTTCCCGATGCGGTACGGTCACAAGTACCACACCGTCGAAGCAAAGTTCATGAGTCTGGACTGGCTCGGGCCACGGCTGTACAAACCTTCGATGGCCGAAGTGCTGACGGGCGCGCTGACGGCGGCCACGCCTGAGGTTCATTACATCCAGGACTTCCGCTATCCGGCCCACGGCGGATTCGAGAGCTACCTGAAGGCATTTCACGCCGCGATGACGATTCACCGGAGCCATCGGCTCGATCAACTCGATCCGAAAACCAGAGTGATGACGTTCAACACCGGCAAGAGCGTCGGGTACGAGCGCTTGATCTCGTCGATTCCGCTGCCCGAGTTGATCAAACGGATACCGAGCGCTCCGCCGGATGTCGTCGCCGCAGCGGCGAAGCTCACCTGTTCCATCTGCGTTGCCGTCAACGTGGGCCTCGACCGGGCGGATATTTCGGACTGGCACTGGACGTATTTCTACGACGATGACTTCGCCTTCAGCCGGCTCAGCTTTCCACACATGTTTGCGCCGGCCAACGCGCCCGCCGGCATGGGAAGCATCCAGGCGGAGGTCTATTTCTCGGACAAGTACAAACCGCTCACCGACACGCCTGAGCAGGTCACTTCACGTGTCGTCAACGATTTACGACGGTGCGGTCTGATTCGAGACACCGACCGCATCGTGACGACCTCGGCGATCGTCATTCCGTACGCCAACGTGATTTTCGATCTGGATCGCGCGCCCGCGCTCGAGGTGGTCCAGGGATACCTGGAAGACGTCGGCATCCAATGCTGCGGCAGGTACGGAGAGTGGGGCTACCTCTGGACTGACGAATCGTTCATGAGCGGCGAACGCGCTGCCGATCGGGCCCTGGCGATGACTCCCACGGGCGTATGACGGAATCCGTGTACGTCGTCGTCCTGAGCTACAACGGACTGGAAGACACGCGCAAGTGTCTGCGAAGTCTGCAGCCCGCGCTGCGACCAGGCGTCGTACCTGCGCTGATAGACAACGGATCGACCGATGGCACCGCCGAGGCCGTGGCTCGTGAGTTTCCGTGGTGCCGGATCGTCCGCGTCGAAGTCAACCGCGGCCCGGTCGGAGGCAACAACGCGGGAATTCAGGCGGCGTTCGAGTCCGGCGAGAAGTGGATCATGCTTCTCAACAACGACACCACCGTCGATCCGAACCTGTTCGAACGGATGTGCGAAGCCGCGCAGGCCAATCCGCAGTACTCGGTGCTGGGACCCGTCATCTATTTCATGGACGATCCCACGGTGGTGATGACGGACGGATGCGAGTTCAACTATCCATCCAGATACGGGTTTTTTGCTCGTAAGGAAGTGCCGCTGACCTTGAGCCACCCGCCCAGGGTGACTCCGGTCGACATCGTGAATGGCTGCTGCCTCATGATTCGTGCGGAGACTCTGAAGAAGATCGGGCTCTTCGACGAGCGCATCTTCATGTATCACGACGAGCTGGACCTCTGCCTCCGTGTGCTCGACCATGGAGAACGGCTCGGCGTCATCGATCACGCGCTGATCTGGCATAAGGGTTCCGCAACATCCCGGGTGACCGGCAAGAAGTCCATCCGGTATTTCGACTCCCGGAATCTCTGGTACGTCCTCAACAAACGGCGAACCGCTCGCCGGGTCGAGCGCTCGTGGCTGACAAGCCGCCTCGCCTATTTCCGGTACATGTATTACTGGTACGCGCGAGAGATGGACGAAGGTAATGCCGCAGCAGCCACTGCGGTGCTTGACGGACTGGCCGACGGGTTGCGTAAGGTCGGGGGCCCGTACGAACAGCGGCCACGGCGTCTCACACAGCTCGTGAGACCAACGTTCAATTCGCTTCGCTGGTTTCAGGCGTTGGGACAACCGGGCAAACACAGCACGTCGAACCCATGACGGCTCCCATCCGCGTCGGCTTCGTGCTCCATGTCATGCAGGTGGCAGGCGCCGAGGTGCTGGTGAACGAGACTATCCGGCGCCTCGGACCGCGGATCGATCCCGTCGTGTTCTGTCTGGACGCCATCGGTGTTCTTGGCGAGCGTTTGCTCGCGGACGGTGTGCCCGTCGTCGCCTACGGACGACGGCCTGGACTCGACCTCTCCGTCTCTCGCAGGATGGCCGCTGACATCCGGAGCCGCCGCATCGATGTCCTGCACGCCCATCAATACACACCGTTTTTCTACGGCGCGATTGCTGCGCGCCTGTCGTCTCCCCGGCCGCGCGTCATCTTCACGGAGCACGGCCGGCACTATCCCGACGTCGTCTCGGCGAAGCGGCGCTGGATCAATCGGACGGTCTTCGACCGACTCGCGGATGACGTGAATGCGGTCTGCGAGTTCAGCGCGCGAAGCCTCGCGGAGAAGGACGGCTTCCGGGGCGACCGGATCCATGTGATCCCGAATGGCATCGACGCGCCAAAATACGGGCCGGCGGCCGACGTGGCCGGCCTTCGCACGCAACTGGGCCTGGATCCCTCACGGAAGTATGTCGCCTGCGTCGCGCGGTTCCATCCTGTGAAGGATCACCGAACGCTGATCGAGGCCTTTGCAAGCGTGGCTGCCGCGCATCATGATGCCGACCTGCTGCTCATCGGCGACGGTGCGCTCAGGCAGGAACTGGAACAGCAGTGCCGGGATCTGGGCCTGTCGTCGCGGGTTCGTTTCCTGGGTGTTCGTCATGACGTGGCGGACTTGTTGCGCGCCGCGGATGTGTTCGCGCTCACGTCAGTCAGCGAGGCGGCGTCCATCACGTTGCTCGAGGCGATGGCCAGCGGTCTGCCGGTGGTGGTCACCCGCGTCGGGGGCAACCCTGAGATTGTCCGCGAGGGCGTCGATGGCTTTCTGGTCCCGCGAGGCGACGCGAAGGCCATCGCCTCGGCGCTCGTGCGGCTCCTGGACGAGCCGGACCGGGCGATCGAGCTCGGAGCGAGTGGCGCTGCCCGGGTGCAGAGCACGTTTCGCCTCGACCAGACGGTCGATAAGTACTACGAGCTCTACTCGATGCTGGCACATGCCCGCAGAGCCGCCTGAGGACCCGCCATGCTCCGAATGATCTTCGTCCTCATCATTATCATCGCCGGGTCCGCATTCGCTGCGATGGGACCTTTCGAGGGCCTGCTGTTCTACATGTGGAACGCGTACTTCCGCCCGGACTACTGGACGTACGGACCGTTCATCATGAGTCTCAACCTGTCGCTCTTCATCGGGATCTATGTCGTGGTGCGGACGCTCATGTCAGGGCCCGACCTCAAGCTTGGCGTGGGCACCCTGCTGATCTGGCTCTTCTTCATTCAGGCCTGCATCGGCACGCTGACATCGACCAACCCCTCACTTTCCAGGTCGGCCCTCGACGTTTTTGCGCGCGTCATCATCATCTCGTATGCGATCGTGGTCCTGGTCACCGACCGCAAGCGGCTGAGGCTGATCCTGCTCGTGATGTCGCTGTCCCTGGGCTTCGAACTGGCGAAGCAAGGGTGGGCAGACCTGTGGCGCTCCCCCGGGCGTACGAACGCCAATCCGGTGGCGTTTCTCGGAGACAACAACGGGGTGGCGATGGGCTTGCTCATGCTGTTCCCACTCACAAATGCACTGGCCCAGACGGCGGGGCAGCTCTGGGAAAAGGTCCTGCATCGATTCTTCGCGATAGGCGTCTTGCTACGCGCGATCAGTACCTACTCACGAGGAGGCTTCCTCGGCGCCGGCGCTTTGATCGTGATCACGATCCTTCGGTCGGAGAAAAAGATCCGGGCGATCCTCGGAATGGCGCTCCTCCTCTGGGGCGTCTCCCGAATCATGCCCCAGGAATTCTGGGATCGCATGGACACCATTCAGGTCGAAGAGGGCGAAGCTCGAGACGAGTCGTCTGCGGGCCGCCTCCACTTCTGGGCGGTGGCGATCGACATGGCAAACGCCAATCCATTCACCGGCGTGGGTCTGGGCGCCTTCTCCACGGCGTATTCCTTCTACAACTATTCAGACCTGTTCCCTGGTGAGCGCGCGGCGCACTCCAACTGGTTCGGCGTCCTGGGCGAACTCGGATATGTCGGGTTGATTCTGCTGATGGCCAACGTCATGTTCGCCTTCTGGTCCTGCTGGCGTGTGCATCGTATTTCCCGGCGATACAAGGAAATGCGCGATCTGCGAATCTACGCCAACGCGATCATCAGCGGCCTGGCCGTGTTTTGCGTCTCTGGAACGTTCCTCGCGTCCCAGACGAACGAGTTGGCGTGGCACCTGATTGCACTCTCAACCGCGCTCCTTTTCATCGCGAAGAGTGAAGCGAGGGCGGCTGACGCCGCCAAACTGCCACAGGCGCAGGTCGCCTGATGCGGGTGTCGGTCATTGTGCCGGTGCGTGACGATGCTGAACGACTCGCGCGATGCCTGGCATCCATCTCCGGCCGCGAGCAGGACGAGATTATCGTTGCTGACAACGGGTCGCGAGATGATTCACCAGGCGTGGCGGCGCGCGCCGGGGCCACGGTGCTCTCTCTGCCAAACCTGAAGGTCTCCGCGCTTCGCAATGCTGCGGCCAACGAGGCGGCAGGCGACCTGCTCGCGTTCATCGACGCGGACCATCAACTGGGAGCGGGATGGGTCGATGCCGCGCTCGAGACGATGAGCGACCCGTCCGTTGGCGCCGCAGGTGCGCGATACGCCGCTCCTCCAAATGGCACATGGGTTCAGCAGATGTACGGTCTGCTCCGGGGCACGACCACGGGAATCGCGGACACCGAATGGCTGGGATCGGGCAACATGGTAGTCAGGCGCGAGGCGTTCGACCGCGTCGGCGGCTTCGACGCGTCTCTCGAGGCGTGTGAAGACGTCGATCTGTGCCGGCGCCTTCGGGCCGCAGGATTCCGGATCATCGGTGACGAGCGGCTGCACAGCATCCATCACGGCGATCCTCCGACCTTGCGAGCCCTCTTTCGTGCGGAGCGGTGGCGGGGCCGTGACAACCTCCGAGTGTCGCTCCGCGGTCCCGTCGCGTGGCGTGAGTTGCCCAGCATCGTTATGCCGATCCTCTCGCTGGCCGCGCTCATCACAGTGGCGCTTAGTCCAGTGGTCGCTGCTCTCACAGGCTGGACGATGTGGAGGCTTGCGTTCGCCTCTGCCATGCTGATTCTCGTGCTGGCAGTCGTGCGAGCGCTCAGGATGACGCGGAACCTCGATCGACCGGGGTTCGTGGCACTCGTGCATGCATTTGCGGCAGCGCTGGTGTACGACACCGCTCGGGCCATCGCGCTGGTTGACAGGGCGCCTCATCACCGGCGATGAACCCGATCCGCGTCCTCGAGCTTCGGAGCGTCTGGGGAACCGGCGGCGGTCCGGACAAAACCATCCTCACCGGCACGAAACTCACGGACGCTTCCAGGTTTTCGGTCACGGTCTGTTACATCCGCGACGCCCGCGATCGCGTGTTCACCATCGACAGTCGCGCGCGTGAGTTGGGCCTCGATTACGTCGAAATCATGGAGCGTCACTCCTTCGATCACCGAATCTGGCCGGCATTGCGACGTATCGTGCGCGAACGCCGGATCGACATCGTCCACGCCCACGACCACAAGACCGACGCGCTTACCTGGGCGCTCGCCCGCGTGGACCCCATCATTCCGCTCTCGACGGCGCATGGATTCGCCGGTCGAAGCCGGAATGAGCGGTTCTACTATGCGGTCGAAAAGCGCCTGCTCGCCCGATTCCCGCACGTAATCGCCGTGTCGCAGAAGATCAAGGCCGAGTTGGTTCGTACTGGCTCGAAGCCTGACCGCATCACCGTGATCAATAACGGCATCGACCATCGGGCATTCAGGCGATCGCCTGACGCGGGACGTCAGGTGCGGCAGGGCCTCGACCTTGCGCCGGAGGCTCCAGTGATCGGAGCGGTCGGCAGGCTCGAGGATGAAAAGAGATTCGACCTGCTGATTGACGCGATTCATAGACTCCGGCGGAAGCATGCTCGCGCGACCCTCATCATCGTCGGCGAAGGCAGCTTGCGCCCGGTGCTCGAGCAGAAGATCGCCGCTCTTGACCTGGGCCAGGCGGTGCGGCTCGTGGGTCACCGGCCCGATATTGGCGCCCTGCACTCTGCGTTCGATGTGTTCGTGCAGTCGTCGGAACGAGAAGGCACGCCGAACTGCGTGCTGGAAGCGATGGCGCTCGAAACACCGATCGTGGCCACAGCGGCCGGCGGTACCGGCGAACTGGTCACCGACGGTGTCGAGGGGTTGCTGGTCCCGATCCACGACGTGCCGGCGCTCGAGGCTGCGCTCGACCAGGCGCTCACCGACCGCGCCGCGGCGGCTGCGCGCGTGGCAGCCGCGCGAAGCAAGGTCGAAACGGACCTGTCGTTCGATCGCCGGATGCGGCGGGTCGAGGAGGTCTACGTCAGCCTGATGACGGCGGCGGGCCGGACCGAGTTCAGAGGATCACCGCAAGAAGTGCGATGAGCGCGACGAGGCCGGCGCTCGCCATTCCCAGCAACTTCAGCTTCTTTTCAGCCCGCGCGCGCTGCGGAACGAATGGCCGGAACGGTGGGATCGGCTCCGCGTGCGATCGCACCGGTTCCTGGGCCGCGCTGTACACCTCTACCCAGGTGTTCAGGAATCCAGAACCGAGCAGAACGACGACGGGCCTGGCGAGCGCGCGGGTCGGAGCCTGTAGAAGCGTTTGCAGCGAGTAGTTGCTGAAGAACCGCGCCCGCTCCACGAACCGGGACCGCCGTTCACCAGTCGAGTGCAGCGCGGCATACGCAAACACATCGCTCTTCCGGATGTCCTGCGCCGGCCAGGTCTCCGTCTTGAACTCGAGCCGCTCGGGCTTGTCGAAGTACGGATGTTCGTTGGCGGCCATCCAGTCTGCGAAGTGCAGCAGACTTCCCTGCGCGTACGCGTATTCGTCATCGACGAGATGGCGTTCGACGCGGTAGTGCAGGTACTTGCCCAGCGACTGCAGAAACATCGTGTAGAACCAGCGCTGCTCCGGCACGTCGAGCCGAAGTGCCGCGATGTCCTGTGACGGATGAACGACCCGGCGCACCAACTGCTCGGCCTTGCGCAGGAACGCGGCGTCGCCACTCAGGCGGTGCGCGTCGATCAGCGCATTGAGAGAATTCGCCGGGCCTCGTCCTGGTCCGAAGTAGCCGATCGCCGACTGGATCGCCCGGCCGGTGTCGCCGCGATCGAGCCACCGGAAGACCGTCCTGGTCCCGTCGTCCATGCCGAGGACAAAGCGGCCCAGGTCGATGACCGTCTGCCGGGACATTTCGTCGCCGGTCAGAAAGTAATGGAGCATCAGGCCGCTTGTGTAGTTCTGGTCGGAGGAAGGCCCACCACCGTGAATGTGCCCTTTGCCCGCGACCGGATAGGTCCGATGCGTGGCGATGTCCGCGTCGCCGTAGTGATACGTGTGCCAGAACAGGCCGCGGTTGTACGCCGACTTGTCGCCGTCGGTGTGATAGATGTCGATGTCCGCCACGTGCGTGGCCAGCTCGTCGGCCATCGTCCACCAGCGCGGATCGGCAGTGCGCAGGTATTGCAGGATGAAACCCGCCACCGGGTCGTACTGGTTGTTGTAGTGCGACACGATCGGCGGGTCCTTCTGCCGGACCGACTCGTGGTCGCCGTAAATCTCTCCGAAGTGCCGCCACCCGTACTCGTCAATCACTTCACGTTTCTGTTCAAAGCGATCGGGGCCCTCAATCGCCGCATTCACGAGCGCGGCGTGATCGACGGAGAGAGGCGCAAGGAACGGCACGGCTCCCGTCGACATCGCCCATGCGGGATCCACACAGACGCGCGTGGGCGATCGACACCAGTCGAGCGGGATATCTGAAACAGCGTCGCCACCGAATGTCAGCCAGCAGTCGTGCGTCTTCTGCTCACCACCCTGGAGTTCGTGGAGGTCGGCGAACTGCTGTGGAAAGAGTCGCAACGTGATGCCGGTGTCGTCGGCCTCGATCGCTTTTGGAAAGTTCTGCCAGAAGTGAGGAATGGACGCGCCGAGCTCCGCCGTCCCTCGCCGGATCGTCACAATGGGCGACGCGCGCAGGCTCATGCGCTCCGGCCCACCGGATCGAACGCGATATCCACGAAACGTCACGGGCACGCGCCGCTCGCGGTTCTTATGGTTCGACGACTGCCATCGTTCTCCGCCGCTCGAATCCTGGTAGAGCTCGAGCGGCGCGACCATCGATTCCAGGGGCGCGGCCAATTCAGGTGAGCACCGTACTTCCGCCGCGCCAGAAACCGGCGCGAACGGCAGGTGAACCGACACGTCCTTGAAGAGTACGGAACCCGGATCGCCAAGATCCCAGAAACCGCCTTCGTGCACGGCGGGATCCGGATTCGTCAACGTCACACGAAGGCGGACGGTCGAGAGTCCGGAAAAGAATGACGCCCGGACCGTCAGGAGGAGTTTTCGAGCGCCGTCGAGTGCCAGCGTGCCGTCGAGTCTGACGACCGCGCGAACCGGCCCCTGGGATTCAACCGAGACTGCGGAGACGAGTGCTTCGTGCTGGGTGCCGTCGCGATCCGTTGCGACAAGGCGGATCCGGGCCGGATCAATCAGGTTGAACTGGCCGCGAGTAACTGAGCTGAACGGGAACTCACTGCCTGTTCTGAGCTCGAATCGCGCGACACCGGTCTCAACAACGACCGAATTGTTGCCTGCGGTGACTGTGAGGGCGACAGCGCCGGTGGTGACTGCGCCGTCGGTCTCGAGCTCGACAGCGCCCAGTCCATCGCTTGGAAGGTCAATCTGGCCGTCCACCAACACCCATCGCGCACTTCCGTCGCTCCAGCGGTCGAGCACACGCGCCTGGGCCATCCGGCCGCCGAGCGTCCAGTTCTCAGGGTTCTTGATCAGTCCCTCCGGCAGAGGGACACCGAACGTGACCGGCTCCGCCATTCTGGCGCTGTTGCGCCTGTGTCCCGGTACAGGCGCGGTCAGCACCCGAATCAGCATCGCGTAGTATCGTATCGGATTCGTACGCGCCTTCATGAGAGAGAGCCTGAAATCAGCCGCCCGCG
>Ga0111538_10014463_pt1 | contig 10397 bp, 7 predicted proteins | sample SoiMethybrSBSTD1_FD_79669 | JGI IMG/M metagenome (GOLD analysis project Ga0111538, IMG submission 79669) | Bulk soil microbial communities from a Populus tree surrounding site in Tennessee, USA - Soil MetaG P. TD hybrid SBSTD1 (version 2)... | ecosystem: Environmental > Terrestrial > Soil > Tree... | reverse complement strand
TGACCCAACCCTGGTAGGTGACGTTGGAACCGACCGGAGCAAATGACGACGTCGCCGCGAGGACGCTCGTGATGTCATAGTTCGGCGGGAGCGGATTGTTGAAGTTCGTCGCAATCAGATAGATTTCCAGCGCGCCAGCATTGGCCGTGGCCGTCCGCTGAATTGCGATGGTCGACGTCGCCGCGTTCGAACCCAGCGGGTTCTCCAGCGTCGAAACCGAGCCGCTGATCGTGTAGTCGCCCACCACGATGTTGTTGTTGGTGAACGGACCCGGCCCGGGCGCCGGACCGAAATTCTGGCAGAGAGCCCCACCCTGGCAGATCCTCACGGTCAAGCTCGTGACGGCTTCTGCCTTCGTTACCGCAGCGACGATCAACGCCGCGGCCATGATTCCTGTTAACAGAACACGCTTCATAATTTACCTACCTCCGAGGCCTGAGGCCCCAACAGTTCAGTTCAACACCGCAGCCTCTGACCTCGACACCTGCGGCTTAACTCGGTTCGTTAAGTAGCAAGATCGGTACCCTGCCTCTTGACGCGCCTCAAATCGTGCTTAACTCTTTGATTCGCATCGACTTGCACCAAAACGACGAACATGTCGGCTCTGCGAAAGTCTCCCCGTGGAGTTACTTTAGGCTTCGGAGGTCACTTCCCGAGATCCGCCAGCGTCTTCTTCGCCTCGGCGACACCCTCGAAGCTTTGACTCATTGAGAGAGCCTTCCCGAGCGACTTCTTGGCCTTATCTAATTCTCCCAATTGGAGATATGCCATCCCGAGGTGATAGTGGACGGACGCGTCCGCCGGGTCTTTCTGGATACTTTTTTCAAGGTGCCGGACGGCGGGCTGGAACATCCCTTTCCGGTAGTAAATCCAGCCCAGCGTGTCATTCACCTGGGGCACCTCACCGAGTTGTTTGCCCGCGGTCTGTGCCAATTGAAGGGCCTGGTCGAGGTTCCGGTTCGAAGAAACGTACAGCCACGCCAGGTTGTTGGCAGCCACCGCGGCTTCCGCGTCCAGGCTGATCGTCTTCTTATACTGATCCTCGGCGGCGGGAAGGTCGCGCTGAGCCTCCATGATCATTCCCAGCATCGTGCTTGCCGACACCGACCGGGGGTTCTTTTTTGTGAGTTCGGTGTACTGGTCCCGGGCATCCGCCAGCCGGTTCTGGCTGATGTAAAGCTGGCCCAGCAGCCCGTAGGCATGCAACCTGGAGGGCTCCAGATCAATCGCCTTCTTGAGGAGCTCCTCGGCTTTGGCCGGGTTCCCCGCCGTGAGGTAGGCCCGGCCGGCCAGGGTATAGAGCGGCGCGGACGGAGCGCTTCGCTTCATCGCCTCGTCGACGGCCTGAATGGCGTCCTGTTTCCGGCCGGTGCTGAAACTCGTCCCCAACAGACCTTCAAGCGCTTCCAGGTCGCCGGGCGCGATTGCGGCCGATTTGGCGTAGGTTGTCCGCGCGACATCCAGCTTGCCCGAAAGAGCCTGTTGCGCCGCGACCAGGTTGAGCACGGTCGGGGAGTTGGGGAATTGCTTCTGCAGTTCCGCCAGATTGGTGGTAGCGCGGCTCGTGTTTCCGCGGGCGAGGTCCACGCGAATGAGCATTGCGCGCGCGGCGGGGTTCGCCGGTTGCACGGCGAGGGCCTGGTTGGCGTACGCCTCCGCCTTCTCGAGCTGGAGCTGGGAAAGAGAGATCCGTGAAAGGGCGAGCGCACCAACGACGAATCTCGGCTCGATCCGAAGCGCTTCGCTGAACGCCTTCGTGGCCTGTTCCAGGCGATCCCGTGACGACTCAATCGCGCCGATCACGGCGTTGGCCTCCACCGCGGCGGCAGAGTTCGGTTCGTCCCTGATTACGGCTTCCGCGATCTTTATGGTCTCGTCTTGTCTGTTGGCCGCCAGGTTCAGGCGCATGTTCAACAGTCTTGCTGGCATGTACGTCGGCTGCTTTTGAAGCACCGATTCCACCATCGTCTCTGCCACGCCGCGGTTGTTCTGCTGCGCTTCGACGGCTGCGAGCCTGATAGTGGCCGGAGCGAACGCGTCCGTCTGCCTCGCCAGGTCCTGGAGGATAGTTCTGGCTTCATCGATCCGTTTCGTCGCGATGTAGTAGTCGGCGAGACCGATCGTCGCTTCGGTCGTCTTGGCCGCGGTCGCAATCGTCCTGAAGTAGGGCTCAGCTTCTGAACCACGACCGACGGCCATGTAGAACACGCCGATCGCACGGTTGGCCGCCAGATTCCCTGGGTCGATCGCAACCGCCTTCTTCAACTCCTCCTCCGCCTCCTTTGGTCGACCGGTGGCCCAGTAGAAATTCGCCAGCCCCATGCGAGCGTTGATGGATTTTGGCGCAGACTCAACCGCTTTCAGGAACGTGGCCCCAGCAGCCTCCTTCTGTCCGCGGATGTACTGAATAACCCCCAGATTCGCCGAAGCCGCATCGGCCGCGGGATTCAGTGACAGCGCTTCCTGGTACTCAGCAATCGCGCCGTCAATATCCTTCAACCCGGCCAGCGAATTGGCGTACAGGACGATCGCATCAACATTCTTCGGGTCGAGTTTGATGGCTTTGTCCGCACGGGCCTTGGCGTCTTCGAACTTCCTCGCCACCAGCAGGATGCTGCCCGCTTTGATTTGTGCTTCAGCGCTGTCTGGGAGCACGTCCGCCGCGCGCACGTAGTCATTTAAGGCGCCGCGGAGATCGCCCACATTCAGGTCGGCATCGCCGAGCTTCAGCAGGATGTCGCCTCGTCGCGGATCGGCCTGGAGGGCAGTCTTGTACTCGACGATGGCTTCCTTGTGCTGGCCACCCTCCGCGTAGGCCTTGCCCTTCGCGAAATGCTCGTCGGCGTTCGGGCCGGTGCAGGCAGAGAGCCAGACCGCGAGCACGGCCGCGGGCGCACACTTCAGCAATCTCATCGGAGACCTCTAGTCGGGAAGAAACTGCCCGAGATGCGGCATGAACGCGTTCACAAAGTTGATCGCGTCCTGTTCCGCCAGGGTTTCGTCGTTTGCGGTCGGCCCCGGTACCGGAACCACGACGCGTACGATCGCCGCGTCGGTGCGATTCAGACGCGCGGCGTCCAACACCAGATAGATCTTGCTCCAGTACTCACTGCCAATGATGCGACCGCGTCCCTGGTACCAATACAACACCAGTTGGCGGTCCAGCCCCTTCTGAATCAAATAGCGATTCACCGTGATCGACTGCGACGGGTTGCGCGGATCCGGTAACGTCAGCAAGGACTGCGAGACAGGCTCCCATCCCGCGGCGGGCAGGCAGTTCTGTGGCGAGTGCATGGTGTCACCCTGCCGCTGGCTGCGCCAGTACCCGACGTACAGGTCCGCGTAGGATCGCGTGCCGCGGACATAGCCGCGTGACAGATAATCATCCAGCCCCAGCACTTCGAGCACACGGTCCGAAAACGGCGGATTCTGGCGGCCCTGCCACTCACCAACCTGCATTGGAAAGAGCGAGAAGGACATCCGGAGCGGTGTCTCTTCGGCGCGGTCTGCACGCGCCACCGCAACACCGGCGGCCAACAGGGAGACAAGAACGATCGCAATCCGTGTGCGCATATTTTCCCTACACCGCTGCCGGGCTCGTTGATGGCGGGAGCGCATCTGCCGGTTTCGGCGCCACCTTCGCGATGAGCTTCTGAATTGCCAGGATCATCACGAAGGCAAACAGGAAGACGATCCAGCCAGAGAATTCGTGGAGGAAACCCTCCGCGGCTTCTTTTCCGATCCAGTGCGCGGCCATGCCCGTGCCGGCTACGCGCGCGCCGTTCGCCAGGATTGCGACGGGAACCGCCGAGGCGACGATTAGCATGCGGACCCATGTGCGCTGATCCATGAAGTAGCCGTACACGATGCCGAGCGTGATCAGCGAAACGAGCGATCGAATGCCGCTGCAGGCTTCGGCCACTTCAAGCGTCGTGTGCGCAAGAATCAGCACATTGCCTTCACGCAGCACCGGGATGCCGACAGCCGAGATGGCCCATTCGCCGACGCGAGACGCGAACATCTGCAGCGGAAACGCGATCTGGTTGAAGATGATCGCCGGGATGGGGATCATCAAAAACAGGAATGCAATGGGGAACGCGAGAATCCTGAGGTGATTCCATCCAAACAGGAACAGGACGATGCCGGCAATCACGGGTAACAACGCGATTCTGCTTAGAAACAGCTCTGAACCCCACAGACCGGCGAGCAGCACTGCGATGCCTGCGGCAAGGAACACGAGCCCAATCGCCGACGGCGCAAACGGGGCTGCCGAGAGTCTCTGGCGTCTTTCCCAAACGAAGTACAGAGCAATCGGAATAATCAGGAATCCGTGGGAATAATTTCCGTCCACGATCCACGCATCCACCAGGCGCACGAGCACCTGCCAGAACACGATGACAACGGCCAAGGTGATGGCGGCCGCGACGGCAATGGATCGTGATTGCACTAGATCACCAGTTTCCCAAGCAGGGTTTTGACGTCGCTGCGATCCGCCGCCTTCGGATCGGCTTTGATCGCGGCATCCACGTATCGCCGTGCCTGCACGGAATTGCCCACAGAGGCGTGCGCGATGGCCGCGTGCACCAGAATATCGACATTTGGCGGCACACCCTTTGCGGCCTGGTCCAGCAGTAGCAGGGCCTTGGCGGTGTCTCCCAGCTTGAACTGCACCCAGCCCAGCGTGTCCGCGATCGTTGTCTCCTGGCCTGACAGGCGATAGGCGCGTTCAGCCAGGGGCAGAGCCTCAGCCGCCTGGTTCTTCTTGTCCGCCAGGATGTAGGCGAGGTTATTCAAAGCAACCAGATTGCCCGGCTCGGCAGCCAGCACCGCGCGGTACCGCTCGATTGCCTTGTCGTAGTCGTTGCGCTTTTCCGCACCGGTGGCCAGACGCAATTGCGATGTCACCAGCCGTGGCTCAAGGGCCGTCGCTCGCGCCAGCACTTCGTCTACCTCGGCGTCTGGCTTCCCCTGACTGAGCAGACTCCAACCTCGCAGGCTCAGTGTGAGCGCCTCGGGGTTCACTGGTGTCTTACTGTCCTTGAGACTGTTCAGGCGGCGCTCCGCAAACAGCGCCGGCAGGAGAGTGGCCTGGTCCACACCCCGATGAAGCTGGTCCTGTGCCGCTGGCGCTGATTGAAACGGGGAGCAGAGTGGATCACCAACGACGATGTCCTGCCAGCTGAGAAACGGCATCGCCATGTAGAACGATTCAGCGAGATTGAAGCCCGCAAGATAAACCGGGAAAAGAATTTGAGGCCGGACGATCGAGTCGAGGTACGGCTCCGCGACGTGACCAACCACACCCGTGATTCCCTCGCGGACCAAGTCGCCTATGAGGGACTGACCGCCTGACGCGCTGCCCGCGATTGCAGGCTTCCAATTCGGATTTGGCTCCCTGAACGTCCGGCCGTCCGTGCTGACGAACATGCCGCCAATCGCGCCGTTGACGAATGACAGTCCCATCACGCGACGCTGATTGGAAGGGTCGTTGGATCCCCAGGAAAAGTATCCAATCACCGGGCCGGAGACGTTCGCCACGGTCCGCGTGTTTTCGAACTGAACTCGTGCGCCGTATTGATCGTTCGTGAGTCGATCCGACGCCTCCTGCAACCAGGCATCACCGCCGCGATCGATCAAGGTCGCGCGCTGGTCGAGCACGATTTGCCCGTCCCTGACCGGCTTCATGCCCCGGTCGATGAGCGCCTTCACATCGGCAACCGAAAAGCCATCAAGCCGCGTGACTAGATAGAGATCGGAATCAAGCCGCGAGAAGCGCTTTGCAGTCTTTACCGGTTTGTCACCGAGAAACAGAGGGTTGTCAACGCGACCGATCACCGGTACTGCGGCGCCGACCATGCGCCGGTAGAGCAGCGTGAGCTCTGAGTCCACGCTGGCGACCGTGCCATTCGGTCCCTCGGTTCCTTCGACTCGAAGGGGAATGCCTTTGGTCAGGACGATGTACAGAATCCGGTCGTGCAGAAGGTGTTTTGCAAGGAACGACGCTATCGGAGCCTGGATGTTTGCGTCGAACGCGGGACGGGAGAGCGAATCGGTGACTGGGGCGGAAATCTTGACGATCTGATCGGCCGGAATCTGGCGGGCGGCTGCATAGTAGTTGCCAATTTCGCCGGACTCCGGGCTGGCATCGTTGACGACCAGCAAGACGTTGGCGGCGGATTGTGCCCAAGCCGGGCCCGAGGCCAGCGTCACCAGCAGCACTGCCGCCCCGAACGCCGACAGGGTCCTCATGATCATGAAACTAAAGGATACCGGAAGCGGACTCCGGCGGAGTCAGCCTACGACTCGACGAGTGGCCCCGGAGTTTCTGTAGCCAGGGCAGGCATTGAGTCCCAGTTCGACAGGCCTGGACTCACGTGTTCGATGACGTTCTGGTCGGTGGTCTCCACACGGACCAGATAGGAAATCGGGAGCATGTCGAGCATGCCTGACAGGGCCTTCAGGACAACCGCCGCCAGGCGGTTCTCATCTTCCTGTGTGAGCGTTGACGTAAGCTCAATATGCACGATAACTCTGTTCTAGCAATCTGCGTTCCGTAACGCCGTATCATTCCTGTCACAGGATTCAAAGAACTTGTCTCCCTCACAGCGAACAATGGTCACCCGTCGCCAGCCTATTGCTGACGCCTCGGTTCGGCCTTCCTGACGCGGGGGAACCAGGTTCCGGACACGCATTCGCCTTTCAGCGTCGGATTCTTTGCGTACGGGTCCGGACCACTGCACGTACCCAGTCCGATAACGACTGTTCCCGCGGGCAGGCTTGTGCTCTTGCCGGTTGCGGGAGCCGTGGATTTCTGTGTCTTGCTGGCCGCCCCGGTCAGGCTCTTTGCGCCGGCCTTGGCTTGAGACGACGTCGAGGCCGCCGTGCTCCGCGCGAGCGCGCGCTCCCACACCACGGGTTGAGCCTGCGGTCTCGGACGAGCATTCCCCGTTCCGAGGGTGGGGACGGTCCCCCGGCAGTCGGCGCCTTGGTTCGAGACGGCGGTCCGGGCGCAACGGGCGAGCCCGGTGTTGGTGTCTGCGGAGGCACCGGTGTCTGGGGAGGCGCCGGTGGCGGCGCGACCGTGGTGTTCTCGGCACGGACCGGCACGGGATCGCTCGTCACCACGACGTTATTCACCGACGCTGTAGCGATCAGTGAATAGCTGGCGGTCGGCAGTGTTCCGATCTCTGCGTTGACCTGAACGGTGGTCGAGGCCGCGCTTGGCGTCACCGTGAGGTGCCACTTATTGATCGATTCGCCCCAGGCGTTTCTGAGCTGCAGCCAGACATCGTCAGCCTGAGCCGGAATCGCGATGAATACCGGCACGATGCCCTGAATAAGGGTGTTGGGTGACGGCGAAAGAATCGTCACAGTGTTCGCAGGCGACGTGACAACGGGCGGCGCTGTCGGCGGCTTAGGTGTCGGAGTCGGAGTCGGCGTTGGAGTTGGGGTCGGTGTTGGAGTCGGAGTCGGTGTCGGAGTGGGTGTCGGCGTCGGCGTCGGCACAAAATTGTTCACTCGAACCGTCACCGACTGTGACGTGAGGGTGTTGTTGAACTGATCCCGGCCGACCGCCTGCACGGTGTGGAGTCCGTCCGTGACTTCTATTGAGTTCCACGTCGCCCTGCACGAGCCCGCGGTGATCTCGCTGCCGAAGTCCTGGCCGTCCACTTGGAACTGGAGAGAGGCAACGCCCTCGGAATTGGCCGTCGCATAAAACGTCACAGCCCCGGACACGTCCTGGTTCTGACTCGGCGTCAAAATCGAGACAACGGGAAGCATAGCGATCGCCTTCAGTGCGACCGGACTCGTCGCGATGAATCCGACGACGAGACCAAAGACGACGCCAAGCGTATTTCTGAACCAGCCGAGCCGAATTTCCATGACCTGCCGAGGGGCAATGGCGATGCCAGCTTCTGGGGCCTTCGCAGGCGCTGTTCAATCGCCCTAAGTGACGTAGCCACAGTCATTTAACCAGCACCTACGGATTCGTTTGCTCGGCATCGTTGTTTTGCCAATTCCGAAAATGTGCCCTGAGGGCCAAGGCTGTGTTCGAGGCGGGCCGTGGAGCCGATGAACTGTCCAGCATGTTCAGGTCTCGATCGCACGTTACTCCCCTACTTCTCGCAGCAATCGTTGCCGCGGCCATCGTCGGGCCGGGCTGCAGCGACAAAGGAGCCCAGGCCAGGAATCATTTCAGTCGCGCCGAGGCGTATGCCGGCGAGAAGAAATGGAGAGAGGCGGTAATCGAGTACGAGCTGGCGCTCAAAGCCGATCCTTCAATGGCCCAGGCCTATTTGAAAGGTGGCGACGCTTTGCTCCAGGTCAATGACAAGGCAGGAGCAATGGCCGCGTTCGTGCGCGCCGCCGATCTGCTGCCGGCGAGTATCGAGGCGAAATTGAAGGCTGGCTCAATGCGGTTGATGGCGGGCCAGTTTCCAGAGGCGCAGGGTCTCGCTGAAAGCGTTCTTGCTCTGGACCCCAAAAACATCGTCGCGATGGTGCTGAAGGCCAATGCTCTCGCCAAGCTGAAGGACGTTGCGGCCGCTGTGGCCGAGATCGAGGCTGCGATCAAGGTCGCCCCCGATCGGTCGGAGTTGTACTCGAACCTCGGCACCTTCGAGGTCCAGCAGAAACAGCTGGCGGAAGCGGAGACTGCCTTCAAGAAGGCCGTCAGTATCGACCCGAAGTCCGTCGAAGCGCTCACCGCGCTCGGCAATTTCTACTGGTCTTCGAACCGTCCCGCAGACGCGGAAAAGGTGTTCCTGAAGGCCGCTGAACTGGAGCCGGGTAATCTGCTGGCGAACCGTGTGCTCTCCACGTTCTATCTCGCTAGTGGCCGTCCATCAGAGGCCGAGAGGTTTCTGAAAGCTGAAGCGACGGCGTCGACCGACCCTTCCGCGCGCCTGCGGCTCGCCGACTACTACATGCTGCGGGGCAGACGTCAGGAAGGGCTGGATGCGCTGAGCGCTCTTGCCAACGACGCCGATCGCGCCACCAGAGCGGGCGCCGGTATACGACTGGCGGCCGCGCAATTTGCAGCGGGTAATGGCACGAAGGCACACGAGCTCATCGACGACGTGCTGGCAAAGAATCCGGGAGATTCCAACGCGCTCGTGCTGAAGGCGCGGTTTCTCTGGAGCGAGCGGAATTCGGACGAAGCGCTCAAGAAGCTCCGGCTGGCCACGGAGTACGACCGGACAAACGCGTCGGCGTTCTACATGCTCGGTGAGATTTACCGGTCGAAGGGCGATTTGAAACAGGCGACAGAGGCATTCAGGAAGGTGCTCGAGTTCAATCCACGGACCGTATCGGCATACCACCAACTGGCCGAACTCAGCCTTGCTGCCGGTGATCCCAACGGAGCCGTAACGTTTGCGGCATCTGCCGTGAAGGCCGCACCCCTTGATGCCGGTGTCCGGCTCACTCTGATTCGGGCGCTCGTTCAACGCGGAGACCTCGCGCTCGCGGTTCCGGAGATGGACCAGCTGAAGAAGCTGTATCCGAAGTCCGCTCCGGTCCTGTCGTTGGCGGGCAAGATTTCGCTGCAACAGAAGAACTACCCCGAAGCGCGCCGATCGCTCGAGGCCGCCTTTGCCTTGGATCCGACGAACCTGGAGACGCTATCGGGCCTGATAGGTGTTGACCTTATTTCGAAGCAGCCTGCCAATGCCCGAGCAAGGGTGCAGGAGGCACTGACCAAGACGCCGAGCCGGCCCGAGCTGATGATGCTGGCGGCGCGCACGTATGCGGTAACAGGCGACCCAACACGGGCTGAGCAAGCTCTGAAGGACGTGATTGGCAAGGATGCCGGAAACATCCAGGCGTATGGCCTGCTGGGCCAGTTGTATTACTCGCAGGGACGGCTGGAGGACGGCCGGCAGGAATTCAACCGCATCGTCGAGCGCGAGCCGGCGAACGTGGCCGCCCTGACGATGGTGGCGATTGTGCTCAGACGCCAGGGGAAGACGCCGGAGGCCATCGCGCAATACGAGAAGGTGCTTCAGATCAGCCCGCGCGCGGCCGTCGCGTCCAACAACCTGGCGTGGATCTATGCCGAGCGCAAGGAGCACCTGGACCGCGCCCTGGCGATGGCGCAGGTGGCGCGGACGCAGATGAACGAACCCGACGTCATCGACACGCTTGGGTGGGTCTATTTCCAGCAAGGCAAGCCGAAGCAGGCCGTGCTTCACTTGCAGGAAGCGGCGAAGGCGGCACCTGGCAGCGCCGGGATTCGTTATCGGCTCGGTGCAGCATACGCGCAGGCCGGCCAGCCAGCCCCGGCAAGGACCGAGCTCGAGACGGCCCTTCGACTGAATCCGACGATGCCCGAGGCTGCGGAGGCGAAACGCCTTCTGGGTACCTTGAAATAGAAAAGGCCCGGAGCCTTAGGGCCC
>Ga0111538_10014462_pt1 | contig 10397 bp, 4 predicted proteins | sample SoiMethybrSBSTD1_FD_79669 | JGI IMG/M metagenome (GOLD analysis project Ga0111538, IMG submission 79669) | Bulk soil microbial communities from a Populus tree surrounding site in Tennessee, USA - Soil MetaG P. TD hybrid SBSTD1 (version 2)... | ecosystem: Environmental > Terrestrial > Soil > Tree... | reverse complement strand
GCCAGCCACGGCGGACGGGCGATCACGTCGTTCAGCGTGAACTGGACGACGATGGCGGCGGGGCCGAGCGCCAGCCCGTGGAGCTCCAGGTACGTGGCCTCCTGCTCGGTCGTGTAGCCGGGCACGGCCGCGTTCACCACCTCGAAGGTCCGCGCCGGATCGCGGGCGCTCAGTCGACGTTCGAGAAGATAGGGGAACGTGCGCGTGACCTCGTCGATGCCGTCGCCCCAGGCGACGGAGTCACCGAGCACGACGACCTTGACGTCCGCCTGCGCGCGGTACGGGGCGTCCCGCAGGCCCAGCTCGTTCGTCGCCAGCGGCCCGCGCGTGGCCGGGCGGAGCCGCCAGAGGAGATCGGGATCGGGGACCACGAAGGGCTCGAGCGTCGCGTCCGGCGGCGGCGCGGGCAGCAGGCGGAACCCGAACTCGATCGCGCCGAGGAACAGCGTCACCGGGAGCAGCATGAGCGCAATCCGAGCGGGCACGGAATCCGTAGACGGCACGTGTGACGTGTACGCGATGGCGAAGACGACCGACAAGGCTCGGCGCTGGGCGCTCGCCCTCCTGACGCTCCTCGTGGCGCCGCGCGCCTCCGCGCATGAGCTCGGCACGATCCAGGTGCGGGCGACCTTCGAGGCGGGTTCGTATCGCATCGACCTCACGGTCGAGCCGACGCATGTGCCGCCCCCGATCGGGAGGCCGCAGGCGACCGTCCAGACGCGCTACGGACCCGTCGAAGGGATCGACCCGGCCGTGGCGGAGCGTTTCGGCCACTTTCTCCGGGCGCTCGTCGACGGAACGACGATCGCCTTCGACGGCACTTCGGTGTCGCCGCGGGTGTCGGCGGTGGCCCCGGACGCGACGGCGCCGCTCGAAGCGAAGCCCGTCGTGCGGCTGAGCGGCGACATCCCGCCCGGGGCGCGCGCGATGACCTGGGACACGGAGCTCGCGGTCGGCACATATCCCCTCGCGCTCACCAACGCGGGTCAGGAGCCCGTCTACCAGTGGCTCCAGCCGGGGCAGCGGAGCGAGCCGTTCGCCCTCGCCGAGTCCGTCGTGCCCGCGTCGCGCGCGCAGGTCGTCGCGCAGTATCTCGCGCTCGGCTTCACCCACATCCTCCCCAAGGGCCTCGATCACATCCTCTTCGTGCTCGGGCTCTTCCTGCTGGCGGTCCGCGTGCGTCCGCTCCTTGCCCAGGTGACGGCGTTCACCGTCGCGCACACGATCACGCTGGGTCTCAGCATGTACGGGAAGGTCGGCCTCTCGCCGCGGATCGTCGAGCCGCTCATCGCGCTCTCGATCGTCTACGTCGCCGTCGAGAACGTGCTGCGGCCGGAGCTCCGGCCCTCGCGCGTCGCGCTCGTCTTCGCGTTCGGCCTGCTGCACGGGATGGGCTTCGCGGGGGTGCTGCGCGAGCTCGGCCTGCCGCGCGGCTCGTTCCTGCCTGCGCTGGTGTCGTTCAACGTGGGCGTCGAGGCGGGGCAGCTCACCGTCATCGCGCTGGCGGCGGCGCTGGTGGGCGGCTTCCGCAATCGCGCCTGGTACCGCCGGCGCGTGGTCGTGCCGGCGTCGTTCGCCATCGCCGCGGTCGGGCTCTACTGGTCGATCCAACGGGTTTTCGGGTAGACGCGGGTCGAAATCTCGTGGCCAACCAACAAGGTGAATTCTGGTCGAGGGTGGCGACGAAGTACGACCGAGTGGTGGATCTGCAGATCGGACCGGGGACCCGGGCGATGGCGCGGGAACGCCTGGCGAAGGAGGGCCGGCTGGGCGATGTCGCGGAGTTCGGCTGCGGCACCGGCTTCTACACCGAGGCCCTGGCGGAGAGGGCGAGCAGCGTCGTCGCGACCGACGTGTCTCCGGGAATGCTCGCGCTCGCGAAGGCCCGGATCAAGGCTCCGAACGTCGCCTTCCGGGTGGAGGATTGCCAGAAGACCTCTCTGAAGGCCGGGACCTTCGACACGGCGTTCATGAGCCTGGTGATCCATTTCACCGAGCCGCCCGAGACGCTCGAGGAGATGCGCCGCATCCTGAAGCCGGGCGGCACGCTGCTCATCCTGAACCTGGACCCGCGTGCGCTGATCGGATTCAACCGCCTCCGCGCCGTGATTCGCATTCTCTACCGGGGAGTCGTCGGCTACCGGCTGAAGCCTCCGAAGGGCTTCGGTAGCAACGTGCTGACGGCCAAGGAGCTCTGCGATCTGCTTGTGACGTCCGGCTTCAGGGTGGTCGGCGTGGAGACGATCGACGACGGGTCGCGGTCCTCGAACATCCCGGTGGAATATGTCCGGGCCGTGAAGCGGTAACCGCCGCGGCGGCTCAGGAGCCGACGGCCAGCCGCCGCTCGAACGCCTCGAGGTCTCCTGGCGCGATCACGAAGTACCGTGCCTCGGGATGGTGGAAGACGAGCGCCGACACCGACGCCTCGGGATCCATCATGAAGCCCTCGGTCAGGCGCACCCCGATCGCGCTCGGCACGTCGAGGAGCCGGAAGAGCTTCTCCTGATCCTCGAGGCGCGGGCAGGCGGGGTAGCCGAAGCTCACGCGGACGCCGCGGTAGCGGGCCTTGAAGCGCTCCTGCATCGTCATCCCGGCCGGATCCGGGAAACCCCACATCTCTCGGAGGCGGCGGTGGAGCAGCTCGGCGAAGCCCTCGGCCGCCTCGATCGCCAGGGCCTGCACGATGTGCGAGTCGAGGAAGCGGCCCTCCGCCTTCCAGCGCTCCGCCAGCTCGCGCACGCCGTCGCCGCAGGTGACGGCGAAGAGCGCGACGTAGTCGGTGAGCGAGGTGCTCTTCGGCGCGACGAAGTCCGCGAGCGAGAGCCCGTCCCCGGTCGATTGACGCGGGAAGGTGAAGGTCTCGCTCACCTGGTGTCCCGGGCCGTAGACGAGGATGGAGTCGCCGTCCGACTGCACCGGGAAGAAGCGATACACGCCGCGTGCCGGCAGCGCGCCGCTGGCGAGCACCTCGTTCTCGACCGCGGTGACGCGCTCGCGGAGCTTCACCGCCTTCTCGTCGCCGGCGGCGAGGAGCGTCTCGAGGTTCCCGCGGAGCCCCAGGTGCTTGCCGAAGAGCATCGCCGGGTTCACGTAGGGCAGGATGTCCTCGAGCGGGAGGCGCTCGATGACGTGGCGCTTCAGATCCGGCGGCGTCGGGATCGGCTGATCGTGGCGGACGACGGCCGGCGCCGCCGCGGCAGCGGCCGCGCGCGCGCCGGCGGCCGGCGCCGTCCGGAGCTCCTCCTGCTTCGCCTGCACCTGGGCGGCGATCGTCTCGCGCGTGCGCACGTCGGAGAGCTTGTTCGCGAGGTCCAGGCCCTGCATCGCGTCGTTCGCGTAGCAGACGAGGTTGCCGTAGGCGGGGGCGATCTTCGCGGCCGTGAACTTCGCCGAGAGCGCGGCGCCGCCGACGAGCACGGGACAGCGGACGCCTGCGGTCCGCAGGTCCTCGGCCGTGGTCACCATCTGCTGCGCCGATTTCACGAGCAGCCCCGAGAGCCCGATCAGGTCGGGCCGGTGCGTCCGGTAGGCGGCGATGAGATCCTCCGGCGGCACCTTGATGCCGAGGTTCACGACGCGGAAGCCGTTGTTGCCGAGGATGATCTCCACCAGGTTCTTCCCGATGTCGTGCACGTCGCCCTTCACCGTGGCGAGGATGACGGTGCCCTTGTTGGCGGCGTCGGCCTTCTCCATGAACGGCTCGAGGTACGCGACGGCGGCCTTCATCGACTCGGCGCTCTGGAGCACCTCGGCGACGATCAGCTCGTTGGCGTTGAAGAGCCGTCCCACCTCGTCCATGCCGGCCATGAGCGGACCGTTGATGATGTCGAGCGGCTTCGCCTCCTCGAGCTTCACCGCGAGATCCTCGACGAGGCCGTCCTTCGAGCCTTCCAGGATGTAGAGCGCGAGCCGCTCGTCGAGCGGGAGCTGGGCGCGGTCGCTCTGCTTCGTCACCGCCGCCCTGCCGCGGAAGTGCGCGGCGAACGCCGCGACGGGATCGTCGCCGCGCCAGAAGATCAGGTCCTCGGCGAGCCGCCGTTCCTCCTCGGGGATGGACGGGTAGCGCTCGAGCTTCTCCGAGTTGACGATCGCGAGGTCGAGCCCCGCCTTCACGCAATGGTAGAGGAAGACCGAGTTCAGGACCTCGCGCCCGGACGCGGGGAGGCCGAAGGACACGTTCGAGACGCCGAGGATGGTCTTCGTCCGCGGCAGCGCCTCCTTGATGAGGCGGACGCCCTCGATCGTCTCGGCGCCGGCGCCGACGTAGTTCTGGTCGCCGGTGCCGACGGGAAAGACGAGCGGGTCGAAGATGATGTCCTCTTCCGCGACGCCGTACTTCTCCGTGAGGAGCCGGTGGCTCCGCTCGGCGATGGCGAGCTTCCGCTCGCGCGTCACCGCCATGCCGCGTGCCTTGTCCTCGTCGATGCAGCCGACGACCACCGCGGCGCCGTAGCGGTGGACGAGCGGGACGACCTTCTCGAAGCGCTCCTCGCCGTCCTCGAGGTTGATCGAGTTGATGACGGCCTTTCCCTGGCAACGCTTGAGTGCCTCCTCGAGCACGTGATGGTCGGTCGAGTCCAGCATGAGCGGGACCTTGACCTTCCGCGCCAGCACCTCGAGGAACGCGATCATGTCGGCGAGCTCCTCGCGATCGGGGTTCGCGAGGCAGACGTCCAGGATCTGCGCCCCGCCGCGCACCTGGCGCCGCCCGACCTCAGCCGCCTGATCGAGGTCGCCGGCGATGACCAGCTCCTTGAACTTGCGGCTGCCGATGACGTTGGTGCGCTCGCCGACCACCACCGGGCGGCGGTCGTCCTCGAGCGGTAGCACCTCGATGCCGGACACCACGCTGCGGCGGACCGGCGCCGCCGTGCGGGGACGGTAGCGGCGCGCCATCTCCGCGAGCCCGCGGATGTGCTCCGCGGTGGTCCCGCAGCATCCGCCGACGATGTTCACCCAACCCTCGGCGCAGAAGCGCTCGACCTTGCGAACGAGACTCTCCGGCGTCTCGTTGTACCGCCCCTCCTCGTCGGGAAGCCCGGCGTTGGGGAAGCACGAGACGGGGAAGCGCGAGAGCTGGGCCAGCGTCCGCAGGTGATCGGTCATGAAGTCGGGGCCGGTGGCGCAGTTGAGGCCGATCGCCAGCAGGTCGCGATGCGCGACCGACGTGTATACGGCCTCGATCGACTGCCCCGCGAGCATCGTGCCCATCGTCTCGATGGAGACCGAGAGCACGACCGGCACGGTCCGGCCCGCGCGCGCGAATCCGTCGTCGATGCCGACGAGGGCGGCCTTCACGTTGAGCGTGTCCTGCTGCGTCTCGAGGAAGAGGACGTCGACGCCCCCCGCGACGAGGGCCGCCGTCTGCTCGGCGAAAGCGGCCGTGACCTGGTCGAACGTCACGCCGCCGGTGACCGAGATGGTCTTCGTTCCCGGTCCCATCGAGCCGGCGACGAAGCGCGGCCGCTCCGGCGTCTCGAAGCGCGCGCACGCCTCGCGCGCCAGCTGCGCGGCGGCGAAGTTGAGGTCGTGGACGCGGTCCTGGAGGCCGTACTCCGCGAGCACGATCCGGGTGCCGCCGAACGTGTCCGTCTCGACGACGTCGGCGCCCGCGGCCAGGTAGCCCTCGTGCATGTCGCGGATGACGTCCGGCCGCGTGATGACGAGGTGCTCGTTGCAACCCTCGTACTCGGCCCCGCCGAAATCCTTCGCGTCGAGGTCACGCCCCTGGAGGTACGTACCCGTCGCCCCGTCGAGCACGAGAATCCGCTCGGCGAGCAGAGCTCGGAGGAGTTCGCTGCGGTCGGGGCCGGCCATGGACCGCGCATGATAACCACGGCCCACGGCGATTGCACCCGCGGCCTCCACGCCCGTGGTCCGGTGCGCGGGACGGCGCCCGAGTCCCCCTTAACTCACCGGGTCGTCGAGTTTTCCGAGCAGCTCGGCGAGCGGGAGGCCGGCGCGGGCGCCGCCTGCGCCTTCCAGCACCTTCGCGAAGGTGGGCGCCGCGTCCTTGCTGCCGGGCACGAGCACGGTGACGGGGCCCGGCTTCGTCGCCGCGACGAGGCCCAGCACGGGGATGGCGTCGGCCGGCGCCTGGCCGAGGTCGATGACGACGACGTGTGGCCGCACCATTGGCAGGAGATCGACCGCCTGCTTCGCGTTCCATGCCATCGACACCGACATCATGTTTCGCGTGAGCGCCTGACGAAGGCTGATGAGCGCGTCGACGTCGTCACCCGTCGTGAGCACGCGCTTGCCCTTCGTCCCGTACTGCTCGAGCAGCGCGAGGATGGCATTCGGATCGAGGGGGCGGGAGGCGGGCTCGACGACGCCCAGGATGAGGCCGCGTCCTGACGCGGCGTCCGCGACACAGCCCCAGAACCGCGCCCGCACGCCGGCTTCCCGAAGCGCGACGAGCGTTTCGAGGGCCTTCGGTTTGGTCAGGTCGACGACGACGCGCCACGGGCGCAGCTCGGCCACGCGCCGGACCGTGTCGCCGTCGATCGGCACCAGTGCGACCTGCGATTGCTTCCCGGCGCCCGTGTCCCAGCGTGCGTTCGTGTCGAGCACGACGGTGAGCCCCTCCTTGAGGGCGGCCGGCGCCGGCGCGGGCTTCGCGGCCTTGGGGGGCGGGGGCGGTTCCGCGGGCTTCGGGGCGGCTGGAGCAGGGGCCGCCGGAGCCGCGGCCGCCGGCGGCGTGGGCGCGGGTGCAGCCTCCTTCTTCGGCATGTCCGCCGCCATCAGCTCGAGGGCCGCCTTGATCTCCGCTTCGGACGGTCCCTCGTCCTCGGCCGCGGGAGCCGCGGGCGGAGTGGCGTCTGCGGCGGGTGTGCTCACCTTGAACTCGAGGGCCTGCAGCGCCTGCTCGCGCTCCGCGAGGCTCGCCTCGATCGCCTCCTCGCGCGCGGTGACGCGCGCCTCGATCTCCTGCTCGCGCGCTGCGACGCGTGCCTCGAGCTCCTGCTCGCGCGCGCGGGCGGCGGCGAGGCCCTGCTCGAGCGCTTCCTCGAGTCGAGTGCGAGCGGCCGCGCCGCCCTCGACCTCCGCGGCCAGCCGGCCGCGCTCGAGCTCGAGCTCCGTGATGGTCTGGCGCAGGCGGTCGACCTCGCCGCCGAGCTCTCCCAAGCGCTGTGCCTCCGCGGCCCGATCGGCGCGCAGCGCGTCGAGCTCCTGCTCGCGCTGCGTGAGGCGCGTGCCGGTGTCCTGCTCGCGCTGGTGCGCCTCGCCGAGGCCGTGGTCGAGCGCCTCCTCGAGGCGGGCGCGGGCGGCGGCGGCGCCCTCCACCTCCGCGGTCAGCCGGCTACGCTCGAGCTCCAGCTCGGCGACGCTCTGGCGGAGCCGATCGAGCTCGGAGCCGAGCTGCTCGGCGCGCGCCGCCTCCGCGGCCCGGTCGGTGCGCAGCGTCTCCAGCTCGTGACCGCGCTCCGAGAGCTGCGCGGCGAGGTCCTGCTCGCGGCCGCGCGCCGCGGCGAGCCCCTGCTCCAACGCGGCTTCCAGCCGGGTGCGTGCCGCGGCGGCACCTTCCACCTCGGCGTTCAGGCGCGCACGCTCGAGCTCGATCTCGGCGACGCTCTGACGCAGGCGATCGGCCTCGGCCGCGAGCTGCTCGATGCGCTGCCCGTCCGCCGCGCGCTCGCCGCCGAGCCCATCGAGCTCGCGCTGGCGTTCCGCGAGCCTGGCGACCAGCTCCTGCTCGCGTGTGCGCAGCGCCTCTACGTCGTGCACCGCCAGGTCGCGCTCCGCTCGCAGCTCGACCTCGTCGGCTCGCAGCCGGCCGAGCTCCTCGCGCGTGCGGCCGGCGTCCTCCTGGGCGGCGTTGAGCGTCGATTCCGCTCGCGTGAGGCTCCCCTTCGCGACCGTCAGCTCGCTCTGGGCCGTGTCGCGCGCTGCCTCGGCGGCCGCCGCTCGCGCGACTGCCTCCTCTAGCTGGCGGTCACGCTCCACGCCGTCGCCGATCGCCGCTTCGCTCGCCTTGTGCGCGCGCTTCTCGCGGGCGATGGCCTCCTCGGCCTCGGCGAGCTGCGCCTGCAGGCGCTCGATCGTCGCCGCGCTCTCGTCGGCGCGTGCCGCCTCGCGGGCCACGAACGCGTGCTGCTCGTCGGCCCGCTCGGCGCGTGCCGCCTTCAGCGCGGCCGCGAGCTGCGTCCGCTTCTCCTCCGCCTGGGCCAGCTGCGTGAGCAGCGGCTCGATGCGCTCCACCTCGTGCCGCGCCCACTCCAGCTCGGCATCGGCGCGGGCCTTCTCGGTCGCGAGGCGCGCGTGTGCGGCTTCGGCGCGCCGCGCCGTCTCGCGAGCCTCGCGCAGCTCCTCGAGGGTCGACGAGACGTCGCGATGCGTGGAGGCCTCGAGCTCTTCGCGGGCGCGGTGCTCGTGCGCGGCGCCGGCCTCCGCCTCCGCGAGGCGCGCACGCAGGCGATCGATCTCCGCCGCGAACTCGGACGCCGGCCGCGCCGTCCCGTCCTCGCCGCTGCGGAGCCGCTCGAGCTCCGTGGCCAGCCGGGCGTTCTCCGCGAGCAGGCTCGCGCGCGCCGCCTCGGCACGGCGGGCCTCCTCGAGCGCATCGCGTAGGTCGTTCTGGCCGACCGAGGTGCCGCGTGCGAGCGCGGCCTCGAGCTCCTCGCGGACGCGGTGCTCGTGCGCCGCTCCCGCCTCCGCCTCGGCCAGCCGCGCGCGCAGGCGATCGATCTCCGCCGCGAGCTCGGAGGTATCGGTCGGCGACGTGTCGCCGCCCCGGAGGCGGTCGATCTCGGCCGCGAGCCGCGCGTTCTCGGCCAGGAGGCCGCTGCGCATGGTCTCGGCGCGGCGCGCCGCCTCGATCGCGTCGCGCAGCTCCGTCTGTCCGACGGTGTTGCCACGCGCGAGGCTGGCTTCGAGCTCCTCGCGGGCGCGGTGCTCGTGCGCCGCGCCCGCCTCCGCCTCCGCGAGGCGCGAGCGCAGGCGGTCCACCTCGGCGGTGAGGTCGGCCAGGCGGGGATCCTGCCGGGAGCCCTCGGCCCGGAGGCGCTCGTTCTCGGCCTCGACGCGCGCCTTGTCGCGGCGTGCGGCCGTGAGCGCGAGCGTGAGCGCCGCGACGCGCCCGTTGGATTCGGTGTCGCTCGGCGGTGATCCCTCGACCGGCGCGGCGGCCGGCGCCGCGGCGGCGCCCGGGACCTCGCGCGAGGCGACCGCGATCCCGCTCACCTGTCTCCGCACGGCCGCGACGAGCCGGGCCAGCTCGCGCGTCGGCTGGTCCAGCGCCCGGATGTCGTCCTCGCGGATCGCGCCCGGCGACACCATGACGAGCACGAGGCTCCCCTGTGGCGTGTTGCCCACGTACATGGGGAGGCAGGCGATGGTGCGAACCGTCGTCGACTCGACGAGCGGCGGGACGTAGCGGTTCTTGGCGGCGCTGTCGATCAGGTAGGCCCGGCGATTCAGGAGGCCGTGGAGCGGCATGTCCCAGCTCGCGACGTCGCCACGACGCACGGTGCGCAGACGCCGGCAACCTTCGTCCGAGAGGCCCTGCTCGGCGGCGAGGCGCAGCAGCTCCTGGCGCTGATCGTAGAAGCAGATGGCGCCGGCGGCGGCGCCCGAGGCCTCCAGCACCGCACGCAGCGACTGCTCGAGCGCGTCGAGCGTCAGCTCGGGGGCCGCGCCCAGCTCACGCAGCCGCGCGACGAGCGCGTCGCTGTCGATGGCGGACGCCTTCGGCTTTGCGCCGCCACCCGGGCGAGCCGGAGCCGCGGGGCGCCACGTTTCCGGCGCTGTCGCCATGCGGCCCGAGCATGCAACGTCTGTACCGGACGTTGTGCAGCAACCAGAAGCAGCGGCACGTTTGCGAGCGACTCATCGACCTATGCAGCGTCATCCCCGTGTCGCGACTCCGCGGCACCCGGCATGGGGGGTGCCGCATGAGCCTCAGCGATACGCGGCGTCGAAGTCGGGCGCGTGGGCGCCGAGCCAGGTTTCTGCCTCGGCCGCCATGCCGTCCGGGTACTCGTCGATCAGGTGGACGATGCGCTCGCCGCGATAGCGGGCGGTCGATCGACCCCGCAGGCGGAAGGGCGGCGCACCAGGCTTCACGTAGGTGACCGCCCAGCCGACCGACACCGTGTCCCCCGCCTCGGCCGGCGGCTCGGTGATCTCCGGCCTGCGCTCGGCGAAGCGGCGATCGAACCCGTCGAGCGACTTCTTGATGCCGCGGAAGATCGCGTCGCGTCCCTGGATGCGGCAGCCGAAGGGGACGTTGCGCACCTCGTAGACGGCGTCGGGCTCGAAGTAGCGCTCGAGGCGCGACCAGTCGTCGTCGACGAGCGTGCGCTCGAACTCGCCGGCGTAGGCGAGGAACTCCTCCAGGATCTCCATACCGCGAAGCCTAGCGCGCTCGTCCAGGCCACGGAACCCGTGGTCGACGG
>Ga0111538_10014461_pt1 | contig 10398 bp, 5 predicted proteins | sample SoiMethybrSBSTD1_FD_79669 | JGI IMG/M metagenome (GOLD analysis project Ga0111538, IMG submission 79669) | Bulk soil microbial communities from a Populus tree surrounding site in Tennessee, USA - Soil MetaG P. TD hybrid SBSTD1 (version 2)... | ecosystem: Environmental > Terrestrial > Soil > Tree... | reverse complement strand
TCCCGATCACGCTGGCCAAGGAAGTCCTCGACGACTTCATCGAGCACGGCCGCATTCGTCGCGCAGTGCTCGGCGTCCAGATCGTAAATGCCACAGCCGAAGATGCCGCCGTCGCAGGATTGAAGAATGTCACGGGTGTCCTGGTGCAGCCCTACGACGACAACACCAGCCCCAATTCGCCGGCTCGCCGCGCGGGTATCGAGGCGAACGACGTCATCGTGAAGGCCGACGGTAAGGTGGCCGATCGCGTGAGCACGCTGCAGCGCATCATCCGCAGCCACGAACCCGGCGACGTCGTCGAGATCGAAGCGTGGCGTTACGGCACGAAGAAGTCGTTCAGCGTCAAGCTGGGCGAGGCAGCCGATAGCGTCACCCGCGTGGCCTCGAACACACGGCCGAGCAACAACGATGAAACGGCGAGCGGCTCGACGAACACCGAGAAGCTTGGCATCACCGTTGAGCCGATCTCGGATGTCCAGGCGCGGGAAAACAAGATCACCGAAGACCATCGTGGGCTTCGCGTGGTCGATGTCGACCAGAATGGGCCGGCGCGCCAGGGGAAACTCTTCCCTAACGACATCCTGGTCGCGGTGGTCAATCCGCAACCGCGCCGGACGCTGCGCTCAGCGCAGGACCTGCAGCAGGTCCTGTCCACCACCAGGGAAGGGACCTACCTGAGCTTCATGGTCTACAACCTCGATGCAAACAATACGAGGATCGTGAACCTGCGTGTTGGCGGGAAGTAGAAATGCGAAGAGGCAGGAAGCAGGAAGCAGCTGACGGCCCGTCAACTGCATGAAACAAGAGGGCCCGGCGGTTCGCCGGGCCCTCATTCATTCCCTGCTTCTGCTTCCTGCCTCAGCCCAACACCTCACCAAGCAGTTCAAGTCCTCGATCGACATCGACATCATCGATGACGAGCGGTGGCGCCAGGCGAATCGTGCTCTTGCCGCAGCCTAACAACAGCAGGCCATGCTGGAATGCGGTGTCAACGACGCGACGTGACGCTTCGGGGTTCGGCTCCCGGGTCCGGCGATCCTTCACCAGTTCCATTCCCACCATCAAGCCCCTGCCCCGCACGTCACCGATGATCTCGTGACGCTCGGCGAGCTTTCGGACGCCGTTGATCAACTGCCCGCCGAGCTTCGCGGCGTTCGCCATCAGCCCACCCTCGACGAGGTCGAGCGTCGCCAGCGCCGCTGCGCAGCACACGGGATTCCCACCGAACGTGGATCCGTGTGCCCCACCCTTCCAGTCGTCGATCGATTCGCGCGCGATGAACGCGCCGATGGGCATTCCCGAACCGAGTCCCTTGGCGGTGAGCAGGATGTCGGGTTCGATGCCTTCGTCCTCACATGCCCACATGCGGCCCGTACGACCCACGCCGCACTGGATCTCATCCGCCACGAGCAGGATGCCGTGCAGATCACACAGCTCGCGCAGGGCGCGCAGGAAGCCGTCGGGTGGGAAGAGGTAGCCACCCTCACCCTGGACCGGTTCGACGAAGATCGCAGCCACGTCCTTAGGGTCGAGGTGGCGCGTGAACAGGTCACCCTCGATCTCGTACATCGACTGCGCGACCAGCTCTGCGTCTGACATTCCGGCGGGCGCGCGATAGCGATTCGGGTAGGAGACGTGGTGCACGTCGGGGAGCAGCGGCCCGAAGCCAGAGTGCTGACGCGCCTTGCTGGACGTGAGCGCGAGCGCACCAGTAGTGCGTCCGTGGAAGGCGCCCTTGAAGGCAATGATGGCGGTACGCCGCGTGGCGTGCCGCGCGAGCTTGATGGCTCCTTCTGTCGCCTCGGTACCTGAGTTGGTCAGGAAGACCCGCTTGGGCGTCTTGCCCGGAGCGACGCGCGCCAGGCGCTCGCTCAAGGCGGCCATTCCCTCGAAGTAGAAATCGGACCCGCAGATGTGCAGGAACTTCGCCGCGGCCTCCTGGACGGCGGCGATCACCTTGGGGTGGCCGTATCCGGTGCTCGACACGGCGATGCCGCTCATGAAATCGAGGAATCGGTTGCCGTCCACGTCCTCCACCATCACGCCTTGTCCGCGGGCGATGGCGAGGGGGTACTCCTTCAGATAGGCGTGCGAAGTGAACGCCCGGTCCCGGTCGACGATGGCCTTTGCCTTCGGGCCTGGGAGGGGCGTCTTGATGCTGGGATAGGAGCGCACGGAGGGGCTGGGTGGTGCGCTGGTGGCTGACTGCTGCATGCTGGTCCTGGTACTTGTTGCTGGTCTGGGGCTGGGTCCTGCACCCTCGGGCCCGGGGTCAGCGTGAGCGAGAAACCTAACCGGGACCCGTACGTTTCCGAACTGCCTTGACCCGCGCGAATCCGCAGGTTCCGCCTAATCCGTGTGCGCCCTGGTGCCGATAGATTACCGGCGGAAATCGTCCCTGGCGGGAGTGGCGGAACTGGCAAACGCGCAGGACTTAGGATCCTGTGCCGCAAGGCTTCCGGGTTCGAGTCCCGGCTCCCGCACTTGAAAACCAGTTGAGAGTTGAGAGCGCCTGATACCTGTGACCCCTCTCAACTCTCAAGTCTTAAACTCAAACAAGACAGAAGGCCGGGTCGCTCACGCCACCCGGCCTTCTCTCAACTCTCAACTCCCAACTCTCAACTCAGGGACGACAGAGCGGCTTCACGAAATCATCCGGATGTGTCGAGCGCTCGATGTTCTGGATCGGGAAGAAACACGCCTTCGCATACGCTTCGGCCGCCGGCACCCACTTGCGTGCCCTGATGCCGAAACGGTGCATGTCCATCAGGCGCTTCCCCTGGTTGTACAGGTTCACGAACCGCTCGTGCTTCAGCACTTCGATTGGAGCCGGTGACGTGCCGTTGTACGGCGTCAGGTTCGTGTTGAATGCGCGAAGCTGGTTGATGTAGGTGGTGAAGCCGGCTGTGTTGCCCGCAGCCAGTGCCACCTCGGCCCGGATCAGCAGCATTTCGCGGGCAGAAATGATCGTGAGCGGAACCAGGTCGCCCTGCCCGTTCTGAACGCCCTTGATGCAGCACTCAGTCACGATGGCCTGGAACACCGGGTCAACGAGGGTCGTGTTGATGATATCCGTCAACTTGACCGAGGCGATGGTGTTGCCGGCGGCGCTGGGAACGACCCACGAATCGCACGTGGCATCGCGACACAGGCTGCTCGGCGAACCGGCCTGGCTGTCACCGGTGCGCAACTCGAGCCGATTGTTGAGGTCATTGCCAACGACCGGGAAACCAGCGGCGATCGTCGCCGTCTGCGGCGTGAACTTGAACTTGTAGTCCACACCCGCGCCCATCAGGGCCAGTGCCGCCGCGGCATCGGCGTCGGCCCCGGCGTCGTTGACGAGTGGGGTGGCAACCGGCGTCGTAGCCGGCGCGCCACCGGCGCCATTCAGTTTCGCCCAGATCGCCTTCGAGAACTTGGCGCGCGCCCGCATCGCCGTAAGACGGATCTTGTTTTCGCTCGTAACGCCTGCGACCGCCAACCCTTCCGTCGCTTGCGTGACGGCTGAGTCGAACACGATCGACATGTTGCCTTCGCCGATCGGCGGTCCGCCAACGGTCTTGTCGGACTCGATGACGAAGTCGTCATAGATCTCGCCAATGGCCGTGAAGATGATCGACTCGTAGAGCAACGCCCTGGCGAGATCGTTCTTCTCCGCCAGCGCGTTGTCGGCGTTGAACGCCTTCAGCCTGTCAACGGCTTTTGCGCTGGTCCACCGCGCCTCGGCCATTTCGGGGAAAGCGGCGTCAGCGAACTCGTTAAAAGGATCTGACACCTCACCGCGGTCGGCGTACCCGTACGCGTCGCGCGAGCCCACGTAGGTGAGTTCATCCGTCACTGCACCATAGGGCGCAAAGATCGCGGTAAGTGCACGCGTCACCGTTGCACCGGCGCCGTTTGCGATAGCGCTCGCTGCACCCGGGTTCGTCAACGCGTCCTCGACGACGTTGTTCGGGTTCGTGACGTCAAGGAGACCGCACGCCCCAGCGAACAGTGTTGCCGACAGCACCGCCGCCATCCGCCCCGCGCGACCGGAAACAATCCGGTCGCGCATCCTGATTGCTTTAATGATTCGAGTCATTGGTTGGATGGTCTCCGGTTAGTAGCCGAGGCGGATTGCGAATCCGATGCGACGGGCGAGCGGCCATCCGAAAGCGTCGACTGCTTCCAGGTAATTGCCGTCCGTTCCACCGCCCGTATCGCGGCCGTTGGCGTTCGTTTCCGGATCGACGCCCTTGTATTTCGTCCACATGAAGAGGTTGCGTCCGGTGAGCGAGAACGTCGCGTCACGTGCTCCGAGCTTGGCCGCGAGGCCCGTCGGCGCCGTGTACACAAGCCCGACTTCGCGCAGCCTGATGAACGAACCGTCTTCGTTCTGGTTCAGTCCATCGTACGGCGACAGCGCCTTCAGCGAATTCCACCAGATCTTTGCCGCGTCGAGACGCTGCTGAGCCGTGCTCGCCGGGTTGAGGATCGTCGCCTCGACCGTGGCGGCGGTGATTGTGTTCGTGCCGATGGTCGGGTGCGCGTTGCGGAACGCGTCGGTCAGGTTCGTGACGGTGAAGTTACCCCAGCGGGACTCGAACACCGTATTGAAGCGCCAGGAACGACCTAACGAGAGATTGCCACCGAAGGTCGCGGTCCAATCCGGATACGGCTTGCCGAGGTAGTGGTCGAGGTAGTCACCGTCGCCGTCCTCGTCATACCGGATCGGATCCATCTGCGACATCGGCCTCGGCTGCGACAGGAACGCGAGCACCTGTGCTTCGGTATCCGGGATCTTGTCGCCGTTGGTGTCGAACGGCAGGTCGCCGGCGTTGAGGCACATGTACGTCGCACCGGCCGGACGGGCCGAGCACGGACCGGGGAGGGCGGCACCAAGGAGCGTTCCCGGGGCGAGGCCTTCCTTCAGGAAGTTGCGATAGCGCGGATAGCTGCCGCCCACCTTCAGCGGAGCTGCGCCGCCCATGCTGGTGATGTTCTGGTAGATGTATGCCGCGCTGGCGAATGCGTCCAACGACCAGCCCGGGCGCTGCACCAGGAAGGCATTGACCTTGAAGTCGTGTCCGTGGGCTGCGAGTTCGCCGACGTTCGCGAGCTGGAGCGCCTGGAAGCCGCCCGACAGCGGGAACTGCTTGTTGATCAGCGCGTCGTTGACCGTGCGATTCCAGTACGTGTAGTCGAACCCGAGGCGGTTTTCCCAGGTCCCGAGCTCGGCGCCGACTTCCCACTCCGTCGAGACTTCGGGCTTCAGGTCGGGGTTACCGAGGTTGCTCGGCGCCAAGCCGGCGCCCAGTTCCGACGACAGCGGCGCGTACGTGGTGAACTTGGAGAAGGCGTTCGGCTGCCGGCCCGACTTGCCGAGGGCGGCGCGGATGCGGAGCGTGTTGATGCCTAACGGCGAACCCCACGCGTTGCGATCCGACGGCACGACCGAGGCCGAGATTTTCGGGTAGAACACACCACCGGCGTTTTCGCCGAAGGCCGAGCTGTAGTCATACCGGCCGCCGACCGTGAAGTAGGCGAAGTCCTGGTAGGTCAGCTGGTCCTGCGCGAAGTACCCGCCGTTCACGGTCTGGACGAACCGCTCTGACACGCTGGGCGTGGAACCGGCACTCACAACCTCGAGGCCCGGGCCCGGGAAGTTCGTGTTGCTACCGCCAGTGAATGTCTGCTTCGAGACGAAGCCCTGGACGCCGGCGACGAAGTCGTTGTCCATCCCCATCACCTGCGACTTCCAGTTGACCTTGCCATCGACCGTGTACTGGCGGTCGGTGTTGGAGTCGATGTTGCGCTGACCGGTCACGTTGTTGCCCGTGAACTGGTCGACGTCGTAGCGGAAGTAGCGGAAGAGGAAGCTGCGATCGTCCGTGGCGTCGACACCAAGGGTCGACGTGAAAGTGATGTTGTCCACCGGCGTGTACACGGCGTCGAACACCCCGGTGAAGCGGCCGGCACGGTTTTCCGTAGTCTGCTGCGTCGCTTCACGGAGCGTCATGAACGCGGCGTTGCCGTACATGTTGCCCGCGCCGGTGCAGCGGCCAGCCTCGCCGGTCGCGACCGCGGACTTGTTGCAATTGGCCAGTTCGGGCTTGGCGAACATCGCCAGTGAGGTCACGCCGTAGATGTTGTTGTTGTTCTGCGGGACCTGCTGCAGCGCGTCAGCATAGCTGAGGCGCAGGCCAAGCTTGAGCGAGTTGAACGGCACCAGGCCCATGTTCGTGAGGCCCTGGATGCGGCGCACGCGGTCGACTGTGGGTCCGAGCCAAGCGGCATCCATCGGTCCGTCTTCGTTCGCGTACCGGCCGGAGGCGAAGTACGTGTAACCGGAGGTTCCGCCGGTCACCGAGCCGTTGACCATCGATCCCTTGCCAACGCCGAGGATTTCGTCCGACGCGTTGATGCAGAACGGCTGGAAGGCCGTCACCTGGCGCTGGAAGAACGTCCCCAAGCGGGCGGCCGCCGTGTCGGAACGCGCGAAGCCGCAGTTGTCCTTGATGCGACCCGTGTCGAAGTCCATGAACGCCTGCTCGGCGTTGAACGTCCAGCGAGCCGTGCCCGTAGCGCCCTTCTTGGTGAAGATCTGGATCACGCCGTTCGAGGCTTCGGTCCCGTAGAGCGTTGCTGCCGCGGCGCCCTTCAGGATTTCGACGCGCTCGATCGACGAGGGGTCGATGTCATCGAGGCGCGACGGACGGCCACCGCCGCCCGCGCCGGCGTTGTCGCCGAAGCCGCCGCCCGAGTTGATGCGGACGCCGTCAACGAAGACAATCGGCTCGTTCGACATGGAGAGCGACGCGTTGCCGCGGATGCGGATGCGCGCGCCCTCACCAGCCAGACCCGACGCCGCAAGGATCGTCACGCCGGCATCGCGAGCGGTAAGCAGCTGCGATGGCGTGGTAATCGGGGCGAAGGAGGGCGGCTGGATCGTTGCGATTGTGTTGCCGAGCTTCTTCACCTCGACTTGCGCACCGGTGCCGGTGACCACCACCTGCTCGAGTTGCAGGGCCGACACGCCGACTTCGATGTTCTGCGTGACGGTCTGCCCGGCCGTGACGACGACCGTGCGATTGATCGGGCTGAAACCAATCAGGCGGACGCGTAACTCAACCTGACGCGCGGGGGCCGCGGTGATCCGGTATTCGCCACGGTCATTCGTGACGCTACCCACCGTGGTACCGGCCACGAACACCTGAGCGCCGGCTAGTGGTCGGCCGGAACCGGTCTCCGTCACCTTCCCTTCGATGATTCCGGTCGCCTGGGCTGCGCCATCACTCGCGAATGCGAGGACGAACGCGGCTGCGGCGAGGAATGTGCCCCTCCAACGAACACTACTCAGCATTTGAGCCTCCACAGGGAAGAGGTTACAGCCGATCAAAAACACAAAAAGCGCACACCGTGGCCCCGGAGGGCCACGGCACGCGCCGATTCAACAGTCCGGGTTCGTCGAGCGTATGGCAGTCAAAGACTGGTCTTGCTTCAATCAGACCCCCCCTTTGCGGCGAACACGAGTCACCTGCTCGTGGGCGCATCTGGTGTTGGATACGCCACTTTGGGCTGACAAAGCGCGGCCATAATGGGGGCCGGGTTGTACCGTGTCAATAACGTCACCGGTCGGTCACGCCCATTGCGCCGCTCGTCCCGTGCATGCACGGCCTGACGAGTCAACTGACGGCGTCAACAGCGGATAGGTGGTCCTTCGTCCTAGGCCGAATGCCGTAGGCGGCAACCCTTGAACGGTCGCTCGTCAGGCAGGCAAAAAGCGCTGCCTGGGGGTTTCTCAGACTGCTAGAACCTGAACGCGAATCCGAGCCAGGGGATGGCGCCGGATTCGCCAATCGCCGAGACCCACGCCAGGTCGACGGTCAGGCTCTCACCGAGGAAGCGAAGTCCATACGAGTAGACGCCTTCGGTGTCGCCGTCGAGCGGGACGATCCAGTTCTCCGAGATGAATGACACGCGACGGTTCATGCGGAGCTGGCCGCCGATCATGACGACGGGGTTCTCTTCGACCCGGCTGCCCGCATACCCCCATCCGAGGCCCAGCGAAAGGTTGGAGTCGCGGTTCCCCGTCGTGCCGACGCCGTAAAGGATGCCGCCCGAGGCTGAACCATCGTCACCAGAGAACGGGACCAGCCCGGCCAGCGCCCCCACCGCGAACTTGAAGCGGCTCCCGTTCACCAGCGTGAACTTCGGCAGCAGGTAGTAGAAGGTTTCGTCGAGGTCCACGCCCGGAAACCACGCCAGCCCGCCGCCTAACGTGAAGCGGTCCGTCACGCCGAAGGCGAAGGTGTGCAGTGCCAGCCAGGTGTTCGAGTAATACCCCGACCCCTTCTCCATCGGGATCGCGGTGGACGAAAAGAGGAGGCGCGTCGCGTGCGGATTCTCGAACCAGTATCCATCCCCGTGGATGGAGGTCGACGACACCTGCTGGACCGCCGCGACGCCGGCGCGCGCCAGTGCCACTTCACCCTGGACGAGCCGAACCCTGATGGAATCCGTCGTGACGGACGTGATGCGGCCCACCATCGTGGAGCCGTCGCGCAGCTTGACGACGTGACGTACGGAGGTGTCGGCCACGCTCACCGAATCGAGCGATATGCGCTGGGCCTGCGCCGGAACCGCGAAGAAAAAGACGAGGCAGAACCACTGTCTCAGATGCATGAATCGTCCCCTTTCCGTTACTTTTCGTGACCAGAATTCCCTGTTTTTTTTGGTTCCAAGAGCCAGACCCGTAGATGAATCTCCAGGTCACCGAAAAGAAGTCCGACGGCGTTGAACGCCTGCTGCAGGTCGAAGTTCCTGTCGACATGGTACGGAAGGCCGAGGAAAAAGCGGTCATGCGTTACGCCTCCTCGGCGCGCTTGCCGGGCTTCCGCCCGGGCAAGGCTCCGCACGCGATGATCCGCCAGCGCTTCGCGGCCGCGATCCGGCAGGAAGCCGTCGAATCGCTGATCCAGGAGGCCTACAAGCAGGTCATGGGCGACAGCGAAGTGAAGCTCGCCGCCCAGCCGCACGTGCACGACGTGAAGTTCAATGAAGGCGAGCCGCTCACCTTCGAGTTGCATCTCGAAGTGCACCCGAAAGTCGAGCTGCCACGCACGCAGGGGTTCCGTGTCACGCGGACCGTTCGTCCGGTCACCGATGATTCAGTGCAGGAACAGATCGACGCGATGCGCGAGCAGCGCGCGACCTGGGCGCCGATCGACGACAAGCCGCAGGAGCACGACATGGTCACCGTCGTGCTGGCGACTGCCGACGACAGCGGCGAGATCCCGGAGGGCAAGGAGTACCGTCTCGTACTCGGTGGCGGACAGGCCATCGCGGGGATCGAAGAGCTCATCATGACGCTCAATCCCGGCGAGACCGCCGAGCGTCCGGTGAAGTGGCCAGACGACTTCCCTGACGAATCGCAGCGCTCGAAGACCAAGACGGTGCGCGTCACGCTCGCCGATGCCAAGCGAAAATCATTGCCCGACCTTGACGACGCCTTCGCGCGGGAGGTCGGCGAATTCGATTCCGTGGACGCCCTGCGCAACGCCGTGCGCGAGGACCTCGTGAACGAGGCGACTCGTGAGGCAGACGCCGACGTCAGGCAGAAGATCGTCGACGAAATCATCGGCGCGAATCCCTTCGCCGTTCCGCCATCGTGGGTCAACCAGATGGTTGGTGCCTACATCGAGGCCTATCAGGTGCCGGAGGCGGAGCGCGAGCAGTTCGCGCAGCGCTTCAGGGCCATGGCCGAACGCCAGGTGCGGCGTGACCTCGTGGTCGAAACGCTTGCCGAGCGAGAAAAGCTGGCGGCCTCGGAAAGCGAGCTCGACGATCGCATCGCGGAACTCGCCACGCGCCGTGGCGTGGATGTCGGTCAGCTGTACGCGTCGCTCCAGAAAGCCGGTCGTCTCAAGGAAATCGAACGCGGAATAACGGAGGAAAAGGTCTTCAAGTGGCTCTTGGGCCAGAACACCGTTGAGTGAGCCGCGGTAAACTGCAGCTCACATCCCACTCCTCACATACGGGACCCAGATAATGCCGTCGATCTACCCACCGTACGTCATCGAGCGCTCCAGCCGTGGCGAGCGCACGTACGACATTTTCAGCCGCCTGCTGATGGACCGCATCGTGTTCCTCGGCACGCCCATCAACGACGACGTCGCGAACATCATCATTGCCCAGCTCCTTTTCCTCGACGCTGACAACCCGGAGCGGGACATCCATCTCTACATCAACTCGCCGGGCGGCTCGGTCTCAGCCGGACTGGCGATCTATGACACCATGCAGTTCCTGAAGTCGCCGGTGAACACGATCTGCATGGGACTGGCGGCGAGCATGGGAGCTTTCTTATTGGCCTCGGGCAGAGCTGGGAAGCGCTCCGCCCTCCCTCATTCGCGCATCATG
>Ga0111538_10014459_pt1 | contig 10398 bp, 9 predicted proteins | sample SoiMethybrSBSTD1_FD_79669 | JGI IMG/M metagenome (GOLD analysis project Ga0111538, IMG submission 79669) | Bulk soil microbial communities from a Populus tree surrounding site in Tennessee, USA - Soil MetaG P. TD hybrid SBSTD1 (version 2)... | ecosystem: Environmental > Terrestrial > Soil > Tree... | reverse complement strand
CGCGCGCTCTCGACGGTGAGGTACATGTTGGTGCCGGTGTCGCCGTCGGGCACCGGGTAGACGTTGAGCGCGTCGATCTCCTCACGCGCGGCGCCGAGCCCCTCGACGGCGAGGTCGGCGTAGCGGACCAGCACGGAGACGTCGAAGGTGGCGATCTCGTCACCCCGGTCGTCGGCCATGAGCGGGACGTTAGTGCGTCGCGCCCTCGATTCGCGTCGTCGACCCGGTCTCGGTTAGTCTTGTGCGGTTGCCCGAGCGCTGCCCACGCGGTCGCCAGGGCCCTTCGATCTCGAACCTCTCAGCAAGCAACAAGGAGTGCACGGTGGCTGCCGTCTGCGACATCTGCGCCAAGAAGCCCGGCTTCGGCAACAACCGACCCTGGTCGCGCAAGATCACGAAGCGTCGCTTCGACCCCAACATCCAGCGCGTCCGCGCCACCGTCAACGGTGCGCCGAAGCGCATCAACGTGTGCACCGGCTGCCTCAAGGCCGGCAAGGTCACGCGCTGACCTGACCCACGCGTCACACGGAGGCCGTCCCCCTCGGGGGCGGCCTTTCGTCATCTCTGCGCCGCCGGTGCGCTGCCGCCTTCACCCGGTTCTGGCACCTCGTGGAGCAGAACCTCCGCCCTCCGTTGCGTGAGGCGTCCACGTAGACCCGGTCGCAGGCCGGCGCGTCGCACACGCCGAGCCGCCCGGCGAGGTCGCTGCCGAGCGCGACCGCGAGCCCTGCCGCGAGCCCGGCCGCCCAGCCTCGCGCCACCGTCACGTCGGGACCGTGGAAGTGGAGGCTCCAGCCGCCGTCCCCGAACTTGTCCAGCTGCGGGCGCGCCTCGGTGGCCCGCAGGAGCGCGTTGACCTGCTCCGCTGCCGCGTCGAGGTCGTCACGCGCCACCGCGTCGAACACCGGCCGCACCTGCTGCACCACCGCGTCCAGCCGCTCGGCGTCGTCGGCGCTCACGCGGGTGACGCCGCCCTGGCCGTCCAGCGCGTCGCTCACCGCGTCGATCAGCGCATTCCCCTGCGGCCGGCGGACCGGTCGGCCGCCGTCCGACCCCGGCGAGAGCGCGTTGACCAGCCGCACCGCGGTACCGATCAGGGCCAGCACATGACTGTCGAAGCGCATTTGACCAGTCACTCCCGGTGTCGTAGCGTCGGCGTACGTCACTGACCATAGCGCTTTCGCCAGTCATGGAGGTACGACGTGCGCCCCTGGCGTGGCCTCCGCCGACCAGTCCTGGTGCTCGTCGCCGCCCGCGCGGTCAACCAGCTCGGCGCGTTCACGCTGCCGTTCCTCGCCGTGGTGCTGGTGCGTGACCGGCACGCGTCTCTGGCGACGGCGGGCCTGGTCACGGCGCTGTTCGGCGTGGCCACGATCCCCTCACGGCTCGCCGGCGGCCGGCTGGCCGACCGGATCGGCAACCGCGGCACCATCGTCCTCGGCCTCACCGGGTGCGCCGGCGCCCAGCTCGCGATCGCGGTCGGCACCTCGTTGGCCCAGGCGATGGTCGCCGCGGCGGTCCTCGGGCTGGCCTTCGAGCTCTACGAGCCACCCAGCCAGGCGATGATCGCCGACCTCACCGACGCCGAGTCACGGCCCCAGGCCTTCGGGCTGTTCGGAGCCGCGCTCGCTGCGGGTGGCGCCGGCGCGGGCCTGCTGGCGGCGGTGCTCGGCTCGGTCGACCTGCGCCTGCTGTTCGTGGCCGACGCGGTGACCTGTCTCGCCTGCGCGGCCGTTGTCGGGCTGGCGATCCCGGGGTCACCCCGCCGCGCCTCCCGGGAGCGGGTGGCCGCGAGTCCGTGGCGCGACCCGCGCCTGCTCGTGATGCTCGCAGTCGGCACCTGCTTCGCGACGCTCTACCTGCAGATCCGGATCGGGCTGCCGCTCACGATGGTCGAGCGCGGGCTGCCGGCGGGCCAGTTCGGGCTGCTGATGACGGTGTCGTCGGTGACCGTCGTGCTCGCCCAGCCGCTGCTGGCGTCGCGGCCGGCGTCGCGGCTGGTGCCCGGCAACCCGTTCGGCGCGATGCGGGTCGGCTACCTGGTGCTCGGCGCGGGGCTGGCCGGCACCGGCTGGGCGTCCGGCCTCGCCGGCTTCCTCGCGACCACGGTCGTGTGGAGTGTCGGCGACGTGCTGCTGCTCGGGCTCCCCTTCGCGATCGTCTCCGGGCTGGCTCCTGAGGGGGCCCGCGGCCGCTACCTCGCGGCGTACGGCATCTGCTGGGGCTTCGCCGCCGTCCTCGCGCCTCTCCTCGGCACCCGGCTCCTCGACACCGGCGGCCCCCACCTGCTCTGGCTCTCCTGCGCCGCCCTCGCGGTCGCCCTCGCCGCTGCCCAGCCGGTGCTGCGGCGGGTCGTGGCCGGGTAGTCCGAGGCCGAAAGCACCGTTTCCCGGGTCGCACCGGTGCTTTCGACCTCGGACTATCCGAAGTGCGCGTGCCCCCGCGGCCCGTCGTACGACGCCCCGTCGACGGTGACGCCCTCGCCCGCGGACACCGAGCCGATCACGGTCCAGCCCTCGGGGACGTCGTCGAGTCCGGGGAACGTGGCCACGATCGGGTGGTCGTCACCGCCCCCGAGCACGAACTGCATCGGGTCGACGCCGAGCGCGGCGCCGACCGCCTGCAGCGGCTCGGCCAGGTCGAAGGCGCCGGTCTCGACGTCGATCGCCACCCCGGAGTCCTCGGCCACGTGGCCGAGGTCGGCGAGCAGGCCGTCCGAGACGTCGATCATCGAGGTCGCCCCAGCCTTCGCGCCCACCATGCCGGCGTCGTACGGCGGCGCCGGGCGCTGGTAGGCCTCGACGAGCTTGCGCGGCGAGCGGAAGCCACGCGCGAGGACGGCCAGCCCGCCGGCGGCCCAGCCCTGCCGGCCTGCGATCGCGACCACGTCGCCGACCTGCGCACCCGACCTGAGCACGGGGGCCACCTCGCACCCGCCGAGCACCGTCAGCGCGATCACCACCTGCTCCGCACGGGTCAGGTCGCCGCCGACGACGGACGCGCCGACCCCGGCGCACTCCTCGCCGATCCCGCGGGCCAGGTCGAGCGCCCACTGCACCGGCAGCGACGCCGGAGCGGCCAGCCCGACCGTGACCGAGTGGGCACGGCCGCCCATGGCGTTGATGTCCGAGAGCGCCGCCGCGGCCGCCTTGTGGCCGATCTGCTCCGCGCTGGCCCAGTCGCGCCGGAAGTGCCGGTCCTCGACGACGAGGTCGGTCGAGACCACGACGTGCGCGTTGCGGATGCGGAGGACGGCCGCGTCGTCACCGGGTCCGGTCAGCACGTGCTCGCCCTGGGCGAACAGCGGGGCGAGCATCGCGATCAGGCCGAACTCCCCCACGTCCGCGAGGGTGCTGTCCGCGCTCACACGATCCGGGCCCGGTCCTGGCGTCATGGATGCATCCAACCGCATGCAGACCTCCGGTTTCCGCAGTGCCCGCATGCGTGTAGGTTTCGAGACGCCCTGACACAGACGGGTGACCGACCTTCGACAGCGCAAGGGAGATGCACATGGTGGTGCAGGCCTACATCCTGATCCAGACCGACGTCGGGAAGGCCGCCGAGGTCGCGAAGTCGATCACCGACATCAAGGGCGTGATCCTCGCCGAGGACGTGACGGGTCCCTACGACGTCATCGTCCGGGCCGAGGCCCGCAACGTCGACGAGCTTGGCAAGCTCGTCGTCGCCAAGGTGCAGACCCTCAACGGGATCACGCGCACCCTCACGTGTCCGGTCGTGCACATCTGACGACCTTGCCCGTTCTGGGGCCCGTCGTACGACGCCTCGCACCTCACCGGGTGCGGGGCGTCGCTGCGTGTGCGGTGCTCCTGCTGCTGGGCGGCTGCGCGGTCTCGGTCGACGCGCCGGACGCCGACGCAGCCGTCCGTTCGGCGTGCAAGGAGTACGTCGCCGCCGTACCGGACCGGATGGCCGACCAGGCACAGCGTGATGTCGACGACGCCGATCGCGGCGCGGCCTGGGGTGACCCCGCGATCGTGCTGACGTGCGGGGTCGGGGAGCCCGATGGGTTCACGAAGGTCTCGGCCTGCCAGAACTGGAACGGCGTCGACTGGTACGTGCCCGAGGGCGAGTTCGGCGACCGCCCGGTCGCCGTCACCATGACCACCGTGGGCCGCAGCCCTCGGATCCGGGTGCGGGTGCCCGAGGACTACTGGCCGCCGACGTCGGTCATGATCGACCTGGCGGCGTCGGTGAAGGCGCACACGAGGAAGACCGGCGGATGTGTCTGACGCCGGTCCTCCCGGTGCGGCCCTCAGTCGAAGGACTGGAAGGCCCAGCGACCGACGTCGCGACCGACGTCACGCCCAACCTCGTCCGCCGTCCGGAAGTGGATGCCACCCCAGATCCGGGCACCGATCCCCTCGTTGTTGAGCGTTCGGGACGTCTCGTAGTGCCGGGTGGTCCCGGTGACCGGCGACTGCATATTCAGGTCGACGACCCGAGTCCCGTCGAGCTTCCGCAGCGCCTGCGTCACGGCACCGATCACCGTGGTATGCCCACTGACGTACTCAGGGAAGGGAGGCGTCACCAGCAGCGGCGCCCAGGTCGGGTCTGCCTCGGTCGCGTCGTTGCCGTCTGTGTCCGCGAGGTTGATGGCGGTCACCGGACGCCAGCTGTGGTAGCGCAGCTTGGCGTCCCAGGCGGCGATGACAGCGTCGGCTCCCGCGATGGTCGCCACCGCGAAGTAGCGGGCCGCGGCGCTCGCCCCGAGTCCGTGACGGACCACGTGGTCCCGGTAGGCGTCCTGGAGCTGGATCGACAGGTGCCCCGCGAAGAAGCGAGCAATCTCGGTCTGCCGCGCTGTCCGCGTCGTGCTCGTGGCGGACCCGAGTGACTCGACCTCACGCACGTCCCGCGCGTACTCCTCCGAGGTCAGCGCAGGAGGTGGACCCGGCCGGAACTGGTCGCTCGAGCGCAGCGTAAAGGGCGTCATCTCGCCCAGCCACGGTGCCAGGTACGGAGCCTGCGCGGGTGGCGTCGGCCGCCACACTCCCGGTGCTGGAGGCTCGGTGTTGGCGACCGGCGCGAACCACCCGTCGTCCGCACGCTGCGCGATCAGGTGGTCGCCGGCACGCTCGCCGAAGCTCAGCCCGGCCGCCTTCTCCGGGCCCTCGGGGATGGCGTCAAGGGCCTGGCCGTACGCCGCTTCGACGCGGGCGCCGGTGACCGGGAAGTAATGGAGCAGCACGCGGCGCGCGGCGGCAGCGGTCGCCGCGTCCGTCGACGCCCCGCGGGGTCCGCGTTCGTGCCAGCGGTACATCGGGCCCCGCCGGCTGATGCCGACAACCGCGTTGTATACCGCGGCCTCGACGTACGCCATCCCCACGGCCATCACCGGAGGCGACAGGGCCGCGTCGGTGCCGAGCCCGGCCGATGCGACCGCGTTCCAGTTCACGACAGCGGCCGAGGACCCGTGGTGAGGCCGATCCTGGCGGTCGGACGCGAGTCCTGGGGCGGAGACCGTCACGACCGCGGCGAAGGCGGCGACCATGCCGATCAGCGCCAGCCGCCTCACCCTCCCGGCGTGCGACGGGGTGCAGAGTGGTACGTGCTTCATGAGCTTTCTCCTTCTGGTGATGACGGTTGGATGTTCTGGTTGAGCCGGAAAAAGTTGCCCGGGTCGTAGTGGTCCTTGACCGCGACGAGTCGGGCAAGCGTGGAGGGTGGGGAGGAGCGCTGGACCAGGACGGGGTCACCGTCGCCGGGGAAGTTCACGTACGCGGCACCAGGTCCCAGCGACTTCGCCAGCGCCTTCGCCCACGCGACGGCCGGTGCGAAGCAGTCGCTCTGCGAACTCGGCCACAGTCGCCTCGCCGATCTGCCTGATCCTGGTGGCGGTGTCCACGTCGGCCTCCCTTGCCCTCCGCATGTGACGTTAGGGAGGCCGCCTCACCGCAAACTCAACAACGAGCTCAGCGGTCTCCCAGCACCGCCTGCAGATCCTTCACACGCCCCTCCGCCACGGCGCACCGCTGGCGCGAGAAGAGGACCGCACCGCGGGTGACCTCACGCCGCGCGGTCTCGTCATCACCCATCTCGGCAGCGAGCTCGGCAGCCATCAGCCGGTGCCACGCCTCCGAGCGCGGGAAGGACTGGGTCGTGAACTCCTCCGCGGCCCGGGCGTACAGCCCGCGCGCGGCACGCAGCTCCCCGCACGCGAGCTCGATGTTGGCCAGCGTTCCGTAGGCGAGCGCCGCCGCGGGACGGTCCTCGACCGCCTCGAAGGCAGTCAGGCAGGCTCGCGCATCGCTTCGCCCTTCGTCCACGCTGCCCTGAAGCGCGAGCATCAGGGCGAGGTTGCCCCGGGCCAGCCATTCCCCACGCCAGTCACCCACGCGTCGGCGGATCGCCCAGGCCTCGCGAAGCAGCGGCTCCGCCTCCCGGAAGTCGGCCAGGTCGCGGAGTACGCATCCGAGCTGGTTGAGCGCCTGGGCGCGACCGAGGTCGTCACCGAGGTGCGTGAAGTGCACAAGCGCCTCGGCAACGGCAGCCCGCGCCCGACCCAGGTCGTCGGCGAGACGGCTCGCGTATCCTTGGGCGGCGAGCGCGTAGGCGATCGCATGGTCGACCCCGACGCGCCGCCCCACGATGAGCGACTCCTCGAACGAGGGCACCAGCCGACCTGCAACGGGCACGAGGGTCACGCACGGAGTCACCACGGGCAGGAACGGTGGGTGGACACGGTTGGTCTCCGCGAGCTGGTCGAGGCACTCCTGCAACAGGCCTGTCGCGACCCGCCCCTCCTCTCGGGTGAGGGCACACATCGCCCGCACCCAGATGCTTCCCGCAAGCAGGTCCCTCCGGTCGAGGTCGCGGGCTCGGGCACCCACGTCCAGGGCCATGTGCTCGGCCTCCGTGACCTCGAGCGTGCACCAGACCAGCATGGCGTGGACCAGGCGGAAGAGCACAGCAGTGGGCTCGTCGCCGACCCGGGCGGCGATCGACACCGCCTCGGCTGCCTTCGCGCGCAAGCGGTCGGATCGGCCACGCCGCGAGTCGAGGCAGGTCAGCCCGACCAGCGCACGTGCTCGCGCCAGGGACGGCTCGGGCGCTGCGACCAGTGCCCGCTCCACCCAGTCGGATCCCTCGCTGGTGTGACCACGGAGCAACCAGAACCTCCATAGGCTGGCGACCAGAACCAGCGCGTCCGCGGGCTTGTCCGTCAGGGCCCACCGCAGAGCCGCGCGGAAGTTGTCGTGCTCGCGATCGAGGAGCAGCGGGTTCTCGGGGGCCTGCCCGGTTACGAGCTCGGGATCATGCGCCTCGGCCAGGGCGCTGTAGTAGGTGCAATGTGCCCTCCGGGACTCGTCGGCGCGGCCCTCGGCAGACAGCTGCTCCCACGCGAACTGCCGGACCGTCTCGAGCAGCCGGTAGCGCATGCCGGACGTCGAGGGCTCGATCTGTACCAGGGACTTGTCGACCAGCCGCCCGAGCACCTCGATCACGTTTGTGGTGTCCAGCGGCGACGTCGCGCACACGGCCTCGACGGCCGCGACCCCGAAGCCTCCCGCGAAGACCGACATCCTCCGCAGCATGGCCTGCTCGAGGGGGCCGAGCAGGTCGTGGCTCCAGGCCAGGGCTGCGTGCAGCGTCTCGTGCCTGGTCAGCCCGAAGGGTTCGCCGCCCAGGATCGTGAGGACATTCTCGAGTCTTGTCTCGATGTCGGCCGGTTCGAGCATCGACACCCGGGCGGCCGCGAGCTCGAGGGCGAGCGGGATCCCATCCAGCCGGCGGCAGATCGCAGCCACCGGGGTCGCGTTCTCCGAGGTCAGCCGGAAGTCGGGGCGTGCCCGACGAGCGCGTTCGACGAACAGCTCGACGGATGGGACGTCAGCCAGGTCGACCGGCTGCAACGGCGTGCGGGAGACGCGCGGGACCTCGAGCGACGGTACCCGGAACGTGACCTCGCCTGGCACCCGCAACGGCTCCCGGCTGGTCACGAGCACGGTGACCTCCGGGCAGGACCCCAGGACGGCACCCACCAGCCGGGTCGCCGCGTCCAGCAGGTGCTCGCAGTTGTCGAGAACGACCAGCGCCGTGCGACCCCGGAGCTGGTCGACCAGGGCTCGCGTGGCATCCGCACCCGAACCGGGTGTCAGGCCGAGCGCCGTCGCGACCACGTTGGGCAGCAGCCGTGGCTCGGAGAGCACGGCCAGGTCGACGAACCACACACCGTGCGGATGACGGTCCCCAACCGCGCCAGCGGCCTCGACGGCCAGCCGGGTTTTCCCGCAGCCGCCGGCGCCGGTGAGCGTGGTCAGCCGACAGCGTGTCATCAGCCCGGTGATCTCCTGCAGCTCCCGTTCGCGCGCGACGAAGCTGGTCAGGGGCGTCGGCCGGTTGCCGCGCACTACCGGCGCGACCGACGGAGCGCTCCCGGTGAGCAGCCGAGCGAAGAGCTCCGTGGTCTGGGCGTCCGGGTCGGTCCCGAAGGCTTCCAGTAGATCGTCCTTCAGGCGCTCGTACCGCGCGAGTGCCTCCGACCTCCGACCGGCCGCGGCCAGCGCCCTCATCGCCGCACGCACCGCACCCTCATGCACCGGGTCCCGGGCGAGCACCCCCTCGAGCAGGGGCCGCGCCTCATCCAGCCGGCCCGTCGACGTCAGCTGTTCCGCAAGCCGGATGCCGACCGCGTGCGCCGTCGCCCGCACGTCCGCGCGCCTCTCGGTGATCCAGTCGGCGTACGCGTGGTCGGTGAGCAGGTCGTCGACGTACAGGTCGAGGGCCGCGCGCAGCAGGTGGGACTCATCCGTGGCGAGGGCATCCCGAGCCGCCGCCTCGAACTCGAGGGCGTCCACCGCGACGCGGCAGTGCGAGCAGAGCACCACCTCCTCCTGCTCGATCGTCAGGAGGGCGTGACCTTCGGCCTCGCCGAGCGCGCGTCGAGCGACGTACAACGCCTGGTGCAGGTTGTGGGCACCCGAGCGGACGTCGACCTCGCGCCACAGCCGCTCGATCACCTGCTCGCGGTGCATCCGCTGGCCGGGGGCCAGCGCCAGCATCGCCACCAGCGTGCGGGCCTTCCGCAGCCGCCAGCGCCGGGCGCCGACGCGCGCCCCACCCACCTCGACGCCGAAGCTCCCCAAGACGTGGACCCGCACCCCTCATGGTCACGCTTTTCCCACGACACCGCCATCGTCCGCCTGAGGGCGGTGCCGTCAGCGCAGTCCCACGTCGCGGGCGAGCGCGAGCCCGATCAGCCGGTCGACCAACGCCGGGTAGTCGAGCCCGGTGGCCGCCCATGCCTGCGGGAAGACCGACGTCGGGGTGAAGCCGGGCATCGTGTTGAACTCGTTGATCACGACCCGCCCGTCGTGCTGCACGAAGAAGTCCACCCGGGCCAGCCCCTCGCAGCCGGCGGCCAGGAACGCCTGCCCGGCGAGGTCGCGGATCTCGTCGGAGAGGTCGCCGTCGATGTCCGCGGGGATCTGCAGGGTCGTCGAGTCCTCGAGATACTTCGCCTCGAAGTCGTAGAACTCGTGGTCGCCGCCGACCGTGATCCCGGCGACGACGCTGCACTCTGGCCCACGTCCGTCCCGGCCCTGGAGCACACCGCACTCGAACTCGCGCGCACCCTCCCCGGCGTACGCCTCGACCATCACGCGCGGGTCGTGGTGCCGGGCCTCCTCCACCGCCTCGTCCAGCCCGTCGATGTCGTGGACCTTGCTGATCCCGTAGCTGGAGCCGCCGCGGCAGGGCTTCACGAACACCGGGAAGCCCAGTGCCCGCGCCTCTTCACGGCACGCCTCGCGGTCGTCGTCCCAGCCCTGCGGGGTGATCAGCACGTGCGGGAGCACCGGGAGCCCTGCGGCACGGAGCACGACCTTCATGTAGTGCTTGTCCATGCCGACCGCGGACGCGAGCACGCCGGCACCGACGTAGCGGACCCCGGCCATCTCGAGCAGACCCTGGATCGTGCCGTCCTCGCCCCACGGGCCGTGCAGCACCGGGAATACGACGTCGACCTCACCGAGGTCCTTGGGTACGTCGGCGGGGTCCTGGACGACCAGCCCGGACGAGCCCTCGTGGCCCGTGGTCAGCTGCACGCCCGGCCGGCCGGCGTCGACCGCTGGCAGCTCGCCGGCGGCGCCCAGGGCCAGCCGCTGCGGGTCGCCGCTCTCGAGCACCCAGCGTCCGTCGGGTGCGATCCCGATAGGCACCACGTCGTACGCGTCCGTGTCGATCGCGGCGAGCACGCTGCCCGCCGTGATGCAGGAGATGCCGTGCTCGTCGGAACGGCCACCGAAGACGACTGCCACGCGGGGCTTGGAGGGGGACATCGCTGTGACCCTACCGGGGGCCGTGGGCGGGAGGTGACGCCTCTCTAGGGTGTGTCCCATGGCCGACGAGACCCTGCATCCCGAGACCCTCGCTGTG
>Ga0111538_10014454_pt1 | contig 10400 bp, 3 predicted proteins | sample SoiMethybrSBSTD1_FD_79669 | JGI IMG/M metagenome (GOLD analysis project Ga0111538, IMG submission 79669) | Bulk soil microbial communities from a Populus tree surrounding site in Tennessee, USA - Soil MetaG P. TD hybrid SBSTD1 (version 2)... | ecosystem: Environmental > Terrestrial > Soil > Tree... | reverse complement strand
GCCGTGGAAGGCATCAGCCTCACGATCGCTGATTTGACCGACAATCACTTCGACATCGCGATCATTCCCAAAACCTTTGAAGTAACGAACTTTTCTCAGCTAAAGCCTGGCGATGAAGTGAATCTGGAAGTGGACGTGATTGCCAAGTACGTCGAGCGAATCCTTACCCAACAGACGGAAACGCGGGCCTCCTGACCTCAGTCGCCAAATCACCGCCCCTCGCGCTAACATAGGATCAACCCGATTCCAGATTCCAGATTGCAGGTTCCAGATTGCAGATTGCAGATTTGAAATTAAGCCATGGCTTTTGCTTCCATTCCTGACGCCGCCGCTGACATTCGCGAAGGGCGGATGATCATCATAGTGGATGACGAAGACCGCGAGAATGAAGGCGATCTCGTGTGCGCGGCCGAAAAGACCACGCCGGAGATGATCAATTTCATGGCGCGGCACGCGCGCGGGCTGATCTGTCTGCCGCTGACCGAAGAGCGCTGCGATGAATTGCATCTGCCGCCGCAGGTCGCCGATAACACTTCGAAACTGGGGACCGCCTTTACCGTTTCGATTGAAGCGCGTCGCGGCGTCACCACCGGAATTTCCGCCGCCGATCGCGCGACGACAATTCTCACGGCTGTCGATCAAAGGACCAAACCACAGGATCTGGCGCGACCCGGCCATGTTTTTCCGCTGCGCGCAAAAAAAGGTGGTGTGCTGGTGCGACCCGGACAGACGGAAGCGGCCGTCGACATCGCGCGCATCGCCGGACTTTATCCGGCCGGCGTCATCTGCGAGATCATGAACGAAGACGGGACGATGGCGCGTCTGCCGCAATTGCGCGAGTTCGCCAGCATCCACGGTTTGAAGATCATCAGCGTGGCCGACCTGGTTCGCTATCGCATTACCAAAGAAGTCCTGGTGCGTCGCGCAGTCGAAACTGATCTCCCGACTGTCTATGGAAAGTTTCGCGCGATCGCTTTCGAGAATACTGTGAACGGCGATGTGCATCTGGCCATGGTCATGGGCGACGTGCGCACAGACGATCCGGTAATGGTCCGTGTGCACAGCGAGAATGTCACTTGCGACATGTTTGGTTCGACCATCGACGATACCGGTTTTCAGCTGCGACGGGCGCTGGAAAAAATCTCGGAAGCAGGTCAGGGCGTCGTGCTTTACCTGCGGCAAAGTGAGCACGGCCTGGATCTGATTCACCAGTTGCGTACTTATGCCGTCATGCAGGAGCGCCGTGTGAGCAAAGCCGAAGCCAGCGCGGAGACAGGCTATGGCCTGAATCGCGATTACGGTGTGGGCGCGCAGATTTTGCACGAGTTGGGACTGCGCCGCATCCTGCTTTTGACCAATCACCCCCCCAAAGTAACTGCCCTCGAAGGCTTCGAGTTACAGGTTGTAGGCAACGTGCCCCTCGGGTCTCCGGCATCTGAAGTGGCAGAGACTTTAGTCTGTGATTCAGAGGAATCGAATGTCCGTTTGAGTTAGCCGCGGAGCGGCGAAAGATCTGTAGCCCATGGCGTGAGGTAAAAAGCTTTAATTGACACATCAGCCGCGGAGCGGCGGGACATTTGTGAGAACGATGATGAGGTTTCGCCCCTCAGGGGCCCCGGTGTCATATTGCCCTGATCCCATGGCTTACGCCATGGGCTACAGATCTTTCGCCGCTCCGCGGCTACACCGACTGAAGTCTGTGCCACTATTGCCTTGAAATTCCCCGGCTTTCAGTTTACAAACAGTACAGAGGTCAGAGATCGGAGGTCAGAGATCAGAAGTCAGAAATCAGATCTGTTTTGTTTTTTCCGGAAGCTGACATCCGACCTCTGATCTCAGGCCTCTAATTTCTCTCCTCCGGTTTTTCGCTCTTCCCCTCAAAAGTTATGGGTACGGGATCGTAGTTGCGATCTGAAGTCTAAATTGATCTCAGACCGGCGCTCCAATCGATGCCTGAAAACAATCATCGCGATAACTCGCCGAAGCCCAGCGAAGTCATTCGCCGGAGACGCTTCATCAATCGCCGGAACACGATAATTGTGGCGATTGCCCTCGTCTGCGCCACGATTGCGTTGATTCTGGTGGGCCTGCTGGCCTTCAGGCTCGGTTACGTGGACAACTATATCGCCGGCCAGGTCAAGGACACACTTTCGAAATACGGCATCCGTGCCGAGATCAAGAACTTTCATACCACCTGGTCACCGCAACAGGTCGAGATGCTGGGCGTCGAACTATACGACGCGAAGACCGGCGACAAGCTGGGCAAGGTTGACCGGATTCTCGCCACGATTCGAATCGAAGATCTTTACGCGCTCAACCTGCGCCGCAACATCAATCTGAAGGATTTGCAAATCGAAGGTTTGGAACTTTGGGTGAACTTTGACGCCCAGGGCAATTCCAATTTCCGCAACATCCATGTGCCGCCGCCTGCCCCGAACCAGCGAATTTTGTTTGCTTACTCAAGCGCCCATGTCGAGATTAAAAACTCTCAGGTTCATTACGGCGATCAATTGCACAGCCTCTCAGGCGAAGCCCGCAATCTGCGCGCAACGATTCAGCCTGACGACCCAAACGCTCCCGCGTCGAGTTGGATGAACACGGTAACGTTCACTTCCACGAATTCAAGCTTTGTTTACGACGGCCGTCCTGTCAACAACATCGATATCGAGGCGCGAGGCCGCGTGAATCAAATACGCGCCGAGATCCAGGAACTGACGATTCGGTCGCCGATTGCTGAGACGCACCTGAGCGGCGTAATGGGCGACTGGCGGGCGCTCAGATATCAATTGAACGTTACGTCCACAGTAGATCTCACTCAGGCTTCGGACATTCTCAAGCCCGGAATGGCTTTGCGCGGCGCGGGAAACTTTGTCGGCACCGTCGTTGGCGATGGAGATCATTACCAGGTTGACGGCAGCATCAAGTCTGACGCCATCGCCGCCGACAACTTGCGTTTGCAAGCCTTGAATATCTCGGCCAAAGGATCGGGTCAGGGTAGTTCGTACGAGTTCAACGGACGCGCAGTCGCCCAACTGCTCACTGCCGGAGACTTTCAACTGAACGTCGTGCAAATAACCGGTGGCGTCATGGGTACCGGCACAAACTTTCGCTGGATAGGCGAACTGCGCGCCGCAGCTGAGAAGAGTTACGGGACGACCATAACGGGTCTGATTCTGCGCGACGCGCGCGCGGATTATAACGACGGGGTGATCACTGCTTCGGCGCCGCAATTCAACGGCTCCGGCCTTACGACCAGCACCGCCAAAGTACAGAACGGCATTCAGGCGAACGATCTGCGCGTTCGAATTGAAGACGGAAAAGCCACGGCCACCATCGCTTCCGCCAAAGCCGGAAAGATTCAATCCGGTGCGACGACGATCAACGGCGTCACGGCGAAAGGGATAGACATCAAGAGCGAAGGCGACACCACAAACGTCACCGTGAAAGACGTCCAGGTCGGCGAAGCCAACGCCTTTGGCGCGCAAACCGGCAGCATCAACATCGCCGGCGTCCGGCTGGCGGTCCACAACGGACGCGTCCAGGGTTCGACCAGTGATATCAATGCCGGCACCGTAAAGCTGAAGGACGGCAGTATTGAAAATGTAAGGCTGACGCATCCCGCATTCACGCTGGAACCGTCGGGCCGCTACCGGGCCAGTGCGGATTTGAGTTTGGGCGGAGGCGTTTTGGGCCAGATGAAACTTGGGCCGGCCCGCGCCTCGCTGGTAGCCAGCAGCGATCAAGTTCAACTTACGAATTTTGTGGCTGAAGCTCTGGATGGTCGCGCGAGCGGCAACGCGACGATTTCACTGCGGAAGAACGGCCCGTCAAAGGTCAACGCCAACTTTGATAATTTCGATCTTGGCGGGCTGATTACGCTGGTGTCCGGACGCGTGGTGCCGATCTCGAGTAAGACAACCGGCACCGCCGATCTCTCGTTCACCGGAACTGACTTTGCAAATGCGAACGGAAGCGTCAACGCCAAACTAGCGGGCACTGTGCCGGCCGGTAGTGATCTGGCGCCCCTCTCGGGAGAACTTTCCGTCACGGCTAAGCAGGGCCAATTTCAGATTCAACGCGCTATCTTGCAGACACCGGCGACGACTCTGACGGCAACCGGCCAGTTTGCGATCGACCAACCGACCTCGAACCTGCGAGTTGATCTGGCGTCGACCGACGCGTCAGAACTTCAGCGCCTGCTGATTTCTTCAGCAATTCCCGAACTTGAGGCTCAGTTTGAAACTTACGAGATTGATCTCGGCGGGCGGCTGACATTCAACGGCACGCTGAACGGTGCGCTGAAAGACCCAATTGTCAATGGTCATGCTGAACTCGCCTCGCTGATTGTCAGTAAGCGTGAGGTTGGATCGTTGTCGGCCAACATCGCTTCCACCGGCGCCGTAATGCGCATTACCGATGGTCGCCTGGTGCAGGCAAGTGGCGGCAACGCGCAATTCTCCCTGGTCATCCCGCGCACGGGCAAAGATAACATTTCGATCGATGCCAAGCTCGATCGCTTTGGCGGGCCGATCACGCTGCCGTTCAAGATCGAGGGTCAAAAGGAAATCACGATCGACGCGCCGATTTCCGGGCAAATTCAAATAGCCGGCTTGACGAACAATATGAGCGGTGTGGCCGACGTGCGCCTGGGAACTGGAAACATTGCCGGCGAGCCGCTGCAAAACGGCAGTGCACGCGCAACCTTTGCCGGGTCGACGGTCAATCTGGAAAAGGCTGACCTCAATTTTGACGCCGGCCATTTAGTGGCCAGCGGGAAAATCGATACGGCGACCAAGGCGTTTGAGATTCAGGCCAGTGGTGATCGAATTCAACTGGCACGAATCGGGGCCTTAATCGCCAATCCAAAGATGCCGAAGCTTGACGGCACAGCAACAGTTACGTCCCTGAAAGCGTCAGGCGTGCTCAGCGCGGCGGACTTTTCCTCGTATCAAATTGAATTCAACGTCGAAAGTAATAATGCGACGCTCGACGGCCAGTCCGCAGGCGTCGTGAAGCTCGTTGGGCAGACGCAAAACAAGCAACTGAACGTCACCCTTACGTCAACCGGATTGCTGGGCGACACGGCCCAACTTGTTACTGCTCGCGTCGATCTCAGCAATGACAAATTACCGGCAACAGTCGAGTCAACGATTACCGACGCCGACCTGACGCAGCTTTTTAGAATCCTCATGGCCAATGCCCGCGGGTCTGCGGCTACCAGCACTCAACCTGAAATCGTGGTTACCGGCCGCGCCTCGGGCCAACTGAAGTTGAGCGGCAGCTTGCTCGACGACGATGGATACCCAACCTGGCACGGTCTGACGGGCACCGCCACCATCAACACTCTGTTAATTAACATTCCCGATTTTGCGCTTACTAACAATGGTCCGATGGTCGTGGAAGTGCGTCCGAACGAAATTGTTTTTCAGGAAACGCACTTAACCGGTAATCAAACCAACGTAACGCTGGGTGGATCGATCGCCACCAGTCCCGGTGGTCGAAACACGCTGGCCATTAACGGCAGAGTCAACCTGCGCATCCTCAATCTGCAATCTCCCGACATCATCTCTTCCGGCGTGGCCGTGCTTAACGTGATGGTCGGAGGCACATACGAAAACACCCGGGTCACCGGACGGGCTTCGGTGACGGGCGCTTCGGTCTCAATCTATCTCGGCGATCAGCGCGTGGCGCTCTCTAATTTGAATGGGTCCATCCTTTTCAATGCCAAGCAAATGCAGATCGAAAAGGCAACCGGGACAATCGGCGGCGGACAGATCAGTGCTACCGGTGGCGCCCAGCTCTCAGGGCTGTCGATATCTCAGTTTCTGCTTAACGTCCGCGGCGACAAGATCACACTTAATTACCCTGCCGATTTTCGTTCGACCCTGAATCTCAATTTGGAACTACGCGGCAGTCTCGAGCCCCAGGGCCGCCAGTTCATTCGCGGCAACGTCGAAGTGATACGCACCGAATACACCAAGGACATTAACCTCGCTGAACTGATCAATCAGCGTGGCCCTGTTTCAATCGAGGAAGGCAGCGAATTCAAATTCGCCGAGACGGCAAATTTCGACAAGCTGCGGGTCGAAGGACGTAACGCCCTGATTATGCGCAACAACCTGGGCAACCTGGTGGGTTCGATCTCCTTGCAGCTCGATGGCCCGGTGAAGAGTCCGATTGTCGAAGGGCGCATTACGGCGACCCGCGGTACTTTGAATTTCAGGAACAATCCGTACGAGATAACTCGCGGCCTGATTTACCTGCCGGCACGTTATGGCGCCGATCCGGTATTGAACATTGAAGCGCAATCCGTGATTCGCGGCTATCGCGTCACGGCGATTATCGAGGGGCCTTTGACGCATCCCACCACGACCGTGGCCGCAGAGCCGTCCCTGCCGCAAGCGGATGTCGTGTCGCTGATTTTGACGGGCACACTTGCCTCAACAGATACGAACGCGTCGGTATTGGCTCAATCAGGTTTGGGCACAGCAGCGAGCTTGCTGACCGACGCACTCATCAACGCGCCGATTTCGCGCGCCAGTAACAAGTTGTTTGGGCTCAGCCGTCTGGAAATCAATCCAGTCATCGGCGGCAGCAACAATTCGGCGCCGACGGCTCGGTTAACGGCGGCGCGCCAAGTCACGAAGGACATTACGGTCACCTATTCGACCAATATTGCCTCTGATCCTAATCAAATATTGTCGGTCGAGTATCGCGCCTCGAACCGGATGTCTTTCGTGGCGCAGTACGAGCAGGGTTCGAACCGGAATCTGAGCACGCGCAACAACAATTACAGTTTTGAGATCAGGTTCCGAAAGAGATTCTAAAGTGAGTCAGAAGGCAGAAGGCAAAAGGCAAAAGGCAGTAAGCAGGGGGCAACAGGCAAAGAGGCTGTTATTTTTCTGCCTTCTGCCAGTTGCCTTCTGCCTTCTGCTTTCCGGTTCTGCATTCGCCCAGGTTGGTGATTACGAAGGCCGTCCCGTCGCTGCCGTTGAAGTCGTGCTCGAAGGCACACCTGCCGACGCGGCTGCTCAGGCTGAATTCAAAGGCATACTCAAAATCGCTGCGGGCGAAGAGTACTCTGCGGTGAACGTCCGTCAGTCGCTGCATGACTTGTATGCTTCGGGCCGGGTCGCTTCGGCCCGCGTGGAGATCTCAGAATCCGGAACCGGCCGCCTGGCTCCCATCCGCATCCGGTTTGTGGTGCAGAGACAGATTATAATCGCCACTGTCTCCATCAGAGGTGCGTTCACGGGAACTCCGATTGCGCGTGACGAAATTCGCGCGCGCTTGAACCTGCTGGAGAGTGGGCGCCGTTTTTCGCTGGTTGCAATAGAACGAAACGCTGACGAAATCCAATCGTATCTGCGGGATCGCGGCTATTACAACGCGACCGTCGAGCACGAGGAAATCCCGGACCCATCGGACGCCTCCGGAACTCGTCGTCGAGTTATTTATACGATTACGCCGAACCAGCAGGCCCACGTGGGCAGCTTCACTATCGAGATCAAAGGTTTCGATCCGAACCCTGTACGACCTTCGTTGAAGTTGCAGCCCAATGCGCCCTTCACCCGCGAAATTCTGGGCGAGGATCTTAACCGAATAAAACAAGCGCTGATTGTGAAAGGTTACATGGCGCCACAGCTCGAGGATCCGGCAGTACAATTCGACTCTGCCACCAACGCGATCAATATCGGGCTGAAGGGCAAGGTTGGACCGTTGGTGGAGATTTCCTTTTCTCCCAATTACAACCTGAAGGAAAGCAAGCAGCAAAAACTTCTGCCGATTAAGCGCGAGGGAAATCTGGACGGTTCAATTCTGGATGAAGGCGCGCGCAGGGTACGGCAACAGCTTCAGGAGCAGGGATATTTCTTTGCTGATGTTGAGCCGCGCTGTACCGTGACTCCACCGGTCCCCACGATGACGGAAAACGGGACCCAGGAAACCTGCCAAAACCTGAATCCGGCCGAGTTGGATGGTCATAACATAAAGGTCGTCTACGAGGTGACCTTAAGGAGACGCCTGCGTCTCGCCGATATTCGCATCACCGGAACGAACAAACTGACTATCGAAGATATCCTGCCGCAACTGAAGTCGAAAAAAGTCAGCGCGTTCGCTTTCCTCCCTTTCCTCGGAAGTTATGGCCGCGGATACACCAGCAGTGCATTGCTCGAGCAGGACCAGCGCACGATCAGGGCGCTGATGAGAGACTTCGGTTATCGGAAGAACGAAGTCAAAGTGCTGCAGGGAATTTCGCCGACCGGGGACAACCTGATCATCACCTTTCAGGTGGTCGAAGGACCGTTAACGCGCATCGCGGATATCGACATCAAAGGAGAAAAAGTTTTCTCCGACGATCGACTGCGGCAGGAACTTTCGATCGTCAAAGACGCTCCTTACTCGCCCTCCCAGGTGCGCGCGGACAACGACCAATTGCTCAACCTTTACGCGCGCGAGGGCTTTATCGAAGCGGAAGTGCGGCCTTCAATCGACGAGCTGCCCATGAAAGGCGGAGACGAACAAGTGCGCGTCGTCTTTAACGTCAATAAAGAAGGCGCGAAAGGAATCATTAACGACATTCTGGTTAATGGCGTCACCGGCGACGGTTCGGTCCAGGAAAACAAGCGCGCGGCCATCAAGCGAGCGGTTCCTTTGCATCCCGGCGAGGCGCTACGCGCAGATCGGATTACGGAAGCGGAACGCATGCTCTATGTTACTGACGCCTACCGTCAGGTGCTGGTGAGTCAACAACCGGTTGGCGACGGTCCCAACGGAACAAAGCTTTACGACGTGATCATCGACGTGGAAGAGAAACGGCCGCGGGTGATGGAATACGGCGGAGGGTATTCAACCGACCTGGGACCACTCGGAATTTTTGAGCTGACGAACGTCAATTTTATGAACAGGCTGCGGCAGGCGGCGATGCGGATTCGCGTCAGCCAGCGACAGCAACTGGTCCGATTTGAAGTACTCGATCCGCGCTTCTTTCGATATGGCAAGCACCAGTTGGCGCCTCTGGCCGTTTCAGTTCAATACCTCCGCGATTCTTCGTTCACTCGATTCTTTCGCTCGACCATCGACCAGGGAACGGACGGCATCGTTCAGCGTCTGGATGAAGACGGTAATCCTGTCGATCGCTTCGGAAATCCGGCAGGCGAACCAACCGTTAACCGTTTCACTTTCGGCATCGAGACGCAAAGGGTCTTGAGCCAAAAATTGCACAGCCTGCTTTTCCTTCGCTACAACTATGAGGATGTGCGCCTGCGAAACATTGAGAGTCTTTTGATCGAACCGATCCTGCGGCCGGATCAGGTGGTCAGGCTTTCGGGTCCCGGTGTCTCTTTTGTGATCGATACGCGTCAGCGTTGCGAGCGGCGCTTGCCCGGCACCTTCGTCGGCGAAGATGAAACCGTTCGCGGCGGCGAAGTTTGTCGTTACAACCAGACTGATGCGACTCGCGGCCAGTTTTTGTCCGCAGACTTCCGCGTCACTGCCCGAGCGCTGGGCGGCAACACGTCGTTCATGCGCTTTGAATCGACCTATCACACTTATTACAAATCCCGCCGGGCACGTAATACGGTGTTCGCCGCCAACCTGACGGTAGGCCTGGCACGTTTGTTCAATCCGCGCGACCTGAACGGCAATGGCCTGGTCGATGACTTTGATCTGCTTTTGCCGATTAGCGAACGTTTCTTCTCGGGAGGGGCCACTACGTTGCGCGGATTCGGATATCAGGAAGCCGGTCCGCGGCAAGTCATAGTCCCGCAGGGCCAGTTTCATAACACGTCGGGAGAGCTGGTGGGAGTGAATCCGTTTACAGTTCCGATTGGCGGCAACGGAATGGTCGTGACAAACCTGGAAGCGCGTGTGCCCGTGACACCCGAAATACAAGTGGTGCCGTTTTACGATGGTGGCAATGTATTTCGCAGTGTGGGTGACATCTTCAATCGGCAGCCAATCACGCCGACCGGAAACTTTCTTCGGGACGTAAACGCGCAAAACTTAAGGGTTCGATGGACCAATACAGTGGGTGTTGGTTTTCGCTTCAAGACCCCTCTGGGCGGTGCCCTGGCCGTTGATTATGGCTATCTGCTGAATCCGTCTGAGTTCCTGATCCCACAGAATCTGGGCACCACCCCGACCACCGCGATCTACCGTCTGCATCAGGGTCAGATTCAGTTTCGGTTTACGCAGACGTTCTGAATTTGGGCGAGGAGGAAAAGAAGTGCAAATTGAAAAGTGCAAATTAGAAATTGGAAATTGCGGCGGTGGACAAGTATCGAGATCGAATCGCACGATCGCCGGGACGACATTTTGCACTTTTCAATTTGCACTTTTCAATTTTCAATCTCTTTCTTTTCTCGCCGCTCTCTGCGCTCTGCTTCTCGCATTTTGTCCCG
>Ga0111538_10014453_pt1 | contig 10400 bp, 4 predicted proteins | sample SoiMethybrSBSTD1_FD_79669 | JGI IMG/M metagenome (GOLD analysis project Ga0111538, IMG submission 79669) | Bulk soil microbial communities from a Populus tree surrounding site in Tennessee, USA - Soil MetaG P. TD hybrid SBSTD1 (version 2)... | ecosystem: Environmental > Terrestrial > Soil > Tree... | reverse complement strand
TCACCATTTAAATCAAGGTAGGCTCTGGCATCGGTTTGCCATTCAGCGGCGATAGTAGTTAACGCATCTGACTTGTTTATTTCTCCGACACCAAATTTTACTTTGGAATTCTTACCATTCGGCGAAAGTTCAATATAAGCTTCAGTCGTCGCATAATCGATGGATTGGCTTAACGTCGCGTTGTTTCCAAATTCCCCTTTCGCTGCCATTCTGCCGTCTCGCATATTGTTACCACGCAAGGTTGGCCAGTCTGCCGGCGCCGAATTTGTTTTCGCAACATTGAGCTGCGCGTTAATCGCAGAGAAGGATACGCTGAAAATGATCAGCACCAGAATTCGCTTCATGAGAAATTCCATTTTTTGTAGATAGACATACGCTAACTATTTTTTCATCATCCGGACGGATCATGACATTACAGCACACTTATGCCACCTTAGACATTTAATAAAAATTAAATGAAGTTCTAAAAATGGACTCCTCCTCTCAGAAATGGAGCCTGTATTCTTTGGTTGGGCGCCGGCTGGGCTGAGATTAACCGATGTAAAAAACGGAAATTCTTTATATTTTTTGTTTCAATGTGATCCAATTCATCCAACGATCACATCAAAAGTGAAATCTGATTTTGTGTTTAATTTGCAACAAGCTGTTTCTTTGTAAAATCATAGCCACGTTTTTTGTCGATCTCTCTCCGGCTACGGTCCTGATAATCCACAAGCTCTTCCATTTCATATTTCTTTGCCAGTTCACGGGCGGATACACCTTCCTTTTTGGATCGAAGCACAAACCACTGTTCACGATCCAGAAATACTTCCTGTTCCACTTCGTCTGCGTGTTCTTTCAAGAGGGCGTCGCGTTTTTTCATATTGAAATTTTCATGAAAGATCACCCTATCCAAGTCAAGCGTTGCGCGTGCAATGGTAACATCGTCGCTTTTTTCGTCAACTATACGTTGCCCAGTGATGTCATAAATTTGGCAGTCGCGGGTATAAGTGCTGGTGACAATATAGTAATGGTGCATAAGCGCATAGGCTTGAAGTTGCGCTCCGGCCGAGTAAGCGCTTGGCCATAAAACCATTTCTGCGCCTTTGTCTCTCAATGCCTGCCAAACTTCCGGAAAATTAGAGTCAAAACAGATGCTGACACCAATACGGCCAAAGTCCGTGTCGTAAACCATTTCTCCGTTTGCTCCCGGGCTCACGGCGCCTGCCTTCAGGTCGAACTCTGCCCAATAGGGATAAACCTTATCATAACCGAATACAACTTTTCCTTCGCGGTTGATTAAAACAGCGGTATTGTAACGATCCTTGCCGTCGGTCCGGTCAATGGGAGAAAGAATGTAGGTGTGGTATTTTTTTGCAATTTTTGACAACGTCGTTATTGTTTCGCCATTCAGCGGTTCAGGGAGCTTCTGTCCGCGCCAGGTTTCAGGCAACACGATAATGTCTGTCCCTTTCGCCGCCTCCTGATCAACGAGTTTTATGATTTTGTTAAATTCCTGATCTTTAAAGCAAAGGCTCACCACGCGTACCGGCCGCCCAGCTTTTTCTGCCGGACCTGCTTTAAATGCAGTCAGCCCCCAAAAGGCAACTACTACAAGCACGGTGGCTGGTAAAAAGTACTTCAGGGAGTTTAATGTTTTTATTTTCATATTTTTTCCTTTACAAGAGGCATTTATAATTCTAATTAATGACTACTCAATTTTTCAATAAAATCCTTATGAAGGTAAGTATATACCGACCATAAAGAAAGCATTTTTATTTGCGCGGTTCATGGACCTTCGGCACAAGGACTGATCAAAAAAGATCGCAATATTTCCTTCATATTTTCTATTTATCGATGATTAGGATCTTTCCCTGCTGTGTCGCAGTTATAACTTCAACAAATCCATCAGCATCCACATCCGCCACAATCGCCGGTCCGCACCCTAAAGCATCGTATTTCCACGATATTGTTGGTTTTCCATTGTCGTTTCCGACACAATAAACACCGGTGCTATTACTCACAATTATTTCGTCTTTTCCATCGCCATTTACATCACATGCCAGGGGCATGAACCCTGCCAGCTCCAGGGAAAAAGATTTATATGCTTCACCATTTACCGGGTCATAGGCAAACAGCAACTTCTTATTGTCGGATTTTCTCGTTGAAAGTTCCACGACCCAAAGCTTGCCATTCCCATCAAGGTCGGCCATACACTGCCAGTACCTTCCAGCATAGTCGAGCGCACGGGAGCTCCAGGAAAGAGGACCGGTAACATTCATGGTACCGGCCGCGAGGGAAACGTTAAAACAGGAGAGGGCCATTTTCCCTTCATCACGGAATGCGACGGGTAAAATTTCTGCGATCCAGAACGACGAAAATCCCTTGGCTAAGTAATCATAGTCATCCAGGAAGAGTTTTCGCATGAATGATTTAAACTTAATGGACCCGTCGTTGACGTCTGCAATAAATACAATATTGCCAAACCCGCACATCACTTCGTCCGAGCCGTCGCCGTCTATGTCATACGTTGAAAAAATATTTCCCCCGGCGCCGCTTATGACGGGCTTTCCTTGTCCGGGTCCTTTGTCCGCCGTGAGCGTATCCAATTCCCAAATAACAGCTCCGTTATTACCACCAAGGCAATACGTTCGTCCTGTATGTTGAATGACGCGTTGAACCGTTACAACGACATCCCTGGCTTTCCGGTTCGAAGACTGCGCCGTTCCGTAAAACGCCAAGTTGCCGTCGAACGTGGTGACGTCGCCTGCATTAATATCCGGAAAGTCTTTTTTCCACAACAATTTGCCGTTGTAATCATACACAAATATGGCAGCGCCCATTTCGGTCCCACTACTAACAATAACTTCCTTGTATCCGTCGTGATCCAAATCGTCGACGGAAATTCCGTAGTCAATTAATCGGCTATATTGATACAGCATGCCATGACCTGGTACCTTCCAACGCAGACTCATTTTACCACCATCATTTCGCGCAAAGCACAACACTTCGCCGACATCATTGGGAATTATAATCTCTGCTTGTCCATCAGCGTTGATATCTGCGGCCACCGGAATAAAGGTTTTTGAATTTGAAGCAATAAATCTTCCCAGCTTTTTTGCGTGAGCATTCGTGGTCTTCACAATCGCGGAAGGAGTTCCGAATGTTTTTAGTTGCAGCAGTAAAGTATGCGTGCCATCGCCGTTCTTTCTTTCTCTAAGTATGTCACCATACATACCCGATGGAATATCGATCGTCATGGGAGCTTTCCGTACTTTTCCTTCTTTCGATGCGTAATAGGCTAAAATGGAGGTGCTTCCATCTGGTTTTTCCTCAACAGTGAAAAAAGCCTTTTGACCAATATTCTCATAGTCGAGACAAACAACGTTGGCTTCGGCCAGGCTGGAAACACCATCTACGTGCGTGGTCAAAGAAGGTGAAGTATTCACCACCCTTGGACTGATCCATTTGGCCTTATCAACGCGCCATAATTCTTTTATCGCACCTTTAGCAAAGGTGAAGACTTTTAACGTACCTGATATTGGTATCGACTGGCCTTTTGTCGCCGTGCAGAAAAAAATATATTCTCCATTACTATTTACGTCGCTAGCCGATGTGACGAATGAATTTTTTATTTGGGCTTTTACTTTACCATTCACAGGATCGAATAAAACAGCTGCCCAATTCTTGTCGTCGTTGTAGTTATACACGTTCACCAGAATCTCTGTCTTACCGTCTCCATCGAAGTCGGTTACACTGTTAGAAATGGGCTTAGAAATTTTTTTTGCTGACTCGACGTAAGCGTCAAAGATGGTTGTCCAGCCAAACTTCAGTTTTCCATTATCATTTTTTATGACGTCTAAATGATACGGGTACGCACCAATAATGACTACATCCCTATAGCCATTGTTGTCGACGTCCGCCACGCATGCGAAACCGCGCTTCCGCAAGTGATGCCAGCCACTAACGTTCTGACTAAGCCCCGCGATCGAATCACCTTTATTGTTGAATACATACACCCCCTCCCAGCTGGTAATAATGATGTCCTTTTCTCCATCATTGTTCATGTCATCGACAAGAACGTGTGGCCTTTGCATGTACACGCCCTTTTTGAATCTACGATCGAGGACTAGTTTATCAGTGTTCGCCTCATATATGCGGAAACCCACATATGTGGTATCGCTGTTTCCGAAAGAAAATCCGTCTAAGGCGGAGATCCTGTAAAAAATATTATCGCCCTTAAAAAGTTTCGCATATTTAATACTCTGGGATACAGAAACTTTTGTAATGCTTCCGTTTCCATACAGATCAAGGTAAGCCTCGTTTTCCGTTTGCCATTCCTTTGTCAGGCGCTGATACTGCAGCGAATCATTTGTTTCGCCTGCGTTAAAACGTATAGTGGAATTTGTTTTCGCTGGTGAAAGTTCGAGATAGGCCTCTGCTGTGGCAAAGTCAATGGCTTGAAGTAGTCTCGTGCTATTTTTGAATTCACCTTTCGACACCACCCTACCGTCGCGGTTATTATTACCCCGCAACGTGGTCCATTCCGCCGGAGTTTTATTGTTTTTCATTTTCGGGATAACTTGTGCACTTGCCATGGTTGTATTCAATCCTACCATTAATAGTACTAGAAAATATTTCGCACGCGACCGTTGATATACGAAGGCAAGTATCATCAACCATTCATTACATCTTTTAACTTCACCGGCGCGCCACCCCTCTTTTTACTCTCATCGGCCGCTTGCATGAATGCATAAATCTCAAGGGTTTCAGCTTCGTCGACTGGCGATTTCTTTGTCGTGAAGAACTCGCTTATCTTAACACAGATTTCATCATAAGCATCCGTTCGTGGAATCACCATATTTCCGTTCGCGCCAAACACCGTTCCTCCGTAGTCATATTTTCCAGCCCTTGTTCCTCTGAAAGTCCCGATTCTTCCATCGGACCATTGCCCAACCACAACTTCCATATCGTCTTTGAAAAAACGAGTAACCGATTCACAACCTGTTCCCATGACAGTAATAAGAATTTCTACACCGTGGATGCCATACCAAAAAAGATCAACATGATGCGGCTCCAAGGCGGCCATACAAAACGTATCCGCGCCCAGTACTTTTCCTACTGCGTTCTCATTCCGTATTTGTTGACAAGGTTTCATGTAGCGTAGTGACGACGCCGAAAAAATGGGTACGTTCATTTCACGTGCTTTCCTATAAATCGATTGAACATCGGAAAATGAAGCTGCCACAGGTTTGTCGATAAACACCGGTTTCCTGGCGTTAAAAACCTGAAATGCTTGCTCCTTATGTAGCCGTCCGTCATTTGTTTCGAGCAACACGGCATCTACTTTCTCAAGCAGCCGCGCGATGGAATCGACAATCTCCACGCCGTACGTTTTAACTTCTTCCGTGTACTTCGGAATTCTGGAAACGCTGCTTTCGATATCCGCACTGCCATGTGGATATGCAGCAACCACGCGAAAATTTTCACTTTTGTTTTTGACATTAAAATACTTAACAAAAGTCGGTGCGTGTGAAGTATCAAGGCCAATGACGCCAATTTTCATCGGCCCGGCCACCGTGTGCTTGGCTATTGTAGGAAGCGAAAGGCCTAAAGCTGTGCCCGTTAATGTTGCAGCAGAAATAAAATTGCGTCTATTCATAGCGTTAATTCAATAAGCCTGGATTCCTTCATTTTATTCATTCAAAAATTGAACCGGTTCAAAAAACAAAAAATACTCCCTTCGCCGAAGCGAAGGGAAGTATTTCCAAAATAAACCCAAATCCCTAAAAGGTTTATTGCGTTGCGGCCCCGTTAGGCTCTGCAGGCCAGTATGGATTTTGATAAATTACTTTTTGCGGATTTCCTGCTGGGTCATCCGTAGTGAGCTGAAATGCCTGGAATCCGATGGGCTCTAAATAATAAGCCTCGCTCCAATTCCAGCCATTATAGAGAACGGTATTAGGATTAGTTCTGTATGGAAGAAGGTACTTGCCATCATTCGGACTGGACACGTTGGAGTTGTTACTTCCGAAAGGTACGATTGGATATTGTGCCGGATAATGTTTATATGCATTGTCCCAAAGATTGAATCCAGCAGGCTGGTAATTTTTGGCCATATCATATGCCCTCCATCGTTTCATATCCATCCAACGGAACCCCTGAGGTAAACCGAAATCTTCGGCATAATATTCACAAAGGCGTTCTCTCCTGATATTGAACGTTGTTGCGTCCACCAATGTAGTCCCCGAATACTTCATCAGATTATTTTCCTTAGAAACATCGGTATTGGCAATTGTCTTTTGGAAATCAGGATCTACACCAGCACGAATTCTAAGTTTTTGCCAATAGCCGGCAGCCGTTGCATTTATAATTCCTTCTTTCAGGTAGGAAGCTTCAATATAGTTCAGGTAAGCTTCAGCGGCGCGGAAGACCGGATAATTTGCCTGACCATCGCTATTTCCAAAGTCTCTGATGTCGGCATATGGATAATACCGTCGTGGCATGTATCCGGTCTTCGCCTGATTAACGGCGCCAAAAGTAATTGGCGGATAGCCCCACAGTGCACCGCCGTTTTTGGCATTCACTCCCAAGAGCGGAGGTTCGAGATAAGCATTTGATTGCACCGGCAAATCGCAATACCTAACATCGTCTTCACCTGAAATAAACAATTGTAGACGTTCATCCCTGTTGGCTTTTTCCAGCATAATAGTCGAGTCCAGGGAAAAACCTGAGCCCGTAGCATACTTAGGGAGTCCATTTTTCATTAAGAACATGTCAATTACTTGTTTCGTTACGCCGCAACCATTGTTCGGACCAGAAGACATAGAACCGCCCATCGTGTGACTAACGCCAAGGCTTCTGTCGTAATCCCGCCACATGATTACCTCTGGAAAAGATGCATTGCTCCTGGAAACATACATCTCATAATATGGATTCCAGTTTGAACCAATTGCGCCTATACCTACCGGTGGATTCATTACATGAGAATTTGGCACAAGATCAACCTTGTCGGCTACTTGCTTGGCTGCATCCATCGCCTGTGTCAGGAAAAAATCTATTTCTGCATCAATGTTGATTGTAAAACCTGGATGATATGCTTCACCTGGCCAGCCCGGACCACCAGGCACAAACGGAGTGCCCTTGTGGTATTTCAACCAGGTTGCCTCGAAAAGTGCAAATCTGGACTTGAGCAGAAGTGCGACATCCTTGGTTATCCGGTTTTTGTTTGTCATACTCAACAACGAAATGGCTGTATCCATATCAGCGAGAATAAATCTTGCCACTTCGTTTCTTGGCATACGTTTGTTTGCGTCAACCAACAGGTTCTTGTCAGCTTCCGTAAAGGTTCTGGTGATGATAGGGAAGTCTCCAAAAATCTGCAGTTTTTCAAAATAGACGCATGCGCGGTTAACATAAACCTCGCCGATGTAGTGATTGATATTGGACGGATTACCCAGAAGTTTGCCGGCTTTCCATTTAGGACGTACCTGTTCGAAAAAGTAGTTCGAGTTCCTGATCCTGTTAAAAACCCACCCACCTGCCGATTGCGAGCTACCAAAATCTGCTGGTACCCTTTTTATACCTGGCACCCAAAAGGTCTCTGGCGTACCATTTCTTGTATTCAACCACATATCACTATGGTAATCATACCGTACAATATTGAATGAAGACCCAGCATAAAATTGATACCCTCCAAGGGAATATGTTGCTAAATCACTTTCAGTATTCAGGTATGCATCGGGCGTAACTTTTGCTTCTGGTACTCTGTCAAGAAAGTCGTCGCACGAACTTGCCAGCGTTAACACCAAAACGATATTTAAGAATTTTAAAAAAGTCTTCATGATTGATTATAAGTTTAGGTTGAGACCGAACGCGAAAACTTTACTAATTGGATACGCAGTACCAATTGAACCTGAACCGCCTTGCGGAGTGCTCATTCCTAAATAAGCCTCTGGATCAATAACAGATGTCAGCTTGGTGAATGTGAATAGATTCTCACCACTCACATATACGCGAACTTTCTGCAGATGTATTCTCTGGGTAAGTCTTGCTGGTATCGTATAGCCTAATTGAATATTTTTTATCCGTAAATATGCGGCGTTTTGCAAATAGCCGGTTTGCGTCATTTGATTCTTCGCGGTGCCTGTATAAGGGCGCGGATAGTAAGAATCTATATTGGCTCCATAGGGACTGTCTTCCGGCCGGTAATAATCCAAATGCGGATTCAGTATTTGTTGGTTGCTGGCATCTCCCGCTATTCCCCAAAAAGTAAAATCACCATCGGAATAGCCCGGGACAACACGTTGTGTCGCTGGCCACATATCTCTTTTGGCAACTCCTTGTAAGAATCCTCGAAGGTCAAAACCTTTCCATGCTGCAGTCAGGCTGAAGCCATACTTGTAGCGAGGAAGCTCATTTCCTATGACTTTAACGTCACCGGGACTTGCTAATGTCCCACTACCCGAATTGATCTTACCATCCCCGTTCACATCCGCATACATGATATCGCCTGACTGCCAAACCAGATCAATCAGACTTTGGCCTCCATTGGGCAGCGATTCCAAATGTTGCGTCATTTGGTCTTGCGTTCTTGCTATTCCTTCGGTGGTGTAGCCCCATATTTCCCCGATTTTCCTACCTGCATACCACGTATAAAAACTAGGAGATGAGTTATTGTACTTAGTCACAGTTTGAATTTCATCGGACAAGTTTACACTCACGCCATAACTAAATGGACTATCCCCTAGATTGAAATCATCGTTCCATGACACTAACAATTCAAATCCCTTAGATTCCAAGTTAGCGTTATTCGACGGGGGTGTGGTGGTTCCCAACGTATTGGTAAGCGGCGGAGGAGGTCCAACCATGCCCTCAGTGACGCGCCGGAAATAGTCAAAATTTCCAGTCAAACGGTTGCCCCACACGCCATAATCGAGCCCAATATCCCAGGATTTTACGTTTTCCCAAGTCAAATCTGAACTGACTAAACCAGGCGCGCTGGCAACGTTACTAAGTGCTCCATTCACCAGCCAATTATAATTATTTCCTCCGACCGCCCAGTTTACGCCCGCATTACCAGGTTGAACTTGCGCGATGGCCATAGGGACTGTTGGATAGAACGGATACCAGTTGGTGGTGTTCATGTTTCCAAGAGATCCGTAGGATGCCCGGATTTTTAAGAGATTAATACTTTTGACAAGAGGTGCGAAGAAGTTTTCTTTGGAAATATTCCATCCAGCAGAGAAGGAGGGAAAGAATCCCCATCGATCACTTCCAACAAAACGAGAAGCTCCGTCATAGCGTCCATTTGCTTCAAGTAAATATCGCTCTTTAAAATTGTAGTTGAGACGACCAAAGAATCCGGCAGATGACCAAGTTTGAGAATTCCCGAAGACATCTCTTGGCACTGATGTGGCAGCATCAAGCGCTATAACTTCAGGAGATATAACCCCTGATCGTCCTACACCAAATCCCTGTGTGTGAAAGTATTCTGCCTGAAATCCTACCAGGCCCTTGATATAATGACCGTTATCAGTCTGCTTGAAATAGTCGGAATATATATTGGTGGTGTAGTAGTCGTTTTTAAATGATTTATTTCCAACATACGTGTCACCCACGCCCTGACCATAAGCCGACGTATTAATTCCCACGCCATACTTTTCACCGTTGGCATATTGTAAAAAAATTGCGTTCTGATTAACCTGCTGCAATTCATTTCCTATGTTGATACTTCCGTTGGCATGTATGAACCAATTCTTTACAGGTTCATAGGTTAAAGTTACCTTATGGTTATTTTGGTTTTTGTCTTGCGTATACCTTCCTCCATCTTTTATCGCTACAGGCATATCACTCGCCAATACACCATCCTCATACTGATAAGGTTGATGTGTTAGACGTCGAGAGTTTGTGTAGAAGAAGCCCCATTGAAGATAACTCGGTGCCTCATATTTAGTCCAGTTGAAATTACCAATATATTCTAGTCGCACCTTAGGACTAAGCATAGCCGATAGGTTAACGTTTAAGGTATTACGTGTAAATTCTTCAGGAGCGGCTCTCAAAAGACCATCCTGATCTAATCGGTTCACAGAAACGTAATAAGAGAACTTTTCACCACCTCCGCGAATATTCAGACCATGAGAAGATGAAGGTGTCGAACTCTTGTACAGTTTTTCATTCCAGTTCGTCGATCCAAAAAACATTGGATAAAATTTTGGATTATTTGGATCTATCGGGCCCCATTCCGGGCCAGTACCCTCCGCGTATGCCTGTTGGCCGGCTAATAGTGTGGGAGAAAGATAAGTAGGACTTGAGCCGCTGTTCCCGTAAGCCACTATATTATATTTGGAAGCGTCCCATGCGTTTGCGTAATCGCTTAGGCCTATCGGGCTTGAAAACCTCCAGTTACCAGTGTAGCTTAT
>Ga0111538_10014452_pt1 | contig 10400 bp, 10 predicted proteins | sample SoiMethybrSBSTD1_FD_79669 | JGI IMG/M metagenome (GOLD analysis project Ga0111538, IMG submission 79669) | Bulk soil microbial communities from a Populus tree surrounding site in Tennessee, USA - Soil MetaG P. TD hybrid SBSTD1 (version 2)... | ecosystem: Environmental > Terrestrial > Soil >... | reverse complement strand
TTCGAGACCGAGATCCCGGACGAGGACGCCGAGAAGATCACGACCGTTCAGCAGGCGATCGATTACATCACCGAGCGCCGCAATCAGGCCTGACGCTCGCACGCGGGCGCACGCTCGCCTGCGCTTTCGGGTCCCCCGGCCAGGGAAGGCGGGACGACCGCACTGTCTGCAACTCTCCAACCCATGACCTGCACGAAGAGGTAATCGCTTGTCGAAGCGGCGCGTCGTCATCACCGGCCTCGGCATCGTCTCGCCAGTCGGCAGCACCGTCGACACGGCGTGGCGCAATGTGCTCGAAGGCAAGAGCGGCATCGGTCCGATCACACGCTTCGACGTGAGTGCCTGGCCCGTGCGCTTTCATGGGCCGGTCGCGGACTTCAATGCGGAGGCGTACCTCTCGCCGAAAGAACTGCGCAAGATGGATCCGTTCATGCACTACGGCTACGGTGCCGCGGCAGACGCCATCAAGGACTCGGGCATCCAGGTGACGCCGGACAATGCGCATCGCATCGGCATCACGATGGGCGCCGGCATCGGCGGCCTCGACACGATCGAAGAGAACTATCGCAAATACGCCGAGACGCACAGCCCGAAGCGCATCTCGCCGTTCTTCGTGCCCGGCAGCATCATCAACATGATCTCCGGCCACATCTCGATCAACTTCAAGCTCACCGGTCCGAACCTCGCGACGGTGACTGCGTGCACGACTTCGACCCACGCCATCGGGCTGGCGATGCGTCTCATTCAATATGGCGATGCCGACGCGATGATCGCGGGCGGCGCCGAGATGGCCACCACGCCGCTCGGTCTGGGCAGCTTCTGCCAGGCGCGGGCGCTTTCCACGCGCAATGACGATCCGCAGCGCGCCAGCCGGCCGTGGGATCGCGATCGCGACGGTTTCGTGCTGTCCGACGGCGCCGGCGCCGTGATGCTCGAAGAGTATGAGCACGCGAAAGCGCGTGGCGCGAAGATCTATGCGGAGATCGTCGGCTTCGGCATGAGCGGCGATGCGCATCACATCACCGCGCCGCCGGAAGACGGCGAGGGCGCGCGGCTCGCGATGGCCAACTCCCTGCAGGACGCGAAGTTGAATCCGGGCGACGTGCAGTACGTGAACGCGCACGCCACGTCGACCGAGCTCGGCGATCGCGCCGAGACGATTGCGATCAAGCGCGCTTTCGGCGACCACGCGTTCAAGCTCGCCGTGAGCTCGACGAAATCGATGACCGGACACCTGCTCGGCGCAGCAGGCGCCGTCGAGGCAATCTTCTCGATCCTGGCGATTCGCGACCAGGTCGCGCCGCCGACGATCAATCTCGACAATCCGGGCGAGGGCTGCGATCTCGACTACGTGCCGAAGACGGCACGGCGCATGCCGATCCGCGTCGCGCTGTCGAACTCGTTCGGGTTCGGCGGCACGAACGGCTCGCTGATCTTCCGCGCCCTGGATTGAGCGTCCTCCACCCCCTCGACGTCGAACCGGCGGCGCTGCTCGCACTCCACGCCGCCTCTCCAGACCTGTATCCCGCACTCTTCGAGAGCGCCGCAGCCGGCGAGCCGCTCGGCCGCTTCGACATCCTGTTCGCGCATCCCACCGGCAGCCTGGTCGCTGCGGGGCCTTTTCTGCCAGCGCTGGATCGAGCTTGGCAACGCGAGCGAGTCGCACCGTCGCGGCCCGAGAGCGGACCGGCAGTGCCGTTCACCGGCGGCTGGCTCTTGTATCTGGGCTACGAGCTTGCCGGCGAGATCGAGCCGCGGCTGCGCCTGCCGCAACCCGCCGTCGGTCCCATTGCTCAGGCGATCCGCATCCCTGCGGCCGTGATTCATGAGCACGACAGCGGCCGCTGCTGGATCGTTGCCGAGCACGAAGCCGCCGCCCTGATTCCGCGCATCGCCGCCGATCTGCAGCGTGTCGCACGCCTGCCGGACTCGCGCGAGGCTCTGGTCGAGCCCGACGTCGCCGAGGATGATCCGCGACACTATCTGCACGCCGTCGAGCGGGCACTCGAATACATTGGCGCGGGCGACGTCTACCAGGCGAATCTTTCGCGCGGCTGGCGGGCGACGCTGCGGCCGGGTGTGCAACCGCACCAGGTTTACCGCCGGCTGCGCGAGACGAATCCCGGGCCGTTCAGCGGCGTGGCGCAGCTCGATGGCATAGCCGTGATCAGCTCGTCGCCCGAGCGGTTGGTGAGCGTGTGCGACGGCATCGTGACGACGCGTCCGATCGCCGGCACGCGGCCGCGAGGCGCGGATCCTGCTGCCGACCTGGCGCTGGCGCGCGAGCTGCACGCGCATCCGAAGGAGCGGGCGGAACACGTCATGCTGATCGACCTCGAGCGCAACGATCTCGGCCGCGTGTGCGAGGCGGGCAGCGTGCGCGTCGACGAGTTCATGACGATCGAGTCGTACTCGCACGTGCATCACATCGTCTCGAATGTGCGCGGCAGCTTGCGTGCGGACGTCACGCCCGGCAATGTGCTCGCGGCAGTGTTTCCGGGCGGCACGATTACCGGGTGCCCGAAGATCCGCTGCATGGAGATCATCGCCGAGCTGGAGGGCGCCGCCCGCGGCGCGTACACCGGATCGCTCGGCTACCTGAATCGCGACGGCACCATGGATATGAACATACTGATTCGCACGCTGCAGCTCGCCGGCCGCGAGCTTACCGTGCGCGCCGGCGCCGGCATCGTCGCTGACTCGATTCCGGAGCGCGAGCTGGAAGAAACGCGGGCAAAGGCGCGCGGTGTATTGCGAGCGGTGGGGGTCGAGGCATGACGGCCGCTGTCCTCATCAATGGTGTCAGTCCCGACGATCCACTGCGCGCACTCGCGGTGGAGGATCGCGGTTTTCAGTACGGCGACGGCGTATTCGAGTCTGGGTTGCTGGCGCATGGCCGCGTGCGGTTACTGGAACACCATCTGCGTCGCCTGGCACTCGGCTGCGAGCGCCTCGGCATTGCAGCACCGGACACCGCGGCATTGCGAACAGATGTGCAACGACTGAGTGGATCGGCGGAGCGTGCTGTTCTGAAAATCATAGTCTCGCGCGGCGTCGGCCCGCGCGGCTATCGGCCATCGTTGCGGGCAAAGACGACTCGTGTCGTTGCGCTGTATCCAGGACCGCCGCCGACGCCAGCGCGGCTCGCTGCGCGCTGGTGCGAGATGCGGCTGGGGCGCAATACACGTCTCGCTGGGATCAAGCATCTCAATCGACTGGAACAGGTCCTCGCGCAGGCCGAGTGGCACGACGAAGCGATCGTCGACGGCCTGATGCTCGATACGGAAGGCGAGCTCGTCAGCGGAACGGCGAACAACGTGTTCCTGGTGCGCGACGGCGTGCTGGTCACGCCGGACCTGCGCTTTTGCGGAGTCCTCGGCATCATGCGCGCCGAAGTGCTGCGCGTGGCGAAAGAGCTGGGCATCGCTGTCAGCGAGGAGCCGCTGTGGCCACATGACGTCGAAGCGGCGAGTGAAATGTTCCTGACGAACGCCGTGCGCGGCATTCGCTCCGTAGACGAGCTCGGCGCGTTGCGCTGGGACAGCGCGCCGGTCGCCGATCGGCTGCGCCAAGCCGTGGATTTCTGATGCGACGCCTGCTGCAGGCCCTCGCGATCCTCATCGTCCTCGCCGCGCTTGCCGTGGCCGGGCTCGCATGGTGGGGTAACCAATGGCTGCAGCAGCCGATCGCGGGACTGCAGGAACGGATAACGTTCGAAGTTCCGCGCGGCGCTCACATGCGCAGCGTCGCCGCGACGCTGCAGGAGCGCGGTTTGCTGGATCAGCCGGATGTCTGGATTGTGTGGGCGCGGCTCATGCGGCGCGACGTTGCGTTGCAAGCGGGCGAGTACGAGTTGCAGCCTGGGTTGACGCCGAAGGGGTTGCTGGCGCTGCTGAGCTCCGGGCAGGTCGTGCTTCACAGCATCACCTTCATCGAGGGCTCGACGTTCGCGGACGTGCGCAACGCGCTGGCCGCCAACGATGCCGTTCGCAACGACAACCGCGAGCGCAACGATGACGAGATCATGCGCGCGCTCAGCGAGCCCGGACTGCATGCCGAAGGGCAGTTCTTTCCGGATACGTACCGCTTCCCGCGCGGCACCACCGACCTGGAGCTGCTGACGATTGCGCATCGGCGCATGCAGGACGAGCTGCGCAAGGCGTGGGAACAGCGCGCGACGGACCTGCCGTTGGCGAGCGCATACGAAGCGCTGATCCTGGCCTCGATCGTCGAAAAAGAGACGGCGCTGGAGCGCGAGCGTGCCCAGATCGCTGGCGTGTTCGTAGAGCGTCTGCGGCGCGGCATGCGCCTGCAGACCGATCCGACAGTCATCTACGGCATGGGGCTGACGTACGACGGCAACATCCGCCGGGCCGACCTGTCGCGCGACACGCCCTACAACACGTACACGCGGACCGGCCTGCCGCCGACGCCAATCTGCATGCCCAGCCTGGAATCGCTGCACGCCGCGGTTCAACCCGACGTGTCGGGCGCGCTATTCTTCGTCGCGACGGGCGCGGGCGACGGCAGTCACTACTTCTCGAAGACGCTCGCCGAGCACAACCTCGCGGTGAAACGCTATTTGCGGGAATTGCAACGACGATGAATCTGGGCAAGTTTATCACCATCGAAGGCAGCGAAGGCGTCGGCAAGACGACGCAGATCGCCGCGCTGCGCGACGCGCTCAAGGAGCGGGGGCTGGAGGTCATCGTCACGCGCGAGCCCGGCGGCACACCGCGCGCCGAGCGCATTCGCGAGCTGTTGCTGACGCCCACTGACGAGCCGATGCCCATGACCTGCGAGCTGCTGCTGATGTTCGCAGCGCGCGCAACGCACATCGAAAATCTCATCCGGCCGGCGCTGGAGCGCGGCGCATGGGTCGTCTGCGATCGGTTCACCGATGCGACGTACGCCTATCAGGGCGAGGGCCGCGGGGTGCGCCGCGAAGAGATCGCCCACCTCGAGCGCTTCGTCCAGGCCGAGCTGCGTCCGGACCTTACGTTGTTGCTTGACGCGCCGATCGAGATCGGTGCGGCGCGTGCAGCAGCGCGCGACGGGGAGGGCAAGCGCGACCGTTTCGAGCAGGAGCGCCAGGATTTCTTCGAGCGCGTGCGCAACGCCTATCTCGAGCGCGCGCGCAGCCAGCCCGGCCGGTTCGCAGTGATCGACGCGACCGCCGATCGCGAGAGCGTGCAGCATGCGATCCTCGCCGAGGTCGAAATCCGCTTGTTGATGCGTCCATGACCGAGACCTCCGAACGAACGCTCCCGCAGCTGTTGCCATGGCAGGAAGAGGCCGCGGCTCAGTTGCGCAAGGCATGGTCGGCGAATCGCTTGTCGCACGCGCTGCTGCTGCAGGGAGCGGAAGGCCTCGGCAAGCAGTCCTTCGCCGCGTGGCTTGCTTGCGCAGTTCTCTGCGATAAGTCGGCGGGGACAACGCTCAGGTGCTGCGGTGAGTGCGCGGGTTGTGCGCTGTTCGCGGCCGGCTCGCACCCCGACCTGCTGTGGGTCGTGCCTGAGGAGGACAAGCAGCAGATCTCCATCGACCAGGTGCGTGCGGCAACCGAGCGACTGACGAAGACGAGCTACCGGCAAGGCTACAAGGTCGCGATCGTGAATCCTGCGCACCTGATGACGCCGAGCGCCGCCAACAGCGTGCTGAAGACACTCGAAGAACCTTCGCCGCGCAGTCTGCTGATCCTGGTCACCTCGCAGCCTTCGATGCTGCTGCCGACGGTGCGCAGCCGCTGTCAGAAGGTGACGATCCCGCGCCCATCACGAGAGCAGGCAATCGCGTGGCTGCGCGAGAAGAGTGGCCGTGCCGTGGATTCCGCACTGCTCGAGTTCGCCGGTGGCGCGCCGCTGCGTGCGCTTGCCTATGCGGACGGCCGTTTTGATGCACTGAACGAGCACATGCAGAAGTCGCTCGGCGCGCTGCTAGCCGGCGACGCCGAGGTGACGCAGGTCGCCGCCGAGTGGGGAAAAGACGGTCTCGAGGAGCGCCTGACGTGGCTCGACCTCTGGCTCTCCTCGCTGGCGCGCGCGACACTTGCGGGAAATGCCGATCTGGTCACGTTCCCCGGGCGCTCTGCGCACTTGCCAAGTCCTTCCCGGCCGTTGAACATAAGCGGCGTCTACAGCATGGTCGACCGCGCGCGGGCATTGAAATCGCAGCTGGCCCGCACCGCGCTCCAGCGCGAGCTGGCCGTCGAGTCGTGGCTGATCGCGCTGTTGGACGTATTCGGATCCGAACCCGCAAAGCAGAGAGCCTGACGGTCAAATAGTAATGGTCATGCGCCAGCCCAGCAGCAAGCCCGGTTTGCTGACGCTTACGATCAAGGACAAGAGCGCCTTGTATCTGGCGTACATGCCGTTCGTGAAGAACGGCGGCCTGTTCATTCCGACCAACAGCAACTATCGGCTCGGCGACGAAGTGTTCATGCTGCTGAACCTCATGGGCGAGGACGAGAAGCTGCCGGTCGCCGGACGCGTGATCTGGATGACGCCGAAAGGCGCGCAGGGCAAACGCACCGCCGGCATCGGCGTGCAGTTCAGCGAGCAGGATCGCGGCAACACCCAGCGCAAGATCGAGAGCTACCTGGCCGGCGCGCTGGGTGGCGACAAGCCGACGCACACGATGTAGCTGTCAGGCTGAAGCCTGACCCACAAATCAGATCGCGCGCAGTGCGCTGACGACCGGCATCCGTGCAGCGCGCCACGCAGGCAGCAGACCGCCCAACAATCCCATCGCGAGCGCCCATTCGATTCCGAGCACAGCGAGCGACAGCGTGACCGAAAGCTGGAAGCTGTAGCCGAACGGACTCGCCGCGAGTCCATTGAAGAGCAGCCAGGCCAGTGCACTTCCGAGCAAAGCTCCGGGCAGTGCGAGCAACATCGACTCCAGCAGTACGGCCAGCACGACAGCCGCAGGGCTGAATCCGATGGCGCGCAACGTGGCGATCTCTCGCTGCCGCGAATCGACGATCGCATACAGCGAATTGACTGCGCCCAATGTTGCGCCGATCGCCATGATCGTGCCGACGAAGAAGCTGACGAAGTTGAGGATCGAGTTCAGCGGCTTGAATGCAGTTGCGACGGCGTCTTTCTCGTGTTGGACGTCGAGGCGCAGCGCCGGATTGCTGCTGACCGCATCTCGCAGTCTCTGGTAGTCCGCAGGTGACTGCAGCATCAAAGTGGCCGACGAGTACGTCGTGCGGCTCAGTGCGCTCATCACCGTCTCGGCATCGGCGTGTACGACGCAATTCTGCGCACGCCCTTCGTCGAAGTGGCCAACGACCGTCCAGTCGCTGCCGCGAATGAGCCGTCTATCTCCCAGCTCGAAACCGGTGAACTGCCGGCGGCAGGCATTGCTCGCAACGAGCTCGCGCAGTCCCGGCTGGAAGGCCCGACCGGCGGTGTAGCGGATGTCCGGCGTCAGCTCAGCAAGCTTCGCGGTGGTGCCCACCAGCGGAAAGTAGATGCGCTTGTCGCTCGCGCGCCGCTGGCCCTCGATCGGGACCATGGCCTGGAAGACGACGATCGGCTCGTCCTTGGCGTCCTTGCGGATGCCGGGCAAGCCCAGGATTACCGCAGCTTCCTGCTTGGTGATGCTGCCCTGGCCCTGCACGGTGCCCCGCGTCGTGAGGACGACGCGATCGGCACGAACGTTGGCCTCCTGCTGCGCACGAGCGCCGGTCCCCATCGCCAGCATGGAGACCAATACGCCGACTGCGCAGGTGACGCCGACGACGATCGTGAGTGCAGAGCCGATTCGCTGCGCGATGCCCGAGAGATTGACCATCAGCAGGGCAAAGAGCTCGCGGAGGAATTGCATGGGCGGCTACCGGCTGGCCAGTGCAGCAACGATGTTCAAGCGGGCGGCCCGGATCGCCGGCGCCGACGCGCTCACCAGCGCGACGAGCGCGGCACAGCCCAGCCCGATCGCGACTACGGGCGCGGGCATCGACAGTCCCGGCACGAATTTCGAAGCAAACGGAAACGCCACCAGCGCGAGCGCCAGCCCGAACCCCGAGGCGATGACGCAAACGAACGCCGCCTCGGCGACGATGAAGAGGAAGAGGGCGCTGTTGGCAAAGCCGAGCGTCTTGAGGACTGCCAGCTCCGGCGTGCGCTCCCGCACCGATTGCATGAGCATCGTGCTCGTCGCAAAGAACAGCGCGACCAGCACTGCGCTGACGACGGCGCGAATCAGAAAATTCAGGTCGCCGATGGATTGCAGCTGCATCTGCGCCAGCTCGCGCAGCGATTCCGTTTTCGTGGCGTTGGTGGAATTGGCGAACTGCCGGTCGATCGCATCGGCCACCGTCGCAGCCTGTTGCGGGTCGACGATCGAGGCGTTGAAGTGACTGACAGTTCCTTTGCCGAGCGCCCGCGCCTCGTCGTAGTAGTCGTACTGGATCAGGATGATGTCGCTGCCGCCGGCGACATCGGTGTCGGTGTACGTGCCGACGACCTCGAACGTCCAGGTCGTCGAGCCATCCCTCTGCGCCACGTTGGTGATCAGCGGAATCCGGTCGCCGATCTTCCAGCCGTACTTGTCCGCCAGGGACTGTCTGATCAGCGTGCCCGTTCGCGTTTGCTGGAACGCTGCCGCCTGCGCCGGCGCGACAGTGTAAGTAAAGGCCGAGAGCCAGCCCTCGCCGGGTCGGATCCCGACGATGCCGATCTGCTGCGTGGGCTTCTGGTAGATGCCGCCGAACAATTCCACCGGGACGACGGTTTTGACGCCGGCCACCGACTCGATCCGCTCGAGCAGGCCGAGCGGCAGCGGATCGATAATGCTGAGGCTTCCATGTACGAGCAGCAGATCGGCGCGGGCCCGGCTGATCAGCTCATCGACGCCGGTTTTCATTCCCTGCAGCACGCCGAACAGCGCGAAGGCCACGCTGACCTGCAGGAAGATCAGGATGCTGCGGCCGGGCTTGCGCCAGATCCCGGACCAGATGAGCGGCAGGAATCGCATGCGGTCGGTTGGACGCCCGGCGATCCTTTCAGGTTGCAGACGTAGTTACTTGTCCTGATAGGCCATCAGGCCGCCTTTCAGCACCGAGGCGCGAAAGCCGCGCTCCGACAGGATGTAGGCGCCGGCGGAGCTGCGCCGCCCGGTATCGCAACACACGACGTAGTGCACGTCGCGCTCGAGCGTCTTGAGCTTGAGGCGGATGAAATACAGCGGCAGGTTGAGCGCGCCGTCGAGCCGATAGTTTTCGAACTCGCTCGGCAGGCGCACGTCGAGCCACTTGCCGCCCTGCGAGACGAGGGTGCGCGCCTCGTCCATGTCGACCCATTCGAGCATCGGCTCGTTGAGCAGCGTGCGGAAGTCCTGTTTCGCCAGCCGCATCAGCGCGCCCTCGGTCACCATCGCAACGCTGGCGTTGCGCTTGGCGTCGGAGATCAGCGCTTCCTCGCCGAACGTGTCGCCGATGCCGAGCTCCGCGAGCTTGATGCCTTCCTTGTTCAGCGGGGTCTCGCGCGTGACGGCGCACTTGCCCTTGACGATGACGTAGAAGTAATCGCCTTCGTCGCCCTGCTTGATGACGATCTCGCCCGGCTTGTAGTCGACGCGCTGCATGCGCATGAAGATCGCCTGGATGTTCGCCGGCGGGATCTTGTGGAACGCCTTGGTCTGCAGCAGGTTCGTCATCCAGTCGTCGGAGCTGGGGCCTTCCTCGCCGACCCCACGCAGCTCGTTCACTTCGTACGAGCCGGTCTGGTCCCACGTGAGCATCATGTCGAGCATATCGCTGTCGATGGCGACAAAGTCGATGCGGTCGGAGACGACGCGCGCGCTGTAGCGGCGCGGCAGGCCGGGCGCTATCGGATTGCGCGCTTCAGGCGAGCCGCCGCGGATGACCAGCACGGAGCGGTTCTCGTGCAGCAGCTCGAGCACGCCGCTGACGAGATAGAAAGTGCGCTTGTCGGTGTCGCCTTCCTTGAACAACATCCGGCCGATCGACAGCTCGCGCAAAACCGTTTTACGCGCGAGCGCGTGCAGGTTTTCGGACTTCAATCCATCGAGGGGGGAAAACGAACGCAGTAGTCCAAGATCGAGCGGCTTGCTCTCCATGCGCCGGATGGTAGCACAGGCGTTTCAGGCGACAGGCGGCTGCAGTCGTGATTTACCGCAGTAATTGCCAACCCGCATCGGGTGCGAAGCGCTCCCCGTGCACGGTGCGCAGCTCTTCGAGACGAGCGAGGATTGCGTCGACGCCTCGCGTGCGCGCGTATTGGATCGGACCGCCGCGGAACGGCGCGAAGCCCGCACCGAAGATGACGCCGGCGTCGATGAGATCGGCGTCTTCGACGATGCGTTCGCGGAGCACAGCGACTGCCTCGTTGACCAGCGGCAGCAACAGGCGGTCCTGCAGGTCAGGCGGCGCG
>Ga0111538_10014451_pt1 | contig 10400 bp, 9 predicted proteins | sample SoiMethybrSBSTD1_FD_79669 | JGI IMG/M metagenome (GOLD analysis project Ga0111538, IMG submission 79669) | Bulk soil microbial communities from a Populus tree surrounding site in Tennessee, USA - Soil MetaG P. TD hybrid SBSTD1 (version 2)... | ecosystem: Environmental > Terrestrial > Soil > Tree... | reverse complement strand
TCCTCTTCCACACGCGCTACGACCCAGCCGAGAGCTTGCGAAATTGGCCTGAGGTCCCGGTGGTGAGCAAGCCCGCTGACAGCCGCGTGGTCGTGAACTCGGTCGCGCAACTGCTGAGCTAAATTCGCGCCGTTCGCAGTCGCGAGACAGTGGCGTGGTGGACGGCGTAGGACCGGGCAACGGCGCGTGCGCTCTCGCCTTCCAAAAGACGGCGGCAGGCCTCCTCCTGCTGATGCGCATTGAGCTTCGGCTTCCGGCCAAATCGCGCTCCGCGAGCCTTGGCGGCCCTCCGGCCATCGTTGGCGCGCTTGACGATCCTTTGCCGCTCGTCCTCGGCCAGAGCGCTCAGGAAGGCGATGAAACCTCTCCCGATGGGCGTGGTCAGATCCAGGTGCGGCTTGTCCAACACCTTCAGCAGGGCGCCGCGGGCGTGGATGCGCTCGATGATGTGGACGCCATCCAGCATGGATCGGGTCGCGCGATCCCATTCCGCCAGCACTAGCACGTCGCCTTTTCCGAGCTCGTCGATGGCCTTCTCGAGCTGGGGGCGGTTCTTGATGTCCTTGCCGCTGGCCTTCTCGCGGAAGATCTTGTCGCAACGCTCCGCGCGAAGGGCGCCGATCTGACGGTCCCAGTTTTGGGTGGGGGTCGACACCCTCGCATAGCCGATTTCAGCATTTAATTTCGCACCGAATTGTTGACCACCGCAAAGTGCCTGAATTCGGGGCCCTGTGCAAGTGGATAAAATGTTATGATATATGCGACAGCGCGGCAGCGTCTCCGACAACTATTGAAGCGCGTATCGGCTCCTCGGGGTATCGCAGCGCGACCGGCACCGTGCCAAACGCTCAAAGGCCGCGCTTGCGCTTACGCGCGCGCCTTCTTAGATCGCTGCAGAGCAAGCGCTGTGGCTGTTTGGAGGTTTCGAGGTCCGCAATGAAAGAGAAGAAGGCGCCCTCGGTTGGCGGCATCAAACCGCTTCAATCAGGCGCGGACCTCGAAGTCCAGGCGCATCTGGGCCGAAAGCTGAGAGAGTTATTTGAGGCGCCCTTCAGCCCTCTGCCGCAGCGGCTGACTGAGCTGCTCGAGGCGCTTGCTGCCAAGGACAAAGAGCATCCGGCAGTGAACGCTTCCCTCAAGGATGCGCTGCTGGCATTGATTCCCAATTTGCGGGCCTTCGCCGTCTCGCTTTGCGGAAACCAGGAACGAGCGGACGATCTGGTCCAGGAGACGTTGCTCAAGGCGTGGAGCCACATCGACAGCTTCCAGGTGGGCACGAACCTGCGTGCCTGGCTCTTCACCATCCTGCGCAACACCTACTTTTCGGAAATCAGAAGCCGACGCCGGGAAGTCGAGGACGCGGGCGGCAAGAAGGCTGAAAGCTTGTCGGTCGCGCCCGCCCAACAAGGACATCTCGACATGCAGGACTTTCGCAAAGCGCTCGACATGCTTCCGCCCGATCAGAGGGAGGCCTTGGTGTTGGTTGGCGCCGCTGGAATGTCCTACGAAGAGACGGCCGAGATTGCTCATTGCGCGGTCGGCACCGTCAAGAGCCGCGTCAACCGAGCCCGCATCAAGCTAGCCAGCCTCCTTGGAATCGAAAGCGGGGATGCATTTGGTCCTGATTTCGCCACTGAGGCGATCATCGGCAAAACCGAGAACCGCGGGTAGGGCGCCGAGATACTGGCTTGGCGCACAGTGCGCCAGTGGCGAGCGGCTTTCCTGAGAACGGTAAGAACGACAAAGACCTCAAGCGCCCGATCTCGTCCATCGGCACCGCCGATGGCAAGTTGCTGCAACCGAAATAGGATTTGCGCTCTGGGCTCCTCGCGTCAAGTTTGCGCGGCGGCCGCGACAGGCCGGACCTTGTCGCGGACCTGCGTGCGATGCATCAGACGCGGCAGGGAGGGGTCGAGCTGGTTGCGGCGGTGCAGGGTGCACCGGTTGTCCCAGATCACGAGATCCCCCTGATGCCATTTCTGCACCCACAGATGCGGACCCTGCTTCACGTGCGCCCACAGCTCGTCGAGCAATGCGTCGCTGTCGGCATCTGAGAGACCGACGATCCACGCATTGGGACGGCGGCCCAGATAGAGGGAGGCGCGGCCTGTCTCCGGATGCAGCACGATCAGCGGGTGGATGGCGCCTGGTCGGTCGGCATTGGAGTAGCGCTCAGCGAAGCCCTTGCGCAGCTGACCCGAGGAGTTTCGCGTCGCATCGTGCTTGCACGAGAGTCCGTGAATGCGCGACTTGAGGGCGCGCGGAAGCGTGGCGCAGGCGTCGTAGAGATTATAGAAAAACGTCTCGCCGCCGGTTGACGGCGTCTCGATGCCATAGAGTAGGCTCGCCTTCGGAGGCAGCTCGTTGTAGCTCATGTCCTGGTGCCAGACGAGCTCGGAGTTGCCAAGGCTCCCGACCGCCTTGCCGTCCACAACGATGTTGGAGATGACCGCAACCTCGGGCAGCCTGGCGGCCATGCGCTCGCCTGGCGCGGGAGTGGGCGCCATGTCGAGTTCGCCGAACCGGCGCGAGAAGGCAACCAAAGCGTCGTCGTCGAGCCGCTGGCCTCTGAAGCGCAGCACAAGGTTATCGTTCCACGCGGTGTAGATGTCCTGGAACGCTGCGTCGTCGATATTGGCCGACAGATCGACTCCAATGATGTCGGCACCGAGGGCCGCCCCGGTTGGTATCACCTCAATGCTGCCCGTACTGCTTTGGCCCATAGGTCGCTCTCGATTCGTGGTAGCCGGCGGCGATCAAGTCAGTTCCGTACTAACGATTTCATCAGGCCAGCCAATCGAGAGAATATGCGACCAAGCCGGGATGCGCGTGGAGCACCGCTAGCCTCTTGCGTGGACCCACTTGACGCACGCACCAATGCGCCAGGCCGCCGAAACGCAAGCGGATTAGAGGTCGAGAGCCTCTCGAATGCGGCCCCCGCGTTCAGCACGCCGTAGCCTATCCTCCCGTTCCACGCAGGACCCTGAATCTTGCGTGCAGTGTCGGTTAGGACGTGCTTCAGGGCCTGCGGCGACACGTTGAGCGGGTCCCATCCTCTCCGCAGCGCCGCGACCACGCCTGCAGTCAGGCCGCATGCCGTCGAAGTTCCCGTATTCAGCATGTGCGCATCAGTTGTTTCGCTGAATTGACTAGGGGCACAAAAATCGGGCTTCTCGTAACCAAGGCGCTCTTGGCCGGGACCTTGCGAGGAGTAGCCCAACCACATGTCGTTGGTCAGAACGGCGCCGGTCGTAATTACGGCCGAGCTGGAATTGCCCCCCCATATGCTGGAGCCGGCACCTCGGTCCAACTTTCCGCATCGCTGCGCCGGGCAAAAAGCCCCGCAATTACCGGCCGCGAAAACCACATCGATCTGTTGTCTCAGAGCAGCCTCTGCGATGATGTTGTTGAGGCGATGCCCGATGGAGTGCGGATCGGCGTCATTTTTGTTTTCGGTGTAGTCGCCGAGCGGCATTTCGGACGCACGATCGTAAATGGCCCAAGCGTTCACAAGCATCCACGGCCCGGACCATCGCGGGAGCGTGCGCAGCAATTTGATCCACAACAACACAACCTGATAAGCGGCGTTTGCGCCGGAAGCAAAGATCGGAATGTCGGCGATCGCCGGCTTGGGGATCAACGGAACATCGTAGACGACGGCGTCCGGCGCGATGTCCAGGACATTGCGCGCTATCAACATGCCGTGGGATGACCGTTCTGCCTTGCCGGGCGCTATGCCAGCTTGTCCCCATCCGCCGCCCCAACCGCTGGGATGCGACGCCAAGATCGCCTCCTTGTTCAACCCCTGGTCGAAGATCACGACGTTGACCTTCGGTGTGGAGGCTCGATCGGCGGGCGGCAGCTCGGCATCCAACATGTCGACGTTCAAAACGCGTCTGGCGTCTGTCCGACGCCCAAAAGTTGCGAGATTGCCGGAGCCCGGGCACCAATGATCTGCCAAGTCCCCGCCCGGGTCCGCACCGATCCACACGAACGCATCGCCATGACCTGCGGACTTGCCCAAGTTGGCTAGGACCACCTCGCGAAAGTCGCCGAGAGACGCCGAACCACCGAATTCCAGGGCAACGATCAACTCCTCGAGTACATCCTCGAGGATGGGCGCGTCAGGGGCGTCCCCGGCCAAATCCGCCGTCCAATCCAGCGACGGTGTGGACGCCACCGTGAAAGCGTTCTCCTGCAACACGCGCGGCGGGGCCCCCAGCTCGTCGAGCAGGCGGACCATGTGCTCCTGTACCGCCTTGAGCTGTCTCGACCGACTGGCCTCGCGGTAAACCGCGCGAAATTGCGAGCTCGGCTTGAGAGCCACATATTGGCGGATCACATCGCGCTCCCGGTTTCTGAAGAAGCCCCATCCACTACACCAGCTCGAGAACCAGCAGGCGTTGCAATCTCGACGATCAATGAATCCTTGCAATTTATCTGCCGTCAGTCGAGACTTTTCCAAGGACTTGGGATGGGGGAAATCCCGAACTCGGTGCCGCCGGCAGGCGTTGTCCCAGCCACTGTGTGACCGCGCCAGAAGGCGGCGGCGTTGGCCACACGCGAGTCACCGACACCAGTCATCCCACTTCGAGCTTTGTCATTGGAGGTAGCGCATGAGTAGGGCACTCGGACCGGCCGAGGGCGCAGAAGGCGCCGAGGGAGCCGAAGGCGCTGAGGGCGCGGGTGATGGAGCGGTCGGCGCGATCAGCGTGGGGAGTCCCGTCGTTCGGCCGATCGGTGTGTCGGCTTCTCTGCAATCCGCACGCGGTGAGACCTGGTACCGGGGCAATCGTTGGCCACCGGAGAACACTGAGCCACCCCAAGCGAATCCACCGGCTTCCTGGAAAACCAACCAGATCAAGAACTTCACGCCCATCGAGAACAGCAAGGTCGTGCTGCCGCCGCGCACTTGGAGCGTATATCACTTCTCGATCGTCCTTCTGTCAGAGTTTGTCCAACAGTCAGGCTGGTCAACGATCGACCTCGCGAGGCATTTGAACAGAGCGAATGACGAAGCGGAGTTGAAGGAACTGACCCAACTGATCGAGTTTCGGCCTGGGATCATGGCGGAGGCTGTGCAACAGAGAAACAATATTCCAAGATATTTCCAAGGCCTTCTTGCTTTCAGCAAGGCGTCGCACCCCTCGACATACTTCGTGATCTACGGGGCGCTCCGTGTCGCCCAGTTTCAGGTGGTGTTCTACAAGAACCAGTTTCAAAGACCGAGGCCGTCGCAGCTCTCGCCCAATCTGATGCCACCCATAGAGGTGCCAGGTCACGCGGCCTTTCCGAGCGGACACGCGACGGAAGCCTATATGCTCGCGAACACTCTAAAGGAAATATTCGCCCGGGCGACGAGCGCGACCATCGTCCCTTCTCTGCCCGACCCTTTGGAGCGCCTTGCTGACCGCATCGCGCGCAATCGCGAAATCCTTGGCTTGCACTATCGGTCGGACAGCGAGGCCGGCAAAGACCTTGCGGAGAAGACCATCGCCATATTCAAGAACTGCCCGACTGCTGACAGACTGTTCACGCATGCGGCAGAGGAGTGGATCGCCTATACGAAGTGATCTGCGTCCCCTTGGGATGATCTCGGAGAATGTCGGGCGCTGCCAATGTCGGTGCCCGTCGCACGCAGATTTCAACTACCGGGGCAGACCGGCGTTGCCGAGGGCTTCGGCCCAGAGCTGTCCAGTCTTGAATTCCGCAGCAGGGTGCACGGTTAAATACTTGCTCACAGTGAATGTCGGATCTCGCTTGAGCAGTGTGGCCACCGTCTGTCGCGCGTCGTCGACCTGCCCTGACAAGAACTGAGCGATGGCCAGCGCCCTGAGTGTCGACAGATGCAGTTTGTCGACGCGAAGCGAACGCTTGGCCAACTCTATGGCATGCGCGAAGTCTCCGGCGGACAAGTGTGCGGTGGCTGCAAGCGAGTCGTAGTAGCTGCGACGAGGGTCCAGAGGGGAGAGACGAATTGCGCGCCGCGCTGCGGTTACGGCCGTAGATCCTTGCCCTTTGAAAGCGTGCATTGTTCCCTTGAGCAACCAAGCAGTCGAATCGTTGGGGTTGGCTTCTACGGCACGCTCGAAAAAATCCTCTGCAACGTCGAATCGCTTCCGCAGGCTCAGATTGGCCCAGGCGTTCACGGTCAGCGCTATCGAGCACGACGGATCCGATTCGATTGCCCGCGTCGCATAGTCGAGAGCTCGTTGCGAGTCAGATGCCCTGTCGTCGGACCATCCCTGGTTGATCCTGAAGATGTGCCATTTTGCAAACCACGCGAGTGGCAACGGATGCGCCGGCAAGCGATCCATCAAAAGCTCGAGCAGATTGCGCGCCTGGGCAAAGCTGTCCGGCGATGTCCGATGACTCAAATTGATGGCCGCCAAGAGGAGAGAGTAGTTTTCGAGAGTGTCGAGCGGACGGCTTCGAGCGCGGTCAAGCTCGCGCATCAGAACCGAGGCGCTGATCGCCGCCACGATCTCGCCCACAAGCTCGGTCTGACCGCTCAGAATAACGCTGATGCGTTCCTTGAATTCACGACGCCAAAGGGCTGTCTCAGAGCGAGCATCCGCGAACTCTACCTGAAGCTCGACACTATTGCCGCGGACACGATATGACCCGGAGAGCACGTAGTTGGCCTGCAGACGCTTTCGCAGCTCTTCGAGGCTGGAATCGCGTCCCCTGAACGCGCGCGTCGACAGGCGGGAGATGACGGCCAGTTCCTTCGCCCCGCAAAAGCTCGCAATCATCTCTTCCGCTAGAACCTCGCCGATGAGAAGGTGCTTGGGTTGCTTGCTCTCCAATTCGAAAGGAACGATTGCGAGAACAGGGTGAATATTGCTTCCCTGCAGATCGGAAAGCTGACGGGCGGGCGCGCTTGCGCGGTACGCGCGTAGCGGCGATGGCGCGTGCGCCTTACGATCACTGACATCTTCGATGAACGCATCCAGGCCATCCGTGAGCACGTCGCGCACCTGGTCCGAGACGAGCAATTCGCCAGGCTCCGCAAGGGTCGCCAGCTGGTCGGCGGTCTCCTTCGCGGCAGCATGACCTTCTCCCAGCGCACCAGATGTGTGAGCGCCCATTCGCAGGATCCTCCGCGGCGATGCCCCGTCAGGACCGGCGTGCATGTCGTTGACGCTCAGAGCGGCCTGCACGGCGGCGCGAGGATCAGGGAAGTCCAGCACGTAACTGTTGTCCTGTCGGGCGCTGAGGCGCCCCCCGTATGGGTTAATGAGAGAACGGACTGAGTTTTCTAGTTGCTCGGCTGTCGATGCTCGCGCCTGTGCCGTCTGCACCGATTGTGCGACAACGATCGTGCGCGGGGTCTCCAACGCAGCCACGGCCACAGGCTGGCCGAGCTTGATGCTGGCGACCAGCTCCTGCGTTTCCTTTGCCGGCTCAATGTCGAATTCATCGCCGAGGGTATCCCATAAATTCTTGTACACGCGGAGCGCGCCGCTGGGGTCGCCGAGCGCCGCCTGAGCTCGCATGATGCTTCGCGCCGCTTCCTCGTGCGTTGGGTCGAGATTGAGAATGGCTCGAGAGAGCTCGAGCCGGTTGGACCCGTGCGCCGAAGTGCGGCAGCTCGATACCAGTTGATCGACAATCTGCTCGTGGAGCGTCTGCCGTTTCGCGGTCAGCCATTCCCTGTACTCTCGGTCCGTAGTCTCTAAGTCGCGCAGCAGGATTTCCATCACTCTGTGCTTGAAGAACAACTTTGGGTGCGCGTGTCCCTCTTTTGCGAGCCTTAGCGCGTCAAGCATGTCGACGGAGATGGATTCAGGCGAGAGGCGCAAAATCAGGCGATCGGCGTGAAAGCCTGCGAAGCCCGCGTCCTGGAACGTGTTTTGCACTTCATGCACAACCTGGCGGAGAGAGGCTCGAGCCTTGCTCTCCGAGGATTCGCTCCAAAGGAGGCCCATCAGGACTTCCCTGGTGGACTCGTGAGCATCAGCAAGCGCCAAGTAGCCGATCACCGCGCAGGCTTTCCTGCCCGGCAGGCGGACATCGGTCGAGCCAAACCGAAGGGAGAATGTGCCCAAGACGCCTATTTCGAGCCGCGTCGCCGGCGACATGGTCGAGTTCCGATCGGAGTCTCGCGTCTTGCAAGAACCTGGCCGGACGGCAGGTCTTCCGCCCTGCCATCTCGCGCGCAGTATAGTGTCGTGACCAGGTGACTGCATCGACTGGTTGCTGGACATGGACCACCCTTGCCGACCATAACGAGATAGAACCGGTATGTCGCGGTTGCGGTTAACCTTTTCCCTTGCACTACCCCACATGCCGCAGCATGCGTCGTAGACGCCGTGGAGAGACCACGGCTGACGGCGTTGTCGGGACAGCGCAACAGATGAGCGTCAAATCAACGTCAAGCCGCGCGGGTCGGGATCCGCGTACCCCGATGCGGGACGAAATCGTGGCCCCGGGCGATTGGCATCATCAGCGAAATTCCGCATCTAGTCCGGCGTTGCTAAATGAAGGAGAGCGGCAGGAGACTTCAGAATTCGCACCCTGAGGGCGATTCTTACCGAAAAGCAGCGACACGGCCAGCCTGCTCCGCGATCACGCGGGCGTTGTCGTGGTCGGCCGTGCCGGCGGGCTCGTCGTCGACCAGCACCGTCGGGCTCGACCATACGGGCAGGCGAGGGCAACCGCCGCATCTCTCCTTGACGCCCATGATGTCTCGCCATTTGGTCCCGTTGACGTAGCTGAGATCATGGGTGGCGCCGATGAGATGGCCGATCTCATGCGCGAGCGTGTAGTTGGCGGCAGCGCATTCATGATGCACGACGGCGAATGCCTCGTCGGCGTCGGCGCGCACGCGGGTGGCAAGCCCACAGCCTCTGGGGTCATGCACAATGAGGACCGCAACATCGGCGCGATATCTGTCGCGCAGGGAATGGACCTCCTCCATGTACCCATCACCTTTGTCGGCGAACCGCCAAAGGTGATCGAAATGCGAGCCTTCTTCTATGTAGTCGGTCGCGTAGGTGTGGGCGAGGTTCAGTCTGATGTGGCCGAGATTGCTGACGCGGAACGATTCGTTTGCTACTTCGATGGCGTGATCGATGAGCTCGCGCCTGATGTCCGAGTAGCTGTTCGCAGCCTTTCCTGTGAAAGCGACGATCACATCGATGACGATTTCCTTTAGCGTCTCCATAGGCCGGTATTCCGAGGGGGGCGCAACCCTGAACACGGCCAGGGCCAGCTGTGGCTTCCGTGGGGTGTGCATGCCATCGGTGACGCGTCTGAGGGCCGTGGTGCGGCTCTGACGGACGCCGTGCCGGTCGTGGTGTAGAGGCGAAGGTGTCGCCCCGCGCTCTTGGGGGATCTTGTTCTCGCTAGTGACCGCTGGCATGTCACTGCCCGCCTTGGCTGGCGAAGCGGCTGCAGAAAGAAGCAGCAGAACAACGGTAACGGAAATGAGGCTCTTCATGGCGCATCCTTCGCTTGAATCCGTCCGGCGACAGAACGCCGTCCTTCATCGACCAGGGGGATGCTAGACGGGAGATGCAATCTAACCGTGAGGCAATCGTGAGGGGGCCGCAAACGGCGTTCTCACGTGGCGTTCCGCGGCCCGCCGTTGCGCGGAATCCGACGGCAGATCAAAACTTTCATGCAGTGCGATTGCGTAGCGATTGTTGGAGCATGCGCTGAGCCGCTCTCGGCGAGCGTGCTTCGTGCACCGACAAACTAGTCATCCTGGGCCCAACGGGGGAAAACCCTCCTATCCATCACATTTGCAATGCAGCGAATTCGAACGCGTCGGAGTCAGGAGGGGTCAAGGACGGTTCTCGCGGACCGCGTCAGCCCTACGTCAGTTGACCCCTCCATTCCAGACGGAAAATGCTGCAGCTCCGGTTAGCGTCCGGCCCAGCGAAATTCCCGGAGGCTCAGCCAACCCTTTGCGCAACGCCGCCATGTAGGCGCGGATCGGCGCGGCATTGACGCCGTAGTCGCTCCGGGCCCTGGCGGCCGGCGGAACGCATGTCGATCTGGCTTCCCGCCTCGGTGCCAGCAATCCTGATGACGATGTCGTCGAACCAGGGCGGCATGGGTGCCCACCTCTTGTCTTGGCGCCACAAGGCCTCCGAGGCTCACGAAGCCGCGCCCGGAGCTCAGAGCCACGCTCACCGGCGACCGTGACGGCTTGCCATTTCGGGGCGGTCGCGTGCGGTCGGGGGAGATCACGGCGAGCACACTAGGAGCCAGTGCTGGCGGCCGACGTCGTGCGGGCACGGCCGAGGGTTGGGGTGCTGACCGGAAGTGCCCGGCTAACACTGTCCAGATGCAAATGATGCCCTCCAGCCCGTGCCGTTCGGCTGCCTCGAAGGTCGTAGTTTGACTAGACCTAGCGCGATGTTAGTGTCGATGGGTTGGAATGGGGGGAC
>Ga0111538_10014450_pt1 | contig 10401 bp, 7 predicted proteins | sample SoiMethybrSBSTD1_FD_79669 | JGI IMG/M metagenome (GOLD analysis project Ga0111538, IMG submission 79669) | Bulk soil microbial communities from a Populus tree surrounding site in Tennessee, USA - Soil MetaG P. TD hybrid SBSTD1 (version 2)... | ecosystem: Environmental > Terrestrial > Soil > Tree... | reverse complement strand
CCCCGAGATCCGGGTGGGCGTGAGGCTCGCCTCCACCGGCGACCTGGGCACGGCCCGGGGCCAGGGGCGCGGCGACCCGCTGGTGGTGGACTCGTCCATCGGCCCCCGGGTGCAGATCGCCGCGGGGGAGGGTGTGGTCACCAGCGGTGTGGACCGCAGCGTCTACCCGCCCGGCATCCCGGTCGGCACGGTGAAGACCTCTCGCAGCGGCTCGGGCGGCCTCGCGCTGGAGCTGGTGGTCGAGCCGTCCGTCGACTTCGACCGCCTGTCGTACCTGACCGTCCTGCAGTGGCAGCCGGGGTGACGGCGTGACGACCCGGGCCAAGCTGTTCCGGGCGGCGCTGGTGCTCCTGGCCGCGCTCGTCCTGCAGGTCACCATGCTGTCCGACCTGCGGGTGCTGGGCGCCCTCGGTGACCTGATGCTGGCGCTGACCGTGGCCGCGGGGTTGACGGGCGGCGCCGACCGGGGCGTGACCTGGGGCTTCGCCACCGGCGTCCTCTACGACCTCATGCTGGACACCCCCTTCGGCCTGTCGGCCCTCACCTACGCGCTGGTCGGCTACGCCGTGGGCCTCGCGGGCTCGGCGCTGATGCGCACGAGCGGCTGGTGGCCGGTCGGCGTGGCGGCCGTGGCCGGCGTGGTGCAGGCCACGCTCTACACCGCCCTGGCCAACCTGATGGGCGACGCCTTCCCCTTCGGCCACCTTCCCGCCATCGCCCTGGTCATGGCCGCATGGTGCGCGCTGCTCGTGCTCCCGCTCATCCGGGTCATGTGGTGGGTCCACGGCCACAGCGAGCCCGACCGCCTGGAGGTCTTGCTGCGGTGAACCCGGAACGCGGGCATGTCCCCCGGCTGCGCCTGTCGGTCATCGCCATTGTGGTGACCGCGCTGTTCGCCTCGCTGTTCGCGCGGCTCTACGACCTGCAGGTCGTCGGGGCGGGCAGCTACCAGCTCAAGGCGGAGGCCAACCGGGTCCGGGAGGTGCAGGTCCCCGCGCCCCGGGGGCGCATCCTCGACCGCAACGGCAAGGTGCTGGTCGACAACCGGGTGTCCGTGGTGGTCGCCATGGAGCGCAACGGCTTCGACGAGCTGTCCGACGCACGCCAGGCCGACCTGCTCAACCGGCTGTCCTGGGACCTGACCGCCTCCGGGCATCCCATCACGCCCGACGAGATCCGCACCCGGGTGAACGACGTGCGCTACAGCCGCTACGCCCCGGTGCCGCTGGCCACCGGCGTCTCCGACGACATGAAGATCTACTTCGAGGAGCGGGCCGACCAGTACCCCTCGGTGGTGGTGGAGCGCACCGCGCTCCGGTCCTATCCGTACGGCCCCCTCGGCGTGCACATCCTCGGCTATGTCGGCAAGATCAACGACACCGAGCTGGCCGCCGAGGTCGACCAGACGGCCAAGCCGTACACGCTCAACGACGAGATCGGCAAGAGCGGGGTGGAGCAGACCTTCGAGCCCTGGCTGCGAGGCACGCCCGGCCTGCGCCGCATCGAGGTCGATGCCGAGGGCAACGAGGTGCGGGTCATCAGCGAGCGCCCACCCCACGCCGGTGACGACGTCTACCTGACCATCGACGCCGACCTGCAGGCGCTGGCCGAGCAGAAGGTGCAGCAGGGGCTCGCCGATGCCCGGGCCCGGCCCAACCGCGACGGCAGCCGCAACGCCGCCACCACCGGCTCGGCGGTGGTGCTCGACCCCAACAACGGCCAGCTGCTGGCCATGGCGTCGTACCCGGTCTACGACCCCAACATCCTGGCCGACGGCGTCACCGAGTCGGAGTGGGCCGCGCTCAACGACCCGGCCAACGGCTCGCCGTTCAACAACTGGGCCATCCAGGGCCAGTGGGCACCGGGCTCCACCTTCAAGCTGTTCGTGGGCTACGCCGCGCTGATGGCCGGGGTGATGACCCCGGACAAGATCTTCCGGGACTCGGGCGGCTACGCGCTGGCCAACTGCCGCGGGCCGCACTGCTTCTGGCGCAACGCCGGCGGGGCGTCCTACGGCAACGTCAACATCAGCCGGGCGCTGACCGTGTCCTCGGACGCCTACTTCTACAACGTGGGCGCCCAGTTCTGGCTGCACAAGGACGACTACGGCGGCGACGAGGGGCTGCAGAGCCGGCTCACCCCGTGGGGCCTGGGTGCTCCCACCGGCGTGCAGCTGACCAGCGAACGGCCGGGACGGGTGCCCACCCCCAACTGGAAGGTCAACTACGGCGGCCGGGATCCGGTGTGGCGGGCCGGTGACAACATCAACATGGCCATCGGCCAGGGCGACGTGCTGGTCACCCCGCTGCAGCTGGCCAACGGCTACGCGACCTTCGCCAACGGCGGCACCCGTTACGTGCCCCAGATCGCCCTGCGGGCGGTGTCGAACCAGACCGGCCAGGTCACCCAGGAGTTCGCTCCGGTGGTGGCCGGCCAGGTCGACCTGCCGGCCGAGGTGCGCGACCCCCTGCTCCAGGGGCTGCTGGGCGTTCCCCGCAGCGGCACCGCCACCCGGGCGTTCGCCGGCTTCCCGCTGGACGACTTCCCCGTAGCCGGCAAGACCGGCACGGCCCAGGTGAACAACAAGTCCGACACGGCGGTGTTCAGCGCCTTCGGCCCGGTGCCCGCGCCGCGCTACCAGGTGTCGGTGTTCCTGGAGGAGTCGGGCTTCGGCGCCACCGCCGCGGCCCCCGTGGCCCGGGCGTTGTTCGAGGCCTTGTCAGGGATGGTGCCGCTCCAACCCGCGGGGCCGGACGGCCTACCGGTGGGCTCGGCGAATCCGCTCACCGGTGACACGGCCGGCGGGGCGTACGACTGATGTCGGGCGGGGTCTTCCGCTTCGACGGCTTCGACCGCATCCCCTCCCGCTACACGCGCCCGGCCCGGTCCCGGCGGCGCGGCGAGGAGAACTGGTTCCGCGATCGCGCTCCGGCGGCGTGGAAGCACGTCGACCTGGTGCTGGTGGCGTGCGTGGGCGCGGTCTCGGTGCTGGGTGCCCTCATGATCCTGTCCTCGACCCGGGGCACCGACCCCGACAGCTACGACACCTCGTTCCTGCGCAAGCAGGTGCTGTTCATCATCGTCGGCGTGGTGTGCATGGTGGCGGTCACGCTGATCGACTACCGCCGCCTGCGCGACTACGCCTGGCTGCCCTACGTCGGCGTGCTCGCGGCGCTGGTCCTCGTGGTCTCGGCTCTGGGCGAGGAGGTGCGGGGAACCCAGGCCTGGTTCCAGATCGGCGCCTTCCAGCTGCAGCCGGCCGAGTTCGCCAAAGTCGCGGTCATCCTGGCCGTGGCCGCCGTGCTGGCCAGCCGGGAGCCACCTCTGCGCGCCCGCCACCTCCTGGTCGCCCTCGCCCTGATCGCCATCCCTACCGGGCTGATCATGCTCCAGCCCGACCTGGGCACGGCCCTGGTGTTCGTGGGCATCGCCATGGGCATGCTGTTGATGGCCGGGGCGCGCGCCCGTCACATCGTGGTGCTCACCGCGGCGGGGGTCATCGGCGTGGTGGCGGTGGTCAACTCGGGCCTTCTGGAGGACTACCAGCGCGACCGGCTCTCCGGGTTCCTGCAGCCCGACGAAACGCAAGACCTGGCCGACCTGCAGTCGGCCGACTACAACGCCGACCAGTCCAAGGCCACCATCGCCTCGGGCTCCGTGAGCGGCAAGGGCTTGTTCGAGGGCACCCAGACCCGGCTCGGCTTCGTCCCCGAGCAGCACACCGACTTCATCTTCACGGCGCTGGGGGAGGAGCTGGGCTTCGTCGGTTGCGCCACCGCCCTGGCCATCTTCGCCATCATGTGCGCGCGCATCTGGCGAACGGCCCAGATAGCCCAGGATCGGCTGGGCATGCTCATCTGCGTGGGCGTGCTGTCCATGCTGGTGTTCCAGATCTTCCAGAACGTCGGCATGACCATGGGGATCATGCCCATCACCGGCATCACCCTGCCGTTCATGAGCTACGGCGGCTCCTCCACGATCGCCTGCTGGATCGCCATCGGGCTGGTGCTCAACGTGCACATGCGCCGGTTCGGCTGACTCGTCCGATTGTGTGAAGTATGGTGAACATGTGGAAGCAGCCTTGCTCATCATGGTTCGCGAGGGCTTCGAGGCCGCCCTCGTCGTCGCCATCGTGTTCGCTTACCTCCGCAAGCTGGGTCGCCTCGATCTGTCACGGGCCGTGTGGGGCGGCGTCGCCGCGGCGGTAGCCATCTCGCTGATCGTGGGCGTGGTGGTGCACTCCACCGTGGGCGGCCTCGAAGGCGACGCCCGCATGCGGGCCTTCGCCGCCATCTCGGCGCTGGCGGCCGGCGTGCTCACCTGGATGATCTTCTGGATGCGGCGCCAGAGCCGGCTCATCAAGGGCGACCTGGAGCACAAGGTCGACACCGCCCTCCGCTCCGAGCGGATCGGCTTCGCCCTGGCCGGCGTGGCGCTGGTCGCCGTGCTGCGGGAGGGCATCGAGGCCGCGCTGTTCCTGATCGCGGTGGGCACCGACGAGGACGGGTCGGGCGTGCTCCTCGGGGCCTTCATCGGCTTGGCCATCGCGTCGCTGCTCGCGTACTTCGTGTACTGGGGCGGGCGGAAGATGCCGATGAAGGCGTTCTTCACCGTCACCGGGCTCGTGCTGATCGTGTTCGCGGCCGGCCTGGTGGCCCGGACGGTGATGTTCCTCCAGATCTCCGGGGACCTGGGGTCGCTCAACCTCAACGGCGTGTACGACCTCACCTCGGTCCACTGGCTGACCAACGGCAGCGAGGTGGGCAAGTTCCTGGGCGCCATGTTCGGCTGGGACCCGCGCCCGTCGATCGAGCAGGTCGGGGCCTACCTGGCCTACCTGGTGCCGGTGACCATCCTGTTCCTGCGCCCCAGCCGCCCGCAGGCGCCGGCACCCACCGTCCAGACGCCCACGCCGGTGGCGGCCTGAATTACTGTCACAGGTACGACAGACATCAGCGCCGCGTCGTCGACTGACCGCGTTCTGCGGGGTTCGGGGCACGGAGCGGCTCCCCGCTAGCCTTGTCCTGACATGTCATCCGTCTGGTCGCAGCTCGAGCCTCACCTTGCCGGGGTATCCAAGCCCGCCCGCTACATCGGGCTGGAGCTCGGCGCGCAGCGACCCTCCGCGCCCGCCGGGGCGGTGTCGTGGCTGCTCACCTACCCCGACACCTACGAGATCGGGCTGCCGAACCAGGGCCTCCAGATCCTCTACGAGATCGTCAACGAGCGCGACGACGCCTGGGCCGAGCGGTCCTACGCCCCCTGGGGTGACCTCGAGGCCGTCATGCGCCGCGAGGGCATCCCGCTGTTCTCGGTCGACACCCACCGGCCCGCGGGCGACTTCGACGTGCTCGCCTTCAACCTCTCCGCCGAGCTGACCTACACCAACCTGCTCAACTGCGTGGACCTGGCCGGCGTGCCGGTCCGGGCCGCCGAGCGCCGGCCCGAGCACCCGCTGGTGGCCGCGGGCGGGCACTGCACCTACAACCCCGAGCCGCTGGCCGGCTTCCTCGACTTCGTGGTGCTGGGAGACGGCGAGGAGGTGGTGTCCGAGATCACCGAGGTGATCGCGGCGTGGAAGGCCTCGGGCCGGACGGAAGGCAGCCGCGAAGCCCTGCTGCGGGAACTGTCCCACGTCGAGGGCGTCTACGTGCCTTCGATGTACGAGGTCGACTACGACGGGCCGCGCATCGCCGCCATCCGCCCCCGCTTCCCGGACGTGCCCGAGCGGGTGGAGAAGCGCACCATCGCGGACCTGGCCGACTGGCCCTACCCCCGGAACCAGCTCGTCCCGCTGACCGAGGTGGTGCACGACCGGCTCAACGTCGAGGTGTTCCGGGGCTGTACCCGGGGCTGCCGCTTCTGCCAGGCGGGGATGATCACCCGGCCCGTGCGGGAGCGGCCGGCCGAGCAGGTGCGCACCATGGTGGGCGAGGGCCTGCGGCGCACCGGCTACGACGAGGTGGCGCTGACCAGCCTGTCCACCGCCGACTTCTCGGGCATCGAGGATGTGGTGCGGGGCATCGTCGACGCTCCGTCCGCCTGCGGCCAGACCTCGGTCAGCCTGCCGAGCCTGCGGGTCGACGCCTTCACCGTCGGCATCGCCGCCCAGATCCAGAAGGCGCGGCGCACCGGCCTGACCTTCGCTCCCGAGGCCGGCACCTGGCGGATGCGCCAGATCATCAACAAGCTCATCCGCGAGGAGGACCTGTACGGCGCGGTCGAGAGCGCCTTCTCGACCGGCTGGCGGCGGGTCAAGCTCTACTTCCTCACCGGATTGCCGTCCGAGACCGACGCCGACACGCTCGGCATCCTCGACCTGGCGCGCAACTGCGTGGAGATCGGGCGCCGCCACACCAAGGGCGTGACAGTCAAGGCGTCGGTGGGCGGGTTCGTGCCCAAGCCGTTCACCCCGTTCCAGTGGTTCGGCCAGAACACGGCCGAGGAGCTGGGCCGCAAGATCGGCCTGCTGCGCGAGGGCGCTCGCTCGGCCAAGGGCGTCCAGCTCACCTGGCACGACCCGAAGGCGACGCTCGTCGAGGGGCTGGCCTCTCGGGGCGACCGGCGGCTGGGCCCGGTGATCGAGGCCGTGTGGCGGCGGGGCGGCACGTTCCAGGAGTGGAGCGAGCACTTCCGGCTCGACCTGTGGCTCGACGCCCTGGCCGAGGCGGGGCTGGATCTCGAGTGGTACGTCTACCGCCACCGTACCGAGGACGAGGTGCTGCCCTGGGCCCACCTGTCGGCCGGCCTGCACCAGGACTTCCTGTGGCAGGACTGGCAGGACGCGCTGGCCGAGGTCGGCCTGCCGGACTGCCGCTGGACGCCCTGCTACGACTGCGGCGCCTGCACCGGCTACGGCATCGAGCACGTGGTGGCGTCGGCCACCGCGCCCGCGGGCGGCAGCCAGGGCACCGGCCAGGACCTGTCCACCGGCGGCCTGCGCCCCGGTCCCGTCCCGGTCAGCCTCACCCCCCGCTCGCTGGTCGGAGCGCGGTCATGACCGGCAACGGTCCGGCGCCCCGGGTGCGCATCCGCTTCTCCAAGCACGGCAAGGTGCGGTTCACCAGCCACCGCGACGTCGCCCGCATCTGGGAGCGGGCGCTGCGGCGGGCCGGCGTGGCCGTGGCCTACACCGAGGGGTTCTCGCCCCGCCCCAAGCTCAGCTTCGGCCTCGCTCTGTCCACCGGGCACGAGTCGCAGGCCGAGTACCTGGACGTGGCCCTGCGCGACGCGCCCGGGCCCGACGCCGTCGAGCAGCTGCCCGCGCTGCTCGCCCCGGCCCTCCCCGCGGGCATGGAAGTGCAGGCGGCCACAGTCCTCACGCCCGGAGCCGAGTCGCTCCAGCAGGCCGTGACCAGCTGCACCTGGTACATCGAGATCGGCGACGTGGCGCCGGACGAGGTGGCCGCGGGCGTCGCTCGGACGCTGGCCGCCACCGAACTGCCGCTGACCCGGTCCCGCAAGGGCCACAGCGTCACCGACGACGTGCGGCCCGCCATCCTCGACGTGCGCGTGCTCGGTCCGGTGACCGAGATCGTCGCCCCCCTCGCCCCCCGGGCGACGGCTCTCGGCACCGCACTGGAAGCCGAGCTGGCCACGCAGCCCCGTGGCCTGCGCCCCGCCGAGCTCATCGAAGCGATCGATCCGACCTGGGTGGTGGCCCGGGTCACACGAAATCATCAATGGACGCAGGCCGGCGGCGCCCGGTGCGAGGTCATCGACCTCGGGCCGGCAGCGACGCCGCCTCCGCACGCCGAGGTGCGTGCGTCATGAGAAGGGAACTGATCCATGGCCGAGACAGACGTTTCCGGCAGCCCGGAGGCGCCGAACCCGGTCCCTGAGGTACCGGAAACCCCCGCCGAGGCCCCTCCCCGGCCCACGGCGAAGCCAACCGACAGCCCGTCCCCCGACGGTGAGCGCGCCGCGTCCCCGGACGAGGGTGCGGCCGACGCGCCCGCCGAGGGCGGCGATCCCGCCCGCAAGCGGCGCCGCCGCGGCTCACGCGGCGGCCGCAAGCGCAGCAAGCCGCGCCCCGAGGGCGCCGACAGCGCGCCTTCCGGCGAGAGCGACGGGGACGGGGGCGGCGACCGTCCCGAGGCCGCGCCGGCGACCGGCACCCGGGGCCGAGGCGGACGGACCGCCGCGGCTTCCGCCGGCGACGGTGAGGCCGAGGCCGACGCCGTGGCCGCGACCGGGTCCCGGGGCCGACGCCGCCAGCCCGCCGCGAGTGAGGGCGACGACCACGGCAGCGATGGTGCGGCCGGCGCGGACGGTGCCGATGGCGACCGTCCCGCCGGTGGTCGCACCAGCGGCCAGCCGAGCCGCGGTCGCGGGCGGGGCCGCACCCGCAAGCCCGCCGGCGCCAACGCCGACGCCGCGGGCGCCGACGGCGACGACCGCAACCCCGAGCTACCCGACCTGCCCCGCGAGGGCCGTCCCCGCACGGTCGAGGCCGCCGCGGCGGCGCTCGTCCCCAAGGCGCCGCCGCCCAAGCCCAAGATCGGCGACAGCATCCCCGCCGAGGTCCTGGCCCAGATGGGCCGCAAGGACGAAGCGCCCGACGAGGGCGACGGCCGCAAGCGGCGCCGCCGGCGCGGCGGGCGGGGCCGTTCCGGGGGCGGCGGCAAGCAGCCCGCCACCAAGCAGCCGGCCCAGCCGGTCGAGGCGGTCATCGCCTATGACCCCGCCGAGGTGGACGAGGAGACCCTGGAGCGTCGCAAGGGGCGCGAGCGCAAGGGCCGCGCCGTGGGCCGCTACTCGATGTGCGTGCACGTCACGCCGAAGGCCACCCAGATCGCAGTGCTCGAGGGCCGCTCGCTGATCGAGCACTACGTCTCGCACCCCGCCGACGACGTGTCCCAGATCCACGGCAACGTGTACCTGGGCCGGGTGCAGAACGTGCTGCCCGGCATGGAGGCGGCCTTCGTCGACATCGGCACGCCCAAGAACGCGGTGCTGTACCGGGGCGACGTCCACTACGACCCCGAGGACATCGAGCGCTCGGCCTCCGGGCGTCCCCGCATCGAAGACGTGCTCCGGGCCGGGCAGACCATCCTCTGCCAGGTCACCAAGAACCCGATCGGGGCCAAGGGCGCCCGCCTCACCCAGGAGGTGTCGCTGCCCGGACGCTTCGTCGTGCTCATCCCCAACTCGTCGACCTACGGCATCTCCAAGCGCCTGCCCGACGACGAGCGCAAGCGGCTGCGGGCCATCCTCGACCGGGTCAAGCCGGCGCAGCACGGCGTGATCGTGCGCACGGCGGCCGAGAGCGTCACCACCGAGGAGATCGAGAACGACGTCCGCGGCCTGCTCGACCTGTGGTCGCAGATCGAGGCGCTGGCCAAGCGGTCCAAGGCGCCCACGCTGCTGTACCGCGAGCCGGACATGGCGGTGCGGGTCATCCGCGAGGAGTTCAGCCAGGACTACCGCAGCGTGCTGATCGACGACGCCGAGCTGTTCGCCTCGGTGCGGGACTACGTGGGCTCGATCAGCCCCGAGCTGGCCGACCGGGTCGAGTACTACGACCCCGAGGCCGAGGCGCTGCCGCTGTACGAGCGCCACCATGTGCACGAGCAGCTCCACCGGGCCCTCGACCGCAAGGTGTGGCTGCCGTCGGGCGGCTCGCTCATCATCGAGCACACCGAGGCGCTGACCGTGATCGACGTGAACACCGGCAAGAACGTCGGGCGGTCGAGCCTGGAGGAGACGGTCTTCAAGAACAACCTGGAGGCCGCGGTCGAGATAGCCCGCCAGCTCCGGCTGCGGGACGTCGGCGGCATCATCGTCGTCGACTTCATCGACATGGAGCGCAAGGACAACCGCGACGAGGTGGTCCGGGTCTTCCGCGACGCCCTGTCCCGGGACAAGACCCGCACCCAGGTGTTCGAGATCTCGGAGCTGGGCCTGTGCGAGATGACGCGGAAGCGCATCGGCGAGGGCCTCCTCGAGTCCTTCGCGGGCCGCTGCCCCAACTGCGACGGCCGCGGCGTCATCATCGACAGGGAGCTCCTGCCGGATTGACGTCGCGCTAGCTTCGCCCGCCGTGGACAAGTTGGGCGCCGTCCGGGTCGACGCGACTGACCCGAGCGGCCGGCAGATGTGGGAGATCTACCGCTTGGTCGCGCGGGTGCACCCCGGCCGCCGGCGGGGCCGCGCCGTGGCGCGGGTGACGCTCGTGGCGATCGTGGCCTTCGTCGTCGCGAGCGAGCGCTGGGGCGACGGCGTGCCCGGTGCCCTGCTCCTGATCCTCGGCCTGGTGGCCGCGTACGCCGCCCTCCGGACCACGGACCGGGGCTGGGCCTGGGCGGCCGCTCGCCGGTGGGCCCGCACGTCGCCCGCCGGCCCGTGGCAGATCCGCGTCGACCCGGCCGGCATCGAGTGCGCGGTCGCGGACCAGTCCTT
>Ga0111538_10014449_pt1 | contig 10401 bp, 12 predicted proteins | sample SoiMethybrSBSTD1_FD_79669 | JGI IMG/M metagenome (GOLD analysis project Ga0111538, IMG submission 79669) | Bulk soil microbial communities from a Populus tree surrounding site in Tennessee, USA - Soil MetaG P. TD hybrid SBSTD1 (version 2)... | ecosystem: Environmental > Terrestrial > Soil >... | reverse complement strand
CGCGCGGGGCCGGTGGTCACTCGACGCCGCCCGTTGCGGTTCAAGGGCATCTTCCACCTCTCTCTCCACAAGATGGCACCGCACTTCGACCTCGCGCACGCATGGCGTGTCTCGACGCTCGCGCTGGCTCTCCCGCCGCGGCGGGGCCCGTCGTGCGCGCGTTCGCTCTCGCCCGCGCCCCGGAGAAAGGCTGCCCGATGAGCACGATCGCCCGCCCCGCCTCGCGCCGTCTCGGCGAGCTCCTCGTGGAGCGCGCGGGGCTCACGCTCGAGCAGGTCGCGCACGCGCTCGGCGCGCGCAGCGATCCGCGCGAACGCCTCGGGCAGGCGATGGTGCGGCTCGGCTACCTCACCGAGGCCGACGTCGTGGCGGCACTCGCGCAGCAGTTCGGGCTGCCCGTCGCGGACGCGCAACGGCTCACGACCGCAAACCGCGAGGCGGTGCAGCTCGTACCCGAGCAGCTCGCGCGGCAGGCGCAGGTGCTGGCGCTCGCGCGCGAGGGGGACACGCTGGAGATCGCCGTCGGCGACCCGCTCGACGTGCTCTCGCTCGACCACCTGCGCGCGCTCACCGGCTGTGCGCTGCGCGTGTGGGTCGCGAGGCCGAGCGAGGTGGTCGAGGCGATCGAGCAGTTCTATTCCGAGCTGCGCGCGACCGAGCACCTGGGCGCGATCCTCGACAATATCGACGTCACCTCCACGGGCGCCGAGGACCAGGAGGTCGATCTCGCCGCGCTGCGCCAGCAGGTCGAGGACGCGCCGGTCGTCCGGCTCGTCAATCTCATGATCGCCGAGGCGATCGACGCGCGGGCGAGCGACATCCACGTGGAGCCCGCGCGCGACCGGGTCACGATCCGCTTCCGCATCGACGGCGTGCTCCACGAGGTGATGAAGCCGCCGAAGAACCTGCAGATGGCGATCATCTCGCGCATCAAGGTGCTCGCCGACCTCGACATCGCGGTGCGGCTGCTGCCGCAGGACGGGCGCCTGAGCGTGCACCTTCCGGATCGCGAGGTGGACCTGCGCGTCTCGACGCTGCCCACCGCGCACGGCGAGAAGGTCGTGCTCCGGCTGTTCGACAAGAGCGCGTTCGAGCGCCGCGTCGAGAACCTCGGCCTCGAGGGCGACACGCTCGAGACGTTCCGCAGCGCCATCCGCCAGCCGTACGGCATGATCCTGATCTCGGGCCCGACCGGGTCGGGCAAGACCACGACGCTCTACTCCGCGCTCCAGGACATCAAGAGCGTGCACCGCAACCTGGTCACGGTCGAGGACCCGATCGAGTACCACATCGAGAGCGTGGCCCAGGTGCACGCGAACCAGAAGGTGGGCATGACGTTCGCGCGCGCGTTGCGCTCGATCCTGCGCCAGGATCCGGACGTCATCATGGTCGGCGAGATCCGCGACTCGGAGACGGCCGACATCGCGGTCAAGAGCGCGCTCACCGGGCACCTGGTGTTCTCCACCGTGCACGCGAACGACGCGCCGGGCACGCTCACGCGCCTCGCCGACATGGGTGTGCCGCGCTACCTCGTCGGCTCGGCCATGGCGCTGGTGATGGCGCAGCGCCTCGTGCGCCGCGTCTGCGAGCGCTGCAAGGAGTTGGTGCTGCCCGAGCCCGAGCAACTCGCGTCGTTCGGCCCCGACGCCGAGCTGCTGCGTGGCCACCCGGTGCCGCGCGGGCGCGGCTGCATGGCATGCAAGCAGACCGGTTACGCCGGGCGCGTGGCGCTGTTCGAGGTGCTCGCGCTCACGCGCTCGATCCGCCGCCTGGTGCTGGACGGCGCGAACGAGGACGAGATCAAGAGGCAGGCGATGGCCGACGGCTTCGTCACGCTGCGCAAGGCCGGGATCCGCAAGGCGGTCGAGGGCATCACCACGCTCGACGAGGTGCGCTCGGCCACGCTGGGAGACGCCGACTGATGCCGAGCTACTACTACCGGGCACGGGACACCTCGGGCCGCGCGCACGAGGGTATCGAGGTGGCGGCGTCCGAGGACGAGGTGCTGCGCGCGCTCTCCAACATGCGGCTCACGCCGGTGCTGATCGAGACGCGCGGCACGAACGGATCCACGATCGCCACGCTCGCCGGCGTGCGCCCGGTGCCGATCGAGGCGCAGCCGTCCGCGTTCTGGAAGTCGCTCCTCCAGCGGCGGGTTCAGCCGGGCTCGGTCGCACTGTTCGCCCGGCAACTCGCGACGATGATGTCCGCCGGCCTGCCGCTGGTACGCGCGCTGCGCTCGATCGCGCGCGACCATCACGACCGCCGGCTCTCGACCATCCTCGAGCACGTGAGCGACGACGTGCAGAAGGGCGACTCGCTGGCGATGGCGCTGAGCCGCCATCCGCGCGCGTTCGGCGAGGTGTTCGTGAGCCTGGTGCAGACCGGCGAGGTGAGCGGCTCGCTGGACGAGGTGCTCGGCCAGATGGCCTCGTATCTCGAGCGCGCCGAGATGCTTCGGCTCAAGGTCGAGGCGGCGCTCCGCTATCCCACGTTCATCCTGTCGTTCGCCGGCGCGGTGCTGATGGCCATGTTCTTCAAGATCGTGCCGATGTTCTCGGACATCTACTCGCGATTCCGGGTCACGCTGCCCGCACCGACGCGCCTGCTGCTCGCGATCAGCGCCGCGCTCACGCACAACGCGATCGTCGTCGCCCTGGTCCTCGGGCTCGGGCTGCTGGCGCTGTGGGTCTGGCTGCGCAGCGAGGACGGACGCGTCCGCTTCGACGGGCTCAAGTTCAAGGTCCCGCTGTTCGGCTCGCTCGTGCGCATGTACGCCATGACCCGCTACGCGCGTACGCTCGGCATCCTGGTGGGCAGCGGAACGAACATCCTCTACGCGCTGCGCGTGCTGCGCCCCGTGCCCGGGAACCGCATGGTCGGGCGCGCCGTGGACGCGGTGCGCACCCGGGTCGAGGGCGGCTCCTCGCTGGCGCGCGCCATGGCCGAGACCGGCGTGTTCCCCGACATGCTCGTGCAGATGACGGCCACCGGCGAGGAGACCGGCCGGCTGGACGAGATGCTGTCGCGGACGGCGGATTTCTACGAGCAGCGGGTGACCGCGAAGGTGGAAGGATTGTCGTCGCTGGTGGAACCGGTGGCGATCGTGTTGCTGGGTTTGGTGATCGCGCTGATGCTGGTGGCCCTTTACCTCCCGATCTTCAATCTGGGACACGCGATGCGATCGGGCATGCTGGGGCCATCGTGAGAGGAGGAAGGCCGTCATGAGAAGACGGGAATCGGGCTTCACGCTGATGGAGCTCATGGTCGTGATCGTGATCGTGGCGATCCTCGCGGCGGTGGCGGTGCCGCTTTACGTGAACTACGTGAAGGACGCGCAGCGCACCGAGGCGAAGGGCGCGATCGGCGCGGTGATCACGGCCGAACAGACGTGGTACCAGCTCAAGGGCACGTACACGACCGACAACTTCACGGTCAACGCGGTGTCGCCCCAGGTGCTGAACTGCGACCTCACGGACGCGCTCACGAACTGGGCGATCTCGGTGACCATCGCGAACGCGAACGGGTTCACCGTGGTCGCGACCGGAAAGCCGGGCGGGCCGACTGCGGGCCGCAGCGTGACGCTCGCCTACTCGCGCACCGCGCAGCCGGTGTGGACGGAGCTCTGAGCGGAGCCTCTTGAGGGACCCTGATCGCGGCTCGCGCGAGGGAGCGCGCCGGGTCGCGGATGTGATGGTGCGCGGTGATGGCGTTGAACCTGAATGAACGCGGTTTCTCCCTGATGGAGGCGCTGACCGGCGCCACGATCTCGGTCATCGCCGTGCTCGGGCTCGCCCACTCGTTCGGCGTCGGCCGCGGGCTCGTGAACCGCTACGAGGTGGCGCGCGCGGCGCTCGGCGAGGCCCAGTCGCAGCTCGAGGCGCTGCAGCTCGTGCCGCGCTCGGACGCCACGCTGGCGTTCGGCTACAACTCCCCGCCGACGCCGTTCCGCTACGAGGGCACTGACCTCGGCACATCGAGCTGGCGGGTGCTGCCCTACGACGAACCCAGCCTGCCGGGGACGAGGAACCTGAAGCTCGTCGTGGTGACCGTGCGCTGGACGAGCAGCGCCCAGAGCGATTCGGTGTCGCTGGAGCGCCTGTGGGTGCCGTGATCCCCGCGCGCCGAAGCGAAGCCGGGCTCACGCTCACCGAGGTGACCGTGGTGATGATCATCGGCACGATGATCATGGCCGGCCTCGTCGGCTTCTACCTCGCGAGCCAGGGTTTGTGGCTGGATGCCTCGACGCAGGCGATCACGCAACGCGAGGCCTCGCTGGTCGCGTCCGCGATCCGTGACCGCGTGCGCTCCTCGAGCTACGCGCAGGCATTCTCGGTGCCGGACTCGCTGCACCAGCAGCTGGCCCTGTTCAGCAAGCTGGGCGACACGGTGCCCTCGTACTACTTCTGGTGGGATCCGAGCGACTCGCTGATACACGCCGGACCCACGATCGGCGGCGCGAATTCGGGGCCGATGGTCTCGTCCCTCGCGGAGCGCTTCCAGGTCACCACGTCGAACCTGAAACCCGCAGTGCGCGTGGATCTGCGGTTGCGCTCGGCGACGGGCTCCACCGTCGAGGTGGGCACGCTCGCGGTGTTCATGAACTGATGCGTCCCGCCTCCCTGCATCCGGCGCCGGACGAGCGCGGCTTCATCCTGGTGGGCGTGGTCACGTTCATGCTCGCGCTCACCATCCTCGGGTTGTCGCTGTTCGCGTTGTCCAGCTACGAGGCGCAGTTCTTCGTGGCCTCTGCGACGCGCGAGCAGTCGTTGCAGAACTCGGAGAGCGGCATGGAGCTGGTGAAGGCGCTGATCTCCGCGCCCGGCGCGCGGCTCGAGAACGCCCACCGGGCCGAGGGGCAGATGGGCATCACGCACGCGTTCGCCTACCAGTGGCGCAGCCCCCTCGACACCGATACCACGTCCGCCGGACCGATCAATTGGGACAGCACGCTCGTGATCGTGGTCGCGGCGAGGAGCGGTGGCGTGGAGCGGACCCTGCAGGCGAGGTTCATCCCGAGCGTTCTGGAGAACCCCTACCAGCGCCTGCTCACCGCCGGCCAGGGCGTCTCGGTCGACACCCGGAACTCCACGAGCCCGTCGCCGATGCAGATCAGGGGCCGCGTGTGGCAGCCGGTCACCTCCGACGCCGACACGGCGTGGACGGACGACGTCGACTGGAGATCGGGACGGCCGATCGAACGCGGTGCACCGCCGGCCCCGCTCGCCGACGTGTTCGTGGCCGACATGCTGCCGGGCGCCGTCAGGCCCGACGACGACCTCGACGACCATGACAACTACCGGATCACGTTCAAGGGGTCCGAATCGTCGCCGAAGTTCTTCAGGTCGCCGCCTTCGCCGCGCCACGCCGAGGACGACCGCGAGTACGACGACTACACGTTCTACGTCGATGCCGATCTCAACATTCACGTGAAGGGCGTGGCGGTGTGGGTGGTGCCCGCGGGCGTGTGCTTCAAATCCGAGGTCACGGTGGACGCCGTGGACAACGGCGTCCCGAGCACGCTCGTGATCGTGGCCGAGCCGAACGGTCGGGACCCCGGCAACCCGGACCGCGGCATCTGGTTCAAGGGCGGCCTCGAGGTGAACGACGACGTGAAGGTCTACCTCGTGAGCAGCGGCGACATCGAAGTCGTGCACTACAACGACGAAGGTCACCACCACGACGCGCTCACGGTGTCGATCGTGTCCGGCGGCCGGATCCGGATCGGCGGCACGACGTCGGACGGCTTGTTCGAACTGGGTTACGACGCGGCATCGATGGACGCGCTGGCCGAGGAGCTGCTCGCGCTGGGCGCGCTGCCGCAGGTCGCAGGCGGTTCGGGCGCGAACTTCCTCATTGCCCGGAACTCCTGGCTCGAGACCACGCCGCAGTGAGGCAGCCGCGATGAGAATGGGCGTGGGCTCCGGACCGTGGGCGGGGCTGGACATCGGCAGCTACAGCGTGAAGCTCGTGACCCTGCAGCCGGGCGGTTCGCGCTGTCGTTTCGCCGAGGCGGTCATCCCGCGCGCGCTCGCGAACGGCGAGCCGCCGACGCCCGCGATCCTCGCCGGCCTGATCGAAGACTGCATGTCGCGCACGGACCAGTCGCCGCGCGGCTGTCGCGGCATCTCGGTGGCCGTCTCGGGCCCCGACGTGATCGTCAAGCAGATCTCGCTGCCGTTCATGGACGAGGCGGAGATCCCCGGGGCGCTGCGCTACGAGGCGCGCAAGCACCTGCCGTTCGATGTCGAGTCGATGGTGCTCGACCACCAGGTGCTGGGGCGCAACCCGACCGAGCGCAGGCTGGACGTGCTGCTGGCCACGGTGTCGCAGGCGCGGCTCGACCGCGCGCTCGCCCCGCTGCGCGAGCTGGGCGTCGAGGCCGGCATCGTCGACGCTGCGCCGCTCGCGCTCGCGAACGCGCTCGCGCAGGCCGCGGACCGGGACCTCGTCGACGATGCCGACGTGCGCCTGCTGCTCGACGTGGGCCACCGCGAGTCCTGGCTCTCGCTCTGCCACCAGGGTCACCCGCTGTTCACGCGGCGTCTCGACTGGGGTGGCGCGCGGCTCACCGAGGCGGTGGCCGCGTCCACCGGGTGCACCGCCGAACGGGCGGAAGCGTGGAAGCTCGACGCGGGCGCCTCGCTCGGCGATTCCGGGGCCGAGGCGGCGGCCGCGCGCGGCGTGGTCGAGTCGCTGGCCGAAGAGCTGCGCCGCTCGTTCGCGTTCTACCGCACGATCGCCGAGCTGCCCGACGCGTTCACGCTCCGGCTCTCCGGGGGCACCGCGCGGCTGCCGGGCCTGCCCGAACGACTCGGCGAGATCGTGGGCGTTCCCGTGAGCGCGTTCTCGCCGCTCGAAGTGCTCGATCGCGGCACCCGCATCCAGGCAGGCGGTCCGCAGTACGCACAGGCGTATGGCCTCGCGTTGAGGGCCGCATGAGCGCCCAGTTCCAGATCAACTTCCGGCGCGAGGCGTTCCGGCGCGACCGCACCGAGGCGCGCCGGCGCGCGGTCGGGATCGGCGTCTGGCTCACGTACTTCGGCGCGCTCGGCGTGCTGCTTGGGCTCTACGGGCTCAACTGTGCGGCGCTCGAGAAGCGCACCGCGCAGCTCGAGCGCCAGCTCGCACGCCAGCGCGCGCTTCGACAGGGCGGCAGCGAGTGGATCGCGTCGGCGGCCGAGGTTGCGACCGTCGAGCCCTGGGTCGCCGATGCCGGCCGCTGGCGCGACCTGCTCGGCGCGCTGCCGCGCCTGCTGCCCGACGGCGCGCGCCTGACCGCGATCCAGTTCAACCCCGACGGCGTCACCGGCGGCGAGCGCAAGCTGATCCTGAACGGTGTCCTGCGTGTGGGCTCGCGGGTCGACGGCACCGCCGCCGTGACGGATTTCGTGTCCGTGATCTCGCGCGATTCGCTGTTCGCGTCGCAGTTCCGCTCCGTCCGCCTCGTCTCGACGCGCGCGCGCGACGGCGGGCCGGAAGCCGAGTTCGAGGTGGAATGCCGATGACCACGCTCGCCGCGCCGACCGTCGCCGAGCCGCTCCGCCGTTTCTGGCCGGCGCTCGCCGCGCTGCTCGTGCTGGCGCTCCTTTCGAGCGTGCACTCGCTCGTGTTCGCGCCGCTCGCGGGCCGCTACCGCGAGCAGCTCCAGGTCGCCGGCGAGTTGGGCGCGCCGCTCGATCCGCGCCTCGTGCTGGCGCCGCTGCCGCCGCGCGTCACCGACATGCTGCGCAAGAACTCGCTCTCCGAGGCGGAGGCGAACCAGCTCAGCCAGTCGGGCTTCCTCGCCACCGACCTCGTGCGCCGGCTCGCGGGCGCCGCGGTCGCGTGCGGGATCGACGTCGCCGCGTCGCAGCCCGGCACCGTGGCGCAGACGCCCAGCACGGTCGAGGTGCGCGCCGAGCTGCGCCTGCGCGGCCGCTATTCCCTCGTGGTGAAGCTGCTCGACGCGCTCGCGCGTGAGCGCTCGCTCTACCGCATCGAGCGGCTTTCGATCGCGCCGCTCTCGAACGGGCTCGTGGAATCCAGGCTCGACGTGGCGCGCGTGTTCCTGAAGCGCAGCGGGGGGCCGCCGTGAGCCGCGGGCCGGAAACCTGGATCCCGTCGCTCGTGGCGCTCGCCGTGCTCGTCGCCGCCGGGACGCAGACCGTGGGCGCGCTGCGCGTGACCGGCGCGTTCGGGTGGCAGCCGGACGCCGTGCCCGTGGGGGTGCCGCCCGCTTACGAGACCGTGAATCGTGCGCTGGACCGGCACGACCCGCGCCTCGCGCTCACCTCGGTGCGCGATCCGTTCACGGCGCGCATGCAGGCCCCGCCGCGCGCGCCGATCCGGGCCGTCGCGGCGCGCGAGACGCTCGCGCCACCCCCGCCCGAGCTGCCGATCCTCACCGCGATCGTGTGGGACAGCGACCCGCGCGCGCTCGTTCACTGGAAGGACCGCGAGTGGACCGTGCGCGAAGGCGGGCTGTTCGACGAATTCCAGGTGATGAGCATCACGCGCGACCAGGTCAGCCTGCGTCGCGGCGATGCCACGCTGGTGCTGCAACGCCGCAACCCCGGAGAATGACGTGAAACGCTTTTTGACCCGATGGCTCCTGCCTGCCGCGCTGCTGGCGGCACTGCTCCACCCCGCCGGCTCCGCGCGCGCCGATATCGACCTCGGGCCGCGCGTGAGCCTCGACGCCGACGACGCGTCGCTTCCGGCCGTGCTCAAGATCCTCGCCGAGAAGGGCAACCTCAACATCGTCACCGGCCCCGGCGTGGCCACCGGCCACATCACGATCCACCTGAAGGACGTGCCCGTGGAGCAGGCCGTGAACCTGGTCGTGCGCGCGGCCGGCCTGGCCTACGAGCGCATCGGCAATTCGATCCTCGTCGCCGAGGCGAAATCGCTCAGCGACGAGACGGGGCTGTCCTCGTACACGATCGAGCTCAAGTACGCCGACGCGGCCGAGGTCCAGACCGCGCTCTCCGGCATCTCGGACAAGATCCAGGTCGACCGCGGTGGCAACCGGTTGATCATCGTGACCAGTCCCCGCGTGATCGCCGAGATCCAGCACGTCGTGACCGAGATGGACAAGCCCGCACGGCAGGTGATGCTGGAGGCGCGCGTGGTCGAAGTGAGCACCGATGGGCTCAAGAAGCTGGGCATCGACTGGGACCTCCTGAACCGCCAGGGCTACACGTTCGTCGAGGGCACGTACGACTCGGTGAACGTGGGCAACATCCTCAGTCCCGGTGCGGGCGCCCCCAGCGGGACCCTGAAGGCGGTTCCGAACACGCCCGGCACGTACGACATCTGGAAGCTCGGGAACTTCACGCGCCTGCCCATGGTGTTCCAGTCGTTCGTGGACCTGCTCATCCACGATGGGAACGCCAAGGTGCTGGCGCAGCCCAAGCTCGTGACGTTGAACGGCAAGGAAGCGAGCATGCTCGCGGGCCAGCGCATTCCCTACCTCGTCAGCCAGACCGTGTTCGCCGGCGGGGCCGCGGCGCCGACGCAGACGGTCCAGATCGAGGAGGTCGGCATCAAGCTGTCGATCACGCCGCTCATCAATGCCGATGGCTTCATCACCGTTCACATCCGGCCCGAGGTCAGCTCGGTGACCGGTTTCCGCGGGCTCGCCGGGGACCTGCCCGTGGTGTCCACGCGCCAGGCGGAGACGACGGTGCGGCTCAAGGACGGCAGCTCGGTGCTGATCGGCGGTCTCCTGAGCCAGGAGAAGACCACGACGATGACGAAGGTGCCGCTGCTCGGCAACGTGCCGTTCCTGGGGGCGTTCTTCCGCCACGAGAACACGACCACGTCGAACCGGGACCTCGTGATCGAGGTGACGCCGCACCTGCTGCCGGAGCAGCCGTAACGAACGTCAGAACCGCGGGATGCGCCCGACGCTCAGGACCGCCGCCATCCAGCCGATCCAGCAGCCCAGCGCGACCGTGAGGGCGATGGTCACGATCCCCATTCCGGCGGTGGCGAGTACGGGGTTGTCCCGCCGATAACGGTAGAGCTGCACGATCAGCAGCGGCACGAGCGCGCCCTTCACCAGTACGAAGACCAGCCACGACTGCTGCACGACCGGAGCCAGTAGCGGGTTCCCCTCGCGATTGCCGAACCAATGGATGCCGACGGCCGTGGCGAAGAGGTCCAGGCTGTTGACGACGACGGCCGAGAATAGGACGGCTCGCATCATGGGGAGTATTTCTCGCTGGAGGGCAGGGGAAACGAGTAGCATTCTGCCTGCCATACCCCACGGGTACAAGGGACAACGAGAGGGATCTTGATCGCAGCGAACGGGACGCTGTTCATCGGCGCTTCGCTTGGTGTGTTGGGGGCGATCTTCGGTAGCGCCGTGACCGCGCTCGCCTGGCGGCTGCCGCGCGGCGAGTCGTGGGTGCATGG
>Ga0111538_10014448_pt1 | contig 10402 bp, 6 predicted proteins | sample SoiMethybrSBSTD1_FD_79669 | JGI IMG/M metagenome (GOLD analysis project Ga0111538, IMG submission 79669) | Bulk soil microbial communities from a Populus tree surrounding site in Tennessee, USA - Soil MetaG P. TD hybrid SBSTD1 (version 2)... | ecosystem: Environmental > Terrestrial > Soil > Tree... | reverse complement strand
TAACACAGCTATGCCACATTTTCCAGCAATGATTTTCCAATTTATTTTTGATTGAATAGGTACCCGTGTCGTTCTTACTGTATCGCGAGTATCGCTCCTGGTCCGGAATCAAATGTGAACCATTTTTGAAGTCATAAATTTGAGCAGTCTTCAATACAACCTGATCAACGCCTAGTTCGTGGGCAAGTTTATAGACCTCAGGAATTTGATGCTCATTTGGTTTTACAACTAAAAATTGAAACACAACGTGAGGCGTTTTGGACTTCAATTTTTTCTTCCAGTACAAAATACTTTTTGTTCCTTCCAATACTTTATCAAGGGAACCGCCGACCCGGTACGACTGATATGTGTCTTGCGTCGTGCCGTCGATAGATATTATTAATCGATCAAGCGATGATAAAACCGTAGCCTTTGCATCCTCGTCCTTCAAGAAATGAGCATTGGTTGAAGTAGCGGTATAGATCCCTTTATCGGAAGCGTATTTCGCCATCTCCAAAAACTGAGGGTGCAGGAAAGGCTCCCCCTGGAAATAAAACGTGAGGTAATTCAATGACGGTGCAAGCTGGTCTATCACGCCTCGGAACAAATCAACACCCAGCATACCTGTCGGCCTTTTGAAGGAACGCAATCCGCTTGGGCACTCAGGACATCGAAGATTGCAAGATGTCGTTGGTTCAAAAGCAATACTGATTGGCAGGCCCTTTATAGATGGAATACCACGCCAGCGCGAATAATGGTAGCTCGAAAAAATCTTAGTGGCATTTGCCACGCGTTTCGTTGTGAGCTTTGATAATAGATTTAAACCATCTGTTACTCCGCCAATCATGAACGCAAGTTATAAGTTCGGACCGCTATAGCAAGTGGGCATTGTCCTCCTATGGTTATTTTAACGATTATCAATGACCTTGGCGTAGTCTATTCATAGCGTTAAAAAATAGCGCAGTTACCTACCATTACCGAGATAACGATTAAATTGCCAATCGACCGTACACACTATGAAAAAAATCCTTTGGGTCCTAATCCTAATCACCTCCGTCGGCAAAGCACAACTATCAGAACAGGCCATCATTTCGGTCCTCACTTGTGGACCTTACGACGAACTATATTCGGCATTTGGCCATAGTGCATTCCGAATCCATGACCCAGTTAACAACATTAACATAGTGTGTAATTATGGCACCTTTGATTTCAACCAGCCGAATTTTTATTTGAATTTTGCCCGCGGAAATAATTTGTATAAACTAAGCATCCAGGACTATCAGCGTTTTGAGGATATATATATTTATGAAAACAGGTTTATCCATGAACAGGTCTTAAATCTGACATCGGAGCAAAAGCAAAAACTATTTGCCTATTTACAATGGAATTCAAAGCCTGAAAATGCCAGCTATTACTACGATTATTTCTATGACAATTGCTCCACTAAAATCCGGGATGTCTTACTGGAAGCATTAGGCAAAGACGTGATCTTTGATGAATCTCATATCACCACTGATTATACAATACGTGAGCTTACAGACTTCTATCTGAAGAAACTGCCGTGGGGAGATTTAGGAATCGACATTTGTCTTGGCCTTCCGATGGACAAAAAAGCTGCGCCCTTGGAATATATGTTTTTACCTGACTACGTTGAATCAGCATTCGATCATGCTTCTATTGTGCAAAACGGATTAACAGTTCCCCTGGTGAAGGAAAAACATATTACTTATGAAGCTCGCGCGGCGGAGCCTACTAAAAGCCTACCCCATCCGTTGTTCCTGTCCTCCTTTATTGCATTGCTTGCCGCCGGGCTGGCGATCTGGGATCTTAAACGCAAAAAGGCGTCGATCTGGTTTGATATATTCCTATTCGGGACTGCCGGACTAATCGGAATATTGCTGGTTTTTTTGTGGTTTTTTACGAATCATCAGGCCGCTGCAAAAAATTTCAATTTGCTTTGGGCATTTCCGGTCCACTTTGTTGTCGCAATCGTTATGAGAAAGTCGAGCCGTTGGCTAACGCGCTATTTTCTTTTTACGACCATCCTGATCGCAATAACGTTATTGAGCTGGCCTATACTTCCACAAATGCTGCACTATGCGCTTATCCCGCTGGTTGTTGCACTGGGACTAAGGGCGTTTGTTCAGTTTTATCTGAGGAATCGACATTCGCACGAAACGAAATAAATCTATCTTGTCAGTCCGCCTCCAGTTTGTATTACACTAAAGTGTTTTTCGTAGAGGTCTTCAATTTTCTTCGCTTGTTCGGACTCGCCGTATTGGTATAGCACACGTTGCAGCTCACCCAAAATAACCACGTTCATCTGAAGTTCTCTCCCTATTGAGCGCCGCTCAATGTAGTGGCTGGCCAACTGGTCGGCCCGGGTGCTCATAATATTAGCTATCTCCATTGCTTTTTCTTTTTCCCCAACCTCAAAAAGCATTGCGACCGTCTGGGCGTTAGTGTAATCATATGGCACTGACGCATCCGGCATTTTTGCGAGACTAAAAAGTAATACTTCCCTTGCTTTAGCGGTATCTCCTTCTAAAATCAAGAATTCTGCAAGAGCGTTAAAACTACTTCTATGATTTAGAAACATATTACGGTAGTCTTGATTATAATATACTTTCGGATCGTCAGTGTTTCGGAACTGAAATTTCTTAAGCATGTTTTCATAGCTTACTTTGGTATTCACCAATTCCATCTGATTAAAGGCTTTTGGATTATAGATCGGAAGAATGCGATAAGCGTTACCTTCTTGTACGACGTAACGACTCAAGTCGACACTAAACTGAGACAAAGAGGTAGCGTTGACGTACAGCGGCCGCTCCCAGTTAGACGTTGCCAAAACATCCAGCATTGCCAAATCTTTTTTCTCCAGGCCACCCGTGCGTACGCGTAGTCGCATCTCAGGAACGATAAGGCTATCCATGCCTTCTGGAATAATTCCCAAACTCTTCACTTTGTCTACATCAACCTTTAGTACAATTTCTTTTGCCGGCAGCATGTTTCGCGTTCCACCGTATTGAGGATGTAAAAGGCTCTTGTTATTGTCACGGACAAGCTCGAGAAATTTATGCAAGTCCATCTGTTTAATTCCCGCATCATAATAGGGCAGATAATCATTCAATCCACCTTGTACATAATTTTCCAGCGTTAGCGTATACGGGAAAGGCGCCGACTGGTAATGCTGCTGTAAACTCTGGTCGATGTACCAGTCCGTATTATAATAACTCAATACGATTACACGGGTATCCGTTCGAACTCCTTCCACCTCTTGAGAATACCAGAGAGGGAAAGTATCATTATCGCCACCCGTAAATAGAATTGCGTTTTGGGCGCACGACTGCAAATAATTTACAGCGGAATCAACCGAGAAGTACCGGTTTGAACGATTATGATCGTCCCATCCGGCAGCCGCCATCAAAGAGGGCGCTGTCAACCCGATGAGTGTTGCAATAACGGCGGAGGTCTTTAGGCTTTTGGCAAATTTCACAAAGTATTCTGCCATACCGACGATAGCCAAACCGATCCAAAAACAAAACGCATAATAGGAACCCGAATAGATGTAATCACGTTCGCGTGGCTCGCTCGGCGGAGAATTCAGATAAATGACCAATGCTACGCCTGTAAGAACAAACAGCAAAGCGAGCACTGCAAAGTTTTTAGTGTCATTGACAGACTGATAAAACATGCCAATGAGGCCAAGAATAAAAGGTACCATGAAAAAATTATTCCGGCCTTTATTTTCCGCCAACACGGGCGGAAGTTTTTCGAACCAATTCAGTGGGCTGAGCCAATCTGCATTTTGAATATCACTTTCGCGGCCAGCGAAGTTGAAGAAGAAGTATCGCACATACATCCAGCCGATCTGATGTTGAAACATAAATTTCATGTTATCGCCAAAGCTGGGCTTCTCTCCTTCCGCTAGTCCCAGGTTCTCCCGGTATATTTCTACATGATCAGGATCGCTGCTCCAGACGCGAGGTAAGATTGTCTGCGAGCCAGGTTCATATTCATACTCAAATTTCCGGTCTTTGATTTCGTATCGGTCTTTCCCCTTTTTGTAAGTTGGAGCACCCTCATTGTAACCGACTGGCTGGGAGGTAAAGTATGGGCCGTACAGCAATGGCCTACTGCCATATTGTTCTCTTTTTAGATAGCTAACAAAGCTCATCACATCAGATGGGTCGTTTTCGTTAATTGGAGTATTATAGGATGAACGGATAACGACCATCGTATACGATGAATATCCAATCAGAATGAATGCAGTAGCATTGAGAAAGGTATTCAAAACCACCTTTTTATGTTTTTGAGTATAGAGAATGCCCCATACTAAAACGGCTAGCAGGATCGCGCTAAATAAAATAACACCTGATCCAAAAGGAAGCCGGAGACTGTTCACAAAATAGACCTCAAAGTGGCTCGCTATAGTTGGCAGGCCCGGGATGATAATATCGTTGATAAAGAAGATGATCAACAAACTCATTAACAACGTAGCCACTACTCCCCACGTTGTCGGTGTATATTTCTTGAAATAATAAATCAAGGCGAGCGCCGGTATTGCAACAAGATTCAGCAAGTGAACACCAATAGACAATCCCATCATATAGAAGATCAGCAACAACCAGCGATTGGCTTTGGATTCATCTTCGATAACATCCCACTTTAACATGGCCCAAACGACAAAGGCCGTAAAGAACGAAGACATCGCATAAACTTCTGCTTCAACTGCAGAAAACCAGGCAGACTCTGAGAAAGTCAATGACAATGCACCGACGATACCTGCGCCCATCAACACCCATATCTTCTCTTCGGTGAGTTCGTTGTCTTTGTGAATTTTCATCACCTTCCTTGCAAACAACACGATAGACCAAAACAGAAATAACACCGCGAACGAGCTTGCTAATACGCTGATGAAATTTATCCAATAAGCAACCTTCATCACGTCACCAAAAGCCAGGAAAGAGAATATCCTACCGATGATTAAAAATAAAGGAGCTCCGGGAGGGTGTGGAACTTCTAACTTGTAGGAAACGGCAATAAATTCGCCACAATCCCAATAGCTGGCAGTCTCTTCCATCGTGAGCCAATAGGTGATTAAGGCTACGCCAAATACCGCCCAGCCCGTTATGTTATTAATTTTTTGAAATTTCATCCTAGGAAAGTTATCCGTTGTCCTGTTAATCGTTATCTGTATGAAAAAATGGCGTGCAGCATTAGGTTTAGCGAACGTTTAAACCTTAAACCTTAAACCAAATTAGGGCCGAAAATAGTGAAATTTTGGTTGTAAGCAGGGTGCATTTATGTAGTTTGGTAATTTCACCGGTAATATCCTCATGACGTTGAAATCGATTCCATTTTTATCGCTAGCCCACCAGCATGCCAGGATCAGGACGGAGGCGCTGGAAATCCTGGCGAATGTGTACGACAGAAATTGGTTTATACTGGGAAAAGAGCTGGAAACCTTCGAGCAGGAATATGCCCGTTTTTCAAATTCTTCCTTTTGTGTAGGGGTTGGGAATGGACTTGACGCACTATATATAGCGCTTAAGGCCTGTGGAATTGGTTCTGGGGACGAGGTAGTTGTGCCTGCCCATACTTTCCTTGCTACCTGGCTTGCCGTCGCTAAAACAGGCGCTAAAATAATTCCGGTAGAGCCCGACCCAATGACTTTTAACATCGATGTTGAGAAGCTGGCGCCCTTAATGACAAAAAAAATTAGAGCCGTCGTACCAGTACACCTGTATGGGCAGTCGTGTAATATGAGTGCTGTGCTACGCCTGGCTCATGAAAAATCAGTTCTTGTTATCGAAGATAATGCCCAGGCCCATGGTGCGACCTGGGACGGCAAGATAACGGGCAGTTTAGGCGATTGTAGTGCGACTAGCTTTTACCCAGTCAAGAACCTCGGCGCATTGGGTGACGGGGGAGCAATCGTTACAAGTAATATTGATCTTGCACAATATGCGGTTCGATACCGAAACTATGGATTTGAAAAAAAGAATGTGGCTCCCGAGCCAGGCATAAACTCGAGGCTGGATGAACTGCAGGCTGCTTTTCTAAGGATAAAACTCAAATACCTAAATGGCTGGAACAATCAACGAATAGAACTTGCATCTCGGTATTTAGAAAATCTTAAAGGGATCGGTGACGTCATCCTTCCAGCCGCACTTTCGCAGGCCCGCCATGTTTATCATTTGTTTGTGATTCGTACCGCCAGGCGTGACGAACTTCGAAGATACCTAACAGATCGACAGGTAGAGACTGCAATTCATTATCCGATTCCTCCCCATTTACAAGAGTGCTTTAAAGATTTAGGATTTAAAAAAGGCGATTATCCGATAACAGAAGCTATTGCTGATACAGCTTTAAGTTTGCCTCTCTGGCCAGGTCTTGAACCTGAACAGGTCGAATACATCTGTGATATGATTAAAAACTTTTTTACTAATCAGGCTTGAGTGAAGTGCATCCTCGACTACCCCGCGCGTTACTTATATACGATCGAATAAAACAAAAGCCACAAGAGGAAGATAAGAACATAAGAGCACGCCACGATGATCCAAACGTATTTTTTGTCTTTACGCGCGTAATGATGTATACCCCCAACGAGCAGAAACCAATAAATGATTTCAAATACGTTAAGCGCTCGCAGCGGATATGCCCACCGTTTATCAATGGATTCGAAATCGACAAAATGAATTAGTGACAGGGGATAAAAACCACTGATGTCGTTGTAGGTGGGATCGGTATCCACCAACATGAACCATAAAATCTTTAAAATCTCTGGGATTAAGAAAATAAATTCAGCGGCAATAACTACGCCCCAGCACTGGCTATACGTGACGCGATAGCCAAACATGAAACATCCGATCCAAATAACAAATGCAATCACTGTAAACTTCCAGGCGTAGACCAGTGGTATCGAAAGAAATTTGACGGTGCTGATCGCCTTTAAAATCATTCCCTCTGGCCGGTCCTGTAAAAACTCAAAAGCTGCCGTTTCGTTTTCAATCAAGGATATTTTGACGTAAAGTAGGAGCAAAGTAACCAGGCAAAGCAGTATAAAGAGTAACCTTTTGTCGGCTGCAAAGAATGATTTAGTTTCGTGTTCCATTGTTGCTTATATGTTTAAGTGTGTGGGTGTGTAAGTGCGTACGTTTTTGAAGTACTTTATGCTGAATGCTGACCGCTGTAAACTGAACGCTATTTACGCAGTACCAAGTAAGTTAGTTTATGAAAGATTCTTCAGTTGTAAAGAAAAATAAATTAGTGACTTCGTGGCCGGGAAGCGGTCGTCGCCGGATGTTTGGCTATAAGCTATCGATGCTGATATTCATCCTGGCATTTTTTACCAGCGCTCAAGCGCAAACCATCGTAAAATCGGCTACTACGAAAAAGGATACTACAATAATATTAATTTCTGATCTGCATGTTCAGTTGGAATGCACACAAGCGTTGAATGATTTATACAATTTCAATTTCCCCCGGGCAGAATTTCAATTTAAATATTTGAAGGCCAAATTTGCGTGGCACCCTCTTCCTTACTTCCTGATGGGGTTGATCGAGTGGTGGAAAATAATGCCGAATACAAAAGATACGTCACACGATGATACTTTTTTGGCATACATGGACACTACAATCTTTGTCGGCGAAAATCTCTATAAAAATCATCCCGCATACAAAACTGAGGCTTCTTTTTTCCTGGCGGCAGCCTATGCTTTCAAAGGACGATTATACTCTGATGAAGAACGAAAAAACTGGCGTAAAGCTGTTTCAGCTGGCACCAGCGCCTTAGACTATTTGGACGACAGCAAGGAAAAAGAAGGCCTGAACCCGGAATTGCTATTCGGGGATGCGCTCTACAATTACTTTTCAGTCTGGGTCCCTGAAAATTATCCCGCGCTCAAACCTGTTTTATGGTTTTTTAAAAAAGGCGATAAAGCATTGGGTTTGAAACAACTCAATGAAGTTTCCTACAACGCGTTTTATACACGCACAGAAGCCATGGTGTGGCTCATGCGGATTTTAAACAGCTATGAAAATGATCAGCCACGAGCTTTTCAGATAAGCGAGTACTTACATACCACTTATCCCAACAATCCTTATTTCCACCGCTATTATGCCCGTATGCTTTACTCGATGGGAAAGTTTAGCCAAGCAGAGCCGGCGTGCAAAAATATACTCATGAAAATCGATAGCGGTCAGGTGGGATATGAGGCGACGAGCGGCCGGTACGCGGCTTTCTTTCTGGGACAGATTTACGAAGCCCGGCAAAACCTTGATGAAGCCAAGAAGTATTATCTACTCTGCATTAAATATGCAGAACAAATTGGGTCAACCGACTCGGGTTACTACCTTTTTTCCATGATTGCCTTAGGAGAAATAGCCGGCAGACAGGGAAACAGGGCGGAGGCCCGTCGATGGTTTAAAGAAGTTAAGGACAAAGCAGATCGTAAGGATGAGGCATTTAAGGACGCGAAGCGGAGGCTGAAGAGGATGGAAAAGGGGGATTGAGAAAACGTTAATCTTGAGTGGAAACTTACAGCATCTCATGGTTTGTTGCTTGTTAGTCTTCAAAGACTGAACTTCGTCCAAAATTCAACAAATTTGTTTTGGAACTCCGCGACCTGATCGTTACGCCGATACTGCTGATTGTAATTGCTGCACTGGCATACATCATACGACCGCGCGTGACTGATTCGGTAACCCGGGTTTATTTTTTTCCGGCGCTAGCGGTAAAAATTTTTGGGGCATTGTGCCTGGGCCTTATTTACCAGTTCTATTACAATGGAGGTGATACATATAACTATCACACACACGGTAGCAGACATGTTTGGGAGGCCTTTATGGATTCGCCGCTAAAAGGCATGCGATTATTAATAAATGACGGCAGCAACTATAATGATGTCTATCGCTACGCTTCCAAAATACTTTTCTTCTCAGACCCTCAGTCATACGCGATTGTAAAGATCGCGGCAGTTTTCGACCTTCTCACGTTCTCGTCGTATTCTTCCACCGCGATCTTGTTTGCCGTTGTCAGCTTCGTTGGATTGTGGATGTTTTTTTTAACGTTTTATGAGCAGTACCCATCGTTGCATCGTTGGCTGGCAATCGCTTCATTTTTTATTCCGTCTGTATTTTTTTGGGGATCCGGTTTATTGAAAGACACTGTAACACTGGGGTGCCTAGGGGTAGCCACGTATCAGGTCTACCGGATTTTTGCCAAAAAGAATTTCGGGATCAGACATGTTTTGCTATTGGCCATTTCCTTGTACGGTATGTACAGCATTAAAATTTACATCATTCTTACATTTTTACCAGCGGTAATTGTTTGGGTGTTCCTTCTTAACCTTGACGCCATACGCTCCCCCGTCCTCAAAATCATGTTAGCACCTTTTATGATAAGTAGTGCAATTGTGCTGGGCTATTTCGCAATGGTTAAAGCAGGAGAAGACAATGCTAAATATTCACTCCAGAATGTGGCCATGACCGCGAAGATCACAGCATACGACATTGGATTCTATACTGGTCGTGATGCAGGGTCCGGGTATTCACTTGGTGAGTTGGACGGTACGTTTGGCTCCATGATCAGGCTTTCACCACAAGCGATAAATGTTTCTTTATTCCGCCCTTACCTATGGGAAGTTAAAAATCCCCTGATGCTTTTGTCGGCGCTTGAAAGCTTTTTATTACTGTTGCTGTGCGTATATATTATTGTGAAAAAAAATGTACGTCTATTAGCAGCGATAAATAATCCCAATGTTCTGTTCGCGCTCATCTTTTCCATCGCCTTTGCTTTTGCCGTTGGTGTATCAACTTTTAATTTTGGAACGTTGGTTCGTTACAAAATCCCATTACTTCCTTTTTTTGCAGTCGCCCTTATTTTGATTTTACATCATTCAAAAAGCGATAAGAAATTAGCTGAATTGGATAGCACGGAGTAATTTTCAACGACTGTTCTTCTGCCATTTATCCCCAATTTTTTTCGAAGCTCTGAATCTTCAATTAGTTTTCTTAAAGCTCCTTCCCATTCGTCAGGGGTGTTGCATAAAAAGCCGTTAACGCCGTGATTTATAATTCTCGAATTGACCCCCACCGGTGAGGCCACAGCCGGAAGTTCAAGCGCCATATATTGAAGAGCTTTAAAACCACATTTGCCTTTAGCCCATTCGTCATCCGGCAAGGGCATAATTCCAACATCAAACTGAAGAAGATCCTTAATCTCACTTTCAGGGTTCCAGCGAACGAATTTCACCCTTGACCCAATGTCAAGGGTGGAAGGCCTATCAGCGATCACGATAAATTCTACGGAGGGATCGTCTTGCAAAATTTTATGCAAAACTAGGCGTATTTCATCCAAGTATTTTAACGTGGAATGCGAACCTGTCCAGCCGATCCGTATTCTGTCTGATGCTTGATT
>Ga0111538_10014447_pt1 | contig 10402 bp, 7 predicted proteins | sample SoiMethybrSBSTD1_FD_79669 | JGI IMG/M metagenome (GOLD analysis project Ga0111538, IMG submission 79669) | Bulk soil microbial communities from a Populus tree surrounding site in Tennessee, USA - Soil MetaG P. TD hybrid SBSTD1 (version 2)... | ecosystem: Environmental > Terrestrial > Soil > Tree... | reverse complement strand
GTGCGCGTCGGCGTCGTCGGGCCCCCAGACGTCGGCGATCGTCAGCCCGTCCCGGCCGGTGATCGACAACGGCCACAGCGGCTTCTGGGCCTCGAACCCCGTGCACAGCACCACGACGTCGGCCGGGACCTCGGTGCCGTCCTGCGCGCGCACACCCGTCGGCGTGACCGCGGCGACGGGCGCGGTGACGAGGTCGACGTCGTCGCGGCGGAGCGCCGCGTACCAGCCGTTGTCGAGCAGCATCCGCTTGCCGAACGGCGGGTAGTCCGGCAGCGCCTTCGCGACCAGGTCGGCCCGCCCGGCCAGCTCGCTCTCCACGTACCGGGTGAACACCCGGCGGTGCCCGTCGTTGACCGCGTTGACCGAACGGTCGCCGTGCTCCCACCCGGGGTCCTTCTGCAGGGAGGCGTGCACCCGGTCGCCCGTGTTCCACGACAGCCGCGTGCGGTACCAGCGCCGGTAGAACGGCACGTGCTCCATGAGCAGCGACGCGGCGTCGTCGATGGGGGAGAAGTACACGTCGTTGGGCGCGGCCCACTGCGGTGAGCGCTGGAACACGGTGACGTGCCCGGCCCGCTCCGCGATCGCGGGCACGATCTGCATCGCGCTCGCGCCGGTGCCGACGACCGCCACCCGTTTGCCGGTGACGTCGAGGTCCGCGGGCCAGCGCGCCGAGTGGAACAGCGGGCCCCGGAACGCGTCCAGGCCCGGCAGCGGTGGGATCTTCGGCCGGTTGAGCTGTCCGACGGCGGTGATCACGGCGTCCGCGGTGAGCGTCTGGCCCGCGGTGGTGGTGACGATCCAGCGCTGATCGCGGTAGACGGCGCTCGCCACCTCGGTGCCGAACCGGATGACTTCGCGCAGGTCGTGGGCGTCGGCCACGTCGCGCAGGTAGGTGAGCACCTCGTCGCGCTTGCCGAAGTGGGTGGACCAGCGCCGCGGCGCGAACGAGTAGGAGTAGAGGTGGCTCGGGGTGTCGACGCCCGCGCCGGGGTAGGCGTTCTCCAGCCACGTGCCGCCGACGTCGGCGTTCTTCTCCAGCACCACGTGGTCGATGCCCGCCTCGGCCAGCCGGATCGCAGCGAGCATGCCCGACACGCCCGCGCCGATGACGACCACCCGGAAGTCCGACGGCGGCGCGGTGGGGGCCTTCTGCACGGTGAAGCCCATGTCCTCGGCCGCCATGGCCTCGTACTCCGGCGGCACCGGCTCGCCGACGGCCAGCTCGATCAGCTCGAGCAGCGCGTCGCCGGTCGGCGCGGGCACGGCAGGCGGTCGCCCACCCGCCCACGCCAGCACCGCGTCGACCGCGGCGGCCCGGATCTCGGCCTGGACCTCGGGCGCGAACCCGCCCGGGTCGTTGTCCTCCATGCCCCGGCTGCGCGTCGGCCGGTACGGGTCGGCGAGGTAGCGGCGGTCGCCGGTGAGCTGGTAGAGCACCGCGACGAGCGAGGGGAGGTTGGCGTGTTCCATCGCGTCGGCGAGCACCGCCCGTTGCGGCACTGCCTCGGGGCGCGGTTCGGCCATCGTCTCCATTCGATCCAGGCTAACCGTGGTTAGGCTGGGCCACCGGGTCGACACCGACGACAGGGGAGCAGCGATGGAGCTGACCGAGGCGATGCGCACCACCGGCACGTGCCGCTACTTCCGACCCGACCCCGTGCCCGACGACGTGCTGCGCACGGCGTTCGACCTCGCCCGCTTCGGCCCGCAGGGCGGCAACCGGCAGCCGGTGCGCTGGGTCGTCGTGCGGGACGCCGCCACCAAGCAGGCGCTCGCCGACCTCTACCTGCCGCCCTGGAAGGCCTACCTCGGCGCGATCGGCACCGGCGAGGTCAACGTCGGCGCGCTGCCCCGCGTGGTGCAGGACGCCGACTACTTCGCCGAGCACTTCGCGTCCGTGCCGGTGATCGTCGTCGCCTGCGCGGAGCTGGCCGGGCTGCACCCCACCGACACGGAGCTGGGGCGGCTCTCGATCGTCGGTGGCGGGTCGGTCTACCCCACCGTGCAGAACTTCCTGCTCGCGCTGCGCGACCAGGGCGTCGGCAGCGCGTTCACGACCCTGCTCTGCGCGGCCGAGCCGCAGGTCCGCGAGCTACTGGCGATCCCGGAGGGCTTCGTCACCGCGTGCCACGTCGCGGTCGGCTACCCCGAGCGGCCGTTCCCCTCGAAGCTCACGCGCTCGCCCGTCGACGAGATCGTCTTCGCGGAGTCGTTCGGCACCCCGCTGTTCTCGTGAACGGGCCGCTCACCATCCAATGCAGCAGCGCCGCGAACGTGCCCGACGAGCGCAGGCGAGGAGGTCGCGTGAGCGCCGCACGGCAGACGCCGCTCGGGCGGGCGACGATCGGCGACCAACTGCGCCGCCACGCCCGCACCCAGCCGCGCAAGGTCGCGTTCGTGACCTACGCGCCCGACCGGACCGAGCTCACCTACGCGGAGCTCGACGCGCTCGCCAACCGGTGGGCGCACCTGCTCGCGGCGCACGGCGTGGGCCGGGGGCACGTCGTCGCGATGCTGGCCCGCAACGGGATTCCGACGGTCGCGGCCTACTACGGCGCGCTCAAGCTCGGCGCGTCGTTCACGGTGGTCAACCCGATGTTCCGGGCCCACGAGGTGGCGTGGCAGCTCGCGCACGCCGAGCCGACCGTAGTGTTCGCCGACCCGGCGTTCGCCGAGCTCGTGGACGGCGCGCTGCTGCTGGGCCCCGACCTCGACGCCGAGCTGGCCGCGCACCCCGACACCGAGCCGGACGCCGAGGTCGACGAGAACGACGTCGCGATGCTGGTCTACACCTCGGGCACCACCGCGACCCCCAAGGGCGTCCTGATCACCCACCGCAACTACCTGATCTCCACCGCGCCCGCGTGGAGCGCCGGGCTCGGCGTCGGGCCCGACGACACCTGGCTCTTCGTCATGCCGTTCCACACGATCGCGGGCCTCGGCTCGATGACCACGCTCACGCTGCTCGGTGCCACGCTCGTGCTGCCCCCGAGCGCCGACCCGGCCGCGACCCTGCCGATCCTCGCCCGTGAGCGGGTCACCGTCCTCGCCCAGACGCCGACGTTCTACCTCGCGTTGGCCGCCCAGCCCGATTTCGGCCCGGCGGCGGTCGGAGCGGTGCGCCGCTGCATGACCTACGGCGGCCAGGTGGCGCCCGCGGCGATCGAGGCCTGGTCGGCGGCCGCGCCGGATGCGCTGTGGGGCACGTACTGGGGGCAGTCCGAGCTGTCGCAGCTGGGCACCGTCGGCTGGTTCGCCCGGCTCGACGACATCCCCGGCGGCGGCGACCCGTCCTGGATCGGCAAGCCGGTGAGCCACCTGGAGGTGCGCGTCGTCGACGAGGACGGCGCCGACGCCGAGCTGGGCGAGCTGATCTGCCGCTCGCCGTCGGTGATGCTCGGCTACCACCGCGACCCGGAGCGGACGGCGGCCGTCCTCGGCTCGGGGTGGCTGCACACCGGCGACATCGTGCGCGTCGACGCCGAGGGCAACCTGTTCTTCCACGACCGGCGCACCGACGTGATCAAGACGGGTGGCATGAACGTGTCGTCGCAGGAGGTGGAGCGGGTGCTGCACGCCCACCCCGAGGTGCTGCGCGCCGCGGTGGTCGGCCGCCCCGACCCGTACTGGTCCGAGGCCGTCACCGCGTTCGTGATCCCGCGGCCGGGGGCTCGTCTCGACACAGCGCCCGATCCCGACGCCGTGATCGCCTTCTGCCGGGAGCGGCTGGCGGGCTTCAAGGTGCCCAAGGCGGTGCACGTGGTCACCGAGCTTCCGGTCGACGCGCAGGGCAAGATCCTCAAGCGCGAGCTGCGGTGAGCCTGCTTGCGAGCGAACCATCGGCACAGCGCGGCGCGAAGCGCGGACCGAGCGCCAGCGAGGGACAGCGATGAGTGAGCCACCGGCTCAGCGCCGGCGCGACGCGATCGTCACCGCGGCCGCCCGGTTCTTCGCCGAGCGCGGGTACGCGGCGGTCGGGATGCGCGACGTCGCCGAGGCGGTCGGGGTGCGCGGCGCGAGCCTCTACCACCACTTCGCGTCGAAGGAGGAGATCCTCTACGCGATCTGCCTGACGGTCACGGAGGAGCCCAACGCGCAGAACCTCCCGCTGCTGGACGCGCCCGGCACCTGCTCACAGCGGCTCGCGGCGCTGGTCCGCGGCCACCTGACCCACCTGCACCGGCGGCGCACCGAGCACGTCGTCGGGCTGCACGAGCTGGCCGCGCTCGCGCCGGAGCACCGCGCCGTGGTGGACGGGCACCGCCGCCACTACCAGCGGCGGGTGCGGGAGGTGATCGCTGCGGGCGTGGCGGCGGGCGAGCTGAGCGTTCCCGATCCGCACCTCGCCGCGTTCGCGGTGTGCGACGTGCTCAACGGCCTGAGCAACTGGTTCCGCCCCGACGGCGACCTGTCCCTCGAAGCGGTGGCCGACGGCTACGTGGACCTCATCGTGGACCGCATGCTGGGCGGCCGCAGCTGCGCACCCGACGGGCCGCCGCACGCAGGCCGCCGCGAGGGCCCAACGTCGTGACGGCGGCCAGCGCGTAGGCGCTGCAGCTCGGCTCGGACGGGCACGCGGGGGTGAACCGGGTGAGCCACCGGCGGTAGCCGCGGATGGCCAGCTCGACCAGTGAGGCGACGAGGCCGCCGGCGCCCGCGGGTACGACCAGCGCGACCACGGCGAGCAGCGAGGAGACGCGCAGGAGGTCGCAGCCGCCGCAGTCGCAGTCGGGCAGGTCGCAGCCGGGGAGGTCGCAGCCGTCGCACCACCCCGTCCGCTCGGCGGCCACCTCCGCGCCCGCGTCACCCGCGTCCACCGCCTGTTCCCGGCGCTGCCTGCGCTCCTCCTCGGCGAGCTCGTCGTCCGGACCCGGCATGGACACGTTGTCCACCGTCACCCCCCTTGATCGACGGCGGAGCAAACCGCGTGCCGGGCCCGTCCGTCAACGGGCGGGGATCACCCCGTGAACGCCGCCGCGTGGTCGCGCACGAACGCGGCGAGCGATCGGGGCTCGCGACCGAGCACGTCGCGCACGGTGCTGCGGGTCTGCGCCTGGATGCCCTGGCGCAGCATGCCGAACACGGCGACGAGGTTGGTCGCGAACCACTCCGGGACACCCGCTGCCACCAGCTGGCCCATGGCCGCGTCGTCGGGCACGGGCACGAAGCCGATCCGCCTGCCCGTGACCGCGCTCAGCTCGGCGGCGACGTCGTCGAACGTGACCACCTCCGGGCCGGTCAGCACCAGCTCGCGCGCGACCGGTTCGCTGAGCGCGACGGCCGCGACGTCGGCGATGTCGCGCGGGTCGATCATGGCGATCTTCGCCCCGGCCCCCGGGAGGAAGATCGCTCCTGCCTGCCGCACGCCCTCGGCCGCCGTCAACAGGTTGGTCATCTTGAAGGTGGGCTTGAGCAGGACGTGGTCGACGCCGCTGGCCCGCAGGTGGGCCTCGATGCGGGCGTGCGCGTCGGCGAACGCGGACGGTGAGCCGATCGCGGCGTCGCTCGTGGAGAGCTTGACGATGCGCCGCACACCGGCGGCGGCCGCGGCGTCGATCACCCCGTTCTCCCAAGCGGCCTGGGCCGGGTGGTTGCCACAGGCCAGGTAGACGGCGGCGACGCCGTCGAGCGCGGGTGAGTACGAAGCCGGGTCGGCGAGGTCGCCGACCACCCGGTCGACGCCTGCGGGCAGTTCGGCGCCCGGGTTGCGGACCAGCGCCCGCACGGACAGGCCGCGGCGGGCGAGCTGGGGTACGAGGTGGCGGCCGACGGTGCCGGTCGCGCCGATCGCGAGGATGGTTGTCATGGCCGCTACGGTGCGCCGGGCGGCGTTCCCGGAGCGTTCCTAGCGGGCGACCTCGGGGAACGCGGCCGCGATGCGGCGGGCCTGCGGCGCCCAGACGGCCGCGGCGCCGCCCATCGTGAGCAGCGCGTTCGCCGCCGCGCGGGCCTGTTCGCGATCGTCGGCCGCCACGGCGGCGGCGAGCCGAACGCGAGTCAGGATCGCCGGAACGCCGGGGGCCGGGCTGTGCTCGCGCGCCGCGCGGAGGGCCGCGTCGATCCTGGCGCGCCCGGCCTCGGCCGCGCCGTCGAGCACGGCCAGGTAGCCGTCGAGCGCGTCGGTCGACAGCTGGGTGGGTGGCGGCTTCGACCCGATCGCCACCAGCCGCCCCACGAGCTCGCGGAGAGCGGGCTCGTCGTCCATGTCCAGTGCCAGCAGCGCGCCGAACAGCAGGGCGATCCCGGTGCTGAACGGCTGCGCGATCCGTTCGGCCCAGGCGAGGGCGGCGTCGCGGGAGCGCCGGGCCGCCTCGGGCTCGCCGAGGAACCAGAGGGTGTTGCCCAGCCGCGCGAGGCACGCGACCTTCGGGTCCTGGCCGTAGCCGACGAGGTGGACCGGCCGGTCGGCGGGCCGGTAGCGCGCGACCGCGGTCTCGAGGTGCGTGCGGGCGGCGACGAAGTCGGCGCGCCAGAAGGAGGCCACCCCCAGCAGGAAGGCGCCCTCGACGACCAGCACGTCGTCGGCGAGGCGCTCGCCCGCGGCCTGCAGCTGACCGCCGATGCGCATGGTGGCGGGGAAGTCCTCGGCGGTGAGCGCGCTCATCCCGCGCGAGCGCAGCAACGGCGGTGCCTCCGCCGTGCCCAGCGCGGCGGTGAGCCGCAGCGCCTCCTCCTGGTGCGCCACGACCGCGGGTGCGGCGTAGCCGACGGTCGAGGCGAGCGGGCCGAGCACCGCGTTCTGCAGCTCGAGCTCGGCGGCGTCGCGGCCCGGGGAGGGCGGCAGCGTGCGGACCTGGTGCAGCGCCCGTTCGAGGAGGTCGACCGCGGCGTCGCTCGCGTGCAGCTCCTGCGCGGCCTCGGCGGCGCGGCGGTACCAGGTGACGGCGTGGCTCGCCGATCCGCCTTCGGCGTAGTGCCGGGCGATCTGGGCGCTCACCGGACCCGGGTCGACGGCGTGCGCGTGCTCGAGGGCGGGGGCGATGCGCAGGTGCAGCAGGCGCCGTCGGGGCGGGCTCACGCCGAGCGCGGCGACCTCGCGGAGCCGGTCGTGGCTGAACCGGTAGGCGTGCGCGTCCTGCTCGCGCAGGATGCGACGGCGCCAGAGCTCGTCGAGGCCGTCGAGGAGGACGTCGTCGGCCTCGCCCGCTGCGGCGGCGAGCACCTCGACGCGGAACTCACGACCGATCGTCGCCGCCACCTCGGCGAGCGCCCTGGCCGGGGCGGACAGCTGCGCGAGCCGGGCCTCGAGCACGGTCTGCACGCGCTTGCTGACCGGCGCGCCGGGGCCGAGCCGCAGGGCCTCGACCACGAACAACGGGTTGCCTTCCGTCTCGGCGTACAGGCGTTGCGCGTCCCGCGGCGCGCCACCGAGCTCACGCGCCAGCGCGTCGGTCTCCGCCCGGTCGAGGCGGCCCAGCTCGATCTCGGTGCACCGGTCGAGCGCGTGCAGCCCGGCCAGCAGCTCCTGGGCGGGATGGTCGCGGTCGATCTCCTCGCGACGGGCCGTGGCCGTGATGAGCAGCCGGGCGGTGGGCTCGCGGCGCACGAGGTAGTGCACGAGCCTGCAGGTCTCCCGGTCGACGTGCTGCAGGTCGTCGAGCACCAGCACGCGCGCGGTCGGCGGGGCGAGCACGGCGTCGGCCACGGCGTCGAGCAGCCGCAGGCGGTGCTCGTCGGCCGACAGCGGCACGGGCTTCGGGGTGTCGGGCGCTTCGACGAGCAGCTCGGGCAGCAGGCGGGCGAGCTCGGACCGGCGCCCGGGATCGAGCTGTGCGAGCCGCGGGCGCAGTGCACCCGAGCGCAGCCAGGCCGCCACCGGGCCGTACACCAGCGGGCCTTCGGCCGAGTGGCACCGCGCCTCGGCGACCACCGCGCCTTGCCGCGCGCACCACGTGCGGAACTCCTCGACCAGGCGCGTCTTCCCGATGCCCGCCTCGCCGGTGAGCAGCACGAGCTGGGCGCGGCCCGCGACGGAGGCCCGGAACAGGTCCACCAGCTGCCGCCGCTCGGCGGCGCGGCCCACGAGCGTGGCGGGCGCGGCGACGGCCGCCGGGCTGCCCGCCGTCTCCCGTGGCAGCAGCGTGGCGTACGCCGCGCGGGTGGCCGGGGACGGGCCCACGCCGAGCTCGCGCTCCCACACGGTGGCGCATTCGTGGTAGACGCCGAGTGCGCGGGCCGGGTCGCCGCGTTCGGCGTGCAGGCGCATGAGCCTCCGGTAGCTGTCCTCGCGCAGCGGGTCGGCGCGCAGCAGCCGTTCGGCGTGCGTGACGGCCTCCGCGAGCTCGCCCTCGGCCACGCAACGGTCGGCCAGCTCACCCAGCGCGTCGAGCCAGCGCCCACGCAACCGGTGCCGCTCGGGCTCCAGCCAGGAGGCGTCGTGCCCGTCCAGCAGGTCGCCGCCGTAGAGCGCGACCGCACCACGGAGGTCGGAGGTCAGCAGCCGCTCGAAGGCCGCGACGTCGCTCTCGCCCCGCCAACGCACGGTGCGGGGGGTGATCTCCAGGTGCTCGTCGACGTCGGGCAACGTGCGGCGCAGGGTGTGCAGCAGCTTGCGCAGGTTCGTGTGCGACTGGGCTTCGGTCGAGTCCGGCCAGAGCGCGGCCGCGAGCCGCCTGCGGGTCTGGTCCTCGGGGTGCAGCACCAGGTAGGCGAAGAGGAGCTCGGCGCGGGTGGCGTCGAGCCGCACCGCCTCCCCGTCGAAGCACAGCGAGAACCGCCCGAGCAGGCGGACCATCACCGTGGATCGCACGGGCCCAGTTTCGCGGCCCGCGCGTGCGCCGGACCAGATATTTTGGTGGTATGCGATGAAATAGGGCGAAAGCGGAGTTCACGGGACATGCGGGGTCGGGGCCGTTGGCGTGGTGTGCTGGCTGCTGCCGTGGTCGTGCTCCTCGCGGTCGCCTTGACCGGGGCCGGCGTCAGCCCGGTGTCGTTCCCCGCGACGGCCGCGGCCGACCCGACGACGCCCGCCGCTTCCGCCGCGCCGGGCAGCACTACCGTCGACGCGCTCGCCACCGCGGTCGCCGAGGCGCAGGCCGCCGCGGAGGCTGAAGCCGCGGGCGAGGTGGCCGCGAGCGTCGAGGCCGTCACGTCCGCGGTCGGTGCGGTCGACGCGATCGCCGTCGAGGCGGGGGTCTGGGTCGGGGTCGCTGTGCTGGACCGGGTCACCGGTGAGATCGCGGTCGGGGCCGAGGGCGCGAAGCCGATCGCCGCGGCCTCGCTCACGAAGCTCTACACGGTGGTCGACGTCCTCACCCGGGCAGCCGCCGGGCAGATCGCGCTCACCGAAGCCGACCAACGCTTGATCCTGAGGGCGCTGACCGCGAGCGACGACGGCGCCATGAACGCGCTCTGGAGCCGCTTCGGCGGGTCGGCCACGGTGGCGGGGGCCATCGCGGTGGCGGGGCTGCGGGACAGCAGGCCGCCGTCGGACCCGTCGCAGTGGGGTGAGGCGGTGGTGTCGGCTCGCGACCTCGTGGCGCTCTACGACTACGTGCTCACGCACATGAAGGCCGCCGACCGCGACCTCGTCATGGGCGCGCTGACGGCCTCCCCGGACGTCGCCGCCGACGGGTTTCACCAGGACTTCGGCCTCTTCGCGCCACCGCGGCGTCCGGGGGTGGCGGCCAAGCAGGGCTGGATGTGGTGGGGCCCCACGTTCTACCTGCACTCCGCGGGCACCCTCGGGCCCGACGGGCGCTACGTGGTCGCGATCGAGAGCACCAGCCGCTCCTCGGCGGTCGGCCGGGCGACTGTGAACCGCGCCGCCGCCGCCGCGACGCTCGCCCTCCCCTGACCGCGCCCCCGCTGATCGCGCCCGCGCGCCCACTGCCCGCCCGCCGCGCCCGCCCGCCGCGGCGCCCGCGTCGCCGACTCGCCCGCCGCCGACTCGCCCGCGTCGCCGCGCCCGCCACCCTCGCTCGCTCACCTGCCCGCGATCGCCGTCCGCGGATGCCCCGGATGCCGCGGGTCAGGCGCGCAGGCGCAGCCCCTTCGGCGTGACCCGGAACCCGGCCTCGGTGAGCACGTCGGCCAGCTCGGAGCCGAGCGAGCCGACCCCGTCGGCGCGCTCGACGGCCAGCGTGCCCAGCCACCCCTCGTGCACCGCCCCGGCCAGCGAGTGCGCGGCCGCCACAAGCTCGGTGCGCTCGATGGTGAACGACAGCAGCGACCGCCCGCCCCGCTCGACGTAGAGCGCCGGTGCGCCCTCGACCAGCACGACCAGCGCGCCCGCCTTGCGGCCCGGCCGGTGCTTCGTGTCGCCGATTGTGGCGGGCCATGGCAGCGCCGCGCCGTAGGGCTGCGCGGGGTCGGCGGCGGCCAGCACGACCCGGGAGAGCGCCGTGCCCTGGCCCACGCCGTCACCGCTCCCACGACCCGCGCTGCCACCGGCACTGCC
>Ga0111538_10014446_pt1 | contig 10403 bp, 16 predicted proteins | sample SoiMethybrSBSTD1_FD_79669 | JGI IMG/M metagenome (GOLD analysis project Ga0111538, IMG submission 79669) | Bulk soil microbial communities from a Populus tree surrounding site in Tennessee, USA - Soil MetaG P. TD hybrid SBSTD1 (version 2)... | ecosystem: Environmental > Terrestrial > Soil >... | reverse complement strand
CCAGACGGTTCCCGCACAAGGAAGAAACTGTTGGGTGGTTTCTAAGTCCGCGAAAAGTGGTGGGCCGTGTAGGGGTCGAACCTACGGCCCGCTGATTAAGAGTTCAGACCAGACCCATACTGAGCCAACCCAGGAAAAGCTATCCCACGGAAAAATCGAATCATCTGAGGAAGGGTGATCATGCTGGATTCTCTTGGCTTAGCTTATTCCGGTAGCAATGTGGTAGCAGGAAGGTTTAGTGACGACAATTAGCCTTACCCCGCTAGAGGACAGAATCTTAGACCGCTATGGGTGGATGTTTCGGTTGGGCAGTCAGGTGTCGATGGGAGGCGCTAAGATGGTCTAAAGGCAGGGCGAAAGATGGCCGACTGCATGACTCCCGAACATCACGCTGCCTGCAACCGCCTGAAGTCTAGTGCTTCATCCGCGACTGATTTATGTAACGCGCGCAGTCGCCAAATCGTCTCTAGCTCCGCAATCTTCTTGCAAACTAGCCGTAGTTCTTCCCTATTCGTTTCGCTATGTTTTATCCACGCTCGATTCAATCGTTTATTGTCTGGTCTCATCGTTGCCTTTCCTTTCCTGTGGTTACGCAATTACAGACCTGCTCGGGGCTGAGTCCGATTCTCGCTCGCAACAGGTCATGGCGCATGACTGAGAAAAGCACTTTTCCGTCTTTTACGACAGGCAGGCTCAGCAGATGATGTTCTTCCATCATCTTGGCGGCCTTGGGAATGGGCGTACTCTCCGTTACGGTGAGGCGCGCTTTCCGCATAATGTCCTTTGCCTCTAACCTGCTCAAATCCTTGCCGTCGTCTAGTGCCCGCATGACATCGAACTCGTTGATGAATCCCAAATATCTCATCTGACGGTCCACAACTGGGGCGCCAGCTGTATGAGTGGCTAGCAAGTCTAAGGCCACTGACAACCCATTGCGGTCCTCCCCAAAGGAAAGCGTGTTGGTGGCGTCGATCTGTCCGATAGTTTGAAACCCTCCGACAGGAACTCCTGGTTGGTTTTGAACATTCATATGCTCCTCCTTCCAGCGCTTCTCATAGTCTTTTAAAGATTCTTTCTCAATCTGATGACTTTACCGACGACAACGTCTTCTTCCGCCAACCACGCATCTTCATACGCAGTTCAGTGGATGAAGCATGTATTCATTCCCGATGACGTGCACTTGCCGAAGTAAAGTCGTGTGATCTTTGGCGACCTGAGCCCGTCTTCATGAGGTCCTATCCTTGCCATGTGAGGACACTATAACGGTGAAGGGTGAATCTTTCATGAACAGACGGTGAAGAATCCTTCATTTAGAAGAAAGACAGGTTGAAAGAGAGATCGACCTGTCATGAACGTACATCCCTCGGAGCTGTGGCATGGGTTGGCGCGCGCAATTCTAGTTTGAGTGTAGCCCAATGCAATTTACCATTAGAGATTCTTCATGGTCACTTCATCAACCGTTCATGCGGGATCGTTATAAAGTAGAAGGCCCAAGAATAGAGGATCTTTCGGCCCTCATGGGGGCACAAACATCCTTACTGAAAGGAGATCTGTATCGTGAGCACTGCGACAATAAACGCCGAGAGAGCGCGAAAAATAAACTGGCGAATACGATCTGAAAATATACTCATGTACCTCCTGATGCTCCTCGTCCTGTTTGCGCTGGTCCTCATGTTGGCGTGGGGAGCCTCTGTGATGAATCCGTGATGTGAAAGGGCTATTGAGCACAGTAGCTGCACACAATAGTGGAGTGACGATCCCAATGGGGCAGTGGCATAATATCTCTTCCGGTGAAGCTCGCTGGTTCGGAGTCGGATCGGCGTGTACCGGCAGACTCGTTCATGAGTCGGAAGCGACAGAGCCCATGCGGATATTGCTGGTAGAAGACGACCTGGACGTCGCTCAGTTCATCTATACACCGTCGGGTGGGGCGGTCACCGTGCGCTTGCAGACAGCCGGCCAATGGGTCAGTGTGACGGTCGAGGATACGGGCCACGGAATCGAATCAGCACATCTGCCTCATCTGTTCGAGCGGTTTTATCGCACTGATTGGGCACGAGCAAAGGATTCCGGCGGCACCGGACTCGGACTTCCCATCGTAAAGGAAATTGTAGAAGCCCACGACGGAGCCATCTCGGTGACCAGTCAAGTCGACAAGGGGTCCGCTTTTGTCCTGCGTTTCCCTGCGCCCTCTTAGGATTCCGGAAGCGCACGAGCCATCGGTTTACTGACACTCCTCTTCCGATCGCCAGGTCGGGCTTTACCCGCACCTACCTCCTTTTCTTAAGCCCCTCGCGAGGATGAAGAATTCTTCATGATCCTTTCATGGAAGGATCATCACGCAAGGTTATCATCCCAGTACGGTTAAGGCCTGTTAAGTCCTTGGCGTCAAACAATGAGGAGGTTTGCGATGTCTCACCATTTTCTTTCAATTGGTGTACTTGGTCTCTCGCTTATCATGGCTGGTTGCACTCATGCCGCTCGCACGCAGTCTTCGCATCACGAAGAGACGGCAAAGACGGTGCAGACGAAGGAGGCGCTCCGCGATCTCTGGGTCAGTCACATCTTCTGGATCCGGAACGTCGTATGGGATGACGCGATGAACAATCCGGCGGCACGCGATGCGGCCGAAAAGGAAGTCCTGGCGAATGCGAAGCAGATCGCGAATACGATACAGCCGTTCTACGGCGACGCGGCTGCAGAGGAGCTTTTTACGTTGCTGGCCGGTCACTATGGGGCAGTCAAGGCCTATTCCGAGGGAAGCCTCGCCGGTAATTCGCTGCAGCAGGAAGCAGCACTTGCTCAGTTGGCGTCCAACGCCGACGACATCGCCGTATTTCTCAGCAGCGCGAACCCCTACCTCCCGAGAGAGACGGTTCGTGGCCTGATTGCGGCCCATGGAGCCCATCACGTCGCGCAAATCACTCAGTTCCAGGAAAAGGATTATGCCGACGAAGGAAAGACCTGGGAGGTGATGCGCCAGCATGTCTACACGATTGCGGATGCTCTGACAACGGCCTTGGCGACGCAATTTCCCAGCAAGTTTTCTTAAGGCAACAGGCCGGCGATTCTCCACCCTCTTACAGGGTGGAGGAACCGAAGATGTCCTCAGCACCCTTGTGGTGGGGACAGGATCGCACTCAGAAAGGATGGTGAAACTATGAAACTCTATTTAGACACTGCCAGTGTAAAAGAAATCCTGGAGGCATCCGTGCTTGGCATCCTGGACGGTGTGACGACGAATCCGTCGCTCGTAGCCAAGGAAGGAACCAATGTTACCGAGGCGCTTCAAGAGAGTCGCGAGCGCGCCACGCCATCATATTATGCTCAGGCAATGGCCACTCACAGAGATAGACCTTGGGCTTTCCTAGGGCCATTCACTTTCCGACTTCCCTCAGCTCAATCACGATTGTTCGAAATTACGTATTTCTTTTTCTGGGGGCGTTCCGAGTATGCGTAACCCCTGTGTCGGCGCACACTATCCCTATCGTGATCGGTAAGCGACACTCGTAGGCGCGAAGGATTGAAGCGGCGGTCATCGGCTATCGGACGGCGGATGGCACGATCGCGCTTACACCCGTTCTCTTGAAGGGATTTCGAAGCCGATAAAAAGATTGAAAGGCGCACCGTGCCCTGTCCCTGGCCTTTCCGGCACGTTCCGAAACTTGCCTGACACCGTCCATTCAACACGTGATGGCACCACTGGATTTCTCTAGCCCGTCTCTGGATGCCGTGGAATATGCCATTCAAGTCGCGATCCATTTCGGTGCCAAGATGACACTCGGTCCATGTCCTCGAACCAATTTATTATAGTACTGAACCGGAACAATCCGTGGAGGCAAAGTGGCAGAAGTGGGTTCATTGGCGGACGCATTGGATCAACTCGCAGCATTGATAAACTCGTTTGGTTTGGCGACTCGAACGATGATTCGTGGTGGTGTGCCGGCTAACTCGATCATTGACTGTGCAAGTGAGCAGGGATGCGATCTGATCGTGATGGCACGGATGGACGACGAAGGTGGGCTCGGGTGCTCTTCGGCAGCGTCGCCGAAGCGGTCCTACGGCGGGTACGGTGTCCCGTTCTCATGGTCCAAAGCCCGAAGTTTAAGCCCGGTCATCGTCGTGCCATGCCGCAGACCGTGGACTGATGGATATGGATAGGGAGGTGCCTATGGAACGTGACATTTATATCACCGACTATGATCTGATTCGGTTGAGGGAACTGCTTCAAGTCGGCATCAGTTTTGCCGAGCGAGACCGCCAGTCGCTCGAAGCACTCCAAGGCGAGCTAGATCGCGCGCATATTGTGGAGCCGACAGCGATACCACATGATGTAGTGACCATGAACTCACGCGTGCGTCTGACCGATGTCGAGACGAACGAAGAGCAGGTTTACACCGTCGTGTTTCCGTCCGAGGCGAATCTGGAACAGCGCAAGATTTCCATTTTGGCACCGATCGGCACCGCCATTCTGGGCTACCGGGTCGGCGACACGGTGGAATGGCGCGTGCCCGGTGGGGTCAGAACACTTCGCATTGAAGAGATTTTGTATCAACCCGAAGCCGCGGGTCATCGACTCTAGCCGCAACGTGAGAGACGGCTATGAACATCATCACCGCGCCATATTTGGATCCGAACAGCCACGAAGCCCTCTACGAGATCGATGTAGCTGCGCTGGCTCACAGTTGAGTACAGCGCAAACGGGCGCACGCGGCTTAAGAACTCTATTATGAGAACCGACGGTGTTAGCACCTCGAAACCGACATGCACACCATCGCTGAAGGAGGACACGATGAGCAATCGAAAGCGAATTGATAGGCGGAGTCTGAAATCAACGCTCTTGCTCGCTGGTTACCTGGCCCTTGGTCTTGCGACACAGACCGATGCCCAGACCGAACAACAGGTGGAGGTGAAGATTCGAGGGTTCACCTTCGTTGCGACTCAAAAACCTCTGATGTTGAACGTGCCGGTGGCGATCACGATTCAAAACGAAGACGGTGAGAGGCATGACTTTCGATCGTCGATGTTTCAGGGGATGTCGACCCAGGTAGAGACTGGTGGCGCGATTACATATGGGCGAGGCATAGGAGGGGTGTTCGTGGATCCCAATGGCAATGCAGTGATCCGCTTTACCGCCAAACGCCCGGGCCGGTATGAATTCAGGTGTTCTATTCATCCCAAGATGAAAGGCGAGCTCTTCCTGCTCAATGTGCAAGCGGTGTAGTCTTCCAGCCGCTGCCGAGACAGGAGACGGGAAGAGGCATGAGGATGAGACGAGCAACAAGATCCGACGGCCAGATATAGATCAAGGATGGGCGTCTCCGGGTTGGCATTTCCGGGTCCTATGGCGGGGTCAATCTCGGAGACGAGGCGATCCTCGCCGGGATGATCGCGAAGCTCCGCGCCTCTCTCGCGGTTGAGCTGACCGTCTTTTCTCGCAATCCGGACGATACCTTAGAACGTCATCGTGTCGAGCGGTCGGTCGCGATCCGGCGATTGACGAGGCGAGAGGCGCGTGAAGAGGTCCGTCGCTTGGACCTATTGATTCTCGGGGGCGGCGGGATCCTGTACGACGCCGACGCGGAGATCTACCTCAGAGAGGTGATGCTGGCCCAAGAACCCGGAACCCCCGTGAGTTAGGAGAACGGTGTTCCTTGCGCAGTTTTGTTCATCGACTCTTGTCGATGAGCTTTTTCAAAACCACCGCTTGATTGTGCTTTTCATCTGCCGCGCCATACAGCAACGTAATCGTCCTCCGTCGTGAGGCGCGCGCAAGATTCCTAAGCTCTTCGATCAGACCCGACCGTCTGAGCTCCGTTTCGTATCGGCGAGAAAACTCCAGCCATCTATGTGATTGATGTCCGAACCATTTTCGCAGCGACTTCGTCGGAGCTAAGTCCTTTCGCCATGCATGGATTCGAGCCCTCTTTTTGCTGACCCCCCGTGGCCAAATCCGGTCCACTAAGATTCTTATCCCGTCACGGCGATTGGCTGCGCTGTACACGCGCTTGGTGCGTATCATGGGTGTTGCACCTAAACTTAAGGATCAAGGCCCATTCCTAAACCAAGCCCAATCCAGGCCCGTAGGAGATCATGTCGAGTCACCGAGTAAGCCACCTTCCCATCCTTCTCGACTGGAAGGTTTAGGACGCACCGCTCCTCCATCCTTTTTGCAGCGTCGGCGATCGTCGTGGATTCGTGCACTGCGATGGGACCCGCACGCATCAGGTCTTCAGCTGCCAGGTTCGATAGTTCCTTTCCGGCTTGAAGCGCATTCATCACATCAAACTCATTGATAAAGCCAATATACCTCCCATCGACAGCAACGACCGGTGCACCAGCCGTATGGGTTGACAATAACTCCACTGCGATGGCTAGCCCATTCTGATGTGCACGAAACGTCAATGTGTTTGTCGCGACGATTTGCCCGACGGTCTTTAACCCCCCAACTGGTACGCCAATAACATTCATGGTTGCCTCCTCGATTCTTTCATTAATGCTCACTTCTCTTTTGTTACCGGTGTCGGCTCGTTTGATCTGGGTGGAATTGCAACGTCGGTCACCTTATTGTCTTCGTCCACTAGCAGCACGATTGCGTCGCCCTTGGAGAGGTGTATTAACCTTCTTAAAGCGAGAGGACGCACCTCATATGTGTTTTTACCCTCATCTGTTACGACGGCGACTACATTATTCTCCAAAGGTGTCTCGATCACGCCGGTGATTCTGTCGAAGTTCCCCTTCAAAGGAGTTTTCTTTTCCCAGAGTTCCGCCGCACGATGAACCGCCTCCTTACTGCCGAAGGTCACATCCACGATCCTGTCCGACTCATCAATGAGAAAAACGGCATCCACACCGACCGGCACGGACGCCATCTTGCTTCGTGCCACAGGTCTAATGAAGTGGGACTCTTCTTGACCCTGAGTCGTACGAAATATCGCGCTCACATGCCCCGTCACGAGCGGTTGTATGAGTTGGCCTTCCACGACGCGGTGATAACTTGCCTCACCGATCAAATGCACGTCGACAAGGAGATTCTGATCATTGACGGTGATTTCCACCCGGTCCCCCCTCTTGAGGTCCGGCAATCCCTTGGCTTCTCGCACTCCCATTGGAACATATCGTGGTTGCCCTTCCCCCGTATCGATTCGTGCCTGCGCAGCCCTCACTTCCTGCACGGTGCCAACGAGAACACGATCTCCGAGCAGTAACTGATGCGAAACTTGCTCGGCCAGTGAGGCGGCTTCGCCGACGGATGGGGCGGACAGTAACCAGACTGTTACGGCAATCAATTGCCAGTGGATGTTGTCTCTCATGGTTCTCCTTTCACGTCGTGAATCTCCTTAATGCGATCGCACAATGTTCGTTCATCACCCTACATAAAGAAAGGGGAGCGGGTCCTTTAACGTCGTCGGGCATTTCCCGATCGTCTCCAGACTCGCGATAATCCGTTTTGGACTACCCCAGTCGCTCCAGTGGACCTCTCCCATTTCCATCACCGCGAGCCGTTCAGGAACACATTCGAGCAAGTGCTTTGAGAAATTACGGCGCGGCATACTGTCATAGATGCCGTCGAGGACCATCATTTCGTCCGCGGTATCAATCGCCGCTTTATATCGCTCAAAAAGCGTCACGATTTGGGGAAAACACTTCTTGCCCATCCTCCAGAGTTCTCGGCCTTTGACCGCGAGAATCATGGTATTCCACAGGCTTGCATCCCGAGAGGCACGGCGCGCACCGGCTTCCGTCGGCTTTTCAACGAACCTTTCGACGCTTCGAATCGGTGTTTTCCCTGTCCAATCAAGAAACCGTCCCGGCTGAATCCATCCATATTCCAGTTCCAAACTATCCGGCTTGGCGGCTAGCAACACGGCTCGTCCATCAAGCACCATTCTTCCCCAGACAGACTCGTCCACCGCCGAGATGAACGACTCTGAGGGCCGGATGAAATGGTCGGATGGGTAAATCACGACAGTCGCATCAGGATCGTTTGCCAAAATATGACTGAGAGGCAGAAACACACCTGCCGCCGTGTCTGCATTGCTTGGCTGCAACACAATCATCCCTGCGGGCCTTCCATCGAGTTGAGCCCACAATTCGCTTTGATGATGCCGAGCTGCGACGACGACCACGCGTTCCCATGGCGTTAACCTGACTGCGCGATCGAGCGTGTGCTGAAACATTGACCGATTGCCAAGGAACGTGCAGTACTGTTTCGGCTTGTCATAACCGAGCCAGCCGCGAATAAAGTCTTTCGTTCTCACGCCATCACCACCTGCCAGTACAATCGACCAAAGGTGTTCGTGTCTATTTCCTTCTTCCATTATCTTCTCCTCAATATCCTCGAATAACGCTCCCTCACATGCGCTCCGTTTTGTGCCGTAGATTATGCGGCTTCACCTGACATTGCAGTACTTACTGGGTACATGTGCCACGTATCTCCTAGGTCCACGTTTGCAATCGTCGTACGACGTTGGTTTTGCAGGATTACAGGATCAATGCGGTAACCACATTGAACACAACGCAGAACTTTGGCTTTCTGTTCACCTTCATTATAGAAGTCATAGCACCATTCGTTTACCAGTAAGCCCGTGCAACGAGGGCACGAATCCGTGTAGAACTGCTCGTCCCCGGGAAGAAACCGCATGGCCTGTTCGTTCTCGCGTTCTGCCACAGTTCCGTCTCGCATTGCTTCTCTTGACTCCATGCGTCGTTCCATATTCAGCCTCACTTCGATCGGATTACGGTGTTACTAATGAGTTTCGTAGATCTTCTCGTTCACGATGTATTCGGCATCAAGCCAGTCCTGCAAGGCGTAGCCTTCGCGGCGCCCGCGTTCCTCATAGAGCGCGTAGGCCTTCGCCGCGATTGCCTGCCAGATGCTTTCCGGCAGCTCGATGGCCCTTTCTTCTGGTCGCGTATAAATCAGTGTTCTTGTCGTTTCGACCTTCGAAGCTTGTGCTGGTTGCGTTGCAACTGCCATAAATCCTCCTTGTGAAGGCGACAACCCTTTCGTCAGGTGCCGCTCCAGAATTGATGCTTGCTGCCTCTCATCCTCGCGCCTTAGACTGCTCCGACTGTAGTCTCGCTGCATGATGAGTCCATGAACGGATCATGAAGACTTCTTCATAAACATTGGCCTAAGCGAGTGGGTCGAGCCACGACACACCAAATCACCGCTCGTTGAGTGGTTCAGGCCGACAAAAGAATACCTCCAACAATTCCCCAATCTATTCCTATCCACATAAGACACTCGCTCGCATGAAAGGATGCGAGTCCTCCTTACACAGTGCTTTAAGTTTGATAAACAGCTACGGAACGGAGCTCATGGCCCACGTGATGACTAACAGCATTCCTCCGATGACTAATGGAAACCAGAATAGTACGACCATATCTCCCATGTGCTAAACCCGTCCTTTCTAATGAATCTTGAAAAGAACATTCATAATCTGTCCTCGAACATGAGGTTAACATCGTCAGATGAAGCGCTGGCGAACGAATCGTGAAGACTTCTTCATCATGATGAAGTACGTCCCTGTGATTCGAGATTCAGAACTTGTGGTGAGGCTGGAGGATCGAAATGCAGCGATGATCAGCGCTTCAGCGGTTGGAGCGTGAGTAACCTCATGGCATGGAGGGTGAGGGTAAAAATGGACCCCTTTCCGATTTGGCTTTCTACTGTAATCATCCCGTGATGGGCTGTTGCGATCTCCTTCACAATCGGAAGACCAAGGCCGGTGCCGCCTGAATTTGGGGCTATACCGCTATCAGCTCGATAAAACCGATCAAAGAGATGTGGAAGATGCTTCGTATCGATCCCATGCCCATTATCTTGAACCGTGACCGTGACGGCATCGCCCGATGACCGTAAGCGCACAGTAATGACCCCTCCCACGTCGGTATAGCGAAGCGAATTGTCGAGTAGATTGATCACGAGTTGCTTGAGCCCAAGTTCATCTCCAAGGACTACAGGGACCGACTCGGCTTCCAATGATAAACGAATTTTGCGGTCCGCGGCGAGGAGGCCCAAATCCTCTACCAACTCACGTAAGAGGGGCTCCAGTTTCACAGGTGCCAGATTCATGGGCGGTCGTCCGCTGGTAAATCTCGCCAGAGTCAGCAAGGACTTGGTCAACCTGATCAATCGTTCGACTTGTTTCAGATTGGACACGAGGACCTCACGATATTCTTCAGCGCTTCGATCTTTTTGCAGGCTTAGCTCCAGATTGCCCCGGAGAACCGTCAGGGGTGTCTGCATCTCATGGGCAGCATAGTCGACAAAATGACGCTCAGTCTCGTATGCCTTCTGCAATCGATCTAACATCGAATTGAACGCATGTGCCAATTGCTGGAACTCAATGTATGGTGCATCCAGCTTGACTCGGTCGTGAAAGGAGGATTCCGAT
>Ga0111538_10014445_pt1 | contig 10403 bp, 5 predicted proteins | sample SoiMethybrSBSTD1_FD_79669 | JGI IMG/M metagenome (GOLD analysis project Ga0111538, IMG submission 79669) | Bulk soil microbial communities from a Populus tree surrounding site in Tennessee, USA - Soil MetaG P. TD hybrid SBSTD1 (version 2)... | ecosystem: Environmental > Terrestrial > Soil > Tree... | reverse complement strand
CCGCGTCAGAACTCGAACCCTGCCATCAATCTGATGTTCGCGGCGCCCCACGCCGTCGATTTCATCTCGAAGAACGTCCCGTTAGCATTCTTGGCGCCGACAATGAAATTGAAACCGTTGTGCCACTCGTACGAACTGAGATCGAATCTCCCGTTCTCGATTTGGACGGTTCCATTGGCCGTGTCGACCTCGGTATCGGTTTCCGTCGCCTCGAAGCCGCGATGGCTGAACGAGAAGCTCGGACCGCCCCCGACGTACGGCGCCCACTTGATCGAACGCGTCACTCCGGGCAACGTGTAGATGGCGTCGAGGTGGATCCCGAACAGGGTTGTGACTTCGCCGAAGGCGAATTCGACGTTGGGCCTGAAGTTGATGTTGTTCTTGAAGAAGGGCCCGAGCGTGGCAAACGCGTCCAATGAGATGAGCTCGGGATCGATCGCGGCACCTGCCTGAAAACCCGCGCGGAAGCGCCGCGCCTGACGCTCAATCTGTGCTTCGAGGCTCCGCACTTGCTCAGGCACGACATCGGGTTCCGCTGGCGGAGCGGCCAGTCCCTGCGGACGAGGAACGACAGTGATCGCCAGCGCGGTCGGCGCCGCCTCGGTGTCACTCGACCGAGTGATCACTCTGACGCGCTCGCCCACCGTGACTGGCTTCGAACGGTTGGTGTCCGGCCCGACAGAGTAGACGCTGTACGCGCCTTGGTCGGTGCGCAGGACGATCGAGCCTCGCCCTACCGATGTCACGGTGCCGACCGTACGGCGCTCTCCAGTTTGTGGTTCGGCTGAAGCCGCTTGACGTTCAGTCTGTTGCTCTGGCGCCGGTGCTTGAGCGAATGCCGCCCAGGCCGGCGCGAGCACGAGCGCCGTGGTGAAGACGATGGTGTTAAGAAAACCCTTGGACACAAACCCCTCCCGTTCGGAAGATTCAAATTCCAGCGCGCGACGGAGCGGCATCAATGCCGCGGGATCCTGGCGTCTATCCGCTGACGCAGTTTCAACGCATCGCGTGGTCGCATCGCCTCCAACATCGTCGTTGAAGTACGCGATCACGTCTGTCCGATTCGACACACGTTCGGCCAGCCCGTCGGCACACTGGTCGAGGTGGGCGTTCTGCGTAACGTTCCGCATACGTCCTCCAGCCAGCTCCTCCGCGAAACTCGACTACGTGGCGAATGGGTTGGGGCGTTAGCGCGAGGAGGGCTCCGACTTCGACTTCATGCGCGGCACGCTGACGCCGCTGACAACGGGGAAGGGAAACAGCCAGGCCCCGCGGTGTATTCGAGTCCCGTCGACCCCGTTCACTCGGTCCGCAGTGCAATCACCGGATCGATTCTCGTCGCGCGCAGCGCCGGAAAGAACGAGGCGCACTCGGCGACGAGCAGCAACGTGATGGACAGTGCGACGTAGACGAGCGGCTCGGCCGGATCGACTTGGAAGAGCGCCTGCTGCATCAACCTCGAGACGACGAGCGCACCGGCGATGCCGATCGCGATGCCGAGGAGCGTCAGACGCCGGCCATGTCCGAGCACCATGCCCATCACCGCGGCCGGTGACGCGCCGAGCGCCATCCGCAGACCGATCTCGCTCGTGCGGAATGCCACGAGGTGCGCCATCACGCTGTAGACGCCGAGACTCGCGAGCACGAGCGCCAGCGCGGCGAATCCGCCCAGCAACACGAGCCCCCACTTGCGATCGGCCACTTGCTGCGCGATCCGTGTCGACAGGGCTTGCGGCCGCAGCAGAGGTAATTCCGGATCCACCGCGCGCAGCGCCTCGCGCACGAGCGGCGCCATCGCCGCCGGGCGCATGGTCGTGCGGACCACGATATTGATGGAATTCTCCGGCCGCTGCAGTACCGGCAGGAAGTAGTCGGCCTCCGGCGGCGCATTCAGGCCGTTGCTGCGCACGTCCGCGACGACGCCGACGACTTGCGACGGTCGCTGCACCATCCCCGTGATCAACGTGCGGCCGATGGGGTCCTCTCCGGGCAGGAATCGCCGCGCGAAGGTTTCGTTGATGATTACCACGTGCGGGACACTCGCGTTATCGCCTGCGTTGAAATCGCGTCCCGCGCGAAAGGGAATCTGGAGCGTGCTGAAATAGCGTGGCGACACCAGATGCCGATACGCGCCCAAACGTTCGCTCAGCGGCGGGAGGGGGCGGCCCGCGACGGCGACGGGCGTCGGCACCCCTACGCCGGTGAGCGGCACACGATCGGTCAGCGCCGCCGACGTGGCGCCGGGGAGCATGGCGAGTCGTTGAGACAGCTGCTCATAGAAGGCGGTCCGCCTCTCCGGCGTGTAGCGTTGCTCCCGCAGCGCCAGTTCCGCGGTGAAGACGCCGTCGGGCTCGAAGCCGGGCGCCACACGCTGCAGCCGCGCGAAGCTCGTCACCAGCAAACCCGCGGCGATGAGCAACACCAGCGACACCGATACTTCGACGACCAGCAGGCTCGCGCGGAGCCGGCGTCCGGATCCCATCGAGGCGCGGCCCGTTTCCTTCAGCGCTTCAAGCACGTTCACGCCAGATGCCTGAAGCGCCGGCAGCAGGCCGATCGCCAGCCCGGTGACGAGGGTCGCGAGCAGCGAGAATCCCAGGACGATGGGATCGATCCTGATTTCGGCCGCACGCGGAATCAGATCCGCACCGAAAGCGACGAGCGCGTTCAGTGCCCAGTCGGCCAGCAATACACCCGCGGCGCCGCCGAGCAGGGCCAGGAGCATGCTTTCAGCCACGAACTGACGCACCACTTCGCCCCGGCTCGCGCCGAGCGCGAGGCGCGCAGCGATCTCGCGCCGGCGCGCGGCAAAGCGCGCGAGCAGCAGGTTGGCGATGTTCGCGCACGCGATCAGCAGCACGCAGCCGACCGCGGCAAAGAGCAGCAGATAGCTGCGACGCTGCGCGCCAACGGCGTCCTCGAGCAGCGGAACAACCTCGATCCTCGACGGCGCATCGATGTTCCCGGGCTTTGCCGCCCGGTAACCGGCCGCGATCACATCCATCGCCTCGCGGGCTTGCTCCAGCGAGACGCCCGGCCCGAGCCGGGCGATCACCTGAAGGAAAAACCCGCCGTTGTTCAACGCCTCGGGATACGTCACCTCCGCGGGCCGAGGGACCCAGATCTGCTGCCGATCCAGGGGAAACGCGGTTGCCGCCTCCGGCAACACGCCGATGATCATGTACGGCGCGCCATCCAGCGTGAGCGTCTGACCCAGCACCGACTGATCACGGTCGAAACGCTGCAGCCACATCTCGTGGCTGATCAACGCGACGCGTTCGCCGCCCCGTCGATCGTCATCCGCCGAGAAATTGCGTCCAAGCAGCGGCTCGAGTCCGAGGGCGGGTAAGAGTGCCGCTGACGCGTGCAGGCCTAGCAGTTGTTCCGGATCGCCGCGCCCGGTCATCGTGAACAGATTCCCTGCCGACAGCGCGAGATCGCTGAACACCCGTTGCCGCTGCTGCACGTCGAGGTAGCGAGAGTAGGAGAAGCGACCCCGCGTGAGGTTGGTCCGCTCGTTCGTCGAGCTCAATCGAACCAGCCGGTCCGGCTCGTGATACGGCAACGGTCGGAGGAGAACCGCATTCACCACACTGAAGAGCGCGACGTTGGCGCCGATCCCGAGTGCGAGGCCAAGAACGGCGACGATGGTGAATCCCGGCGAGGTGAGCAGCTGACGAAGGGCGTACCGAAGCACGGACGGCATGAGAACTCCGTTCAAGGTGCGTTGGATACGCACCATTGTGCCCCGGCTCGATCGTTACGTCACGGCTCCAGACTTGCCGACACGCGAGACCGCGCACTCGGCTTGATCTGAACCGATGACTGCCAGCTCTTATAGCCCGATAACTCGATTCTCAGACGCTTCGAACCGGTATCCACATTCGAAAGCAGGAAGGGCGTCGTTCCAATCAGATTGTCGTCCACGAAGACCTGCGCCCCTGACGGCTTCGAGGCCACTTGCAGCGAGCCCGTCGTGGTCTTTGCCGCGGTGGCCTGTTTTGGCTCCTGTTTTGGCTCGCTCGTGGGAGGCACCGTCGTGTTCGTTGCCGCGGTGGCCTGTGCTGGCTCGCTCGTGGGAGGCAGCGTCGTGTTCGTTGCCGCGCTGGCCTGTACTGGCTCGCTCGTACGACGCAGCCTGAAGGCGACGGATCGTGCCGGTCGCCGTTCGCTCAACGTCACCCGCTGCCGCCGCGGGTCGTGACCCGGGTGCGAGACCTCGATCGTATGCGCTCCGAAGGCGAGCTCGGGAAGGGTGAGCGGAGTAATACCGCTCGGTTGGCCATCAATCACCACGTCGGCACCGGCCGGCGTCGAGCGGACGACGAGACGGCCAGACGTGACCGCCGGTACCGCGCGTTGCGGCGCAACGGCTGCAGTGCTCGACGGTGAGGCAGTGATCGACGCGGCAATCGGTACCTTCTGTTGAGAAGTCGGAGCAACCGTTTTCGGCGTAGTCGAGGCGATTGGCTTCGGATTCGGCGTTGTCGAGACGATTGGCTTCGCATTCGACGTTGTCGGGGCGATTGGCTTCGGATCCTCTACTGCTACGCGCGTGGGGTGAGGCGCAGCGGCCGGCTCGGGGCGGCTGACATCGGTCGCCTCGGTCGAGGGCCTCGAAAACTTTCCAACGACGAAGCCTCCACCAAATCCTGCCGCGAAACTGACGACGACAGTCGCCGCGACGAGAAACGCCTTTGACTCCGCCCGAACAGGAATCCCAATCGGTGTTTCGTCTATCGAGCGTGCAGGCGGCGGTATGACGTCTGCGAGCAGCGCGTCGTCAACGATCGGATCGAGTCGAATGATAGATTTCTCGGGTTCAACGATTGGCTCGAGTCGAGCCGCGGGTTTCTCGGGCTTGCGCGCTGGCGGGTCGTGTTTCGTTGACGCCGGGGTGATCGGCGCGCTCTTTGCCGGCGTCTCTGGCTCTTTGGTGACGACGGGCTCCAGGCGAGACGGCAGCGCGAGCGTTGCCTTCTCTTCTGCGCGCTTCGTCTCCAACACGGGTGCGGAAGGTGGATCCTTGCGTTCCTCTCGCTTCACCTCCACCACGGGGGCGGAGGGTGGATCCTTGCGTTCCTCTCGCTTCACCTCCACCACGGGAGCTGAAGGTGGATCCTTGCGTTCCTCTCGCTTCACCTCCACCACGGGGGCAGAGGGTGGATCCTTGCGTTCCTCACGCTTCACTTCCACCACGGGAGCGGAGGGTGGATCCTTGCGTTCCTCTCGCTTCACCTCCACTACGGGAGCGGAGGGTGGATCCTTGCGTTCCTCTCGCTTCACTTCCACCACGGGTGGGGAGGGTGGTTCCTTGTGTTCCTCTCGCTTCGCCTCCAACGCGGGAGCGGAGGGTGGATCCTTGCGTTCCTCTCGCTTCACTTCCACCACGGGAGCCGAGGGTGGTTCCTTGTGTTCCTCTCGCTTCGCCTCCACAACAGGGGCGGAGGGTGGATCCTCGCCTTCGTCGTTGACTGATGGGACTGCCACCACGCTCGGCGCCGGCTCGTCGTGTCTGCTCGAGAGGGCGTCCTGGAAGCTCGCGACGAATTCAGCGGCCGTCGCCGGTCGCCCGCTCGGTTCTTCGGAGAACGCCGCCGCAAAAGCCGCGCGCAGCTTTCCCGCATCAACGCCGGCGAGCATCGTGAACAGTCGCGTTTCGTGGGGCGCAGGCCGCGGAAGGCGACGACGATCGGGAAGACCCTGCGCCTCCCGGAGTTCACGACTCGTGTCCAGGCTTGGATCCGCGGGCGTCCCGATCAGAAGTTCGAGCGTGATGGCGGCAAGCGAATAGATGTCGTCGGGCCGCGTTGGCGGCGCGCCTGCGAGCCGTTGCGGGGAGGCGTAGGGAGAGACCGCCTCTGCGGGGTAGCCGACGTTGATCAGCGCCTGCGCCAGCCCGAACCCCGAGACGCCGGTCCCTTCCCGGTCCACGATCACGTCGCAGGGCGCCAACATGCCGTGATGGACACCTGCGTTCGCAGCACAGTCGATGGCGTCGGCCAACTGTCGTGTGCGTTGCAAAACTTCGGCAACGGGTCGAGGACCGTCCTGCCGCATCACCGCATCCATGGCAGTACCGGCGAGATCTGAATAGACAACGTACGGAATCCCGCCTTCGGCCCCGAAGGCAACCGGACGCGCCAGACCCGCGTGATCGACCGTCGTGTCGCACAGCTTGCGGAACGAGGAGAGCAGATCGGACAGCTCTCCGAACTCGCGCCACTCTTCAGACAGCTCGAACGTGCGGATGACGAATCGGTCGTTCGACGACGGATCGCGGGCAAGATAGACAGGCCCGAAATGACCCGCACCGAGGTCGGCACGAACGCGAAACGAACCGAACTTGTCAGGCCTAGGCGTGGATGACGAACCCTTCCCGTTCACCGTACTCCTCGGAAGACGCAGGGCGCTGTGAAAGACTGGTAACCAGGGGGAGTGGCGCTGTCTCGAAAGCAACTTTCGCGCCCGCCCGGGCAGTCAAGAACTTGCTCGCAGGTCAGCGATATCCTGCGTCCGGCCCGCGAAACGGGCTCGACCCGGTTACGAGTTTCTGGTGTGCGTTAGCAAGAAAGAAATCGACGCTCGCCCCTTCGGGCGAGCGTCAGCTAAGGGGGGCGTCAGTTCGCGAAGCAGTAGAAGTATCCGTTTCCGCCCGTGGCGATGAGATTCTGCTGCGAGCAGCCTTTCGAGCTGTGCGCGGCGTTCCAGGAGTTCGGCGACGCACCGCCGCCCTGTTTGTTGTGATGGCCGACCATCGCCCCGCCGCTCGACTCGGCGCTGGTCCAGTTACCGCACGGCGCCTCACCGGTCTGCAGGGTTCCGTCCGCCTGCGAGCCTGTGAGGATGTCGTGCTGGTTACCCGCGACCGGCGCACCTTTTTCCGTGAGCGAATTTTCGCCGCCGAGATTGTTGGCATCGGAATGGAGATCGGCCACCGATTTGGCGACCACCACGCCCTTCACATTCATCCACGGCCCCTTGCCGATGCGATCGCGCGCGTTCACCGCCGGCTGCCCGGCCGCGGCTGCGGCGCTCAGATACGCGCGCCACGTGCGGTTGCCCGCTCCGGCTGCCGCGGCGAGCGTTTGACAGTGCTTGTCGGCGCCGGCGAGTCCACCGAGATTTGCCCCATTGCCAGGTCCGGCGCTCGTGATGAAGAACGTCATCTGATTCTGCTGCGCAGAGACGGCCAGCGATGCGACGACCGCAACCACCGCGATCCCGACCGCGCCTGCAATCCACTTCGTCATGAGAAGCTCCTGTGTGAAACGCCGGCGATCATACGCGAGGTATGCCGGTTGGACGCAAGACGACGAAGGTGGGTTTGAGCGCGGCGGATCTATTCCGCCCGCAGTGCCTGGATGGGATCAATCGCAATGGCTCGGCGGGCGGGAAGATAGCTGGCCATAACGCCTGCGACGATGAGCAGCGCCGAAACAGCGGCGTACGTGACTGGGTCGAGCGCGGTGACGCCAAACAACAGCGACGACATCAGACGGGTGAGTCCGGCCGCCGCGACCAGCCCGATCGCGGCTCCGATCCCAGCGAGCCACAGACCATGGCGCACAAACATGCCCAATAGTCCCGCCGGCTGTGCCCCCAATGCGGTTCGGATGCCGATCTCTCGAATCCTCTGCGACACCACAAACGCGATCACGCCGTAAATCCCGACGATGCCGATCGCGAGACCCATCCCTCCAGCGATCGCCAGCATCACGAGCGTGAACGACGTCCGTGCCATGGACTGGTCGTAGAGCGCCTCGAGCGTGGTGATGAGGAACACCGGCTGCCTGCCGTTCACGGACCAGATGGCTTGCTGCGCCTCGGCCAACAGGCCCTCCGTTCCCGTTCGGTTGGAACGGATCGCGAACATGCCGGACACAACGGCGGATCCGTTCTCGCCGCCCCAGATGTATCGATCCATCAGGGCCGGCCAGTAGGCGAACTCTGGTGGCTTCACGTGCACGCCGTCGTCGTACACGTTTTCGACAACGCCGACGATTTCGCGCCAGGGATCAGCAGGGCCAACTTCGCGGATCCGCTTGCCCAGCGCGGCACCGGGATCACCCCACCACTCGCGCGCGAGATTCTCCGACACGATGGCAACGCGATGCTTGTCGTACAGGTCGGTCCAACTGAAGTCGCGTCCCGCAACGACTCGTGTTCCCATCGTCGTGAAGTAGCCCGGTGCAATCCTGCGGATTTGCCGGAGGGGCGGAACGCGGCCGCTTGCGAACGTCTTGTCCTCGGCATCGATCGGATTGAGGTTGCTGCCCAGAAACGATTCGAGCGGCGCGCGAGACGCGAATCCCACCGACGTGACACCGGGGATGGCGGCGAGCGTGTCGAGAATCTCGTGCTGCATCCGCATCACGCGCTCGGGCTCCTTGGCAATGGCCATCGGGATCATGGAATGCAGGATCTGGATCTCTTCAGGGTGCGTGAATCCCGGCTGCACGCTGCGCAAGTGCTGAAACGTGCGGATCATCAAGCCGGAGCCGATCAACAGCACGAGCGCGAGCGCCACCTGCACCACCGCCAGGATGTGACGCGTGCGATGGCGCTCGCGACCATCGCTGAACGTTCTGCCGACACTCCGCAGCGCCGTCGCGACACGCGGCCTGGCGTACTTCAGGATGGGCACGACACCGAACAGCGCACCGGAGAGCACAGACACACCGACGGCGAACGCCAGCGCGAGCGGATCGATGCCGATCTCGTGCAACCGCGGCAACGTGTCCGGCCCCTTCGCGACCAGGAGCTGCAACGCCGCATACGCCAGACCGATGCCGAGCGCGCCGCCCAGCACGCCAAGCGTGATGCTTTCGACGAGCATCTCTCTGGCGATGCGTCGCCAGCCGGCGCCCAGCGCGGCGCGGGTCGCGATTTCCTGCTGGCGGGACTCGGCGCGTACGAGCAGCAGATTGGCTACGTTCGCGCAGGCGATGAGAAGCACCAGTCCCAGCGTCCCCATCACCACCCACAGCGCCGTGCCGATGTCTCCGATGACGTCCTGCTTCAGCGGCTGGAGCCTAGGCGCGAGGCGAGCGTTCTCGAATACCGTGTGATCGATTCCTGGATTGGGAGGCCACGCCTTCAACCAGATTCCCAGCATCCGTGCCACATCAGTGTTGGCTTGCTCGATGGTGACGCCGGACTTCAGCCGGGCGATACCTTGGAAGCCGAAACCTCCCAGGAACTGTGCGCTCCGTTCGAACCGCTGGGGAAGGATCAGCTCGGGATCGCGCTGAAAACGGAATGCATCCGGCATGACGCCGATCACCGTGTGCGGCGTCGAATTGATCGTCAGCGTCCGTCCGACGATGGACGTGTCGCCGCCGAAGCGGCGCTGCCAGTAGCCGTACGTGAGCAACACCGTCTCAGGCGATTTTGGCGTGTCGTCGGTCTGAGAGAACCAGCGGCCCAGCAGAGGCTTGACGCCCACGGCGTCCAGGACGCCGTAGGTGACGAAGAGCGCCCGCGGCATCTCGGGTTCGGCAACCCCGGTAACAGTTGCGCCGCTCGCCGACCACAATCCGAACTGCTCGAAGCTCCGATTCTCCTCGCGGTACGTGAAGTACATCGATGAAGAACCGCCGAACTCGGGGGCACTGGGGAGTCCTGGCGCCGTGTGCCTGACGCTGACCAGGGCCTCAGCCTGGGGATACGCGAGCGGCCTGATCAAGATGCTGTCGATGACTGCGAAGGTGGCGGTGTTCGCGCCAATCCCGAGCGCCAGCGTCAGGATGACGGCAGCCGTGAAGCCGGGAGCCTTTCGCATGCGCCGGAGCGCGTGCCGCGTGTCGCACACGAGCGTCTCGATGAACGGGAGTCCTCTCTGGTCGCGATACGTTTCCTTGATGGCTTGGACGTTGCCGAACTTCAGCAGCGCCTGTCGCCGGGCTTCGATGGGCGAGAGGCCAGCTCGAAGATTCTCGGCCGTCTGCATGGCGATGTGCTGTTCGAACTCGGCCTGCAGGAGTGCGTCATCCCGCGCGGAGGTCATCCACGAGGTCAACCGCCGGAACAGCCGCTTCAGCGTCTTCACTTCAGATCCTGAGCCTTCACGGCGAAGAATCGCTCGATGATCGCCGTCGTCTGTTCCCAGCTCCGGGCTTCTTCCTGCAATTGCTTACGGCCTTGCCGAGTCAACCGATAGAAGCGCGCCTTCCGGTTGTTCTCGGACGCGCCCCATTCGGACGCGATCGACCCTTCCTGCTCCAGCTTGAGCAGCACCGGGTAGAGCGTTCCCTGGTTGACGGTCAGGAGATCGCCGCTGATCTGCTCGATCCGGCGGGCGATCCCGTAGCCATGCAACGGACCAAGTACATCCAGGGTCTTGAGCACCATCAGCGCGAGCGTGCCCTGTCGAACGTCGGTGTCCTTCATGCTCTTTGGGG